>Ga0163144_10009755_pt1 | contig 20571 bp, 18 predicted proteins | sample OliLak19BULKMAT1_FD_123175 | JGI IMG/M metagenome (GOLD analysis project Ga0163144, IMG submission 123175) | Freshwater microbial mat bacterial communities from Lake Vanda, McMurdo Dry Valleys, Antarctica - Oligotrophic Lake LV.19.BULKMAT1 | ecosystem: Environmental > Aquatic > Freshwater >... | reverse complement strand
GCTGCGTAACGGCCGCCGCCAATCGACGCCGTCGTGCGAGTAGCACCACTCCAGATCCATCGTCTGCGCCCGGCACCGGTAATGCCCCAGCATGCCAACCCGTCCACGCGGTGTATGGGTGACCGCGAGATAGTAGAACTGCTGGTCGGCCGGATCTCCTGTGTCGCGTTGGATGATCCGTTGGCGCGTCTCGAAGTTCAGTCCGTCGCCCGACGTGTAGCGATCGATGACGCGGAGAAGTCCTGGTGCGTTGTCCTCGGCGACATAGCCCGGGTCCGACCGGTCCACTTTCACAAGCCCGACCGAATACATTTCAAATGTGCCGTCGGCCAGTTGGTAGAGGTTGGCCGCGTCGTTCGAGATCAACCGGCTCGAGGCGGACGGTTCTTCCGACGGGCGGTTTGTCGCGAGCTTTCCGAGAATCACTCCATCGGGAGAAGGGCGTCCGGCAGCGGCCCGGTCGTAGGGGTGGTAGAGGATTGGCCGGAGCGGATCGATCACGCGGTATCGGCGTCCGTCGTCGCTTTCGGCCGCGAGGTAGCGGGTCACACCGGGGCCGTGCGCCCAGAAGTAGAGGCGAAGCCGTCCGTTTCGGAGTCGGACATGGACCGGTTGGATCGGGCGCCATTTGTCCGGAAGATTCCCGATGGCAAACGGCGCATCCGCCGGATCGCCCGATGAAAGCACGGCCGGGACCTTCCTCAATGGTTCGCCCAGGGAACCTTCCGCATAGGCGATTGTGAAACCTGCACGACTGCCTGAAACCGAATACCACAGGCGCCAGTCGTCCTTTCCGATCGGTTCGGCGCGGGCCGTGAAGTTCTGCACGTCGTCACCCTCCCAAGGCTTGGTGCCTTCGAGCACGATGCCGTGCTTTCGCCAACGATCAGGGGGGCACGGAAGCTGCATCGCGTCACGAGGCGCGCCGACGTGGCGTGAATGGCATCCCGTCGCGAGGGTCGCCATGGCGGCGCCCGATTTCAGCAGAAAGGTTCTGCGATCCACGGGGTGCATCGACGAATTCATCCGGCTGCAACGGGTGATGACAATTGAATTCCTCGGCCGCTATCGTCCGGCCATGTCCTCCCGATTGATCGCCTGCATAATCTCCGCGGTTGTCTGCGTCGTCGGAATTGCGGGCGTGCCGCCAGGCTACAAGGGCGCGCCGTTCGCCGATGCGGTTCACAAGGCAGGCGTGGCGAACATCCCGGGCATCGTGCAGTGCGCGCTCTACGATCTCGGCGGCGAAGGCGTCGCGTATCACGACACCGACTCCACCAACAACGGCAGCGGCAAACTCAATCTAGAACCCGGCCACCAGCGCGCCCATGCGAGCGCCTACGTCTGGCACTTCCGCCGCGACGAAGGGACCGACATTTCGTTCGTAAAAGACTGGGCCGACCTGAACCACACCAACCTCGTCAGCCCGCACATCAACCAGTTCTACATCGGGTGGACGGAGGACGGGGAGTGGTGCAACTACACGGTCAACGTGGCCAAGGCGGGAACCTATCGCATCAAGGCGCTCTATGCCTTCCAGACGAACACCGTGACCTTCGATCTCAATGGCAACGTGGCTTCCACCTGCCGTCTTCCCGTCAAGACGGCCAGCTACCACCACTGGAACCTCGCCGAGATCGGAACGATCCGTTTCCCCGAATCGGGTCCACAGCTCCTGACCTTTCACTACGGCAAAGGAAACAACTTCGCCCACTTCGAATTCGAAGAGGTCGCTTCCAACCCGGTAGCCAAGCCCTGAAGCGTGGCGACTCTCCGGCATCCATCCGATATCGTGTCGTTGAACGGGACCACCAAAGCCGGACGCTTCGCCGGGCTCTGCAGCGGCCTGACACGCTGGCTCGGCTGCGAGGAGGTGGATCGTGACCCAAGGCTGAAGGCCGTTTGCGCCGCCCTGCTGTTCTATTTCCACATGACATTTGCGTTCTGGTGGAGGCACTCGGGGCCGCTGTCCACGCGGGGCAATGAGACGTTCGACTTCGTGCCGTCCCCATTGTTCCAAAACCTCCGCTGGCTTGTGTTCATGGACGGTTTCCAGACGGAGTCCTACCTGTATCTCCTCGGGATGCTGGCGTTGCTGGGGATGTTTTCCCTGTTCTTCCTTCGCACAAGCTTGCTGGCGCTTTGCGTGTTGGCGTTCCTGTTCCTCAACAAGGTCTTCTTCTACCTGTGCGACCTCCGCCTGTTCGCCAACTACCACCACTTCCATCTCCTCTTCACGTTGATCGTCCTGGTCTCGGCTGAAAAGATGCGGTCGTTCCGCGCGGTGCTGGCGTTGAGCTACGTGATGTCGGCCATCGTGAAGATGACCCCGTCGTGGCTCTTCGGTGAATACTTCAACTCGGTTCCGGGCAAGCTGCCTTTGTTTCCCCAGGCCAACTGGGTGGTGACGTCGGCGAGCGTGGCGTTGATCGTCCTTGAGCTGTTCGGGCCCCTCTGTTGGTTCACGCGGATCAAGTGGCTCCGGCGTTTGTCCTTCGGCGCGTTTATCCTCTTCCACATCTACTCGGGCTTCATCGTGGGCTACTGGTATACCTCGCTGATGCTGCCGTTGGTGGCGGTAGCGTTCTTGGGATTCGACGAACCGTTGCAGGCCGGCTTTCGGTTTTCCCGGCGCCACTGGCCGACCATAGCCATCTTCGTCGTCGCGCTCTCTGGAAGCTGCTGTCATCTGTTGATCCCGGGCGACGCGCGGCTGACGGCGGAGGGAAAATACTTCGGACTGTTCATGTTCGACGCCAACCGCGAGGTGCGTTTCGAAACCGACATTCAGAAGGGAACCAACTTCTGGAGCATCCAGGTCTCACGCTCTTGGCGGAACCCGGGCGATCAAATCGGATCGGATCCCGGTATGCGGATCCACTGCAACTATTACCAGAACGGCTGGCTCTCCAACTCGTTCGCCGTCACCCAGCCGATCCGCGATGGCAACAAGGTCCTGTTCAACCCGCAGTATTTCCTGAGCGCGAGCATCCGGACGATTGGCGATCCCTACCTCTACTACCACTACGCCCGCGAAGTGGTGGGGCGTCATAATCCCGATCGCGTGGCCATCCGGCTGGATGAACGGTTGGATGGGCACTCGGAGGTCGTCAGGTTGGTGGACATCGACGACTTCGCGGAGCTGAACCCGTCTTACGATCTGTTCCGGCACAACTCTTGGATCATCCTGCCTGGACCTGAATCGCCGCCGCAGTATCGGTGGCCGTGAGCCGATCCCGCGCCTGCGAGGGGAAGAATTGTTTGCGTTCGCTCGCTACGACCTGCCGAGCAGCCGTTCGATTTTCGCCTTCACCGCGACGTCCATCTTGATAATCGGGGGCCAGGGGCGTTTGAAGCCTTCTCCGGGAATTTTCTTTGTCGCGTCAATGCCCATGGTGATGAGCATGGCGGTGCTGAAGTCTTTGAGCAGGCCGTGAAGCTTTTCTAGCTGGTTATCGTTCATTGGTAATTTAGTTGTTAAATGCTCCCGATGAATAGTTCCCCCGATGCGGGAATTTCGCCGCGCCAGCCTCCGGTCGCGGAATGCCGGGTCTCGATGAACTCTTTGAATCGTGCGAGGTCGCCGGACACCCGTGTGGACACCAAGCCCAACAGGTCGCCAAGATTCTCAATCATGCCCTCCGGCTCATAATCGACTTCCAGAGTCACTTTCGTCTGGTTCACACCTTGTGCAAAAAAATGAATCGTCCCCGAGTTTTTCGCGCCGTTGGTGCTGCGCCAGGCGATGCGTTGGTCAGGTATTTGCTCAATGATTTCTGCGTCCCAAATTTCGGACCTTCCTGCAATTTCTGCCTCCCAGTGGAGTCGCTTGTCGTCCAGTTGTTTTACCTTTTTGACGCCTTCCATGAAGTGCGGGAACTCCTCGAACTGGGTCCACTGGTTGTAGGTCTGAGTTACGGGAATGTTGACGATGATGGATTGTTTAATGGTTTTCAAAATGATGAGTTGGTGTGATTTTATTAGTTAGGGAGTTGCGCCGGGCACGGTTAAGGGTGCTTGCCCTTATCGCGCTCCGGCGTTGGGTTGTTTGGGTATGATCTCTGTATAAAAGGGGGTTTCATAAAGAATGGGTTCGGTTGCTATGCCGGAGCATCAATCGCGGCGACTCGGATGAGCTTCTTATTCACAAACTCCTGGATGCCGAGGCTGGAGAGTTCGCGTCCGTAGCCGGAATTCCTGATGCCGCCGAAGGGCAGTTCTGCCTCGGTCCAAGTGGGGTGATTGACGAAGACCATTCCGGTCTCGATGCGACTCGCGACTCGTGTGCCACGCGCGACGTCCTGAGTGAAAACGGAGCCGCCCAAGCCGTAATCAGAATCATTGGCGAGCGCTACTGCCTCGTCCTCATTTTTCACGCGGAAAATCAGCGCGACGGGTCCGAAGAACTCTTCGCGGTAGGCGGGATTGGCGGGTTTGATGTCCGTTAGAATCGTCGGCTGCATGTAAGAGCCGGGGCGAGCAATGCGCTTGCCGCCAAGGGCCACGGTTGCGCCCTTTGCAACAGCGCGTTTTAGCTGGGCGAGCAAGGTTACCAAGGCGGCTTCTGTTGAAAGCGGGGCGAGGGTGGTCGCTGTGTCCATCGGGTCGCCGGGCGTGAACGCCGCGAGTGCGGTTTGGAATTTGGCTAGAAAGCGCTCGTAGAGTTTCTCCACGACGATGAAGCGTTTCGCGGCGACGCAGCATTGGCCCATGTTGTTCATCTTGGCCCAGACGGCCCACTTGACCACCTTGTCGAGGTCGGCGTCGGCGAGCACGATGAAGGCGTCGTTGCCGCCCAACTCCATGGTGGTCTTCTTGACGTTCTGTCCGGCGCGCGCGGCGACTCCCCGCGCTGCGTCCAAGCCACCGGTCAACGCCACGCCCTGGATGCGCGGGTCGTCGATGACCTCGTTCACTTGGTCGTGGGAGATGAAAAGATTGGTGTAAGCGCCGATGGGCGCGCCGGCCTCCCGCCACAGTCGTTCAAAAGCCAGCGCGCATTGCGGCACGCAACTCGCGTGTTTCACCATCACGACATTGCCCGCCATCAGATTCGGCGCGGCAAAGCGGGCGAGCTGGTAGTAGGGAAAATTCCACGGTTGGACGCCGAAGAGCACGCCGAACGGACTGCTTTCAATCACGGCCTGCCCCGACTTCGGCTTGAGCTTTTGCGGAGCCAGGAAACGCTCGGCGTTCTTGGCGTAGTAGTCGATGATGTCCGCGCTAATCGCCACTTCGCCGCGCGCCTCGTCGATGCGTTTGCCCATCTCGAGCGTCATCGGCCGGGCGAACTCGTCCACGCGCTTGCGCAGCATGGCGGCGGCTTTGGAGGCCACGGCGGCGCGCCGGGCGAACGTGGTTTGACGCCAATTCTCGAAGCAAGCACCAGCGGATTTGAGGGCCTTCTCAAGCTGCGGCTCGGTTAGCTCCTTGAAAGTCTTCAGGATTTTGCCGGTGGCGGGATTGATACTTTGGTAGGGCATAAATTCGTTTTCGTTCTCAGGCGCTAGGCGGTGAAATTCACGGCAGCTTCACGACCATCTTCCCTGAGTTTTTCCCAGAGAAGAGTCCGAGAAATGCGTCCACAGCCTGGTCGAGTCCTTCCACCACGGTTTCCTTGTTCTTGAGTTTCCCGGCGCGGAAGTAGCCGCCCACTTCCCTTTCAAATTCGCTTTGACGATCCAGCCAATCGCCCACGATCAGTCCCTTCATCGTGAGCCGCTTGGTGGTCATGTTGAAGAGGTTGGCGGGACCGGGCTTTGGGTTCTCGTCGTTGTAGGAGGAGATGCTGCCACAGGCAATAATTCGGCCATGCACACGCAGCGCCGAGAGCGCGGCCTCGAGCGATTCACCGCCGACATTGTCAAAGTAAACATCAATCCCGTCGGGCGCGGCGCGGTTTAATTGTTCGAGCGTCGGACCGGTCTTGTAGTTGAAGGCGGCGTCGAATCCGCACTCGTCCAGCAGACTCTGCACTTTCTCCGCGGAACCGGCGGAGCCAATCACGCGGCAGCCGCGCAGCTTCGCCAGTTGGCCGGCCACATTGCCGACGGCACCGGCGGCGCCGGAAATGAAGATGACGTCGCCCGCTTTCACTTCGACAAGCGTCAAGCCCGCCCAAGCCGTCATGCCGGTCATGCCCAGCGTGCCGAGGTAAACGGAGAGTGGCTGCACCGCCTTGTCCACCGCGCGCAATTCTTTCGGCGCAGCGACGAAGGCTTCGCGCCAGCCGTAGCGCGACGTGACCACATCGCCGGGCTTGAACTCATTCGCGTGCGATTCGACGACCTCTCCGATGGCGCCGCCTTCGAGCGCCTGGCCGATTGCAAACGGCGGCACATACGACTTCCCCTCGTTCATCCGGCCGCGCATGTAAGGATCGACGGACATGAACAGGTTTCGCACGAGCACCTGCTGCGCTTGCAGTGGAGGCAGAGCGGATTCGGCCAAAGTAAAATTGGCAGCGGTTGGAATGCCTTTCGGGCGTGAGGCGAGACGGACTTCTCGGCTGGTGGTGAGCTTGGTCATCATTTGAAGGCCTTGACGAGCGCCTCGAACTGCACGCTCAGTTTCTTGTCGTGTCGCGTCACGGGCGGGATCTCCCGGTCGATACCGAGCAGTTCGTAAACGGCCATCTGGGCCGCCCGCACGGAATACTCGACGGTGAAGACGACATCATCCGGGATCTCGACGAACTGGCTGATGAACGCGAAGTTCTTCGATCCGACCGGCACAGGCAGCGGTCGATCACTGAGCTGACGGGGCATAAACATGCTGGTGATGTAAGGCATCGTGCAGGGGATGCAGTTGGCGGATGCGACGACCTCCAGGTCAAAGCGCAGATGCCCGCAGAGCTCCTGCAAGATCTCTACGCCATTGCAGTCGGACATGGGCTTGGCGACGAAGTTACCGATCCGATCCGGGAACAACGAGTAGCCCCAGAAGACCTGCACATCCGCCGGCTGGTTGATGAAATGCGGCTGGTGAGCGAGCACGATGGACATCATCCAGTTCGAATCCTTGAACGTGACCAGTCCGCCCGTGCCGGCCTCATTGCCGCTAAGTTGATTCATCAGGCCGAAGAACGCGGGGTTCTTCAGCGTCACGGTGAAGGATTCCCAAACCGATTGCGCGATGCAGCGATTGAAAGCCGCCGGATTCCCGAAGTGCGGTCGGCCCTCCGCCAGCTTCTCCCAGAGTGTCCAACCGCCGCTGTCGGACTTGGTCAGTCGCTTTGGTGCGCTGGTCATGGAGCCAAGACTTGAGGCATCGGTCATCGAGCCGTTCTGGAAGAAGACGAGGTCGTCGTCGTTCACTGTGATGACCTCGCTCGTTCCTGCCCGGACGCACTGGATTCCGGTGACACTGAATTCTCCCACCTCAGACCGGTGAGCGAGGTCCGTGACTTTGCAATCGGTGATCAAGTGGACGCCTTGGGCCTTGAGCCAGTTTTGCAAGGGCAACACCAGCGAATCATACTGGTTGTAGATGGTTCGCTTCACGCCCGCGAGCGTTTCAATGCGCGTGAACTCCATCATGAAACGGAGCAGGTAACGCTTGAACTCAACCGCGCTGTGCCAGGGCTGGAAGGCAAAGGTGGTGGACCACATGAACCAAAACTCCGTCTCGAAGAACTCGGGAGATAGATGGTCGGTAATGGCGGTGGCACCCAACGCGGCTTCATCGGCATGGCTGAGCTTGAGCAGTTCCATTCGGTCCTGCATCGAGAACCCCATCGAAGTGACGGGCACCTTCGCGCGGCGGCAGTCCACCAGTCGAGCCATGGAATGGGCTTTGTGCTTCTCGTTAAACGCCACGGTCTCCTCGAACACCGACACGCCTTCCGAAGCAAGCGAGGGAATCGTTTTGAACAGGTCCCAGGTGCATTCGTAGTTGTCCGTGGTCAGCATTCGTCCCCCGCGCAGCGAGTAACCGCGTTGAGCGTCGCCCGCTCCGTCGAGACTTCCACCCATGAGCGGGTTGGCTTCGAGGATAAAAATGTTGGAGCCCGGCACGCCGCCATCGCGAATCATGAAAGCAGCGGCTGACATGGATCCGATGCCGCCGCCAATGAGGTAATTCTTTGAGGCTGGTTTCACTGAGCAACTCTGTGCCACGGTCTGTGGTCTTTTAATGGGGTGAAACCCTACCGGGGATTGAAGTCGGGCGGAAAATTCAAAGGTGGGGCCGGTTTTTGCGGAAGCGATGGATGTAAAGGGGTCAGTTCTTGATATTGATACATGAGCCGGCGGTGGCCATTCCCCTGTCACGATGCGCCAGTTGAGAGTGATTTCAGCGAGTTCCTCCATACACCGTGTCAATTTTCCGGCGGACTTCTTCGCTCATTTTGATTAACGGCGGCCACGCGCGCTTGAAACCTTCGCCGGGAATTTTCTTTGTCGCGTCAATGCCCAGCTTGCTGCCGCTGGCGATTTCGCTGGTCGCGTGGTCGAGCACGTCGGACGGGCCCCGGGTGAGCATGGTGTCGCGCTGGGGATCTGTGTCGGCGAAGAGATGGAAGAGGACTTGGCTGGTGTTGTGCACGTCCACCTCGGCGTCCACCACGATGATGTATTTCGTGAACATCATCTGCCCCATGCCCCACAGGCCGTGCATGATCTTGTAGGCCTGCATGGGGTAGGTCTTCTTGATGGAGACGACGACGAGGTTGTGGAAGGTCCCCTCTGCCGGCAGCGAGATGTCCACAATCTCCGGGAAGTTCATCTGGAAGATCGGGAGGAAAAGTTTCACCGACGCGGCACCAATGTAGAAATCCTCCATCGGCGGGATGCCTACGATCGTGGCGGGATAAACGGCATCCTTGCGATGAGTGATGGCGGTGACGTGGAAGACGGGATACGGCTCGGGCAAGGTGTAATAACCGGTGTGGTCGCCGAACGGGCCCTCGTCGCGGAGCGGTTCGGTCGGGTCAACGTAGCCTTCGATGACGAAGTCGGAATTCGCGGGAACCTCCAAGTCATTGGTCTCGCACTTCACCAACTCCACGGACTTCTTCCGCAAGTAACCAGCGAGCAGAAATTCATCCAGTCCGTCCGGCATCGGCGCAGTGGCTGCGAATGGAAACATGGGGTCGCCGCCTAGGAAGATGGCGACGGGCATGCGTTCACCCTTCTCGTAGTAGCGGCGGCCATGGCGCGCGGCGACCTTCTGCAACTGCCAATGCACGCCGGTGGTGCGGTCGTCGTAGACCTGGATGCGATACATCCCGAGGTTGCGGTCGCCGGTGTCGGGGTCCTGGGTGACAACGCAGGGCAGGGTGACGTAGCGGCCGCCATCGAGCGGCCAGCACTTGAGGATCGGAAGATCGGCGAGCGTGGGCGGATTCGGATTGGTTCCCTGCTTCCAATCCGGCGCCTCGGGCCAGGGCGAGGTGTGGCTGGCGGGTGCGTCGTAACGATGGATCACGTCCTTGCACGGGCCGGACTTCACCGTCTTGGGTTTGGCGTGGCGGAGTTCCAGCGCGGTGCCGAGGAGCTTGATGGCTTCCTTGAAGCCGGTGGGCGGCTTGGCCTTCATCAGCGAGCCGAGTTCCTTGGCCACGGCGTCCACGGTTTCCGCGCCCATGCTCATGGCCATCCGCTTGTGCGACCCAAGCGTGTTGATGGCGACGGGAAACGGGCTGACCACGCCGTTGATGGTGGGTTTCTCGAAGAGGAGCGCCTTGCCACCGCCGGGCTGTTTCATCTCGCGGTCGGCGATCTCGGTGATCTCCAGTTCGGTGGCGACCGGCTGGGAAATGCGCTTCAGCTCGCCCGCACGGTCGAGGTGTTCAACGAAGTCCCGAAAGGAATCAAATGCCATGGTCCGAGGCTACCGGAAGCCACCCGCGTCGCAACCGATGTCACTCGTGCGTTCGGCAGGAAGAAGTGCCGCTGGATGAGGGTAGAAGGAGGGGCGTCCGGGTGCCGCTCGTAAAACAAAGAACCGCAGCCGGACATTCCGGTCTGCGGTTCGAAAATCATTGGGCGGACGGATCAGCCCAAACGGTAGCAGATGCGCGCCTTGTTCAGGTCGTAGGGGGACATCTGGAGGCGCACGCGGTCGCCGATGGTGAGCCGGATCCAGCGTTTGCGCATTTTGCCCGAGATGTGGGCAAGGACCTCGTGCTTATTGTCTAGCACCACCTTGAACATGGTCCCGGCGAGCACGCTCGTTATCCTGCCTTCTACTTCGATGTGGTCTTCCATTTTTTCTGTCATTTCGGCCAGGACGAACTCTTTGGAAGAACCGGACTGCTGGCCGCAGCGCCGGGCTTAGGATAAATAAAGCGGAGCCCGGTTAGTCCGGGCTCCGCTCGCATTCCGAAAATCTAACGTTTCTCAGTAGCGATCCCGGCGCGGTCCGCCACGGTCGCCGCCGCGGTCACCGCCGCGTCCTCCGCCACCGCCGCCACCGCCGCCATAACCACCGCGTCCGCCTCCGCCGCCGCCACCACCATATCCGCCACCACCGCCACCGCCGTAACCACCACCGCCACCAGAGCGGGGCGGCCGGTCTTCCTTCGGCCGGGCTTCATTGACGGTCAAGGGGCGTCCATCTAGCTGGGCGCCGTTCATGGCCTGGACTGCATTCTGGGCTTCCTCGGGCGTCGCCATCGTGACGAAGGCGAATCCACGGGGACGGCCCGTGGCGCGATCCATCATCAGGTTGACTTCAAGGACGGTGCCGTGCGCGGTGAACGCGTCCTGGAGTGCGTTTTCAGTCGTCTGGAAAGAGAGATTTCCAACGAAGAGTTTCGTGCTCATGTGTGATTTGCTGCCGCGACTAACTTGCCAACTCCTAGACTGTTCCCGAAGGCCGGGTTTCAAATCATCACTGAAACTCTGTTCAACTGGTGATTTTCCAGAGACTGGAGAGGTCTAGCTATCTAGACAGAACAGGGCGGAAAGTGACATTCCATCGAACCTACTCAAGGCCTAACTTTGGGAAATTGCTGGTGCATGGCGATGCGGAAACTCCTGCCGTTTCACCTTTCCCGGACGAATTGGCCGCGCCGCGCCGACCGTGTTCCGGGGTTCCGCCGGTCTTGAACGGAACGCAGACAGGATTGGCCTTCCGCCGGAGCAGCCGTTAGAAACCCGTCCCGATGAATCTGAATTCAACGAAGGTTGCCGTGGTCACGGGTGCCGGCAGCGGCGTGGGCCAGGCCGTATGCTGGGAACTTGCCCGGCTTGGTTGGAAGGTTGCCGCCATCGGCCGCAGCCTGGCGTCGCTCGATGAAACGATTCGGCCGGCTGCCGACCTGTCGGATTTCATCACGCCCTTCGTCTGCGACGTGAGCAATTCGGTCGAGGTGGAGGCCGCCGGCAAGGCCATCCTCGCCAAGTTCGGCGCGGTGGATGCGCTGGTGAACGCCGCCGGCACGAACACTCCGAAGCGCGCCCTCGAAGTCCTTTCGCTTCCGGACTACCACCGGCTCATCGACACCAATCTCAACGGCGCTTACTTCGTCGTGCAGGCGTTTCTGCCGCAGATGCGCCAGCGCAAGACCGGCACGATCATCAATGTCGTATCCGACTCCGCCAAGCAGGCCAGCCCCAAGGCGGGACCCGCCTATTCGATGTCGAAGGCCGGTCTGGTTGGTCTCACACAGGCGATCAACGCCGAAGAACGTGGCAACGGCGTTCGCGCCTGCGCCTTGCTGCCGGGCGACATCGACACCCCGCTGCTCGACAAGCGCCCCTCGCCGCCTCCGGCCGAAGCCCGAGCCAAGATGCTCAAGCCCGAGGACGTCGCCGCCTGCGTGATCTTCGCCATCAACCTTCCGCCGCACGCCATCGTGGAGGAGTTGCTGATCCGGCCGAGGTAAATGACGGGGGCTCGGCCTCTGTCAATGGCCCGGAAGCCCGGATGGCGGGGCGTAGTCCCGGTGTAGCGTTGGGTCATGGATTCTGCGTCGGAACCGTTCCCCGGGCCATTGAGTCGCCAGTTGCTCGATGAGCTCGGTCGTTACGTTGTTTCAGAACCGTATCCGTTCGTCGTCGACGTGGCGCGCGGGCACGGCATGTGGCTGGTAACTCCGGAAGGACAGGAGATCTTCGACTGGGCGGGCTACTACGGATCGAAATGGATCGCCCACAATCATCCCCGCCTTTCCGAACCCGACTACGTCCGCCGTCTCGTCGCGGCCGCGAACAACAAGATATGCAATCCCGACCTGCTCACCTCCGATTGCGTGGCCTACTACCGGGCGCTGCACGAGGTCGCGCCCGAGTGCATGCGGAATCCCAAGCTCGAGGTCTACGCGGTGAACTCCGGTGCGGAGGCGGTGGAGAACATGATGAAGTATCTCATCAATCTCCATCACCTGAAGATGACGAACCTCGGGCGCGAGCCGAAGGGACGGCGTTTCATCTACTTCGACCAGGCGTTTCACGGCCGGACTGTCTTCGCCTTGAACGTGACCCAGATCTCGCACGATCCCGTCGTCACAAAAGACTTTCACGGGTTCGTCCCCGGCAACATCCAGATTCCGTTCCCGGCGGTTGACCATGCGTTGCCCCGTTCCGAGAACCTCGAACGGACGCGGCTAAGCCTGGAGATCGTGGAGGACTTCCTGCGGCGATTTCCCGACGAGATCGTCGGCATAGTGGTAGAACCTTTGCAGGGCGCGGGCGGCCACCGCGTGGCTTTGCCGGAGTTCTTCCAGGGCTTGAGCGAATTAGCCCACCGCTTCGACGTCGGGCTGGGTTTTGATGAAGTGCAAACGGCTGGTGGCACGACGGGAAAGATGTTCGCGGCGGACATGTTCGACCTGCCGTATCCGCCGAACGCGATCGCCGTGGCCAAGAAGTTCGCCAACGGCGCGGTCTACATGTTGCACCCGATGGACGACCACGGCGTGCTCGACAGCACGTGGGGCGGGTCGCTGGCCGACATGGTCCGGTTCGTCCAGGAACTTAGGATCGTCCGCGACGAAAAACTGATCGAACAGGTTCCCAACAAGACGGCGAAACTCGTTGGAGCCCTCGAAGAGTTGGGCCGAAAGCACAACGGCGCGATCCTCAACGTCCGCGGCCTCGGGCTCTACCAAGGGTTCACCCTCCGGAAGCCGGAATGGAAGGGACGCTTCGTCGATCTCGCGTTGCAGACAGAGAATATCCTCCTGCTTGGCGCGGGTCGGGACAGCATCCGGCTGCGTCCGAACCTAAACGTCACCGCAGCGGACATCGATCTGCTCATCGACAAACTGGACCGGCTGCTAACGGTCGTTTGCCCAGGGGAATGATGAATTGCGAAGGCAAAAGGCCGGCAAAAACACAGCTGGAATGACTGTCGGGAACCAAACTCCAGGGGTCTCATTCGGGCTTCGTTCGGCATAGGCCCAAGGATTTCGCCATTACCCCCGTGCCTCGGCTTTACATCGAATGCGCGGCCCTGTTCATTCATCTCACTTCCGCCATGACAACGCTTACCCGAATCCTGTCCGCGGCCGGTCTGATCGCCGGCCTGGCCAACGTCCTCCACGCCGCGCCCGCGGTCACACCGGCCGACCAACTCAAGGTGGCCAAGGGCTTCAAGGTCGAGATGCTCCACAGCGTGCCGAAGGACGACGAAGGTTCCTGGGTCGCGATGTGCATGGAGAAGAACGGACGCCTCATCGTCTCCGACCAATACGGCAAGCTCTACCGCGTCACGCCCCCTCCCCTCGGTTCGACCGACGGCCTCAAGGTCCAGCCCATCGATCTGCCCATCGGCCAGGCCCAGGGCCTCCTCTACGCCTTCGACAGCCTCTATGTCATGGTGGCCAACGAGGCCTACCAGGGGCGCGGTTTGTATCGGATCAAGGACACCAACGGCGACGACACCTACGACGAGGTGAAACTGCTCCGCAAACTTGAAGGCGGCGGCGAACACGGTCCCCATGCGATCCTCCCTTCGCCCGATGGCAAGACGCTGACGATCATCTCCGGCAACCAGTGCAAGGTGCCCGCCATCGACTCCTCGGTCGTTCCGTTGCACTGGTCCGAAGACCATCTCCTGCCGCGCATGTGGGATGGCAACGGTTTCATGAAGGGCGTGCTCGCCCCCGGCGGTTGGATCGCCAAGACCGATCCCGAAGGCAAGAAGTGGGAGCTCATCGCCACCGGCTTCCGCAACGAATACGACGCGGCCTACAACCGCACCGGCGAACTCTTCGCCTACGACGCCGACATGGAGTGGGACGTGAACACGCCGTGGTATCGCCCCACGCGCGTCAACCACGTCGTCAGCGGCGCCGAGTTCGGCTGGCGCAGCGGCGCGGGCAAATGGCCGGCCTACTATCCCGACAGCTTCGGCGCGGCCGTGAACATCGGACCCGGTTCCCCGACCGGGATTACCTTCGGCTACGGCACGAAGTTTCCGGCCAAGTATCAGGAGTCGCTCTTCATCTGCGACTGGAGCTACGGCAAGCTCTACAGCATCCATCTCAAGCCCGAAGGCGCGAGCTACACGGCTGAGAAGGAGGAATTCATCTCAGGATCGCCGCTGGCCCTGACCGACCTCGTCGTCAACCCGGCTGACGGCGCCCTTTACTTCGCCGTGGGCGGACGCAAGACCCAGTCCGGCCTGTATCGGGTGACCTACACCGGCTCCGAGTCGACCACGCCCGGCAAGCCCGACATGTCGTTCGCCAAGGACCGCGAGCTTCGCCGCAGGCTTGAAAGCTTCCACGGCAAGACCGACCCGAACGCGGTGAAGGAAGCCTGGAAGCACCTTGGCTCGAAGGACCGCGCCATCCGCTTCGCCGCCCGTGTCGCCATCGAATGGCAGCCCGTCGACCAGTGGCGCGACAAGGCGCTGGCTGAGAAAGATCCCATCGCCGCGACGCACGCCATCCTCGCCCTCGCCCGCTCCAGCAGCCGCGACCAGTTCCACCGCAAGGACACCGATCCGAAAGCCGACCCTTCCCTCCTCGCCAAGTCGCTGGCCTCGCTGGACCGCATCAACATCACCAGGCTGGAACTTTCCCAGCAGCTCGACCTGCTCCGTGCCTACTCCGTCGTCTTCACCCGCCTCGGCTCGCCCGATGAATCCACGCGCCAGAAACTGATCACGAAGTTTGATCCTCTTTATCCGGCCAAGGCCCGCGATCTGAACGCCGAGCTGGCCAACTTGCTCGTCTACCTCGAAGCCCCGACCGCCTCGGCCAAGCTCGTCGCCATGCTGGAAAAGGCCCCGACCCAGGAAGAGCAGATGGATATCGCCCGCGCCGCCCGAGTGCTCAAGACCGGCTGGACGATGGAGCAGCGCAAGACTTACTTCGGCTGGTTCCTCAAGTCCGCCAGCTTCCGCGGCGGCAACAGCCTCAAAGGGTTCCTCCGCGACATCAAAGCCGACGCTGTGGCCAAGCTCGGCCCGACGGAACTCGCCGACCTAAAGCCCGTGCTCGACGCCAAGCCCGTCGTGAAGAAACCCAGCGAGATCCTCGCCGGCCGCCAGCAGGTCAGGGAATGGACCGTGGCCGGCCTCGATCCCGCTCTGGAAAAGGGACTCAAAGGCGGACGCAACTTCGCCAGGGGCCGTGAACTGTTCGGCGCCGTCGGCTGCGCCGCCTGCCACCGTTATGACGCCGAAGGCGGCGCCGTCGGACCCGACCTGACCGGCGTGGCCGGGCGATTCAGCGCACATGACCTGATGGAATCGATCATCGAACCAAGCAAGGAGATCAGCGACCAGTATGGCTCCACCATCTTCACTTTGAAGAACGGCGACGAAGTGATCGGCCGTGTGGCGAACCTGAACGGCGACAGCATCTCGGTCATGACCGACATGTTCGACCCGGGCAACTTCACCAACGTGAACCGCCCCAACGTCGCGAAGTCCGAGCCGTCCAAGACCTCGATGATGCCACCCGGACTACTCAACAGCCTCAAGCAGGACGAGATCCTCGACCTCGTCGCCTACCTCCTTTCGCGCGGCGACCAGAAGGCGAAGATGTTCAAGTGACGAAATCGTTTAACTGAAGAATCCAATCGCCAGGCTGCCGATGTTACGTCGGCAGCCTTCTTGTTTCCGCCTTTATGCAATACGTCCTGATCATCCACGAAGTCGCCGACTATCCCGCTTGGAAGAAGGTGTTCGACGGAGCGGCCGGCATCCGTCGCGACGCAGGGGAACGCTCCTTCCAGGTTCTCAAGTATCAGAGTGACGCCAACAAGATCGTCCACTTCTCTGCCTGGACCTCGATCAAAGACGCGCGAAGCTTCTTCGAATCGCCCAAGCTCGTGAAGATCCGCGCCGAAGCCGGTGTGAAGGCCCCCGAGTTCATCTACCTCGAGCAGCTCGAAACCGGAACGCTGTAGGCCCTATCGGCCGAGGTGGACCGAGGTGGGTTGAGTCGCGCTGCGACTCGACAGCCAGCCGCAGCGCGGCTGGCCCACCTGAACAACCGACCGTCCTATCCTCGCCTCGCCCGGCGGAAGAAGAGGATCAACCCGGCGAACAACAGGCTGTTGGCGATCATCGAAACCACCAGCAACCAGCCCGGCATGGATTCCCCCGGCCACAAGGCCAGCATGAATCGACGGGGCAGCAGCAGCACGCGCTCGATCCAGAGGAGGCCGATCACCAGCGGATCGGTCGGCAGCAGCGACGGCGGCAGGTGGGAGAAAAGGAACCCGGCTCCACGAACCAGTTGAACAGCCAGCCAGTGGACCACCGCCCAGCCGGCCAACGGCCACCACGGAAAGCGCCGCCGCGTTTCAGCGTCGGCTCCAGTGGTCGTATTGTTCGCGGAAGACTTCACGTAGGTTGCCTGCGTGACGCTCCCACAGCGCACGGCATTGGTCGAGGGACGGGGTTTCTTCCGGAGTCTGAAGGGCCAGCAGCTCGGCAAAGAGTTCCCTGAGAAGTTCCGGACTCGTCGAGCAGTCGAGCAACGGCCGGAGGCGTCCGCCGAATTGGGTCGTGATGACCAGGCCGTCCGCGGCGTGGGTGCGCGACAACGCACTGCGCCAGTCGAAGAATCCGAGCTGCTCCGCGCCGTCGATGAACCACACGACGCGTTCGCCGTTGCCGGAGGACCAGAGGATATCGGCTTGGTGATCGCGGGCAGGGCCTTCGGATTTCAGGGCTTCAGCGAAGACGTTTTCGAGATCGGTGCCGTCCTTTCGCCAGCCCTCCCGGAATCGGATCAGCGGTGTCGTCCATCCTTCTCGCCGCAGACGCGCCGACAGTTCGAGCATCAGGGTCGTCTTGCCGGCGCCCTTGGGGCCGACGAGTGCGCCGCGGCCGTTCAGTTGCTGGAGGCGGCGCAGCAGTTCGTCGTGGGACGGACCGCGATAACGCAGCGCCTCGATACGGCTGGCACGGAATGGATTTTCAGCGGCGTTCAAGGCGGAACAACACCTTCGTGCGGTTCGGGTCGGAGGCGATTTTCTCCAGCGTCAGCGCCCGGCCCGTGGGCGACACGATGAGTTCCCAACTGAGGACGGTGTCCTTGCCCGCGCGGGCCGCCAGTTCGATGGCCGGCTTCACAGGGACGAGGGCGTGCATAGACGGACATCGGACATTGCGGAAGCCCGCAGCAGAAAGGCCGGGCGATCCTACCGCCGAAACCCGCGCTGCTCCTGATGGAGATCGTCTTTCTCATGGTCCGTGTCCGATGCTTACATTCTCCGTGTATCTGAATGGTCGGAAGTGGTCGTCAGGAAAAGCGGTCCGGCCGACGGCGCCCCGGCGATGGGTTTTCAGAGTTTGAGGTTGGTAGTCGGAGGTTTGGATTCCCGAAAATCACCATCGAGTAACAAACTTGAACCAGAAGACCGGTCCGGTCGAAGCCGGCAAAATAATGGAGCCTTGAGAGGGCTGTAAGCCGAGTTCTGTCTTCGCCGGTTGCCCGGCGGAGAGGATCATTTATCTGAGCGGCCGATACCCGGGACCCGGCTTGCGCCTTGGAGCGGGCAGCTCCGGGGTCCCCTATTTGGCCTTGCACCCGATGGGGTTTTCCGTGCCCCGACGCTTGCGCGGCGGGCGGTGGGCTCTTACCCCGCCTTTTCACCCTTGCCCGGACCGTAGCCTTCTGCGGTTTCCCGCAGGCGCAACTTCGGCCTCTGGCGGTTTTATTTTCTGTGGCACTGTCCGTCGGAGCGGCTTTCGCCGGTTCCTCCCGCGTGTATCCGACCGCCGAAGCGGAGGGTTACGCGGCATCGCGCCCTATGGTGCTCGGACTTTCCTCCCCGGTTTGCGCCGGAGCGATCCTCCGCCCTCTCAAGGTCCGTGGTGAAGCTATGGGTTGGGCCAGTGGGCAGCAAGCGTCGCCTTGGAATTGTTCCGGCGAAGACGGAGACAAGGAACCGCTGAACCGCCAAGACGGGGACCCGACCTAGTCGGACGCGAGCAGGTCCATGTCGCGGGTGTAGTAGAGGATGCGGCTGCAGTTGATGCAGGTGACGACTTCCTTGCCGGCCTTGGCGCTGTGGACGACCTGCGGCGGCAGTTTCATGTGGCAACCGCCACAGGCGTGGTGCTCGACGCTGACGATGATGCTTTCGCCCTTCGTCTTCAGCAGGCGGGTGTATTTGGCCATCGTGACCTCGTCGATTTCGGAGGTGAGGGCGACCCGGGTGGCTTCCAAGTCGGCCAGTTCCTTCTGATAGCTGCCTTCCCGCGAGGCCAGTTGCGCGAGTTCGGCGTCCACGTCGGCCTTGGCGGCGGCGGCGACCTTGTTGGCGGCGCCGGCCACCTTCTGCGCGGCTTCGATCTTCTCCATCAACTCGAGCTGCTGGTCGTCTAGTCCGCTGATGAGCTTCTTGGCCTTCTCGATCTCGTCGCCGTAGAGCTTATACTCGTCGTTCTTCTTCGTCTGAAGCTGCTGCGTGGCGAACTTGTCGATCTTCTGCTTGAACGAATCGACCTCGAGTTCCAGACCCTTGCGCGCGGTCTCGATCTGTTTCACTCCGAGTTTGGCGGCGTCAAGCGCGGCCAGGGCGTTGGCCGATCTTCCGGAAGCGGCGGCGCGTTCGACCGGGATGCGGGTCAGCTCGGCGCGCAGGCGCAGGATCTTGCGGTCTCGGTCCTGGAGGATCAGAAGCTTTTCGATGACGTCGAGCATGGCGGGGCGACTGGGTTGATGTGGGCGGACGCTATCGGCGGGGTCTGGCAGCGTCAACCGAAGCGGCGGGAAATCTCCCGGGCCTCCCGTTGAACGCGATGTTTGGTTCCCGGATCTCGTATTCCCGGCATGTGGATCGGACGACGGCCGGTAAGCCGGAGCTGGTCGCAGGGGCCGATGGGGCGAAGTCCAAATCGGGCTTCTTCTCCGTCCGCCTCCACCTAGACTTCGGCCGTGCAAAAGTCTGCCTTCACGCGCTGGCGGGCCGATTTCTTCGCCGGACTCGCGGTGGTCCTGCCGGCGTTGATCTCGGTCTGGCTTGTCGTCTGGATCTTCCGGAACATTTCGTCGTTCACCGACGCGTTGCTCTTCTTCCTGCCGCGGAGCGTCACCCACGCCAACGACGGCGCCGGCGAAGTGCTCTGGTATTGGAGCCTTGTTGCCATCGGGTTCGCGGCGCTGCTCGTCGCGTTGGCCGGACGTGCGGCCAAGTTCTACATCGGTCGGAGGTTCATCGCGGCGGCCGACCAGGTCCTTCTCCGCGTTCCGCTGATCAACAAGATCTACGGCACGGTGAAGCAGGTAAACGAGGCCTTCGCCAGCGAGAAGAAGAGTTCGTTCCAGCAGGCCGTGCTCGTCGAGTTTCCGCAGTCCGGCCACTTCGCGGTCGGCTTCGTCACGGGCGACGCTCCCGCGGAATTCAGCCGCGTCACCGGCATCCGGCTGGTCAACGTCTTCATTCCCACGACGCCGAATCCGACTTCCGGTTTCCTCGTCATGGTGCCGGAGTCCAGCGTGCGGAAACTCGACATGCCGGTGGCCGAGGCGATCAAGTTCACCATCAGTCTCGGGGCCATCGCGCCGGACGCCGCTCCGAGGTGACATGGAGGAGAAGGCGCACGGAATCATCCTGCGGACGCGTCCCCTGACCGAGACGAGCCTCATCATCCACTGGCTCACGCGGGATCTCGGACGCATCGCCACCGTGGCCAAGGGTGCGCGCGGGCCGAAGTCCTCGTTCCGTGGAAAGCTCGACCTGTTTTTCCGGGCCGACTTCAGCTTCATCCGCAGCCGGCGGTCCGATCTGCATATCCTCCGCGAACTAGTCCTTCTCGAAAACCATCCGGGTATCCGCACCGATTTCGACCGCGTGGCCTACGCGGCCTACGCGGCCGAACTGATCGAACTCGCGACCGAAGCAGAAACGCCGGTCCCGGAGTTCTTCGAACTTTTCGCCGATTGGCTGGCCGCCTTGAACCGCTCTTCGTTGTCGCGCAGCGCGCTGCTCGCGTTCGAGTGGAAGCTCCTCGACGTTTCCGGCGTGCAGCCGGACATCGGCACGGCCCGTCTGACAGCCGGTGCCAAGGCGCTTGCGGAGCAGTTCATTTCGGCGAACTGGGATGAAGTGGGGAAGCCCGTGGCCGATGTGGACGAGGTGCGGGAAGTCGGCCGGTGGTTCAGCGGCTACCTTCTGGACCAGCTCAACCGTCTGCCGGACGCGCGGGCGCGGCTGG
>Ga0163144_10009751_pt1 | contig 20575 bp, 15 predicted proteins | sample OliLak19BULKMAT1_FD_123175 | JGI IMG/M metagenome (GOLD analysis project Ga0163144, IMG submission 123175) | Freshwater microbial mat bacterial communities from Lake Vanda, McMurdo Dry Valleys, Antarctica - Oligotrophic Lake LV.19.BULKMAT1 | ecosystem: Environmental > Aquatic > Freshwater >... | reverse complement strand
TCGCGCCCGGCAGCAAAACCACCCGACGTTTTCCTTTTGCGGCTTTTGTGCGTTTGTGGGGCACTATGCTCATGCGTCGCATTCCCCTGCTCGTCCTTGCCACGGCGGTTTTCGTTTCGGCTGTCAGCGCGGCCATCCCTTTTTCCCACACCCAGAGCGATCTCAAGCCGGACCCGGCGGCGCGCTTCGGCACCCTGCCCAACGGCCTGCGCTACGTGATTCGCCCCAACCAGGAGCCGCGCGAACGCGCCTCGATGCGTCTGCTGATCGAAGCCGGCGGCGTGCACGAAACTGAAAAGCAACTCGGCCTCGCCCACTTCCTCGAGCATCTCGCGTTTAACGGCAGCGAAAATTATCCGCCGGGCACGTTGATCGAATTCTTTCAACGCATGGGCATGAGTTTCGGCGGCGATACCAATGCGAGCACGTGGTACACCCGCACGCTGTATCTGATCGAATTGCCCGAGACCAAGCCGGAAGATATCGTCGAAGGATTGAAGGTCTTCCGCGATTACGCGGGCGGTTTGCTGCTGCAGGTTCCCGAGATCGAAAAGGAACGCGGCATCATCCTGAGCGAAAAACGCACGCGGGATTCCGTCGGTTATCGCACCTGGCTCGCGACCAATAATTTCCTCCTGCGCGACACGATGTTCGCCAAGCGCGATGTCATCGGCACCAACGAAATCATTTCCACCGCCGGTCGGGACGAGTTTCTGGATTTCTACAACACCTGGTATCGTCCCGAACTCATGTCGCTGGTCGTGGTGGGCGATATCAACGTCGAAGCGATGGAGCAGAAGATCCTCGCGGCGTTCGCCTCCCTCGAACCCCGCGCACCCGCCCGCGACCAGCCGGATCTCGGCCGCGTACAGCATCCCGATGGCGTGAGTGTTTTTCATCACGCCGAGCCCGAAGCGCCCGACACCAACGTCACGATCGCGACGGTCGTGCCATATTCACCCGAGCCTGACACCGCCGCAAACCGGCTGAAATATCTGCCGCGCACGCTCGCGCATGCCATGCTCAGCCGACGCCTGGCGATGCTTGCGCGCACGGAAGGCGCACCTTTCATCCGCGGCAGCGCCGGAGCCGGTGAAGCCTACCGTTTCTATCGACAGACCGTGATGTCGCTTTCGACCCGCGGCGATCAATGGGCCGACGCGCTCGCCGTCGCCGATCAGGAATTGCGCCGCGCCCTCGAGCACGGCTTTCAGGCGGCGGAGTTACAGGAAGGGGTCGCCACGTTCCGGAACAGCCTGGAGCAGGCGGCGAAGACCGCCTCAACGCGCCGCTCGACGGAGTTGGCCGATGAAATCGCGAACGGATTGCTCGAGCGCGAGGTGTTCACCACACCGTCCGACGATCTCGCGCTCTATGCGCCCGTGCTGGAAAAGGTAACGGTCGAAGACTGCGTGGCCGCCCTGCGCACGACGTGGAGTGCCCCGCACCGCTTGATCATGGTGACGGGCAACGCCCCGATCCCGGCCGGTAATGAAGGCGAGGCGGCGATCGCCGCTGTCTATGAAAAATCAAACACGGTCGCCGTTGCGCCACCGACAGAAATCGCCGCGGCCGCCTGGGCCTACACCGATTTTGGCCCTGCCGGAAAAGTCACCAAGCGCGAACATGTCGCGGACCTCGACGTGACGCTGCTCACTTTCGACAACGGCGTGCGTCTCAATCTGAAAAAGACCGATTTTGAGGCGAATCGCATTCGCATGAGTGTGCGGATCGGATCGGGTCAGCTCACCGAACCGCGCGATCGGCCGGGCTTGGCGTTCTACACCGGTCAGAGTTACACGGAAGGCGGCCTCGGCCAGCACAGCGTCGACGATCTGCGGCGGATCCTCGCCGGCAAAACGGTCGGAGCCGGGTTCAGTGCCGGCGGCGATGCATTCGTCCTCAGCGGCGTGACAAACCAGGAAGACCTTCTCCTCCAGATGCAGTTAGTGGCCGCGCGCATTACTGATCCGGGTTTCCGCCCCGAAGCGGCCCGGCAGGCGAAGAAAGCGATTGAACAAATCTATCTCAGTTTCGAGCACACCGCCGGCGGACCCTTCAACCTGGAAGTGCCGCGCCTCCTCGCGAGTGGCGACCATCGCTTCGGGCTGCCACCAAAGGATGAAATGATGAAACGCAACCTCGACGAAGTGCGCGCGTGGGTCACACCGGAACTCTCGCGAGGCGCGATCGAGATCGCGATCGTCGGCGACATGGACATCGATGCAACGATCGACGCGGTTGCCAAAACCTTGGGGGCCTTGCCAAAGCGCGAACCAAAGCCGGTGCTCGCCGACTTGCGGAAGGTCAGTTTCCCGACCGAGCCGTTCAACCGGGAGTTCACCATCGCCACGGAGATTCCGAAGGGAAACGTCGCTCTTTTCTGGCCGACCACCGACGGCCGCGAAATCCGCCGGGCGCGCCGGCTCAACTTGCTCGGGGAAGTGTTTAGCGACCGGCTGCGTTTGAAGGTGCGGGAAGAACTCGGCGATGCCTACAGCCCCGGCGTGGGCAGCGCCGCCAGCGACATATACCCAGGTTTCGGATACATGCAGGCGAGCGTAACCGTGGATCCGCCGCGCGCGAAACAGGTGGCCGATATCATCGTCCAAATCGCCGCGGATATTGCGGCCAAGGGCGTCAGCGATGACGAACTCGAACGCGCCAAGAAACCGGTGCTGACGAGCCTGCGCGAATCCGCGCGCACCAACCCATACTGGCTCAGCGCCGTGCTGGCGCGGGCGCAGGAACGGCCGGAAGTGCTGGAATGGAGCCGGACGCGTTACGCCGACAACGAGGCGATCACGAAGGAGGAAATCGGGGAACTCGCGCAGCGGTATCTCGCCGAGGACCGCGCGAGTCGGGTGACCGTATTCCCAACGCCGAAGGCCCAGGGCACGCCGGCGGCGGCCTCACCGACCGCGCAAGCCGTGAAGTGAGAAAGGGCGCGCGGGTGGCGTGTAACAAAAGCGCGCGAAGCGTAGGGCAGGTCTGTGACCGGCTTACGGCGGGTCACAGACCCGCCCTACTTTAATCCGTCGACCTGGATTGCCGCGCAATGACATGGAAGGGAACAAATTTCCGGCTCAAACCCGGGCGACAACGATCGAGGCGTTGGTTCCGCCGAAGCCGAAGCTGTTCGCCAAGGCCGCCCGGACCGGTTTGTGTACCGCGACTTTCGGCGTGAAATTCAGGCCGAGATCGCCGCACACCGGGTCGACGTTTTCCAGGTTGATCGTGGGAGGGACAATCCCGTGATGAATCGCAAGGGTGGCGCTAAAGACGCCCATCGCACCGGCGCCGCCCAGCAAGTGGCCGGTCATCGATTTAACGGCGCTCACGTGCAAATCAGCTTTGTTCTCGGCGAACACGTTCGCGATTGCGGCCGCTTCCTCACCGTCACCGCCTGGGGTCGACGTCGCGTGCGCGGAGACATAGTCGATCTCGATCGGCTTGAGGTTGGCGCGCGCCAGGGCCGCTCGCATGGAACGTGCGGAGCCTTCCGCTCCGGGCGCAAGCGATGACAAGTGATAGGCATCCGCCGATGCGCCATAACCGCGCAACTCGGCATAGATCCGGGCACCGCGGCTACGGGCGTGTTCCAGTTCCTCGATCATGAATACAACGGAGCCTTCCGAGAGCACGAAACCGTCACGCGACGTGTCGTACGGCCGTGATGCGGTTTCCGGCGTGTCATTACGGGTGGAGAGCGCACGCATTTGGGCAAAGGCCCCGATGGCGAGCGGGGTCACCGTCGATTCGGCGCCACCGGCCAGCATCACGTCGGCGTCATTCCGAATGATGGCCGCGGCGGCTTCGCCCAAGGCGTGTCCGCTGGTGGCGCAGGCCGAGGCCACACTCATGTTGGCACCGCGGAAATCGAGCAGCAGGCTCACCTGACCGGCGAGCAAATTAGGGGCGATCTGAATGATGAAGAAAGGCGAAATCTTGCGAAAACCGCCCGCTTTCCACGTGTCGTGCATCGCTTCCATTTCCGGAAGTCCGCCCAAGCCTACGCCCAGGTTCACCCCCATGCGCTCGGACGAGAGCGTGGCGCGATGCGCATCGATACCGGAATCGGCGTACGCTTCGGCGGCCGCGGCCACTCCCAAATGGGTGAAACGACCAAACTTTTTCACATCCTTCTGCGACAACGCCTGGGTGATCGGATCGACCCCAGGGCGGGGTTGCAACGGAGCCGGGAGCGGACGTGCCGGATCGAAATCGCGCACCTCGCCGGCGATCTGCGCCGTGCAACCGGTGGGATCGAAACGGGTGATGCGACCGATTCCGCTGCGGCCGGCGATCAGCGCGCTCCAAGTCTCGGCCGCGCTGTTTCCACAAGGGGTGACAGCGCCAATCCCGGTGATCACAACGCGACGGGTGGAGGTGGTTGGTTCAGACATGTTCGCAGTACTGAAACAACGAAACCGCTCTTCGGCTAGCGCCTTTCTCAAAAGCCGTTCATCTCTATCGTCCAACGTAATTTCTACACCGGAGACCTGAATGGCAGCTAAGAACTTCTCCGACACCCCATAAGAGCGCCCGCTGAACCCGGGTTTTGACTTTGCCGGAAGGCCGCCTTTTGCTCTGGACTTCCCCAACCGGGAATTTCCTTCATCCACGCACTCATGCAGCAGCTTCACGCCCATTGGCGGATGGAATACATCGAGGCACCGCGCTACCCCGCCGCGATGCAGCGTCCGTTCGCCGAGCTTCCCGCCTTGGGAAACGATCGCGCCGCGCTGATCGTCCACCGCTCGCAGCATTCCTATCTGATCCTCAATCGCTTTCCGTACAACCCGGGCCACCTGCTGGCGGTGCCATTCCGTGAGGTGACAGATGTGACGGAGCTGGGCACCGAGGAACGAGCGGATCTCTTCGAGGAAATCATCCTGGGGAAAACCCTGCTGACCTCCGCCCTGCGGCCCGAAGGGTTCAACATTGGGTTTAATCTAGGGGCGGCCGTTGCCGGCGGCAGTATTGCTCATCTCCACGGCCACATCGTGCCACGCTGGAGCGGCGATAACAATTTCATGCCTGTGCTCGGCCAGACGCGCATCCTCCCGCAATCGCTCGACGCCACGTGGGAGCGCCTGGCGCAGGCCGTGGCGGCGCTCGATTCCTCCCAAACCGCGCCGGTGGGCCCAACCGGAACGGCGTCCGTGCCGTCGTTATAAAAACCTCCCGCGCGGTATGAAAACGTCCTCCTTGCCTTCCAAGACCCTGCACTTCCCGAGTCCGCGGCACCTGAGTTCCCTCTACGCCTCGCGCGAGGAAAATCTCGTTCACGTGGAGCGCGCCTTGGGCGTCAAAATTGTCACCCGCGATGACTGGCTCAAACTCGACGGGCACGCCGAACAGATCGCGACCGCGGAGGCCCTCTTTACGTTTCTCAACGAAGCCCGCGGCCAGGGCGTGACCATTCGGACGCCGGATTTTCATCGGATCGCCGATGCGTTTGCCCGCGGCGAAGGCTCCCAGTTGCGCAGCCTGCTGGAACAGCCCCTGGTGATTACCACGAATCGCAAGACGATCGTGCCGAAGACGCTGGGCCAGAAACTTTATTTGCAGTCGATGCTCGCGCATCCCGTCGTGTTCGGAATCGGACCGGCCGGGACCGGCAAGACCTACCTGGCAATGGCCGCGGCCGTGAACGCGTTGCTCAAGAATCAAGTGGAGCGCGTCATCCTCACCCGGCCCGCGGTCGAAGCCGGCGAGGCGCTCGGATTTCTCCCGGGCGACCTGCGGGAAAAAATTCTGCCGTATCTGCGCCCCTTGTACGACGCGTTGCATGACATGCTGGATGCCGAGGACGTCTCGCGCCTCACCGAGAAAGGCGTGATCGAGATTGCTCCCCTCGCCTACATGCGCGGGCGGACCCTTTCGCGCGCGTTCATCGTGCTGGACGAGGCGCAGAATACCACGCCCGAGCAGATGATGATGTTCCTCACCCGTCTCGGCGAAGAGTCGCGAATGGTGATCACCGGAGACATCACGCAAATCGATCTTCCCCGCTCGAAACAGAGTGGACTGCTCGAGGTCCGGCACATCCTGGCCGACATCAACGGCATCGACTTCCACACGTTTAGCGGCGCCGATGTCGTCCGCCATCCGCTGGTCGCAAAAATCATCAGCGCCTACGACGCCTATCGTAATCCCGGAGTCGTCAAGGACTCCGGCGAGGACAAGCGATGATCTCGCCTTCGCGGACAAGAATCTCCAACATCTTTCGGCATTCCGGCTGATGTCTGTTCGCAACCAACTGAAACTCCTTGTCGGCGGCTTGGGCGCCCGACGCACGGGCGGGCCTCCCTCCGCTCAGCAGCGCTCAAACATGGGCGAATTTTTGGAGCGAAGCCCCGTCGTCGCAGCGCTCATTTTCATCGTGACGGTGGCCGCGATTCTCCTGATCAGCTCCGCGGGCATCAACACCTTCGATGTCCCCGTCTCGCCCAACCAGGTCGCCACCGCGCGAGTCACCGCCCTGGCGTCGTTCAGCTACGAAAGCGCCGAACGCACCCGTGCCGCCCGTGAACAATTCCTTAACCGCGTTCCCCCCGTCTACCGGCTCGATTTCGAGCCGATGCGCCGCTTCGAGGCCGGCGCCCGAATGCTGCTGCGCCAGCTCGCCGCCTTTGAAGCGTCCCAAGCCATCAGTAATGCGCCCATCGCCACGCGCGGAGCAGAGCTCTCGGCGATCGCCGAAACGTTCAACTCCCACGGGCCGTACAACGCCACCGCCGAAGACATGACGGCGATCCTCGCCGTCGGCGATGGCCGCACGCGCGCGGCCCTGATCGAAAACGGCATCGCCACGCTCCGCGACATCTACTCGCAAGGCGTTTCCGATCCCACCCTCGATAGCCTCAGCCCCGGCTCCGCCGTCGTCCTCCAGATCGCGCGACCCGATGGCGACACTTCCCAACGGCGGGTGCAAACGATGGAGGAGGCCCTGACCGTCCTCCGCGTCAGCCTCGCCACCGAACAGGTTCCGCGCGCCGCGGTGCCAGCCGTTTTTCGCCTCTTCCGTTTCGGCCTGACGCCCAACATCGTCTTCGACCGCGCTGCCACGCAGGCCCGACAGTCCACGGCCGTCAGCGCCGTCAAGCCCGTCGTGGTGAACGTAGTGCGCGGCCAGACCATTCTCGAGCCCGGCGATCGGGTAACACCCGAGATCTACGAGATGCTTAACGCCCACCGGCAGTATTTGCGGGATGACCACGACACGGCGATGCGGGAGGGGTTGACGCTCTTCGGCCGCGTGCTGCTCGTGCTCGCCATGGTGGTGGCGTCATTGATCTACATGCGGATTGAGGACCCCGATACGCTGCGCAGCAACCTGCGCTGCGGGCTGCTCGCGCTGGTCGTGATCGTGAACCTCGCGCTGGTCCGCGCCAATTACTCGCTGGGCGGCGCGGAATTTTTCGTGCGCGACGGCTCGTGGGCTTCGACGCTGCCGTACATTGCCCCCACCGCTTTCGCGCCGCTGATTGTGGCGATCCTGATCGATGCGGGTTCCGGCATTTTCATGGCGCTGCTGATTTCGATCTTCACGGGCGTCATCTATGGCAACCGCCTCGACCTGCTGGTTCTCACGTTTCTGGCTTCGTTGGTTACGATTTACTTCGGACGTGACGCGCGCCGGCGCGGACGCCTGGTGCGGGCCGCGGGAGCGGGCGGACTCACCGTAGCGGCGTTCGCCGCGCTCATCGGGATCGCCGATCAAACCGAGTTTGACACCTTGCTGCGCCAGATGTTGGCCGGCCTCGGCACGGGCCTGCTCACGGGTATTGGCGTGGTGGGTCTGCTGCCAGTACTCGAGTCATTGTTCAAACGCACAACCGATATCACGCTGCTGGAGCTGACCGATTATAATCATCCGCTTCTACGCCAGATGCAACTCGAGGCGCCCGGCACGTATCATCATTCCCTCGTCGTCGCGCAGCTTTCGGAAAATGCCGCCAATGCAATTGGCGCCAATTCACTACTGACGCGCGTATGCGCGTTGTTTCACGATGTCGGGAAGACCTCGAACCCCCAATTCTTCGGCGAGAACCAGCGCGACCGCACTAATCCGCACGACTGCCTCGACCCGCAGGAGTCCGCCCGCCTGATCAAACAGCATGTCGCCGATGGCGTTGAACGGGCGCAGAAACACCACCTGCCGACCGCGGTGATCGACGTCATTCAACAACATCATGGCACGACGCTCGTGCGCTACTTTTACGAGCGCGCAGTGGTCCTCTCGCGCGCGCCCTTTCCGAACGTAACCCCAGGTCGGCGAAACGCCGAGCCCGCATCCGGGCCGGTGGACGCTGAAACCTCACCTGCGCCCGTCGTTGACCTGCCGGAAACAGAAGCGTTTCGCTATTCGGGCCCGAGGCCGCAATTCAAGGAAAGCGCGATCATCTCGCTTGCCGACGGAGTCGAAGCGACCTCGCGCTCCTTGCGCCAAGTCGAGCCCGGACAACTCCAGGAACTCATCAACCGGGTGATCGACGAACGCATTGCCGAGGGCGAACTGAACGAGGCTCCGCTGACCCTGGAGGAAATCTCGCGCATCAAGGACAGTTTCCAATTCACCCTGCTGAACATGCTGCACTCCCGGGTCGCGTATCCGGAAAAATCGGACGTCGGCAAGGGCAAGGGTAAGACGGCCGATGCGCGTTGAGCGGCCGAAGGAGAGGCGGGCCCAGTGGGAGCGCCGCGGCTCGGAACCAAGTCCCGTCGGCAAACACGGTTTGCGTCTCCCCTGACAAGCCCAGGGATTGATTAATCCTGCCCGGCAACGATCCGCCCGCTCAACGCCTCTCCGCTGAACTTTAGCATGCCCTCCGCCTCTCCCCGCTCGCGACCGGCGCCGACTCGCCCCAACGCTTCGATTGACCGAAGCGTCGTCATCGCCAACCGGCACCCTCGGCTTAGCCTGCCACGCCGAGCGGTCGAAAACCTGATCCAAGTGCTCGACGCGAATCATGCGGCGATCGGCGTCCCGGCCAGTCGGATCCCGCACGGTGAACTCTCGCTCGTCTTCCTGACCGACCCGGCACTCGCGCAGCTGCATGCTGAGTTTCTCGACGACCCGACCACCACGGACGTAATCACGTTTGAAGGCGAGAACGCGCCCGGTCTGCCACCGGAGGCAGTCAGCGCCGGTGAGATCTGCGTCTCGGTCGACACCGCCGCGAATTACGCACGTGCCCACCATCGGGAATTCAGCGCGGAACTCACGCTGTATCTGGTTCATGGCTGGCTGCACCTTGTGGGCTATGACGACGTGGTGCCGGCCAAAAAACGCGCCATGCGCCGCGCCGAAGCACGCGCGATGGCGGTGTTGCAGGCAGCGAATGCGTTACCTGAGTTTCAGTTGGTGGGCTCAGCGAAGCCAAAGATCAAAGCGCGATCGGCGACGGCGTAAGCGACCGATCTCAAGGCATTACAGCGTGGTTGCGGGTGTGGGGACGTAAGCCTGGGGGCGCAGAATCGAGCCGTTGGCAGAGATGCTCAGGCGAAAGACAGGAATGTCTTTATCACTTTTCAGCGCCAAAACGCCTGAAACGAAGGCGACGGACGACGTCAGTGCAAAAATCTTTTGCCTCTGGCGCCGAGCTGGAGAACCTTCCGCGCCGCCCATGTCGTCTGTGCACCCGTCGCCCAAATCCCGCCTGATCACGTTCCGCAATGCGTTTCTCGCAGGGGCGCTGATGCTTGCGCCCTTGATCATCACGTTTTGGGCGTTCAGCGCGATTGTCGATATGGTGGGCGGCCGGTTTCGCCCGCTGTATGAACATTATCTGCCCGAGTCGCTGCAAAGCATCCCCTTCCTCCTGGATGTACTGGCCACGGGTGCCGTCGTTCTCTTCGTTACCATCCTAGGTTACTTGTCGAACTACGTTCTCGGCAAATACTTTGTCGGCTTAAGCGAACGCGCCATCCAGCGGATTCCCATTGTGGGTGCGGTGTATAATTCCGTGAAGCAAATCATGGCCACGTTCGGGACGCAAAATCGCAACGTGTTCAGCAAGGTCGTGATGATTGAATTTCCACGCAAGGGCACGTGGGCGCTCGGATTTCTGACCAATAAAAACTTAGGCGAGCCGGAAGCAGTGACGGGCACGGAACTCTGGACGATCTTCGTTCCCACCACGCCCAATCCCACCAGCGGCTTCTTGATTCTGGTGCCGCGCCAGGAAGTGACGGAACTCGAGATGAGCGTGGGAGAAGGCATGAAGATGATCATCTCCGGAGGAACCGTCGTGCCCCCGTGGCCCAACGCCGTCCGGCAGGTCGAGATGGCGAACTAAACCCGCCGCGTTCCTCGCCGCTTAGTTGCGTCACGCTCACCGCTGCGATTGTGCCCTCCCAGTCGCTCCAGACCGACGGTTTTGTTCTCCTGAAACGTCCGGCCGCCGATTCGTTTCAATCGTTCAACGTGTTCTCCTCCGCAGAGGGCAGCCTGCTCGTCCTGCAGCGCATCGCGAAGAAAGCAAGAGCGATTGATGTCACGCTGGATCTGTTCGATGAGGTCACCCTCGGACTCGAAAGCTCCAATCAGGGCCGGACCTGGTTCATCAGGGAATCCCGCCTCATCACGCGACACGCCAATCTGGGGCGCAGTTACGAGACGCTGCGCTTCGCCTCGAATCTGGCCGCGTTGGTCGCGCGCAATCAGGTCGACGCCGACAGTCGGGACGCGGTCGGCCACCTGCTCAGGGTCGCGTTCGCCGCTTTTGCCGCAGGCTCACGGCCCGAGCTGGTGTATTTCAAAAGCTTGTACGTCTTCGCCCGCGACGAGGGTTATCCGTTGAAACAGCAATGGTTCCCCACGCTCTCACCCGCCGATCAAGCCACCGTCGCGACGCTGCTGAACCGTCCGCTGGCTGAGCAAGCGGCCACGCCGGAAGATGTAGCACGCCTGCAAAACCGCCTCGAACAGTACCTCAGCGGCCACACCGATATCATCGTCGCCTAGCGGCCCGAGCGGGTCGCGCTGCCACCGTGGCAGGGTGCCGCAACCCGCTCTTCACTCCTTCACCTCCCATGATTTTCGATCTCGATCAACGCACCGCCGCCTTGAGCGTCGGTGAGTTTTCCGAGTTCTCAGTCGGCCCCCGCGATGCGTCCGGCGGAGGCGTCGCCTCGGGGGTGTGGCGCGCTCAGCTGGGAACCCACTGGCACAACGAACTCCGCCATCGGGCCATCCAGGAACATGGCGCCGCGGCTTCGTTCGAAATCCCCATCACCGGCGCGATCGCTCACCGCGGCTGGACCCTGACGCTCACCGGCCGCATCGACCAGATCATCCGGAACGGCTCCCGCGCCACCCTGCGCGAGATCAAATCCGTCACGCGCACCCTGCCGGCCGACGAGGGCGAACTCCGCGCCGACTACCCGGAGTATTTCATTCAGGCCGCAACCTACGCGACCCTCACCCGACTGGGCCTCGCCACCCTGCCGCAGCTCGAACTTCCGGCCAGCGATCCTTCCGCCGCGACCACCGGTTCGGCTCGAACGGAACTTGTCTTCGTCGAAACCGGCAGCGGACTCGCCCAGGCCATCGCACTCAATCCGGGCGACGAGAGGCTTTTTCACCACCAGCTCGAGCACGTCACCGAGTTTTTAATCCTCCGACTTCGCGCCCGGGAACGCTTGCGCGGTCTACAGTATCGACCCGCATTTGCGGTCCCGCGGCCCGGACAGGAGACCACGCAGGCCGAGCTCACCACCCTCTTCGGCCGACAACCCTTGGTGTTGTTTGAAGCCCCGACTGGCTTCGGGAAAACGGGCGTGCTGCTCGAGTTCGCACTCGGTCAACTCCGGTCCGGACACTTCGACCGCGCCCTTTATCTCACCAGCAAATCGACCGGACAACTTCAGGTTGTTCGCACCTTGGCGGGGATGACCGCGTCCGTCGATCCCCGCGAGAGCCCCTCGGCGACCGCAGCCACAACCACCGCCACGCCGGTCGCCGCGTGGCACGTGCGCAACAAAGGCGAACACTGCGTTAACACCACCTTCCATTGCGTGCGGGACAACTGCGCGTACCTCGCCGATGCCGCGGCCCGGTGGAACCAGAGCGGACTCGCCCGATTCTACCTCGATGAAAAGCACGCGCGCGACCTCGATACCCTGCGCGCGGCCGGACGTGATGCGCGCATCTGTCCGTACGAGATCACTCGCACCGCTCTCGCGTTTAACGACGTCTGGATCGGCGACTATAATTACGTCTTTGCGCCGCGGAATCGCGGATTGTTTTTTGAGCAACCGGGCTTTCTCGCCGCGCGCACCCTGCTATTGCTCGACGAGGCGCATAACCTGCCGTCACGCGTCGCGGACGCCTATTCACATAGCTTCAACGCGACCGAGGCTTTCAGCGTGCGCGAAGAACTGCATCGCGTGCGCTCGCTCGCCCCACTCGTCACGGCGTGGGATCATTGGTGTCACTTCTTGCATCAACTTCGCCCCATTGACGCGTTGCCGTTGAGCGAGGAGGACGATGCCCGCCACCTGCTGGGTGAACTCGCGAAACTCATCCCCACCATTCCGCTCGATCTGGCCGCACTCGGGCCGCATGCGGCCGAGGCGCTCTGGGCCGTTCCTTCGCTCGTCGATGACTTGGCCACGTCCACGCTGCCCCGGTTGTGGTGGTGCCCGCGACCCGGTGAGCTGCTCCTCACTTGCCTCGACGCGGCGCCCGCGATTGGTGCGACCTTGCGCGAGTTTGGCGGCGTGGTCCTCGCCAGTGCCACCCTGACCCCCATTGATGGTTTTGCGATGGCCTGCGGACTCGACGCGCCTCCCGATGTCGGCCCGCTCGCGCCACCGCCCGCACCCGAACGGCTCGGCGTGCTCAACAAACGCGTCACCAAGAAACTCTATCGCCAGCTCACCAGCGCGGCCGAGCTGCTGCGGGTCGAGGAAGCCCGCGACGCCGCCACGCCCGCCTTGTTGCGCGCACACACGCCATGGCGGGATGGCAGCTACGACATCGTGTTTGATGCGCGCGTGGACACGACCTTCCAACAGCGCTCGCACCATTACGCCACCACGGCGGCGACGATCGCCGCGGTCCACGAGGCCGCGGCCCGCGCCTTGAACAACCAACCCGCCACGCTCAACTCACCCACTGCGACCGTGGCGGTTTTCTTCCCGAGCTATGCGTACGCGGATGCGATCGCGCGGGAGCTCGCCCAAATCGCGCCTTCGCTGCGCGCGGCGTTGCAGCCCAAGATCCGGGACCTCGCCGCACAATCGGCCTGGGTCGACGATTCGCTGCTCAACTGCGACGCCCTTTTACTCGTGCTCGGATCGAGTTTTGCCGAGAGCATCGACGTCCTCGGTGGGCGCGTCAGCCATGCCATCGTGGTTGGACCCGCGCTTCCAGAAGTGAACGCCGTGCAACGCGCGCGCCTCGCTGAAGCCGCGCGGGCCGGCTTGGGACGCGACGCTGCCTTCCGCCGGGTTTATCAGATTCCCGGCATGACCAAGGTGAACCAGGCACTCGGCCGCCTGGTCCGCGCCCCGGGGCACCGCGCCCGCGTCGTGTTACACTGTCGCCGTTTTCTTGATACGTCGTACGCGAGCCTGCTCGCCACCGAGTACCAACAAGGCACGCCGATTCAGGATGACGCGGCGTTTGCCGCGTGGATGGCGGGCTCGAAAGCGTGATCGCCGGGCGCGCCGCGGAGACAGACCGCGACGTCGCCTCATTCAGTTTTCGCCCAGCAGCTGCAACAACGCGGCCTCATCCAACACGGCGACACCGAAGGCCTTCGCCTTTTCGAGTTTCGAACCGGCATCTTCGCCGGCGATCACGTAATGGGTTTTCTTGCTCACGCTGCTGCTCACTTTCCCGCCAACTGCCTCGATCCGCGCTCCTGCTTCCTCGCGCGTCAGCGTCGGTAACGTGCCCGTAAGGACAAACGTTTTCCCGGCCAGCGCACTGCTCGCGGCAATCGGCGGTGTCGGCGTGAGCCCCGTCGCGATCAAATCGTTAACCCGGGCGCGATGGGGCGGCTCCGCCAACCATGCCCGCACGGCCAGTGCAGTTTTTTCGCCAAAGCCCTCGACCCGCAACAACTCGTCCTCGGTCGCATCCAGCAATGCCTCCAGCGAGCGAAAGGTGCGCGCCAGTTCCTTCGCCGACGCCGATCCGACCTGCGGAATTCCGAGTCCGTTGATGACGCGCCACAAGTCCGCCGTCCGGCGCGCCTCGATTCCAGCAATCAGGTTTCCCGCCCACACCTCACCCGATTTTTTCAGCGGCAGGATCTGCTCCTTGCGCAGCCGGAAGATGTCGGCGACGTCATGAATCAATCCCTCCTCCAGTAACAACGCGACCATCTCCTCGCCCAAGCCCTCAATGTCGAGACTCCCTTTGGACGCGAAATGCTCGATGCGACGGCGGACCTTTTCCGGACACGAGGGATTGGGGCAACGCCACACCACTTCACCTTCGCCCCGTTTCGCCTCGGTGTGGCAGACCGGACAGGCCCGCGGAAACTTGTACGGAACGCTGTGGGCCGGTCGCTGCTCGAGCAGCACCGCCACTACGGCAGGAATGATTTCGCCCGCCTTCTCGACCAGCACGGCATCGCCGACCCGGATGTCTTTGCGCGCAATTTCATCGGCGTTGTGCAACGTCGCCCGCTTCACCGTGGTGCCGGCGAGGAGCAAAGGCTCGAGCTCCGCCACGGGCGTTAACGCACCCGTGCGGCCGACCTGAATCGTAATGTCCCGAATGCGCGTCTCACCCCGATCCGGCGCAAACTTGTACGCGCACGCCCAACGCGGGGAGAGCTTGCGGGCCGCCTCCGCGCGACCATCCGATCCCATGCCGCGGTATCCAACCGCCTTATGCCGTTGCTGCGCGAAATCATCGAGCTTCACCACTGCGCCGTCCGTGCCAAAGGGCAGTCCGCGGCGTTCGCGATCCAGTTCCTGAATGGCAGCCCAAACCGCATCAATTCCCCGCACGCTCCAAAACGTATCCGCCACGGGCAGACCCCAGCTTTTCAACTGCTGATGATAGGCGGTTTGGGAGGCGACAATTTCCGGCTCACAATGGCCGAGCCCATAGAGCGCGATCTCGAGCTTCCGGGTCGCGACAAATTTCGAATCCAACTGCTTGAGCGTACCCGCGGCGAGATTACGCGGATTCGCATACGGCGGGTCGCCCGCCTCTTCCTGCCACTGGTTAATGCGGCGAAACTCCTCCTCGCGCAGAAAAATCTCCCCGCGAATCTCGATCACATCGGGCACCGACGAACCTTTCAAGGCAGGCGGCAGACCGCGGATCGTCCGAACATTATTCGTCACATCATCACCCTCTTCGCCGTTGCCACGCGTCACGGCACGCGTCAACCGGCCGCGTTCGAACGTAAGGCTCACCGCCACGCCATCGATCTTCGGTTCGACCGTATACGCCAGGTCATCGCTGCCCAACACGCGAACGAGCCGGGCGTGAAACTCGCGCAGCTCGGCTTCATCATACGTGTTATCGAGGGTGGTCATCGCCTGACGATGCTTCACCCGCGCGAAACCCTCCGTGCGATCGTCGCCCACCCGTTGCAAGGGCGTCTCCAACCCAAGCGCAGCCGCGGCCTCCGGGTACAGTTTCTCCAACCCGGCGAGCTCCTGCTTGAGTTTGTCGTAGTCGAAGTCGGTGATCTCCGGCGAAGCCTTACGGTGATAAAGCTCGTCGTGATGGGCGACTATTGTGCGCAGTTCACTGATACGTTGCTGGGCCTCGGCGGGAGACATGGCCTCGCAGTGTTGCGACGGAATCGCGAGCGTCGAGCCCGCGTTCATGGTTCGGAACCCGGAAGCTTGGGGTCACTATCGTCTTGCCGGCCAGCGCGACGCCTGCGTTCGCACGGGACCGCCCGGAACGCGTCGGCCCTCAGTGGGGACTTACTTCGCTTGGATCAGGCGTAGGTTGGTTCGCACTGCCGCATGTTCTCGCGCTGCGACAGAAAGCCCGACCTTCTAATGAAGGTCGGGCGTCAGGTCGTGTTTAAACCCTCACGTAGGGTTAACGCCGCGCTTCCGGCTGGCGAACCAGAATGTGGCTCACCATCTTTACGCCGGGAGCCCCTTCTTCAGCGACGTCCTTAATCCGTTCCTTCATCTCCTCGGAATCGGCAAAACCACGCAGTAATACTGTGTCGTTATAGGCCATCACTTCGACTTCGGCGTTTTTCAGCGAAGGGTGATTGGCGATGTTCTGCCGCGCGGAACGAACCGCGGATTCCAGCGTGGGGCTCACGTTCGTCTGTGGCACCGGCGTGAAGCGCGGGTCCGCGGTCGTGACATCGGTACGCCGTGAGTCGGAACGGTTTGTGTCCACCGAGCGGCGCACTGACCGTTCATCTTCCGTCCGGCCCGTCGGGGTCAGTCGGGCGTCGCTCTCGCGCTGCGCAAACGGCTGAAAATCCGCGCGGGTGAGGTTGCTTACGATCACGTCCTGGTTTTCACCGCGCACCGTAAGTTGGCTGACGGGGACCATGAACTTGCGAGTGGTGCCCGTGAACTCACGGTCGAGTTCAAGCACCGCAGTGGCGACGCCGGTTTGCCAATCGAGCACAATCGCTTCAATTTTACCTACTTCGCGATCGCCGGCCTGGATATCTTTACCACGCAGGGTACTGGCACGAATGACATTTTCGAGATTGCCGGCTTGAACGGTTGAGGCCGAGCCCACGCGGTCGGTCGTACGATCAGCGCGGTCGCGACGGGTCACGGCCTGGTCAGGTTGCTTTGAACCATCAGTGTAGATAGGGGCGGGTCGCACTTCGGTCCCACGCGGCGTGCTCACCGCTTCACCGGTGGACCGCTGCTGCCTTACCTGCCGTTGATCCGCCGCACTGACGGAGAAATTTCCTTTATCATAGTCGCCCCGATCGATGACCTGCATCTCCTTCCACTGATCTTGAGTCACCGACATCGTAAAGCCCTTGGCATCGGCGGTGCGCTGCAAGGAAGCGAACGGCACCAGCCGCAGCGTTTCACCCATCCCCAGGAGCCCGCCCGTGGCTACCACCGCAAAGGCGACTTTGCCCGATTGCGGCTCGATCAGCAGGTCCTTAACGTTTCCGAGGTCTTCGCCGCCAACGCCGCGCACTTTATGACCCTCGATCTTTTGCACGGAACGATCCCCCATATCATCCGGCGCGAGTTGCAGTTTTCCCTGGGACATGGTGGCATTGGCATGTACATCCGTGCGCATGCCGGGGCGCGTTGCGTCCCGTTGGGCTCCCATCAGACCTACCGGAACGAGCGTGAAGGCCGCCAAGGTAAGGGCGGTCGTTGTCAGTTTGATTCGTCGAGTTTTCATAGAATTTATAGGTTATACAGTGGCGTCGCTGGCCGGCCGGATTTTACCCTGAAGGCCCGCCCGCCGCGATGATCACGATTTCCTCCCGTGACGTCCTCATGGTAAGCGAACCCACGGGGAAGTGTCGTAGAGGAATTCCGTATTTCCTCTAGGGCCGACGAGCATCGCCTCCTCGCTCTTTCCCCTGTCAGTTTGCGGGCATTCTCCGATGAGTTGAACTCCCGTGAGAGGGTACGCGCTCCCAATATATTAATTCCCAGACCATGAGCACAAAACATTACAAGGCGCATTGGGGCACCTCGCTCGTCGTCCTGTCATCTGTCGTCACTGCACTGTGTCTGACGATCGCATTCTTCGCCATTCGGAACGGTGGCGATTCCGTGTGGCCGGGCGACGCACTGGTGGAGCCGAAGGCCATGCGCGGGAGCATTCGGACATTTGGGAACGGAGGTTTCTTTTCGTTCTCCGGCTTATACCGCAACACGCTCTTGGGACCTTATCGTCCCTTCGTAACGGACTTTCGTCACACGGTGATTCTCCGCTACCACGACCGCACGATCGTGGTGTCACCGTCGGAACCAGAGGAATTTTCGAACGCGCTCGATTCCGCCCGCTGATGTCACCGGCGCGAAGGCTCCTATCACTTTGGGTCAGGCGTGCAACCAACAATCAGTCCCGAGCGCACCGGAAAAATGGTCTGCAATCGCCGTGATCTGCAGCAGTTAGTCGCAGTAATGCGCATCGAGACGCGACGATGCGCGCCGGGGAAAATGGTCGGGGTGACAGGATTAAACGCCGGACTTTACTGGTGCCGATCCTCCATACGCCGACGTTTTCCTGGGAAAATCCTTTTTCAGTCAGGATCCCGAAGCGGCGCGTGGTGCTGATCGATTTGGGCGGAAGGAACGAATCGGGCGAACGCGCAAGCGATTGACACCCTTTGCACCACGGGGACGTTGCACTGAGAGTGGTCTTGTCCGTCAGAACTGGCGCCCCTCCGCGACCCAGAACGTTGACTCAAGTGGCTATCATTTATGATTGCTTAATATAATTTTATTTGCATAAGTAATCACATGTTATCGCTTAAAAACGAGACGGACATCGTTCGTGAGGCACGTGAGTTGATCCGCGCCCATCGCATGGCTTTGTCGTGGCGTCAGGACGATCTGGCCAAACGAAGCGGGGTTGGGATTGCCACGATTCGTCGTTTTGAAAGCACCGGACGGATCGGATTTGTCGGACTAGCCAGGCTGTTGGCGACCTTGGGGCTCGCGGATCGATTCTTGGCCTCGCTGAAAGAACCGGCGCGCGCGCCAAAAGACATCGACGAATTCCTCGCGGCGGGTCCCGCACCCGTCCGCCAGCGCGCCCCTCGACGGGACAAAGGAACTTAACCGATGCTTGAGCCCAATCTACTTCGTCTACGATTTCTCGGTAGGCCGATGGGCACGCTGGCGTATCGCCCGGACGGTCCGTTCTACGCGTTAGAAATGGAGCGCGAGTTTCTGGCCAGTGGGCACGAACTCTCACCACTCCATCTTCCCTTGGATAGTTTTTCCCGTGGGCCACGGATCTTTCGTCCAGGGGATTCACCGTTTGAGGGCGGACTGCCCGGACTCATTGCCGACTCGTTGCCCGACGCTTGGGGTGAGCGGATGCTGAAGGTTGAGGTTCCGGGCCTGCAAACGATCCTGGGCAAGCTCGCCGCGATCGGCGAACGCGGCCCGGGGGCCATCACGTTTGAGCCAGTTCTGGGCAAGGGTGACGACGACGAATCGGTATCCACCAGTCTGGCCGGTTTGGCCCGCGACGCCGCGCAACTCGCGCAGACCGCCACGATCCTCACGCCAAGCGACGTCAATGCTGCGCTCGCCAAAGGTGGCGGCAGCCTCGGCGGAGTCAGGCCGAAAGTCGCCGCCCACCTCCCCGCGTCCGGCGATTTCCAACAGTTGCAGAACATCGTGATCGGTGGCGCAACGCCGCCCGGCCAGGTTCCCTGCGTCGTAAAATTGTCCCCGCTCGACGACGAGGGTGGAGGCGCGGTTGAGTTTGCGTTCTGGCGCATCGCCAGGAATGCAGGCATCCGTGTCCCGCATGCCTGCCTCGTGCACGACGGTGAGCGACGGCATTTCGCCAGCGCCCGCTTCGACCGCTATCCCCGATTAGAGAGTGTCTGGGGGCGAAGGCACGTCCACACCCTCAGTGGCTTCCTTCACCGGCGCGCCTCCGATGGTCACATCGACTACGAAGAATTTATCCGTTCGGCCCGAACCTTGGGCGGCGCGGAAGAGGCGCGCGAATGCTTCCGGCGCGCCGTTTTCAATTTGCTCGCAACCAATCGCGACGACCACGGACGCAATCACGCCTTCCTTTATCATGAAGCTGATCGGACTTGGACGCTTTCGCCGGCCTACGATCTCAATCCAAACGTCGCCAATGTCCTGATTGCGCTGACGTGGCTGGGCAGCGCCGAAATTCCCGTCCGTTTCGAGGCATTGACCAAACTGGCGGAGATCGGCGGCATCAATGCACGTTCGGCGAAGTTGATCTATGAAGAAGTCGAAGCGGCGACGCTCGGCAGTTGGCGTACCGAGGCGGCCTATGCCGGAGTCCCGGAGAGAATCGCGGTCATTTGGGAAAAAGAAATGATGGGGCAAACGAAATTGCTGCGCGAGGACGCTCACCGCGTCGCGGGGCCAAAGAGGAAAATCCCGTCGGGGCGAAAGCGAAGCCCGCGCAAGTAACTGCTTTCTATTGTTGCTGCCGACGGGGCGCTGTAGCCCGCAACGACAAAAGCGCTGCGCAATGGAAGCTGTACCCATCAATCGCCAACAGTTTAAGGGCGGCCGGCGGGCGTGTCGGATGCGGCTAGTCGATACCGGGAAAAATTATCGTCGAGAAGTCGTTGTCGAGGCTCTGCGAGGGCGGGAAATAGCCGCAATTTATATTACTTCGGCTGCTGGTGCCCTTCAGGCATTCGGAAATAGGAAGCATGAGTTGTCATAACCCAAAAAACGAAGCATGAGCTGGCCGACGGGTCCAAATCATGGTTCCGTCGACACAAACCTGGTTCGGATACTTTCTGAAAATGGTCGGGCTGGTGAGATTCGAACTCACGACCTCTTGCACCCCATGCAAGCGCGCTACCAGGCTACGCTACAGCCCGAACAAGGGAGGGTCACAAAGACCAACCGCCTTGCGTGATGCAAGAGGTTTTTTGCCGGATCCGCATGGTTC
>Ga0163144_10009750_pt1 | contig 20576 bp, 21 predicted proteins | sample OliLak19BULKMAT1_FD_123175 | JGI IMG/M metagenome (GOLD analysis project Ga0163144, IMG submission 123175) | Freshwater microbial mat bacterial communities from Lake Vanda, McMurdo Dry Valleys, Antarctica - Oligotrophic Lake LV.19.BULKMAT1 | ecosystem: Environmental > Aquatic > Freshwater >... | reverse complement strand
CGAACCCAAAGCGGCGCTCAAATCCGCTGGATGTTCTCAACTGAACAGGCTCGCAACAAAATGGCTAAGTCCTATCCAACACCGTCGCTCAACGAGTCATAATCTCTGCGACGAAACACTAGGGCCTGTCGTCATTTTAGCCAGATCGCGGTTGCGGCGAGGTAGATGGCTGCGAGGAAGTTTCGAACTGCTTTATCATAACGCGTGGCGATGGCTCTGTATTGCTTGAGGTCGGCGAAGAAGTTTTTCGATCAGGTGTCGAGCTTTATATGTGTCCCGGTCGTAACCGCGGTCGATCTTTCGGTTCGCCTTCGGGGGGATGACAGCGGTTTTCCCTGCCGAACGAAGCACGGCCAGGACCCGCTCGTCGGCATCATAGGCCTTGTCGGCGAGCAGGGTGGCGGCCTGCATGGTCGGAAGAAGGCGGTCGGCGCCGATGAGGTCGTGCGCCTGACCGCCGGAGAGGAAAAAGCCGACCGCGTTGCCCAGGGCGTCGAACAATGTGTGGATTTTGGTGCTCAGGCCGCCTCGCGAGCAACCGATGGCCTGGTCGTCGCCGTCTTTTTTTTGGCGCCCGCGCTGTGTTGATGCGCGCGCACGATGGTGCTGTCGATCATCGCGTACTCATTGTCGGCGTCGGCCGCCAGATGCTCGAAAACCCTTTGCCGCACTCCCTTTTCAGCCCAGCGGCTGAAGCGCCGATGGACGTTCTTCAGTCGCCGAACCGGTCAGGCAAACGCCTCGACAAACAGGCGGTTGTCCGCCGCCGTCACGCCGCGATGGCCCTCTTGCCCGGGCAGCAGTTCCCAGATCCGCTCCCATTGATCGTCGCGAAGGGCGGATCGTTTCGGTTGCGCCATTGGGGTCAGCTCCAAACTTGCTGACACCCCATGAACCGAGAGTTGCGAACCGGTGGAATCCCCTAAATGACGACAGGCCCTAGTCCACACAAAGCGTGCGCGCGCTCCTGCCGTTTGCGACGGTGGTGTTGCAGCCGAACCGGGCGTCTGTGACCTGGCAGGTGCCGGTGACGGAAGCGCCCGGCTCAAGGTCCCGGTCTCCTTCATGGCGGCATTCACCAAGACAGCCGGCATCTCCAGTTCAGGCCATGCCCGCGTCGGCGTAGGACTGGACGCACTGTCCCATTGCAGCCTGCCGCCAGGTTGGACCGAACCGCCCGGGGCTTCGCAGGGCGCGCGTTCCGCCGGTATCGCTTCGGCAGCCAGGAAGTCCAGGCGTTCATACCCAGGGACCGCGGACCCCGGCGCGACCGGCAGCCCCTTCCCTGCAGGCTGAAAGAGCGAGCAGGCAAGGAGGGCGACGAGTGCAAGAAAGACGGCGCCAAAATCTCATCCGGAAAACCGCGCGAAGGCTGGAACACCTTCCGGCAAAAGATGAAACGGATGCGCGTCGGCTGTCTGAAAAATGTCTTGCGGTCCTTCGTACAAGCCCGGCTCGTCAAGCGACCCGACCTTAATGATCACAGCCACCGGCAACGCAGGCGATTTCGTGAGCAACGGCGCTCCGCAATCAGCGCAGAACTGCCGCGTCGCGGCGCCATTCAGGTCAGGCTTCGTATACGATTTGGGTTCGCCTTTGGTGAAGCGAAAACCGGCAACCGGCATCGCCATGAAATCACTGCCTTCGCCGCCTGTGAAACACTGGCACTCGCGGCAGTGGCAGCGTGCCTTCATGATTGGCGCACCTTCAGCTTCGTAGCGAACAGAGCCGCAGCAGCATCCACCTGTCAGTGTCATTCCGGACCTCCTCTGGATCGCTGCATGCCTTTGAAGCCCTTTGCAACCACATAGATCTCCGGGCTCCCGGAACGGCTGGCCGGGGGCTTGATGTGTTTCACTGTATTGAAGTGGGTCTTGAGGATCAGGAGCAGTTCCTTAGTGGTGCCGCCCTGGAAGACTTTAGAGCAGAATGAGCCGCCGGGCGCGAGGTGCGCGATGGCGAAATCTACCGCAAGCTCGACCAACGTGATTGTTCGCAGGTGATCGGTCTGCTTGTGCCCTGTGGTGTTTGCAGCCATGTCCGAGAGCACAAGATCCGGAGGACAACTGAGCGCCGCGAGAACCTTCTCGACATTGGCAGGTTCGTTCACGTCGCCTTCGAAGATGGTTGCGCCGTCAATGATCTGAACCGGCAAGAGGTCAATCCCGACGACTTCTGCGGCGCCTTTGAGCAGCGCCACCTGGATCCACCCACCCGGTGCGCAGCCCAGGTCGATGACCCGCTGGCCGCGTTTCAGGATCTGGGTTTCCTCGTCGATCTCGAGCAATTTGTAGGCTGCGCGGGAGCGATACCCGGCGTCGATGGCCTTGCGGACATACGGGTCCTGCAACTGTCGCTCGATCCACTTTTTAGAGCTTTCGGTCTTGGCGTTCCGGGCGATAACCTTTCGCTCGGTAACGCTACGGCCGGAGCCGGCCTTCTCGGTCGTCGGCTTCTTCCAGCGGCGCTTCTCTTCATCCGACATTGCCGTCTCCGACAGTGGCTGGCCGGTCGCCTTGCCGTTTCGGGCGACGGCGCCGTTGTGGCCGTTGTCCGTGCATCATCGACAGTAGGATGCCTTCACGCAGTCCGCGATCTGCAACGCGCAGTTTATGCGTGTCGAACACTTCCCACACAGCCTCCATGATGGCGCATCCGGCCAGCATCAGCGGGGCGCGCTCTGCGCCAATCGTCGGCAGCCGGGCCCGCCCTGAAACCCCGAGATGGCGCAGCTGGTCCATCGTGACGCGGCCGTCCTCGCGCGACAGCCAGCTGCCGTCCACCTTGTCGCGGCGGTAGCGGTCGAGCTTCAGGTGGACGCCAGCAAGGCAGGTGACCGTGCCCGATGTGCCAATGAGATAGCCCTCATCGTCGGCGAGCCTGCGGGCGACGCGTTCGACGGCAGGCCAGCTTTTCACCGCGGCGCGGGCCCGGTCCAGCATCAGCGGCCAGGCGGCGACTTCATCGCGCAGGTCGACCGACTCCGACAGGGTGACGACCCCGACCTTCAGGCTCGTCCAGTCCAGGATTGGCGCGTCCTTCAGGATTCCCGCAAGGCCGCCGGTCTGGATCGCGCTCGCGTCCACGTGGGAGAGTTCGGTTGAGCCTCCGCCGACATCCACGACCAGGACCGATTTCACTTCCGGTACGATCAGGTCATAGCAGCCAATTGTAGCGAGGCGCGCCTCTTCCTTGGCGCCGATGACCTTGAATGTCAGCCCGGTTTCATTCTGGACGCGGCGGATGAAGTCCGCCCCGTTGGCGGCCTTGCGGCAGGCCTCCGTGGCGATACAGCGAACGCGGCCTACTCTATGATGCCTGAGCTTGTTGCGGATCGCGTGCAGGGCGCTCATCGCGCGCTCCACGGCCGCATCCGAGAGGCGGCCGGAGTCGTGGAGGCCTTCACCGAGGCGGGCGATCTGCGAGTACGAATCGACGACACGGAACGACTGGCCACGGGGCTCTGCAACCAACAGCCGGCAGTTATTCGTGCCGAGGTCGACCGCAGCATAGAGCGGCTTGCCCCCTGGGGAACTGGGCGGGCCGCGCCCGGGACCGCCAGTTCCGTCTTTTTTGTCAGCCATGGTGTGGCCCGAAACCCAAACTTGAGGCATGCTCTAGCATAGGAGCTGAAAATGACCAGTAGACGGGGACCTGCAGGCTGGCTGCGCGCGTGGTTAGGGGGATCGAAGCCGCGTCAAGGCGATCCGTTGGTGCTGACCGACAAGGTTGACGAGCGCTATCATTATGGTTCGATTTCCAAGCACATCGCCAAGTTCCAGATCGGCCAGGTCGTCCGGCACAGGATTTTTGCCTTCCGGGGCGTGATTTTTGACGTCGATCCGCAGTTCGCCAATACCGATGAGTGGTACGAGTCCATTCCGGAAGAGGTCCGCCCAAGCAAGGATCAGCCGTTTTACCACCTGTTCGCCGAGAACGAGCGCACGCATTACATTGCCTATGTGTCGGAACAGAACCTGCTGGCCGACGATTCCGAGATGCCGCTCAGCCATCCGGACATTCCGGAATGGTTCGATCGGACGGGGCCTGGAACTTACGAGCTCAAGAAACACTCGACGAACTAAGGCATAGGGCAGGGCCCCTGCCCTAGTTCATTTCATCCGGCGGGCTCTCGTCACCTGAAAGGATGGCCGCAACTTCGTCCCAGTGCGCCAGCGCTTCGACATCGCCAAGGGCCGCTACTTCAGCGGCGCGCAGCGTGGCGATCACGACAGCGTCCTCGCCATACTGACGGAACAAGGCGGCGGCTGTCTGTGCGGCTTGTGTCATGTGCCGCCCCGCGACCGGGCTATGATCGACGTCGTCGACTGGCCCGGCACCAGCGGAACAACCACTACCTCCCCCCCCCGCGCTTCGACGAGGTCGGCTCCGACGATGCTATCCCGCGTGTAGTCTCCGCCTTTAATGAGAACGTCCGGCTTGAGAGCGGTGATCAGGTTGAGGGGCGTGTCTTCCCCGAAAACGACCACCGCGTCGACAGCAGCAAGACCGCATAGTACCTGCGCACGGGATTGTTCCAAGTTTACGGGGCGTTCGGAGCCTTTCAGGCGCTTTACGGACTGGTCCGAGTTCAGGCCGACGACAAGCCGGTCACAGCGGGCGCGGGATTCTTCGAGCACCCAGACATGGCCGGGGTGGAGAATGTCGAATACGCCATTGGTGAAGCCGATCCGCAGGCCTCCTTCGCGCCAGCGTTCGATCTGGCCCACCATGGCATCGGCCGTCAGAATGCCGGCCTTCTGCGGGCCGCCGGAAAGCTGGATCGCATCGATCAGCTCGGCCCCGGAAACGGTAGCCGTGCCGGATTTTCCAACGGCGATACCGGACGCGAGAATCGCGACATTTACCGCCTCCTCCAGCGTCGCGCCCGCCACGATGGCCGCGCCCAACGCTGCGAGGCTGGTGTCGCCAGCGCCCGAGACGTCGAAGACTTCGCGCGCCTTGCCGGTGACATGCCCGCACGCGGATCCATCTGCGATGAAGGACATGCCCTGCGCCGCGCGGGTTACGACTATCGCCTTGGCCGGCAGCAAAAGGCGCGCAGCCTCGAGGGCCATCTCGACATCAGCCGTTGTCCCGACCGGCAAAGCCATGGCTGCGCCGAGTTCGCCAGCGTTTGGCTTGAGGATGTCGACCGCGCCGTACTTCGCAAAGTCCTCGCCCTTTGGATCCGCGATAACCGGCACACCGTGGCGTGCCGCAGCGCTCAAGAGCGACGCCAGGATGGCAACTGTCAGGAGGCCTTTGGCGTAGTCCGAGATCAGCACGGCGGAAACGGTCGGAACAAGTTCTTCGATGGCCGCGATGATCGACTGTTCGCCTGACGCGCCAGGAGCGCCCACTTCTTCGGCGTCGAGCCGGAGAAGTTGCTGGCCGCCGGCCACCAGGCGCGTCTTCAATGTTGTCGGACGCTCCTTGAGCGGGACAAGCCGCGCCGAGATCCCGGCGGAATGCTCCAGCAGCTCGTTCAGCTCGATTCCGGCCTCATCTGTGCCCACGGCGCCGACAATGACCGCATGCAGACCGAGAGACGCCAGATTCCGGGCCACGTTGGCCGCCCCGCCAGGCATGCTGGCGGTACGGGACTGGCGCAGAACCGGCACGGGTGCTTCAGGGGAAATGCGGTTGACCACGCCGTAGACAAAACGGTCCAGCATCACGTCGCCAACGCAAAGGATGCGCTGTCCCCGCGCTTTTTCCAAGATCTGGCGAAGGCGAGCAGGCTGCATCCGGCGCTTTCTTTGAGCTTTGCGGCGGTATAGCGGCGTCGGTAGACCGTTGAAAGTCCGCGCTTGCAGGACCGATTGATCCAAAGCGCGAACCCTGCCGTATCGTAAGAGCTCAGATTACAGGATTCGGCCCAGTTTCATGTCAGTTTCGCCGCCCGTCATTGTCTGGTTCCGTGAGGATCTGAGAAATTCTGATAATCCCGCACTTGCGGCCGCGACGGCAACGGGCGGTCCTGTGGTTTGCCTGTACATCCGCGAGACAGGATCCTTGCAGGCCCGTGCACTTGGCGGAGCGGCGATGTGGTGGCTTAACCAGAGCCTCAAGGCTCTTGCCGCGTCGCTGGAAGCCTTGGGCGGCAGGCTGATCCTCCGGACCGGCAACCCGGACGCGGTGCTCCCCGCGCTTGTCCGCGAGACCGGGGCAAATTCAGTGTTCTGGAGCCGCCGTTACGGCGAAGCAGAGAGAACGTCCGATGCAGGCATCAAGGCCGCGCTGAAGGATAGCGGCATCAACGTCCAGAGCTTTAACGCGCGCCTCCTGATGGAGCCCTGGGCCCTGAAGACGGGCGCTGGCGGCTACTACCGTGTCTTCACGCCCTTCTGGCGTTCACTGCAGGCGTCCTATACCGCGCCGCCTCAATTGCTTCCGCCAAAGCACATGAAGACGGTGGATCTCGGTAGTGAGAAGCTGGATGCATGGGCCCTGCATCCGTCTGATCCGGACTGGTCCGGCGGGATCGCCAAAGCGTGGGTGCCAGGCGAAACCGGCGCGCAGGCCCGGCTGAACGAATTCCTGAATGGCGGCGTCAGCGCATACGCCGAAAGCCGGAACCGCCCCGATCTCGTCGGATCCACCTCGAGGCTCTCTCCTCATCTGCGGTTTGGCGAAATCGGCCCGGCCCAGATCTGGCGCGCGGTAAAGGCTGGCATCGAAGCCGGGCGGATCGATGAAAAGGCAGGCCTTGTGTTCCTGTCCGAGATCGCGTGGCGCGAGTTCTCGCACGTGCTGCTGCATTTCAATCCGGAACTCGCCGAAAAGAACTATAATCCGGGCTTTGACCGGATGCCGTGGCTTGAAGACCCTGAAACCCTGCAGGCATGGCAGCGAGGACAGACCGGGTATCCCGTGGTGGATGCCGGCATGCGCCAACTCTGGCACACCGGCTGGATGCATAACCGTGTCCGGATGATCGTCGCATCCTTCCTGACGAAACATCTGCTGTTGCCCTGGCAGGTTGGTGAAAAATGGTTCTGGCACACGCTCGTGGACGCCGATCCGGCCATCAATGCAGCGAGCTGGCAGTGGACGGCAGGAAGCGGGGCCGACGCAGCGCCTTACTTCCGCGTGTTCAATCCCATCACCCAAGGCAGCAAGTTTGACGAAACCGGCGCTTACGTCCGGCAGTGGTGTCCCGAACTGTCCCGAATGCCGGACAAGTTTCTGCATGCGCCATTTGAAGCCCCGCCGGCGGTCCTGAAAGCGGCAGGCGTCGAACTCGGGAAAACCTATCCGAAACCCATCGTGGACCATGCCGCTGCGAGGCAGCGCGCGCTTGATGCCTACAAAACGACAAAAGAGGAGCAGGGGGCTCAATGAAGAAAATCGCAGTCATCGGATCCGGCATTTCGGGATTAGGCGCGGCTTGGGCGCTTCGCGACGTTGCAGATGTCACCGTGTACGAAAAGGATGACCGGCTTGGCGGCCACGCCTGCACCCACACGTTTGACTATGATGCGGCACGCCTGAATGTCGACCTTGGGTTCATCGTCTACAATGGTCTCAACTATCCCAATCTCATCGGGTTCTTCGATGCGCTGGGCGTCCGGACCGAAGCTTCGGACATGAGCTTTTCCGTGTCTGATCCAAAGGGATGGACGTGGGCTTCGACCTTGACCGGAATCTTTGCCCAGAAGCGCAACCTGCTGAGCCTCCGCTTTCACCGGTTCTGGAGGACAATCCTGAAGTTCAACGACATGGCCCGTACCGATCTGGCCTCCGGAGCGATCAACGACACGACGCTCGGCACGTGGCTGGAACGGCATGGATTCGACGAGGATTTCCGCCAGAACTACATCCTCCCGATGGGCGCAGCGATCTGGTCGACGCCGGAGGACCGGATGCTCGACTATCCAGCACTGAGCTTTTTCCAGTTCTTCGACAATCACCGCCTCATGCACAAGGAGCGCCCGAAGTGGCGGACGGTTTCCGGCGGCAGCAAGAACTATGTCGACCGGGTTTCAGAAGCGCTTGGGGACCGCGTTCGCGTGAACGCCGGTGTTGCAAGACTCCATCCGTTTGGAGAGAGGACTGCAGTTGTTCTTTCCTCGGGCGCAACCGAGTTGTTTGACGACGTGATTGTGGCCTGTCATTCGGACGAGGCTCTGCGCCTGGTCGAACGCGACTACGAAGATCCGGCCTTTTTCCTGCGGTCCGTGAAGTATCGTCCGAACACGATCTATCTTCACCGTGATCCTGCGCTCATGCCGAACCGGAAAGCGGCTTGGGCAAGCTGGAACGTAATCAAGCAGGGCAACGGCGACATCTGCCTGACCTACTGGATGAACAAGTTGCAGAACATCGACCTTGCCAAGCCGGTGTTCATTACGCTCAATCCTGAAACGCCCCCCTCCCCCGGGCTCACATTCCGCACCTACGCTTTTGATCATCCGCAGTTTGATGCGGCTTCAGAAGCCGGCGTTCGCTCGATCAAACGGCTGCAAGGACAGAACGGGCTTTGGTTCGCCGGCGCGTGGATGGGCCGCGGATTCCACGAAGACGGTCTGAAGTCGGGACTGGCGCCGGCTCTGTCTCTCGGCGGAAAGGTTCCGTGGGAAGCGAAAGGCGTGGACATCATTGCAGCCCGGCGCAACACTTCGGAACCCGAAGTGAAAGCCGAGGTTTCCGCGTGACGTCACCGCCCCTGAGACTATGGTCAGGGCAAACGCTGCATAAGAGGTTTGTCCCGTTTGAGCGGGCGTTCCATTATCAGCTCGCCCTGATCGACATAGACATCGACCGGCTTGAAGAGGCTGGCCGCATGTCATGGTTTTTTTCGGTGAACAAACCAGGCCTCTTTTCATTTCATGAAAGGGATCACGGCGATGACAACCTGCCGGGAAGCCTGAGGTCTTGGGCGGAAGATGTTTTTGGCTTGGCCGGAATTGTGCTCGATAAGGGCAGCTTGCGCCTGGTCACCTTTCCCAGGCATTTCTTCTACAAGTTCGCACCGTTATCGCTTTGGTATGGCTACGGCGCTGACGGGCATCTGAAGGGCATCATTTACGAGGTCCGCAATACATTTGGCGAGCGCCATTGCTACGTTGCGGCAATCGACGGAGTTCGCTCGGTCCACTCGGCTGATAAGAGTTTCCACGTGTCTCCATTCTTCGATGTGAGCGGGCAATACCGGTTTACCTTGCGCGATCCGGGCGAGACGCTTGATGTGGTTGTGGAAAACATGAAAAATGGCGTCCGGACACATCTGGCCAACATCAAGGCGCGTAAGCTGGACGCAACATCGGTCAACTTCATGCAGCTTGCGTTTACCAAACCCTTTTCCACGCTGGGCGTGACGTTTGCCATTCACTGGCAGGCTTTTCTGCTGTGGACACGGGGCGCGAAATACCATTCCCGCCCCGCCCTGTCCCGCCGTCGCGCAACAATTGCGACGCCCCCTACTCCTGTCACGCCGATCAATCCGGACATCCCCGCATGAGAATTCCCATCATCGCCACACCGCAGACCCTCCGGCAACTGAAGGACGTTCCTGCAAGCCTGAAGCTGGCGGCCATGGTCTTGTTCCGCACAAAGAGCGGCACGCTGACATTTGTTCTTCCCAGCGGGGTCCATCTCAGATTCCAGAATGACGCACCCGGTCCCGAGGCCACGATCAACGTGCACAATTTCCGGTTCGTGAACCGCGCACTGTCCGGAGGTGACGTGGCGTTCGCGGAATCCTACATGGATGGCGACTGGTCGACCCCGGACCTGACAGCGGTCCTTCGTTTTTTCTCGGCCAATTTTGACGCGGCATCACGTCTGTCACGCGGCAATATCTTCGTCCGGTCAATGAACATGTTGCGGCATGCCTTCAGTCGCCGGAATTCCAAGGCCGGCGCGAAGAAGAACATCATGGCGCATTATGACCTCGGAAATGCCTTCTACGAAAAATGGCTTGATCCGAGCATGACGTATTCGTCCGCTTATTTCGAAAGTCCCAACCAGTCTCTGGAGCAAGGTCAGCAGCGCAAGTATCAAGAGATCTGCGAACGGATTCATGCCGGTCCGGGTTCGCATATTCTCGAGATTGGCTGCGGCTGGGGCGGCTTTGCAGAATACGTCGCAAAGCATCGTGGCAGCCGGGTGACATGTCTGACTAATTCGCCGGCACAGAAGGCCTATGCCGAAGAACGCATGCGGTTGAACGGGCTCAGTGATCTGGTGGAGATACGCCTCGAGGATTACCGCGATCATGTCGGTACCTATGACGGTGTCGCGTCGATCGAGATGTTCGAGGCCGTCGGGGAGCCCTACTGGCCGAGCTATTTTGCGAAAGTCTTCTCTTCACTGAAAGACGGCGCTCGAGCTGCGCTGCAGATTATAACCATCGATGACGAGTTGTTTCCGCGCTACCGGCAGCGCGTGGATTTCATCCAGCAGCATATTTTTCCGGGCGGGATGCTGATCAGCGAAAAAGTGCTGAAGGAGCAACTTGCAACCGCAGGGCTGCGCCATGACGGCGTCGCCTACTTCGGACAGGACTACGCCCGCACGTGCCATGAATGGTCACGTGAATTCAATGCGCGCTGGGGCGAAATTCAACCGATGGGCTTTGACGAACAGTTCCGCCGGCTCTGGAACTTCTATCTCAGCTATTGCGAAGCGGGATTCAGTGATGGCCGGATCAATGTGGGTCAATTCCAGGTCACGCGGACCTGACTCTCAGACGAGGCGTGATTGCTTCACGGCCGCGCCGATAAAACTTACAAAGAGGGGATGCGGTTCGAACGGACGGGATTTGAGTTCCGGATGGAACTGCACACCAATGAACCATGGGTGGTCCGGTATTTCGAAGATTTCCGGCAGGCTTCCGTCAGGTGACAGACCCGAGAACACCACGCCGTGCTTCTCGAGTTCCGGAATATAGGATGCGTTGACTTCGTAACGGTGCCGGTGGCGCTCCGATATGGCGTTCGTTCCGTAGACACCGGCGACGCGGCTGCCCGGCCTGAGGTTCGCCGGATAAGCCCCGAGCCGCATGGTGCCGCCCTTGTCCGTATTCTCGTCGCGGGTGACTTTCTCGTTGCTCTTCGTCCATTCTTCCATCAGCCCGACAAGAGGGTTGCGGGTAAGGCGGTCATTCTCGGTTGTATTGGCGTCCTGCAAGCCGGCGAGGTTGCGCGCGACTTCGATCACGGACATCTGCATTCCATAACAGATGCCGAAGCAGGGAACCTTGCGTTCGCGGGCAAACCTGGACGCACGGATCTTTCCGTGAGCGCCACGCTCTCCGAAACCGCCCGGCAGGATGATGCCGTGAACGCCTTCGAGGATGTCGAGCGGGCGCGCGTCATCATCGAATTCTTCCGAATTGATCAACCGGACGGTAACCTTCACATTGTTGGCCAAGCCGCCATGACTCAGCGCTTCAGCGACGGATTTATAGGCATCCGGGACATCGGTGTACTTGCCGACAAGCGCCACACAGACTTCACCATCCGGGTTATGGATTTTCTGGGCAATCCTTTGCCAGCCTGAAAGGTCGGGCTCCGGCGCGTCGGCAATCGCGAAGTGGCGGATCACTTCCTTGTCGAGACCTTCAGCGTGATACGCCGCCGGGACATCATAGATGTGCCTGACATCGCGGGCTTCGATCACGCTTGAAGGACGCACGTTGCAGAAACTGGCGATCTTGCCCTTCTCGTTCTCGGGAATCGGCCGGTCGCAGCGGCAGAGCAGGATCTGGGGCTGAATGCCGATCGAGCGGAGTTCCTTGACGGAGTGCTGTGTCGGCTTGGTTTTCATCTCTCCGGCAGCCGGGATGTAGGGCAGCAGAGTGAGGTGGATGAAGCAGATCCGTTCGGGCCCGAGTTCCTGGCCGAGCTGCCGAATGGCTTCAAAGAAGGGCAGGCCTTCAATGTCTCCTACAGTCCCGCCGATTTCACACAGAACGAAATCAACCCCCTCGCCAGGATCTGAAAGAACGAAGTCCTTGATCTCGTTTGTGACGTGCGGAATGACCTGTATCGTGGCGCCCAGATAGTCTCCGCGGCGCTCTTTCTCGATGATGCGGCTGTAGATGCGGCCGGTTGTTATGTTGTCGGACTGGCGGGCCGAGACGCCGGTGAAGCGTTCATAATGGCCCAGATCGAGATCTGTCTCGGCGCCGTCGTCCGTCACATAGACTTCGCCGTGCTGGCGCGGGCTCATGGTGCCGGGATCGACGTTTAGATAGGGGTCAAGCTTGCGCAGCCGCACGCCGTAACCGCGTGACTGCAACAGTGCGCCCAGCGCGGCGGAGGCAATGCCTTTTCCAAGTGAAGACACCACGCCGCCCGTAATGAAGATATAGCGGATCATGAGATCACATTCTTGCAACGATTCGCGGGCACGGCTGCCGCGAATGCGAGCCTCGCCGAAAATTACTGGGGATTGGTCTCTGCTGGAGCAGATTCCGGTTCCGCGACAGGTTCTGCCGGCGGAACAACCCCGGTTGCCGCAGGATCAGCCGCTGGAAACGTTGGAGCAGGCGCAGCCGATGAACCCGGGACTGTTTCAGGGAATGTCTCGTTGCCAAGCAGCGGAATGGAAGGATCGAACAGATCGACCGGGTCCTCCGGGGTCAGAGCCGGTGACGACTCCTCAAGGGCCCTTTCAATTCCGGACTGGTTTCCGCTCGAGCGGTTGGCGATCGACGTCAACGCAAGGCTGGTCACGAAAAAGATGCCGCCGACGATAATCGTCGTTCGCACAATCGCGCCCGCGGCGCCGCGTCCGGACATCAGGGAGTTCGAGCCGCCCCCGCCGATTCCAAGGCCGCCGCCTTCTGATTTCTGGACCAGGACAAGCCCGATCAGCGCCAGACAGGCGAGAATATGGATAACGAGTATGACGTTCTGCATGAATCGGGGCCCGGCCAATTGGGTATTTAGCGCTCGCTTATCCCTCTTATGGGCGTTCGCCAAGCCGGACGGTTCACACTGTCAAAGCGTCCGCCGCCCTGTAGATGGCGAGAAAATCGCTCGCCTTCAAGCTCGCGCCGCCGATCAGGCCACCATCAACGCTGGGAATTGGGAGGATTTCCGCAGCGTTTGAGGGGTTCAGGCTGCCGCCATAAAGAATTTTCACGGCCCGGCCCGGTTGCCCATATCGGCGCCCAAGCAGTGCCCTGATGAACCCGTGGACTTCCGCAATCTGGCCGGGTGTAGCCACTTTGCCCGTCCCAATGGCCCAGAGCGGCTCATATGCAAGGACAAAGCTATCCGCCAGCGCAAGTCCGGCGAGGGAGCCGGCAAGCTGGTTACCGATGACATCAAGCGTCGTCCCAGCGGTCCGTTCATCTGGTGTTTCGCCGATGCAGATGATCGGCATCAGGCCGGCACTCACGGCAGCTTTGGCCTGGGCTGCGACAATTTCGTCCGTCTCGCCGTGCCCGGTACGGCGTTCCGAGTGTCCAACGATCACAAACCGGGCGCCCGCTTCTTTCAACATCAAGGCTGAAACGTCCCCGGTGAACGCGCCCTTTTCCAGGGAGTGGCATGTCTGCCCGCCCAGGCTGAGCGCCGAGCCGGCTGCTTCATGCGCAGCTTCGGCCAGAAGTGTTGCCGGAACACACAAAAGCGCCTCCGGTCCCGTTGCTGAGACAGCCATTCCTGCGGCTATGTCGCGGACCGTCTGGAGGTCTGCGCGAAGACCGTTCATCTTCCAGTTTCCGGCGATCAGCTGACGGTTCATGCCGCGTTCCCTATCTTGCAAGTAACCGGCCTGTCGCCTAGCAAGCTGTGAGCCAACCGGCAAACCCATTCCAAAGAGACTTCCGCCATGATTTCCTTGATGAAACGGCTGACGAATTCCATCTTCGGCAAGCTTGTCGTCATGATCATCGTCGTTGGAATGGCGTTCTGGGGTGTCGACGGTATCGTGAACCAGATACGAAACGGGTTGGGCGCCAACATAGCTCAGGCGGGCTCTCGCGGCTTCGATCCGACGGAGTTGGATCGGCGCGTCGAGAGTGTCCTTCGCGACATGAATTCAAAATCCGAGAAGCCCGTCACCAAGACGGAGGCGCTTGAGAACGGACTTGTTGATCAGATTTACCAGTCGGAGACAGCCCGGATCACCGTGCTTGGATACGGCGCCAGTCTCGGCCTTTCTCCTTCGACCGAAGCCGTACTTGAGCAGACCAAGTCCATTGAAGCTTTCCAGAACCCGCTCACGGGCGAACTCGACGCAACCCTGCTGCGTCAACGGGTTGAACGACTTGGCTTCACGCTTGCAGACTTCGAAATGCAGATGTCGGACGACCTGACCATCCAGACAATGCAGGTTGCCGCCACAGCAGCCGTCAACGCGCCAAAAATTCTCAACGACGTCCAGTTCCTTTATTTTGGCGAGACGCGGAATGTTTCGTGGTTCCTGTTCGATGCCCTCAGAGGTGCACAGCCGGTTGAGCCAACACCAGTAGAGGTGAAGGCCTATTACGATGCCAACCTTGAGCAGCTGATACAGCCTGAGCGCCGCGGAATTGATCTCCTGCGCATGTCAGCCGAAGACTTCCTTGGAGAGGTCATCGTGACCGAACAGGAAATCGCGACGATCTATGAAGCCACAAAATCCGAGCGGTTCGCTGATCCGGACCAGCGTACATATGCAGTTCTGCTGTTCGACAACCGCGATACTGCCCGCGAAGCCTTTGGCATCCTTGCAGGCGGCGGCGACCCGAATGCTGTTCGCGGCGCTGTTTCGAATGTTCTTCAAACCAGCCGGGCTTCGGAAGTCTCCGACGCGGCTTTGCGAGACGCGATGTTCGGGGCTGGCAAGCAAAGCGGTGCGATGTTCGGGCCGCGTGATGTCAACGGACAATGGATGGTCGCGCGGCTCATCTCTGTTCAGCCGGGCCCTGTAAAGCCGCTCGAAGACGTGGCGGATGTGATCCGCGATGAGCTGGCTGGCGAGCGGGCACAACTCGTTTTCACCGAAAAAATGGATCTGCTCGATGAGGGCCTCGCCGCCGGCTTTGATCTGGAGCAAGTTGCGGCCAGCCTGAAAATCCCTGTCATGAGTTTCATTGCCGTCGATGCAACCGGGGCTGCCGAAAGCGGCGCGCGGCTTGGTTTGCTGGCGGAAGCTCAAGATGCCGTCGCGCAGGCCTTCCGCCTGCAACAGGGCGAACTCACAAGCCGCTTCGATAAGGCCGATGCGATATTTGTCGCCTCAACACGTGAAATTGTGCCGCCGTCTACACCCGCCTTCGACGACATATCCGGCGCTGTGCGCAGAGCCCTGATCTCGGAACGCGAAAGCAACGCTGCCCTCGAAGCCGTCAACGGCATCATCGACCGGATTGGCGCCGGATCGGAGACCTTCGAGCAAGCCGCTGCAGCGGCAGAGTCTCCAATCGAAACACTGCCAAAGGCGGTTACCCGTTCGTCCGCCAGCCAGGCCGGCATTCCAGGCCCTATCCAACAAGTCATGTTCAGCACGCAGCTCGGCAAGGTGGTCAGCCTTCCGACTGGATCGCCGAACGCCTATGTCATATTGAAGGTCGATAGCATTGAGCCGCCAAGCGAGGCGGCAATTGCGGGCCTTGGAAATGAACTTGCCGCAGCAACCGCAAGCGCACTTGGACAAGACCTTGTTCAGGCGCTGCAATCGGAAATTTCGAACTCGATGAAGCTCCGCAAGAACCAGGCCTCGTTCGACGCCTACAAACGGTCCATCGCGGACGCCCAATGACGGCGAAGCTGGTTATACGCCGTCGGATCGGCGACATCGAAACGCCTGTCGGCGCGATGTTGAAACTTGGCGCGGAATTGCCGGGGAGCTTCCTTTTCGAGTCGATTGCCGGAGGGGAACGGCTGGGGCGCTACTCATTCATCGGCATCGAACCTGGACGGTGGTTCCGTATTCTTAACGGCGTTGCCGAAACCAGCAGGACAGCCGGGTTTTCGGACGCTGCGGTAGAGCCGGGCACACCAATTGAAGCCCTCCGGCGTTTCGTAAAGTCGGTCCGCGCCGAGGCTCCGGCCGGCGTTCCGCCCATGGCTTCAGGCGCATTCGGATACCTTGGCTATGACATGATCCAGTATGTCGAGCCGGTCGCGATCACCAAGCCTGACGTGCTTGGCGTCCCCGAAGCCCTGCTGCTTGTCCCTCGCATCGTCGTCATCTTCGATCATCTGTACCAGGAGCTTTTGTTGGTCGGGCGGGAGGAAGACGGAGAACCCGTCGAGGACCTGCTGGATGACGTGGAGCTTCGGCTGGAGCGCCTTGCGAGCATCCCGCCGAAAACCGGCTCGGCCAAGCCGGTGGACGTGCAATCGGACACAAGCAAGGAACGCTATTTTGAAATCGTCGAAACCTGCCGGGATTACATAAAGGCGGGTGACATCTTCCAGGTTGTTCCGAGCCAGCGGTTCACGACACCTTACAACCGCAAGCCAATCAGCTTTTACAGGGCGCTTCGCAGGCTCAACCCCTCTGCCTTCATGTTTCACATGAACCTTGGCAGCGTATGCCTCGTCGGATCGAGCCCGGAAATCCTGGTGCGTGTACGGGATGGCCGGGTCGCGATCCGCCCCATCGCCGGCACGCGCCCCCGCAGCGGGGATCCGGAGGAGGATGCGCGCCGTGCGGAGGACCTTCTCGCTGACCCCAAGGAGCGCGCCGAACACCTCATGCTGCTCGATCTTGGCCGCAATGACGTGGGCCGGGTGGCCGCCTATGGCAGCGTCACCGTGACCGAGCGCTTCGTCGTCGAGCGCTATAGCCATGTGATGCATATCGTAAGCCATGTCGAAGGCGATCTTCGCGAGGGCTTGGATGCCGTCGACGCCCTGCTGGCCGGCTTTCCTGCGGGTACTGTATCGGGCGCGCCAAAAATTCGTGCGATGCAGATCATCAATGAAGTCGAAACGTCGCGGCGGGGCATCTATGGCGGCGCCGTCGGATATTTCGGCTGGAATGGCGACCTCGATACCTGCATTGCGCTGCGCACGGCCGTGATCAAGGACGGCCAGTTGCATATCCAGGCCGGCGGCGGTGTCGTTCTCGATTCCGTTCCGCAGTACGAGTATGATGAGACTGTTCACAAGTCCGGTGCCTTACGCCGGGCAGCGGAACTGTCCGCAGCTTACGAGTTTGACCAATGATCCTTGTGATCGACAATTATGACAGCTTCACCTGGAACCTTGTTCACTACCTTGAGGAACTCGGCAGCCGGACACACGTGATCCGCAATGACGAGCTTACGGCACAGGAAGCACTTGCCCTCAATCCCGACGGCGTCCTGCTCTCTCCTGGCCCCTGCACGCCGAATGAGGCCGGCATTTGCCTCGAACTCCTCCGGAAGGCCCCGGTAACACTGCCGATCCTTGGTGTTTGCCTTGGCCACCAGGCAATCGGTCAAGCGTTCGGCGGAGATGTCGTCGGCGCGCGCGAAATCAGGCATGGTAAGCTATCGCGGATCTCCCACACAGGCGGCGTCCTGTTTGAGGGGCTGCCGCAAGAGTTTTCCGTAGTGCGCTATCACTCTCTCGCCGTGCAGGCATCCAGCCTTCCGCCGGACCTGGTGGCTGATGCGTACACAGAAGATGGAGAGATCATGGCTCTACACCATCGCTCGCGCCCGGTCTTCGGTGTGCAGTTCCATCCTGAAAGCATTCTTACGGAGCACGGCCATGCGCTGCTCCGGAACTTTCTGTCGCAGATCCTCCCATGACCGAAGGCGCGCTTTCAGCATGCCTCCAGGCAGTTGCGCAGGGCGAGTCTCTTCCCGGGGAATTGCTGGAACTGGCTTTTGACGCTTTGCTTACGGGCAAGTCTTCACCCGAGGAGACCGGCGCGCTCCTCATGGGGCTCGCTGTCCGCGGCGAGACGTCCGGCGAACTGCTGGCCGGCGCACGGATCATGCGGAGGCGTGCGCGCAAGGTCGAAGTCAGCGGAACTTTGCTCGACACATGCGGCACCGGCGGCCTTGTATGGAAAAGCCTGAATACATCCACGGCAAGCGCCATTGTAATCGCGGCAGCCGGCGGCCGGGTTGCCAAGCACGGCAACCGTTCCATTCCGCCCAAGACCGGCTCGGCAGATGTCCTCGAAGCACTCGGTGTCAATCTGGAAGTCGACGAAGACACCCTTCGCAACTGTATCGAAGCGGCCGGCGTAGGCTTCATGTTCGCCCGTACCCATCACAGCGCCATGCGCCACGTCGCGCCGATCCGGCAGAAACTGGGCATACGGACGATTTTCAACCTACTCGGCCCACTGACTAACCCTGCAGGCGCGCAGCATCAGGTGCTTGGAGTTTATGCGCCACAATGGGTTAAGCCGGTGGCTGAGGCACTGGGGCAGCTGGGAACCGTGAAATCATGGGTCGTCCACGGACTTGATGGTGTTGACGAAATCTCGATCTCCGGCCCCACGAAGATCTGTGAAGTAACCCCTGCCGGATTGCGGGAGTTCCATGTCCAGCCTGCCGATGCCGGACTGGCCTCGCATCCGCTTTCGATGATCGAGGGAACAGGGCTCCGCGGAAACGCTCAGGCGATTGTTGACCTGCTTGACGGACACTCCGGGCCCTTCCGTGACATGGTGATCCTCAATGCTGCGGCCGGTCTGCACGTCTTGGGACTGGCCGCAGACCTGAAAGCGGGCGCAGTACTGGCCGCCGAGGCGATAGATTCCGGCAAGGCGCGCGATGCGCTTGAGGCCTTGCAGCGTACCTCTCAAGGCGAGCACTCCTCATGACGACGGCGCTCGACCGGATCCTTGAGTACAAGGCAGAAGAGGTGCGGTCCCTGAGGGCGTCGCGCACCCTTTCGAGCCTGCTGGATGCCGCAAAGTCGCAGCCTGCGCCCCGCGGATTTGCCGAGGCCATGACCGCCGTGACCCGCGAAGGCCAGAACGCTTTGATCTGCGAGATCAAGCGCAAGTCGCCCAGCGCTGGAGAAATTATGATGGGCGCCGATGCAGCAGCGGTTGCGCGGGATTATGAGAAGGGCGGGGCGGCGTGTCTGTCGGTTTTAACCGATGGCCCGAGCTTCGGCGGAAATCTCGAAGACTTCGAGAGGATCCGCAGCGCGGTTGCATTGCCCCTGCTCCGCAAGGATTTCATGATCGATCCCCTGCAGATTGTTGAATCGAGGGCTTACGGAGCCGACTGCATCCTTGTGATCATGAGCGCGGTGGATGATGTCTGCGCGGCCGAGCTGACGCAAACAGCCATCGACCTCGGTGTGGATGTGCTGCTCGAAACGCATGACGAATACGAACTTGCCAGGGCCCTTCGTCTGCCCTCCCCGCTTGTAGGTGTGAACAACCGCGATCTAAGGCGAATGGTCACCGACCTTGGCACCAGCGAAAGGCTCGCGCCGTTGGTGCCGGCCGGCCGGCACAGCATCTCGGAGAGCGGAATATCCGAGCCAGGACATATCCTCCGGCTGCGCACCTTCGGCATACGCCGGTTTCTGATCGGGGAAAGCCTCATGAAACGCCCGGACCGGGAAGCTTTTACACGAACGCTGCGGACGGCCTCCTGAGGGCCTTGGGGCTGGGCGCACCCCTCATGGAACAGGTTGACCCGAAAGGGGAACACACATAGAACAGTTGTGAACATAGAATCACACTGGAAGGTCACCGCCATGCTTACCAGCAAGCAGAAAGAACTGCTCCTCTTCATAAATGACCGCATCCGGGAAACGGGGGTGTCACCTTCGTTTGACGAAATGAAGGAAGCGCTCGACCTCGCATCCAAATCCGGAATCCACCGTCTCATCACCGCGCTAGAAGAGCGGGGGTTCATCCGCCGCCTCGCCAACCGGGCCCGCGCCCTTGAAGTTCTCAAACTGCCGGACTCGGCCGCCCCCTCCCCTGCAAGCCGCCAGCGCCGGGATTTCAAACCGGCACTCGTCGCCAACCAGAATGCCGACAGTTATCGCCCCGGGATGATCCCACTTGTAGGCCGTATCGCGGCAGGCTCCCCGATTTCTGCGATCCAGCAAGATAATGGTCACGTTCCGGCGCCTGCAGAATTTGCCGATGGCGAAGAATACTTTGCCCTGGAGGTACAGGGCGACTCGATGATTCAGGCCGGCATCCTGAACGGGGATATCGTTATCCTGAAGCGTACCAACAGCGCCCAGACGGGCGACATTGTTGTCGCGCTGATAGATAATGAGGAGGCAACCCTCAAAAGGCTCCGCAGGAAAGGCGCCTCGGTTGCTCTGGAAGCCGCAAACCCGGCCTATGAGACCCGCATCTTCGGGCCTGACAGGGTTGAGGTTCAAGGCCGGCTGGTCTCCCTAGTCCGGAAGTACGATTGACCCTGTTTTCGGCGTAAAGGGTTCAATCCTCCGGGACAGCCCGGTCTGAAGGACATTGATGTCGATTGCGCTGCCCGCACTCAGGTGCTCGCACCTGAATAAGATTGTCGCCATCAGCATACAAAGTAATACCAATTCGCGTTGATCCTGACTCGCGGGGAAATTCCCAAGGGTCTAAAAGTATGAATCTATGGCGATGTGCTCAGGGAGGACATTGTCATGGGGACTGGGGTTGCGCTTCGGGATGATTTTGACGCGGCGAAGTTACGACAGTTGGCGCGCGTT
>Ga0163144_10009748_pt1 | contig 20583 bp, 17 predicted proteins | sample OliLak19BULKMAT1_FD_123175 | JGI IMG/M metagenome (GOLD analysis project Ga0163144, IMG submission 123175) | Freshwater microbial mat bacterial communities from Lake Vanda, McMurdo Dry Valleys, Antarctica - Oligotrophic Lake LV.19.BULKMAT1 | ecosystem: Environmental > Aquatic > Freshwater >... | reverse complement strand
TTCAACATCGTGCTCATGGGCATGGGCGAGCCGCTGCACAACTACGACAACACGATGAAAGCGCTCCGGATGCTCAATGACGAGCACGGACTCGCCGTGTCTCCAAAGCGCATTACCCTCTCCACAGTGGGAGTCGTGCCGGGTCTCGAGCGCCTCGCCGCGGAGCCGCTGATGCCCAATCTGGCGATATCACTGCACGCGACGACCGAGGACCAGCGCGATGCGCTCGTGCCGGTCAACCGGAAGTACGGCCTCGAGGACATTCTCGATGCCGCGCGCAAATTTCCGATCAAGCGGCGCAGCCGCATTACGTTCGAGTACGTGCTCCTCCGCGGCGTCAACGACACGCCCGAGGACGCGCGCAGGCTGGTTCGTCTCCTCGGCGACATCCGCTGCAAGGTGAACCTGATTCCGCTGAACGAAGCCGCCGGCATCGCGTTTCAGCGCCCTCCGGACGACCGCGTCAACGCGTTCGCGGAAATCCTCGCGGGCGCGCGGCTCACCGTCTCCGTCCGCAAGAGCCGCGGCCGGGATATTCGTGCGGCGTGCGGTCAGCTGATTGTGGAAGGTGCCACGCCGTCGCCGGCGCAGAAGGCGGCGGCGTTGATGTGAGGGCTGCGACGGTCCGGCTAAAGCCGGACGCTACGCGCTGACGCTACGTACTGACCCGACGAGCTGTTCCCCGTCGAGAGCCACCGCCACATTCACGTGCTCGTTCCGCAGCAGTCCTGGCGGGATTCTCACTTTCAGGTAATTGTCGGTGACCACGAACGACCCGTCGTCGATCGTCAGCCCCGGTCGCACGGCGCCTTCCTGGCTGCGGTGGAACTTTCTCGTCAACTCGCGGCCGGCGTCGCGGAGCCGGCTCGCACGCTCGCGAACGACCGACCCGTGCACCTTGCCACCCATGGTGCTCGCCTCCGTGCCCGGCCGATCCGAGTAGGGAAACACATGAAGGTGCGTGAGCGGGCTGGACACCAGATAACCTGAGAGCACCTCGAAGTCCTCATCGGTCTCGCCCGGAAATCCGACGATGATGTCCGAGCCGATGGAGGCGTGCGGCATGCGTTCGCGGATGCGCGAGACGAGGCGGCGATAGTACGCGAAGGTATACGGCCGCCGCATGGCCACGAGCATGCGGTCGCTCGCATGCTGCAGCGGTAGATGGAAGTGCGGCGCAAAGCACGCCGATGCGGCGATGAGATCCACGAGGGCATCTGAGCAATCCATCGGCTCGAGCGAGCTCACCCGAAAACGGAGCGCCGGCGCGTGACGCTCGATCAGCTCCAGAAGCCCGATCAGCGACGAGCCGTCGGCGAGGTCGCGGCCGTAGGATCCGAGATGAACGCCGGTGAGTGCAATTTCCCTGTAGCCCGCGTCTCGCACGCGCGAGATCTCGGACATGATCTCGTTCGCCGGCCTGCTGCGGCCCGAGCCGCGCGTGGACGGAATGATGCAGTACGAGCAGGACTGATCGCAGCCGGTCTGCACTCGAAGGGTAAAGGCCGTGCGGCCGGCGAGCCCCGGAGCGATCTCCTCGCCGCACGATCCATCGCCGTCGCCGAAGCGCTCGGCCGTCGTCAAGCCGATTTCGCGGGCGAGCCAGCCCTTGCGATCGTTCGGAATAATCTGCGCCACCCCGGGAAGCGCGGCAATTTCGTCCGGGCTGCGCGTGGCGTAGCAGCCCGTGACCACGATTCTCGCAGCGGGATTCTCGCGAGCCACCTTCCGGACGATCTGTCGCGCCCCCTGGTCGGCGGCGCTCGTCACCGAACAGGTGTTGACGACGATGAGGTCGGCATCCTGGGTCGCGGCGGCACAACCGCCGGCCGCGATCAATTGCTCCTCTATATGAAAGGAGTCGGCCTGATTGACCCGGCAGCCGAAGGTGATGATGGAATACTTCACAGCTTCCTGGCAGCCTCTTCGACTTTTTCCGCGAGCCCCTTCTTGTACTGCTCGAGCCGCTCCGCGATCCCGGCATCCCCGAGCGCGAGAATCTGCGCGGCGAGCACGCCCGCATTGACGGCGCCGGGCTTGCCGATGGACACGGTGGCGACGGGCACGCCCGGTGGCATCTGCACGGTCGACAGCAGCGCGTCGAGCCCGTTCAGGGCCGAGGAATCGATGGGGACGCCGATGACGGGCTTCGTGACGTGGGCGGCGACGACGCCACCCAGGTGCGCGGCGGCGCCGGCCCCGACGATGAAGACGCTGACGCCGCGATCCTTCGCTTCGCCGAGCAGGCGCATCACGCGCTCCGGCGATCGATGTGCGGAGGCGACGGTCATCTCGACGGAAATGCCAAACTCCTTCAGCACGTCAACCGCGCCCTGCATCACCGGCGCATCGTTCTGAGAACCCATCAATATCAATACTTGTAGTGGGGTCATGCTTTGGCTCCAATGTCTTTCCGATACTGCATGCGATCGAAGCTGATGTGCCCGACCGCTTCGTACGCGCGGTCGATCGCCGTCCGATAGTCGGCACCCGAGGCGACGACGGTCAGGACGCGTCCGCCGGCGGTCACGATGTCGTCGCCGCGCTTCGACGTTCCGGAATGAAAGACGTTCACGCCCGGCAGGGCTTCCGCGGCCTGCAGGCCGTGGATCACGTGGCCGGTGTCGTACGAGTCGGGATACCCGCCCGAAGCCAGGACGACGCCGACGCGCGGGTCGCGCGATAAGGAAACAGCCGTGGCGTCGAGCTCGCCGGCAGCGGCGCTCATCAGCAGCCCCGACAAATCGTCGGCAATCATCGGCAGCATGACCTGCGCCTCCGGATCGCCGAACCGGACGTTGAATTCGATCACCTTGGGACCGTCCACGGTCAGCATCAATCCCACGAACAGAAATCCGCGGAACTCACTGCCCTCGCTGCGCATGCCCTCGAGTACGGGGAACACGATCTCGCGCATCACGCGCGCCTGCATGGGGGCGTCGACGAGCGCGCTTGGCGCGTACGCCCCCATGCCACCGGTGTTGGGGCCCGCATCCCCGTCAAATGCGCGCTTGTGATCTTCGGCCGAGCCCAGCGGAAGCGCGCGGGTGCCGTCGCTGAGCACAAAAAAAGACGCTTCGCGGCCGACGAGCAGCTCTTCGATGACAATCCGCGCGCCGGCGTGTCCGAACCGCTTGTCCACCATCATCGCGTGGACCTGCGCCTCCGCATCCTTGGCATCGGGCGAGATCACGACGCCCTTGCCGGCGGCGAGGCCATCGGCCTTCAGCACGACCGGAAACGGAAACTCGCCGCTCTTGAGCACCGCGAGCGCCTGAGCCGCGGACTCGCACGCCTTGTATCGCGCCGTCGGCACGTTGCAGCGGTGCATGAAATCCTTTGCGAAGACCTTGCTCGACTCGAGCATCGCGGCACGCTGCGTCGGACCGAACAGCAGGTGCCCTTCGGCGGCGAACACGTCGGCGACACCCCGGCTGAGCGGCAGCTCGGGACCGATGATGGTGAAGTCGATCTCCTCGCGTCTCGCGATGGCCTCGACCGCGTGCGCGTCGGCGGGATCGACGGGAATACACCGCGCCAGGCGGCTGATCCCCGCATTTCCGGGGGCGCACACGATCTCTGCGACGGCCCGTTCGGACGCCAGTTTCCACACCAGCGCGTGTTCGCGCCCGCCGCTTCCGATGACCAGAACTCTCGTGGATGCCACGTCTTTACAGTAAACTGTTGGATATAAAAGGGTTAATCTGAAGGACTAATCCGTTGACGGGGCTGCGGATTTGCGCCTACTATTCGCAGTTCCCGAATTAGCGTAACACAAACGTTATTCAAGATATCGTGATGGTGAGGCAGCAATCATCATGTTCGCCCGAGTTGAGGGGGTGTCATCAAGCGTGGCGGAAGTTAAAGTTCAAGACGGCGAGTCGATCGAGAGTGCTCTTCGACGGTTCAAACGGAAGGTGCAGCAGGAAGATATCATCAAGGATATCAAGAAGCATTCCTTCTACTTGAAGCCCGGAGACAAGCGCAGGGCCAAACAAGCCCTGGCGCGCAAACGTAACCGCAAGAAAATGCGACGCGACGCAGAGTAGAGGGCGCGAGCAAGGGGCGACACGATGGAGTTCCAAGACAAGATCCTGAATTGCGTGGATTGCGGCGCGGAGTTCGTGTGGACGGCAGGTGAACAGCTCTTTTTTGCGGACAAGAACTTCAAGAATGAGCCGAAGCGCTGCAAGGCCTGCAAGGCCAAGCGCGCAACCCGGGCGGCTTCTCCCGGGATTCGTGAACGCGTCGAGACGACGGCCACGTGCTCTGCATGCGGCAAAGAAACGACCGTTCCCTTCCGCCCAACGCAGGGTCGCCCTGTGTTTTGCAAAGAGTGTTTTCAACAGAGGAAGTTCGCTGGAGCGGGAGGACTGTAAGTCCTTCCGCTTCGGATGCCTAGTCGTCAACGCACCCGTCCCCTCCTCCTGAATCTTCTCGTATCGTTGCGCCCGGAGCAGTGGACGAAGAACCTGTTCGTCTTCGCGGCCCTGGTGTTCGCCCAGCGCCTCACCGACCTCGACGCCGCGGCCCGTGCGGCGGCGGCTTTTGTCATCTTCTGCGCGCTGTCCGGCGCGGTCTACCTCGTCAACGACGTCTTCGATCGCCAGCAGGATCAGCGTCATCCGCTGAAGGCGCTGCGTCCCATCGCGTCCGGTGCGATCCGCCCCAACCTCGCGCTGGCCACCGCCGCCGCGCTCAGCGCGGTCGCGCTCGCCGCGGCCTTCGCGCTCGGCCTGCCGTTTTTCGCCGCCGCGGCGGCCTATCTCGCACTGCTGTGCTCGTACTCCATCGTGCTCAAGCACATCGTCATTCTCGATGCGCTGACCGTTGCGGCCGGTTTTACGCTGCGCGCGGCCGCCGGCGCGGCGGCGATCTTCGTCCCCATCAGCCACTGGCTCCTGGTGTGCACCACGCTCCTGGCCCTGTTCATCGCGCTGAGCAAGCGCAGACACGAACTGACGCTGCTCACCGAGACCGCCACGGACCATCGGCCCATCCTCGGTGACTACACACCGTACCTGCTCGATCAGATGATTTCGGTTGTGACGGCCTCGACGCTGATCGCCTACGCGTTCTACACGATCAGCCCGGAAACGACGGCAAAGTTCGGCACCACGCTGCTCAGTCTGACGATCCCGTTCCCCCTGTATGGGATTTTCCGCTACCTGTATCTGGTGCATCGCCGCGACCTCGGCGGCAGCCCGGCCGATCTGCTGCTGAACGACCGGCCGCTCCTGGTTTGCGTCGCGCTCTGGGCGCTCTCGGTGATCCTCATCGTTTACCGGTAATATTGTGGCGATGTCCCAAGCCCGCGTGGCCGTTCTGCGGACCACCCCGGAGACCGTGCTCCGGGACTACCACCGTCTGCTGAACCTCGCTGGATACCAGGACGTCATCGCCAAGGACGCCGACACCGCGCTGAAGGTCAACATCTCGTGGCACTTTTTCTTTCCCGGCAGCTCGACAACTCCCTGGCAGCTCGAAGGCGTGATTCGGGCCATGAAGGCAGACGGCTACTCGCCCGAGTTGATGCACGCGTGCCACAACCGCACCGTCGTCATCGACGCGCACCTGGGCGAGCGCGAGAACAAGCAGCTGCCGGTGGTCGAGGCGCACGGCCTGCGCAACATTCACATTTATGAAACCGAAGAGTGGATCAACATCCGCGATGCGGTGGGCGACCTCACGAAGGAATTTCTCTGCCTGAACGAGGTCTACCCGCAGGGCTTCATGATCCCCCGACGGTTCATCGGCGAAAACATCATTCATCTCCCGACCGTCAAGACCCATGTCTTCACGACCACGACCGGAGCGATGAAGAACGCGTTCGGGGGGCTCCTCAACGAGCGCCGGCACTGGACGCACCCGGTCATTCACGAAACACTCGTCGACCTGCTGATGATTCAGCAGAAAATCCACCGCGGGGTCTTTGCGGTGATGGACGGGACGTTCGCCGGCGACGGTCCGGGGCCGCGCTGCATGATTCCGCGCGTGAAGAACGTGATTCTGGCGAGTGCCGACCAGGTGGCCATCGACGCGGTCGCCGCGAAGCTGATGGGCATGGATCCCTTGTCCATCAAGTACATTCGCCTGGCGCACGAGCGGGGTCTCGGCTGCGGCGATCCGCGCGACATCGACATTGTCGGCGATCAGGACGCCGCCGCGGAGAACTGGCACTTTGCCGGACCGTTCCGACACATGACGTTCGCGGCGCGCATGCAGCACAAGATCTATTGGGGACCGTGGCGCAAACCGGTGGAATGGTCGCTGAAGACCGTTCTCGCTCCCTGGGCGTACGCGGCCAGCGTGGTGTATCACGACAGTTTCTGGTATCCGCTGAAAGCCAAAGCGCTGATGCGCGACGTGATGGCGAGCCCGTGGGGCAGGCTGTTTCGCGGATGGGAATCGGCGGTCGCCGACGAGAACGGCTACCCTCGTGCCGGCAGCGAGCCGGCAGACGTCGAGCGCACGGGCATTCGGGCGCTCATTCGATCGATCGGCATTCTGGGAACGTGCCTCAAGGAAGCGCCCGAGTTTGCGGCGCGACGGGCGCATCGAGTGAAACCTGTCTCTATCGAGTAAATATGGCTGACTTCAATATCCGGACAGACGCGGTCGACGTCGAGCAGATCATGCGCCAGATTCGGGCGCGCATTCAGGAAAAGCGGGGCGTCGATTACACCGAGCAGCAGATTCAGGAACTGGCGAACGTCAAGCTCGAGCGGTTTCTCGATCCCAAGGGCGTTCGTTCCGACCTCGTCGGGCAGTTCAAGCAGGCGCGCGACCGCAAGCTCGAGCCGTTTCAGCCCGAGCAGTACGGCTTCGACGCCACCATGCTCTACGGCAGCCATCGCGGTCTCATCCGCCTGTTCCGGAAACTGCTGAACCCGTTTCTGAAGCTGCTGTTCAACCCGAACCCGCTCATTCAGGTGCTGCACAAGCAGACGGAGATTAACGCGCTGTATGAAAAGCAGTTCTATCTCCTGCGGGAGAAGAGCCAGCAGCGCGACGACGTCGACGTGCTCTATTACGAACTGGTGCACAACCTGGTGCTCGAGCTGACGCGCGTCGGGATCGAGAACCGGAACCTGAAGATGCGGCTCGAATCTCTGTCGAGCCGGATGGATTTTGACGAGCGGCGCGGCCGGGCGCTCGAAGGGGTGGTCCAGTTCCGTCCCGGCACCGGGCCGGCGCGCGAGCCGGTTCGTCAGCCGGCGCGAGCGTTCAACCCACCCGTGACGCCAACGCCCAGACCGGTGGCCGTACCTTCGCAACCGGTAGCGGTGTCGCCATCGGTCGCGGTCTCGCCACCTGCGGCCGTGTCGCAACCGGCGGCACAGTCGGCATCGTCGCAGGCAGCCGACGCGCCACAGCTACCACCCGGGACCGGCACCGGCACCGACGACCAGAGCGGCGAATCAGGCACCGTACGTCGGCGTCGAAGGCGGCGGCGCGGGCGACGCGGCGGCCGCGGCCGCACGCCGGGTGAGATGTCGGCGGGAGGCACGCCGACCGAAATCGGGTCGTCCGGGGATTCTCCGACACCGCCGCATGGCGATCCGACTGCAGGCGCTGCGTTCGAGCACGACGACGCTGGCCCGGAGATGGAAGCCGATTCCGGGTCGGGCGAAGATGAAGGGCCGGAACCCTCAAAGCAGTGAAGCTGGCGGTCGTGGTGCAGCGCTACGGCGCCGACATCAACGGGGGGGCCGAGCTCCACGCGCGCTACGTCGCCGAACACCTCTCGCGCCACGCCGAAGTCGAGGTGCTGACAACCCGCGCCCGGGATTACGTCACCTGGCGCGATGAGTACCCGGCAGCGACCGAGCAGATCAACGGCGTCCCCGTGCGCAGATTTCCGGTCGATCACGAGCGCGACGTCGGTGTGTTCGGCCGGTGGTCGGAACATGTCTTCGGCCATCACCACTCGTATCTCGACGAACTGAAGTGGCTCGACGCCGAGGGGCCCAGGAGCACGGCGCTGCTGTCGCATGTTCGCTCCGCGCACGCCGCCTATGACTACGTCTTTTTCTTCAGCTACCGTTACTACCACGCCTACCACGGCGTTCGGGCGATGCCGTCGCGCGCGATTCTGGTGCCGACCGCCGAACGCGACGAGGCCATCGGCCTGGCCATCTCGCCGCGCATCTTCCGCGGCGTGCGGGCGCTCATGTACAACAGCCCGGAAGAGCGGCGGCTGATTCAAGCCGTGTCGAACAACCACGACGTGCCGGGGGTCGTCGTTGGCATCGGCTCGGCGATTCCCGATCGGCCGCAGGCCGAACGCTTCAGGCAGAAGTACGGGATCACGGGCCGTTTTGCGTTGTACGTCGGGCGCATCGATCAGAACAAGGGATGCAAGGAGCTGTTCTCGTTCTTTCTGAACGGACTCGAGGCACTGCCGAGGGGCCTGCAGCTCGTGCTGATCGGGAAGGAGATGCTGCCCATCCCGAAGCACCCGCGCGTTCGCCACCTGGGATTTCTCGACGATCAGGATAAGTTCGATGCGCTCGCCGCGGCCGATCTGCTGCTGATGCCGTCCTACTATGAGAGCCTCTCGATGGTCGCGCTCGAGGCGTGGGCGCTTGGCACACCTGTGCTGGCGAACGGCAAGTGCGAAGTGCTGCGGGGACAGTGCATTCGGAGCAAGGCCGGCCTGTACTACGAAACGCAGGCAGAGTTCATCGAGACGCTCCGGGCCATCGCGGAGAGCCGCGGCCTGAACGCGGCGTTCGGCGCCAACGGCCGCCAGTTCTTTCAGCGGCACTACTCGTGGCCGGTCATCGAGCAGAAGTACCTCGATATGCTGCACCGTCTGAAAGAGGAAGATGGCAAGGGTCGGACGTGGGGCATGGAGCCTGAGCCGGGCTTCCTTGCCAGGCGCCGGCGCATCCTTCGCCCCGCCGTTGACGTGGTGTCGGAGCTGCCATCCGGACCGGTGTTGAATTGAAGCCCAGAGTTCATCAGGTGCTTGCGACGCTCGGCTATGGCGATGCCATCGGGCACGAAGTGCTGGGCATCCAGCGCGTCCTGAGAGACGCCGGCTTCGAATCCGACATCTTCGTGCAGACGGCGGACCCGCGGCTCGAGGACCTGACGAAGGATTATCGCGATCTGCTCCAGGCGAGCGATCCGTCCAATATCCTCATCCACCACTTCTCCATCGGATCGCGTGCATCGCGCGTCGCCTACGCCGTTCCGGACAGGCAGATCCTCGTCTACCACAACATCACGCCACCGGAGTTCTGGGTCGACGTGCACGAACAGCTCGCGGAGCAGTGCTTCAAGGGCCGGCGCGAGCTCGGCATCTATCCGGCCAGGGTCGATCTCGCGCTCGGCGACTCGGAGTTCAACCGCCAGGAGCTGGAGGCGCTCGGCTTCAACCCGACGGGGGTGCTGCCCGTCGTGCCGAGCTTCTCGCATCTGGATGGCGCCCCGAACGACTTGATCGCCGCCGAGTTCGACGATGAGTGGACCAATATTCTGTTCGTGGGCCGGATCATCCCGAACAAGCGCATCGAGGACGTCATCCGGTACTTCCACGCCTATCAGCGGCACTTCAACCCGCGGGCGCGGCTTCTGCTGGTCGGTTCCTATGGCGGGTTCGACAAATACCTCGCGATGCTGCAACAGCTCGTCGCGCGCCTGGGAGTCCGCCACGTGCACTTCACGGGGCATGTCACCGACGCCGAGCTGACCGCCTACTACGAGATCGCCGATCTGTTTCTCTGCGCGAGCGCGCACGAGGGCTTTTGCGTCCCGATCACCGAATCGTTCTACAAGCAGGTGCCCGTCGTGGCCTACGGAGCGACGGCGGTTCCGGCCACGATGGACGGCGCCGGCGTGCTCTACACCACGCAGGACCCGCTCGACGTCGCGGCGATCGTCGACGCGGTCGTCGATGATCCTGAGTTGTACGACCGGATCGTGCGCGGGCAGGATGCGGCGCTCGAGCGGCTTCGCGCCAAGGATTTTGACGGCACGCTGCTGCGGTACATCGAGGAGGTGCTGAGCGCGCCTCGAAAGCCGGCGCCCCAGATTGCCTGGGACTTCTGGGATCAGTTCCGGCAGGCTGAGGAGCTCTACGAGCTTCAGCAGTACCGCCCGGCGATTTTCCGCGGGCTGCCGGACAGCCCTGAGTCAAAGACCGGGCTCGTCGAGGAAAAGCGCTGATGCGCGTGCACCAGTGGGTGCCGGCGGCGCACAAGGGGGACGCCGTCGGCGACAGCGCCCGCAAGGTGCGCGATTACCTTCGTTCGATGGGACACGACTCCGAGCTCTTCGCCTTGTCGATAGACGACGAGCTGCGCCACGACGTCAGGCCGTTTGCGGATCCGGCGGCCAGGAGCGGCGACGTGACCATCTTTCACTACGCCCTGCCCTCGCCGATGTCGGCCGCCTTCGCAGCGCTCACCCACGGGCGGGTGCTCCAGTATCACAACGTCACACCAGCGCACTTCTTCGCGCCGTACGCACCGGCGCTGTTCCGACTGGCCTCCATCGCCCGCGCCGAGCTGGCGAGCCTGGCGTCCGCGACCGACCTCGCGCTCGGCGATTCCGCGTACAACCGTCAGGAGCTCGACGAGCTCGGCTTCGCGCGAACGGGCGTCATGCCGATCGCCGTCAACACCGATCGGTTGACACAGGCCCCGCGCCAGCCCGTGCTCGAGGAGATCCTGGATGACGGGCTTGTCAACTTTCTGTTCGTCGGCCGGATTGCGCCCAACAAGAAGATCGAGGATCACATCAGGCTGGCCGAACAATACAAGCGGTACGTCGACGCCTACTACCGGTTCATTTTCGTGGGGCGTTACGACGTCGTGCCGCAGTACTATGCGGCTATCCGCGCGCTGCTGGCCGAATACCAGATGCTGGAAGATCGTTTCATTTTCACCGGCCCCGTGCCGGACGCCGAGCTGGCCGCGTACTATCGCGCGTCGAGCGTGTATATCTCGCTCAGCGAGCACGAGGGATTCTGCGTGCCGCTGGTGGAAGCGATGGCCATGGACGTGCCCGTGCTGGCATACAGCGCGGCCGCGGTGCCGGACACGCTTGGCGGGGCGGGCGTGCAGTTCGCCCCCAAGGATCTGGAGTACGCGGCAGAGCTCCTCGGCATGCTGGCATTCGAGGAGAGCCCGCGGGAGGAAGTGCTGGCCGGCCAGCGCCGGCGATTGCAGGATTTCAGCGAGACGGCGATTCAGAAGCAGCTCGCCTCGGTCTTATCGGCTTTCTAACGGGCCCATGTGAAAATCGCCTTCATCGTCCAGCGCTACGGCGTGGAAATTCTCGGGGGCTCGGAGTACCACTGCCGGCTCATTGCCGAGCGAATGGCGCGCCGGCACGACGTGGACGTCGTGACGACCTGCGCGCGCGACTACATCAGCTGGGAAAACGAGTATCCGGAAGGCACCGACACCGTCAACGGCGTCACCGTCCGTCGCTTCGCGAACGCCCACACCCGCGATATCGACGCCTTCAATCGATACTCGGACTGGATCTTCCATCATCCGCACACGCGCGACGCTGAGATGTCGTGGCTCGAGCAGCAGGGGCCGTGGTGTCCGGCGCTCCTCGAGTATCTCGAAGGTCACCACCACTCGTACGACGTGCTGATCTTTTTTACGTACCTGTATGCCCCGACGGTGCTCGGCATCGGAATCGCTCCCGCCAGGAGTATTCTGGTGCCGACCGCGCACAGGGAACCGGCGATCGGGCTCGACATCTACAAGGAGATGTTCACGAAGCCGTCCGCCATTGCGTTCAACACCGAGGTCGAGAAGGCGTTTCTCAAGGAGACCTTCGACATCCGCGCAACGGGAGAAGAAACGGTGGGCTGCGGGGTCGATCTTCTTCCGGATGGGGGGCACGCGAATCAGCCGGATCCACAGGATTCGGCCCTCGAGTTCTCCCGCCGCCACGGCTTCGAGCAGCCGTTTCTTCTCTACGGGGGCCGCATCGACGCCGGCAAGGGGTGCGATGAGCTGATCGATTACTTCACGACATACCGGGAACAGGGCGGCGATGCGGTGCTGGCGTTGATGGGCGCCAAGTTGATGCCGCTGCCTGCGGTGCCGTGGGTACGTTTCCTCGGACTGCTGTCCGAGCGCGAGCGCCTGCGGGCGCTCGAAGCCGCCACCGTCGTGGTTGTGCCCTCGCCGCTCGAGAGCCTCTCGCTGCTGGCGCTCGAAGGGATGGCGGTCGGCACGCCGGTGTTGTGCAACGCGCGCGCCGATGTGCTGGTCGATCACTGCAGACGGAGTCACGCCGGGCTGTTCTATTCGGATCGCGATGAGTTCGTGGAGTGCGCCACGCTGCTCCTCTCCGATCGTCTGCTGCGCGAGCGCATGGGACACAGAGGCCAGGCGTACGTCAGGCAGCACTACCATTGGGACGTGATCATGTCGAAGTACGACAACCTCATCGCCTCGCTGCCAGGGACGGCCGCGGTTCAACGATGATGACGAGGATCGGGGTGCACACCCCTCTGTTCCGAACGCTGGTCTTCGTCGCCATATTCTTCACGGCATTCGGCATCTACGTCATGAGGGCCGCGAACAGCGGTGCGCTGAACCAGCCGCCTGAGGCTGGTGACGGGCACGATTACGACGCCATCGCCTTCAACGTCTGGCAGGGTCGCGGGTTCGGCTATCACTGGAGCGACGCCGCGTGGCGCCAGCCGTACGTCGGCATTCCACGATACAGGCTCCTGCTGACGAGGCAGTCGGAGTTTTATCCCACCACCTATCGGCCGCCCGCGATGCCGTACCTCTTGTCTGTCGTCTATGCCCTGACGGACAGAAGCTTCGCCGCGTGGCGGGTGCTCAACTGCGGCATCATGGCCGGCGGCGTCACCACGGCGGCCGTCATCTCGGCGCAGTTTGCCGGCATCCCGGGAGCCCTTCTCGCGGCGGCGATTACGCTCCGCAGCCGCGAGTTGACGCGCTATTCCAGCATGTTCATGACGGAGACGCTGGCCACGTTTTTCGTGACGCTGCTCGCATGGGCGTGGATGAGAAATGCCAGGCAGGGGTGGTCGGCCGGCAGGGCGGCCTCCTCCGGCCTGATCTTCGGCGCCCTGATCGCCTCGCGCACGCTGTTCGTACTCTGGACCCCGCTCGTCCTGCTTCTGCCGGGCCGGGACACGTCGTTCGGCTCGAAGTTCGCGTGGCGGACCAAAGCGATCTGCCTGGCCATGGCGCTGCTCGTCATGAGCCCCTGGTTCATTCGAAACATCGGCGTCACGAATGCGTTCATGCCGCTGGGCACTCAGGGGGGCATCAACCTGCCGATGGGATTTGGTCCGAGAGCCTTCAGGTCGCAGGGAATCTGGGCGTCGAATCCTGAAGATGGCTGGCCCGACATCGCCGCACGGAAACTCGACATCGTGACGTCGGAGGTGATGCTGGCGAAATATCGATCGACGCTGACCATCAACTGGATGATGGACCACCCGTCTGACGTGCTCGAGCTGATGCGCCTGCACGTATGGCAGGAAATACGGCCAAGGCGGGATGTGCTCGCGAACTGGCTCCTGCCGGTGGCCGCACTCGCCGTGGTCTTCTTCAGAAAGTCGCCGGGGGTGTGGGTGATCGCGTTCATGGTGTGCGCGACCATCCTGAGCGTCGCCATGACCTACAGCGCGAGCGGCCGGTTCATGGTGCCGGTGCAACCGCTGCTCATCGCGCTTATCGCCGCTCTCGTGATGGATGTGTCGCGCCGGGCACTTTCCTACGTGCAGGGGCTGCGGAGCCGGCAAGGCGGCTTATCGTGAGTGACTCGCCGCATCAGTAGCGCCGCGGAAGTCTCCCTTGTGTTCGAGGAACCACTGGTACGTCGATTCGATGCCTGCCCTCAACGATCGGCTTGGTGACCAGCCGAGCTGTCGCAGCAGCCCCACGTCGAGCAGCTTCCTCGGAGTGCCATCCGGCTTCGAGGCGTCGAACGTGATGCGGGCCTCGGGATAGACCACTTCACGGACGAGCTCCGCGAGCTCGCCGATGCTGAGATCCTCGCCGGTGCCGACGTTGATGTGGGACTCCCCTTCGTAGTGCTTCATCAGGTAGACGCACGCGTCGGCGAGGTCGTCCACGTGGAGGAACTCGCGTCGCGGCCGGCCGCTTCCCCACACCGACACCTCACCGCTGCGCGTCAGCTTCGCGTCGTGGAACTTGCGAATCAGCGCCGGCAGGACGTGCGAGCTGTTGAGATCGAAATTATCGTTCGGACCGTAGAGATTCGTGGGCATCGCCGAAATGAAGTTGCACCCGTACTGGCGCCTGTACGCCTGGCATAGCTTGATCCCCGCGATCTTCGCGATCGCGTAGAACTCGTTCGTCGGCTCAAGGGCGCCCGCCAACAGCGAGTCCTCGGCCATCGGCTGCGCGGCCTCGCGGGGATAAATGCACGAGCTCCCGAGATACAGCAGCTTGCGCGTTCCATGTCGATAGCACGCGTCAACCACGGTCGCGTGGATCAGCAGATTGTCGTAAATGAACTCTGCAGGTCTGGTGCTGTTGGCGAGAATACCGCCGACGGTCCCCGCCACGAGGTACACATAGTCGGGCTGGTTGATCTTGAACCAGTCGTTGACGCCTGCCTGGTTGCGCAGATCGAGCTCATCGCGTGTGGCGGTCAGGGGCGTCACGCCTTCCTGACTCAAACGCCTCACGACGGCCGAGCCGACCAGGCCGCGATGCCCGGCGACGAATACTTTTGAACTGCCGTGTTCCACGGAGACGTCTCGCTCGCTTATCGAAGACTTCCGAACTTGATGCGCAGAAGCCCTATCACCGTCATTCGAAACAGCACCGCGCCGTCGCGGAACCGGTGGATGTTGGTCGACCCGTACGTGCGCGCCCGGTAGTACACAGGGATGTCGATTATACCGGTGCCCAGTACGGCCGCCGGAAAGAGCAGCTCAAAATCTCCGAACGGATCGAAGTCGCCGAAATCGCGGCGCCATCGCAAAAACCGCTCGTAATCCTGCCGCGTCATCAACTTCGTTCCGCAGAGACTGTCACCGAGCGGAACATCCAGGACGTAGCTGAGCGACTTGGCGAAAAACACGTTCCCGAGCCGGTTCAGGAAGCGCATCGCCTCGCCTTCCATGGGATAGACCAGGCGGGTTCCGTTCACGAAGTCGGCGACGCCGTGGCGGTACGCGTCGTAAAAGCGCGTGAGATCTTCGGGCGGCATCGTCAGATCCGCATCGAGAATCGTCAGAAGGTCGCCCGACGCTTTTGAGAATCCCAGCCGGACCGCGTCGGCCTTGCCTTTGCCCTCCTGTTGCAGCGCGAGCACCCGCAGGCCGTTGCGGCCATCCCAGACCGAACGCACCCGCTGAATTTCTTCCCACGTGCCATCGCTCGAATGCCCCTCGACAAAAATGACCTCTGTCGGCGCCCCGAAGTCCGGCATGCGGCGCAGCGCGTCCTCGATGTTTCCCCGCTCGTTACGCGCCGCAATCACCACCGTCAGCGAAGGACGTTCCTGCTCCTTGAAGGCCACGGGTCGCAGCGCGGCGACGCTGACCAGTGACAGCCACCGAAGCCCGGGCACCGCCGGCATGACGGCGTTCAGCAGCGAGCCGATGCCGAAGAAGTGCCACGGCAGGTACACGACCGGGCGAAGGCGGACGAGCTCGAATCCCGCCAGCCTGGCGAGCTGCCGCAGGTCTGAGCGCGTAATGAACGTGATGAGCGGGGGTCCCTGGCGCAGGCCGAGCCGATCGGCGAGCCGGAAGAGCCAGGCGAAATACCAGTTGTAGAGCACCACCACGACGCGTCCCGATCGGGCCAGGCGCGGCCGCACGGTTTCGAGGAGGCCCTGGATGTCTGTCGAGTGGTTGAAGTTCCCGTTGAAGAGGATGACCGTGACGCCGGAGTCGTCCGGTGCGGCGTCCTCGAACTGCCCGGAGGCGCCGACGGTCTTGCGCGGTGCGTCGATGCTCCCCAGCAGCAACCCGGCATCGCCGGGCAGCGGATCCAGATGCACGACACGGTCGGCGTACCGGGTGATCCGCGAGATCTCCCGCCCGACGAGCGCGTACATCCACATTCTGACGTGGCGGGAAAATGCGAGACGCAAAGGAACTTATGCCGCATGCTAGCATAGACCTCTTGACCGCCTAAACGTGCGAATCGCCTTCATCATTCAACGATACGGGACAGAGATCCTCGGCGGACCCGAATACGCATGCAGGCTCATGGCCGAGCAGCTCGCCGAGCGGCACGACGTGGACGTGCTGACCACGTGCGCCCGGGATTACGCCACCTGGGCCAACGAGTACCCGGAGGGGTCCGATCGCATTCGCGGCGTGACGGTGCGGCGTTTCGCCAACGCACAGACGCGGGATGTCGACGACTTCAACCGGTACTCGGATTGGATTTTTCAGAATCCGCACGACACCGCCGACGAGATGGAGTGGCTCAAGCGGCAGGGGCCATGGTCTCCGAATCTCATCGACTATCTCAAGGGGCATCACAAACAGTACGAATCGCTGATTTTTTTCAGCTACCGCTCCGCGACGACCGTGCTCGGCCTGCAGATCGATCCGGCCAGGAGCATTCTGATTCCCGCGGCTCACGACGAGCCGCCGATTCATCTCGAGATCTTCCGGGACGTGTTCCGTTCGCCGAAGGCGATCGGCTATCTGAGTGAGCCCGAGCGGAAGTTCGTGACACAGACATTCGACCGTCACGCCGCCATCGAGGAAACCGTCGGCTGCGGCGTCGAGATTCCCCCCCATCAGGCCTATCCGCGTCCTTCTTCGCAGCCCGGGTCAGATGCCGACCGTGGGCCGGACGCGAGCCAGGGTGAGAGCGAAGACGCCGGTGCGTCCGGGGATGCCGAGCAGTTTCCGTCGCATGTGTCCTCGCGCGGAGCGAGTTTCCGGCGCCGGCATCGGATCCATGGGTCCTTCGCGCTCTACGGCGGCCGCATCGATCCGGGAAAAGGCTGCGAGGAGCTGATTGAGTACTTCAGCACGTACGTCAGCGGCGGCGGTGATGCGTCGCTCGTGTTGATGGGCTTGAAGCTGATGCCGCTTCCCGAGGAGCCGTTCATCAATTTTGCCGGCATGCTGTCGGATCAGGAGCGGCTTCAGGCCCTCGAAGCGGCCACCGTGGTCGTCTGCCCGTCTCCCTACGACAGCCTGTCGCTGATCGCACTCGAGTCGCTGGCCGTCGGCACCCCCATCCTGTGCAACGCGCGCAGCGAGGTCCTGGTGGACCACTGCCTGCGGAGCAACGCCGGTCTGTTTTACCGGGACCGCGACGAGTTCGTGGAGTGCGTAACGCTGCTGATGGCCGACGAGCGCCTCAGAGCCGCGATGGGGCGTTCCGGTCGCGATTACGCCCGCCGGAACTACCGGTGGGACGTGGTCCTCGGCAAGCTCGACAGAATGATCGCAAAGGTGAGGAGCTGAATCTACTCCGCCACCGCCTCCGCCTCGCGCTCGACGCTCTCCTGTTCCACCCTCGATTCACCCGCCCGCTTCCGCCGCGGCCGGATGTCGTAACGCTTGATCATCTCGTTGAGCGTCGTCGGCTTGATCCGGAGCAGTTCCGCGGCGCGCTTCTGCACACCGCCGGCCGCCTCGAGGGTCGACTCGATGAGGCGCTTCTCGAAGTCGGTAATCACGTCCTTGAACGAAATGCCTTCCCGCGGCACCACGAAGCGCGGCATCTGGAAGATCGTCGGCCGCCCGATGTGATCGGGCAGCAGATCCGGACCGATACGGCGGCCGGTCGAGAGCACCACGGCGCGCTCGATGACGTTCTCCAGCTCCCGGACGTTCCCCGGCCAGTCGTACGACATCATGATATCCAGCGCCTCCGGGACCAGCTCGAGGTCCGGCTTGCGGTTCTCCTCGCCGTACTTCTCGATGAAGTGCTGCACGAGCAGCGGAATATCGTCCTTGCGATCCCGTAACGGCGGCAGCACCACATTGACGACGTTCAGGCGATAGAACAGATCTTCGCGAAACCGACCCTCTTCCATCGCTTTCTTCAGGTCCACGTTCGTCGCGGCGATGATCCGCACGTCGACCTTGATCACCTCCATGCCGCCCAGCCGCATGAACTCGCGCTCCTGCATCACGCGAAGCAGTTTGGCCTGCGTTTCGAGCTTGATGTTGCCGATCTCGTCGAAGAACACGCTGCCCTTGTCGGCGAGATCGAACATCCCTTTCTTCGGGTAGACGGCGCCGGTAAACGCGCCCTTCACGTGGCCGAAGAGCGTCGACTCCAACAGGTCGGGCGGAAGGTTGCCCGAATTCACCGTGACGAAGGCGCGGTCTTTCCGCTGCGAGTGGGTGTGAATCGCGCGCGCGACGAGCTCCTTGCCCGTGCCGCTCTCGCCCTGAATCAGAATCGTTGAACGGCTCGGCGCCGCCTGGATGATCAGGTCGAACACCCGGCGCATCGCGGGGCCACGGCCGACAATATTGTCGAAATGGCTGTACCGCTCCTGGATGTTCTGACGCAGCGAGCGATTCTCGTTGACCAGGCGCCTGCGCTCGAGGGAGTTCTTGACGACCACGAGTACTTCGTCGTTCTTGAACGGCTTGGTGATGTAGTCGACCGCCCCGCGTTTCATCGCCGTGATGGCGTTCTCGACGGACGCGTAGGCAGTCACCATGATGACCGGCAGCTCATCGTCCAGCTTCTTGAGCGATTCGAGCGTGGTCATCCCGTCGATGCCCGGCATCATGACGTCGACAATCGCCGCGTCGAACGGGATGTTGCGCGCCAGCTCGATGCCTTCCTCGCCGCTGGCGGCGAGGCGCACGGAATACCCCTCGCCCGTCAGCAGGGTCTCGAGGATCTCGCGCATGATCTCTTCGTCGTCGACTACGAGAATCGAACCGTTTTTCTGCATATGCTCACTCAATTCCTGGCCGCGCCCGATCGCGCCACCGCGACCGACTGCGGCAATGCCACGGTGAACCGCGTTCCCTGACCGACCGCGCTCTGACACGTCAGCGTCCCCTCGTGTTCGCGCACGATGCCGTAGGTAATCGAGAGCCCGAGGCCCGTGCCTTTGCCGATCGACTTGGTCGTGAAGAACGGATCGTAGATCCGCGAAAGATGCTCGCTCGGAATTCCCGGGCCCGTGTCTCCCACTTCCGCGAGGACCTGCCCGTCCTCGATACGCGTCGACACCGACAACCAGCCCCCCTTCGGCATCGCATCCTTCGCATTCAGGAACAGATTCAGAAAGACCTGCTGCAGCTTGTGCTCGATGCCTGCGACGAGGGCCGGCGACGGACACAGCTCGCGTCGAACCTTCATTTTGCCCACCAGCAGCTGCGGTTCGAGAAGCGACAACACGTCGCTGATGACGGCGTTCAGGTCCACCGGGCCTGTTTCCTCAGGGTTCGCGCCGCTCGATCGCGACAGATTGAGCAGCCCATTCACGATCTTGGCGGCGCGGAATGTCTGCTGTTCGATCTTCTCGAGCATGCGCGTCTTCGGGTCGTCGGGATCGGCGTTGCTCAACAGCATCTGCGTGAAGCTCGAGATGCCGGTCAGGGGCGTGTTGACTTCGTGCGCCACACCCGCGGCAAGGAGACCGACCGATGCCATCTTGTCGGAAATCTGGAGCTGCTCCTCGAGATGCACGCGTTCGGTGACGTCTTCGATGATGATGATGTTGCCCACCGTCGACATCGCGAACGGGCCGCTTGGCGCCTTCAGCGGCGCTGTCGCGATGTTCACGCGCAACCGCTCGCCGGCCTTGCTCGCACGCCCCGCGAGCGGAACGCGGTAGAGCGAGGCCCCCGCCGGGGCGTCACGCTGGGCCGCGCGCAGCGCTTCGACAAACGGCCCGTCCAGCACCTCTTCGAGCTTGTGGCCGATGGCCTCCGTCGCCGACAGGCCGTACATGTCCGCGAGCGCGCGGTTCCACCGCAGCACCCGCCCATCGAGATCCTCGACGACCAGCCCGCTGTCGAGCGACTCGACGATGTTCTCGTTGAACTCCTGGAGCCGCTGCAGCTCGCTCGCTTTCGTCTGGAGCTGCCGGTAGAGGCGGCCGTTTTCGAGCGCCGTCGCGACATGGCTGCCCACCGCCGACAGCAGCCCCATATCTTCGCTGCTGAGGGGCTCGCCCTGCCCCCGCTGCCCGAGCGCGAGCACCGCAATCGTTCCGCCCTTCGACACGCACGGCACAAAGTAGTGCACGCCGCGGAGGCGCCAGAACGCCAGCTCCTCGGACGGGAACGCGCCGTGAAGCGCGGGGTCGTCGAGCGACAGCGCCATGCCGCCGGCCAGGCTGGCGGCGAGCTGCGAGTGACGGCTCAGGCCCGGCACCGACAGATCGCCGAACCCTTCGGCGCGGATCACTTCGTAATTGCCGGAGGCTTCGTCGACCAGCAGCAGCGCCATGCGGTCGATCACGAACGTATCGCGAACGCGTGCGACGAGCCGCTCGCCGAGACGATCCAGATCGAGGTCGCTGTTCAAATCGCGCGCGAATCCGACGAGCGCCCGGCGGTAGTCGTACTTATCCCGATAGAACGCGCGATCGAGCGCGTTCTGAATGGCGCTCTTGACCGGACTGAACAGCAGCACCACGACG
>Ga0163144_10009745_pt1 | contig 20590 bp, 27 predicted proteins | sample OliLak19BULKMAT1_FD_123175 | JGI IMG/M metagenome (GOLD analysis project Ga0163144, IMG submission 123175) | Freshwater microbial mat bacterial communities from Lake Vanda, McMurdo Dry Valleys, Antarctica - Oligotrophic Lake LV.19.BULKMAT1 | ecosystem: Environmental > Aquatic > Freshwater >... | reverse complement strand
CGGCGGTGCCGCCGCTCATGCCCGCGCCTCCTTTGCCGCGAAGGCGGATGGACTGTCCCTCGCGGACGCCTGCCGGGACGCGGACGGAGTAGGTTTCCGTCTCCTCTTTGCCGGTCTCCGTGTTTCTCCGCCGCACCGCGATGGCGCGGACGGCTCCTTTCATCACTTCGTCGAACGTGATGAGGATGTCTCCCTGTATGTCCTGTCCGCGCAACGCAACGGCGCCCGCGGTGTGGCCGTCTTCGTCGCCCCGGAAAGGATCGAATTGCGAGGGGTCGTGCGCGGCTCGGCGTCCGCTGAAGAACTGCTCGAAGAAGTCCGAGAAACCCGTGCCCTCAAACTGGAAACCCGACGACTCGCCGCCGTTCCCCGCGTGGGAACTTCGTCCGGACCGGTGGGTCGGATCCCGGGGCTGCGCGTCGGTTTTCCAGTTCGCGCCGAGCTTGTCGTATCGCTTCCGGGTTTCAGGGTTGCCGAGGACTTCGTTGGCTTCGTTGATGTCCTTGAACTTCTCCTCCGCGGTCTTTTTGTCCTTCGCGACGTCGGGGTGATATTTGCGGGCGAGTGTGCGGAACGCCTTCTTGATCTCGTCGTCCGTGGCATCCGGTTTCACGCCCAGGACCGAGTAGTAGTCTTTGAAGTCAATGGGCATGGGGTCGTCCTTCGGCTCGCTGTTGTGGCGTGACGCGGGTTCAGCGTTCAGGATCGGGCTTCAGGATGCCAGGCAGGGAGGACACGAGGCCGTGCATCTCCATGTCGAGGTGGTTCCAGTTCACGGCATAGTAACGGGCGGCGTCCAAGGACACGGTGCCCTGCCGTATGAGCTGTATCAGGTGCTGGTCAAAGCTGTGCATCCCTTCGTTCACGGATGATTCGATGATGCCGGTGAGGAGCTGGAGGTCGTTGCGCGCGATCGCCTCCTGGGTGGCCCCGTTTCGCCGCATGATCTCAAGGCAGGGAACCCGCGGTCCCGCGGTTCCCGGCACGAGCCGTTGGCAGATGATGGCGTTCAAGCCGCGTGCGAGGAGGTTGCTGGCGTTGGCCTGCTCGGAGGCCGGGTGAAATTCCCGGATCCGGTCGATCGTCTGGGGCACGGAATCCGCATGCAGCGTCGCAAGGACGAGGTGTCCGGTCTCGGCCGCTTGCATCGCGGCCTGGGCCGTCGCCCGGTCGCGGATCTCGCCGATGAAGATGACCTCGGGGTCCTGGCGGACGGCCGTGCGGATGGCGTCCGCGAACGAATCCGTGTCGACCCCGACTTCGCGTTGCTCGAATTGGCACCGGTCCTCGACGAACAGGTATTCGATCGGGTCCTCGATGGTGATGACCCGGAAGGCGGCTGTTTCGTTGAGCAGTTGAAGCAGAGCGCAGGCTGTGGTGCTCTTTCCCTGGCCGGAGGCGCCCGTCACGAGAAGCAGGCCGCGGGGTTCTTGGACAAGATCGGCCAATCCCGGAGGCAGACCGAGATCCGCCAACTGCGGGATCCGCTGGGGCACGACACGGAAGGAAAACGATTGGGCGCCCTGCTGTTTGCTGAACGTGGCCCGGTAGCGGAGGCTGTTGCACAGGAAGCTGAGATCCATCTCGTGCTGTTTCTCGATGCGGTCGCAGGTCGACGAGGAGAACGCCTCCCGGAGCATGGTCACGACATCTTCGTTCGTCGGGGCGGGAAACACTTCGGGAGGGATGCGCAGCAGCAATCCGTCGACGCGGTAGGCATAGCGCCGGTCGGCCTGGGCATGCAGGTCCGTGGCGGACTGCTCGATGCACCAGTCCAGTATTCGACCCAACGAGCCGGCAGAGGTGATTCGTTCCATGAAATTCCGCGGGGTTCCCTAGCCAAGACCCGCAATGGTGGGACGGGGCGCGGTCAACGACTCTCGGGTGGAAGATCCCCGCGGGCGAGCAGGCGTTCCTGCTTTGAATCAGACGGGACCACGTCCGCCGGCCTTGTGTTTTGCAGGACCATTCCTCCGCCCGGCTTGCCTCGCTTGAGCATCTCGAGGATCGCGTCGTTGGCCTCAGCCTGGCTGTAGCGGCCGGCGACCGGTCGGGACGAACCCGCGCTCAAGGACCCCGGCGGTCTTCGACCTGTTTCGACCCCGTTCTGGCGGAGTAGTTGGCGGAGCTGCTGCAGGGCCATCTCCGCGCCGCGCCGGAGCATCGGCGAGTCCGATGAAGTGGTGGAGGCGAGGGCGCGCTCCAGATTGTCGATCGGCGGGAGCAGGCCGTCGACGAAGGCTTGTTTCGCCGCCGAGGCGCGGGCTTCTGCCTCTTGGTGGCCGCGCCGGGTGATGTCTCCGAAATCTTCAGCCAAACGCAGGTTGAGATCCCGTTGTTCGTCGAGCTGCCTGCGGATCTGGTCCGCGTTGTCGGCGGCGGCTGCGGGGCCGTCAATCGCGGTCGTATTTGGCCTCGGGGAATCCATCGGGTGATAGGTCATTTAGTCTGGTGCCATGTTGGCCGGCTTCAAGTTTTTCGTTTTGGTGGGGTGACGGGGACCGTCAGTTGAACGGCGAAACCGTGTTGCCAGTTTCCGCCGAGCACCGGAATGGCAGGCATCCGGGGGAGGCAACTCTTTTGCCGAACGCCGCCCCGGTCGTGCGACCGACGGCGGTCGACCATCGCCCCGCCTTCGCCCTCCCAACGCGCGATGGCCTGTCGGTCCAGCGGAGCCCGGATACGCTGATCATCGGTCTGTGTTGCCGGCATTTCGATTTGCATGACGGGTTTGATCGTGGTCGGCGTGGTCGACCCCTTCCGCGACGAGCCTCTCCTTGTCGCTGCGCCCGTCCTCGTCCTCGTCCTCGCCGGGTGCGGCGACGATCTTGTGGCCGGTGGAACCGTGGACCGGATCCCAGCGTTCGGATTCCGGGGCCGACTCGAGCAGTTGGTCCTTCGGGTCGACGCCGGACTCTCCCGTCATCTGCCGTTTGGCTTCGTTCCAGTCGGACTTCGAGACGTCCTGTGCCGGCCGTCCTTCGATCGCGGCCAACTCGACCGCGCGTTCGCGAACCATCTTACGGGAGACGATTCCGATGCCGGAGGCATTGGCTGTAAGCACTCCTTGCTTGAGGGGATTTGTCATCATCGCGGGTTCATTGTCGGCCATGTGGCTGGGTTTGGGGGTTGTGGGACGTCTTCATCTGCCGAGCGCCGCGGTCCTCGCGGATGTCGCGGGATTGGGAGGACGCCCGTGCCGCTTTTTTAGGAATCACAGCCGTCGCGGGCGCGTCTGATTTCAACCGGAGGCGAGTGACGGTTCGTGCGGAAGTGGGCGGGCGTTTCATGGGAGATTCGTCGTGTTGGGTTACTTCGCCGCTTGGGAATGGGCTTCGACAAACCAGAGCCACTTGTCGATGCCGCGCGCGACCTCCGTGAACAGATCGGCGCTCGCCGCGTCGTCGAGGGCGTTGGCCTCGTCGATCGTGTCCCGCGCCTCCTTGCCGAACGTGGACAACGCGCGGGCCACAGCCCCGACGTGCGCCGATCCATCGGCGATGTCGGTTGGATATTCGGCCAAGCGCGACCGCAACCCGGCCATCCTCACCGTTCCTTCCGCGATGCCGCCCAATTGGACGACGCGTTCGGCGATCGTGTCGACATAGTCCTCGACCGCTTCCGCGACCTTGTCGAAGAGTTCGTGGAGGCCGATGAAGTTCGGCCCTTTCACATTCCAATGCGCCTGTTTCATCTGCAACTGGAGGTCGACGGCCGATGCCAGCCGCTGGTTGATCAATCCGACGAGCTCGACGCGACGGTTCACCGAGATGTCGTTTTCGGTTTCATACAGCGTGGGCGGTTCCGCAAGGCCGATGACGGGAGATTTCATAGATGGTGGAAAATCACAGGCCTTGAGCCCGGGCGATTTCATGCTCCGCGAGGAGTTCCGATTCCGCGGCGAGCCAGTTCGTTTCGCACTGTCCGTCGGTGGAGCCGTTGTTGACGTAGCTGTAGTAGGCCCGAAGCGCGACGTCCTCGTGGGAGGGCAGGCCCGCGCTCAGACTGCGGGTCGGATTGGTCGGGGATGTGGTGGCGGATTGCTGGTGTTGATCGTGGGAAAAGTGGTGATGCTTCATCCTTTGAGGCTACGTCCACAAACGAGCGGTCTGCCATGGGGTCTTTACCCCAATGCCCGCGGCTCCTCGCCAGACCGTCTTCAAGGCGCCGCCGCCGCCAACGAACCTTTGTCCGTCTTGTCTTTGCGGAGGCGCTTGAGTGCGAACCAGACTGTCGAGACGAGGCCGGCTCCCTTGATCATCGTCTGGAGCCAAGACGAGGGGCCGGCGCCCGCGGAGGAGCGGCCCTGCTGGAAAGCCGCCGTGGCGGTGATGAGGATCTGAGCCGATGACAGGAGTGAACCGAAGGACCTGGCCCGTTCGGTGAACAGCCGAACCCCCGCCGTGACCTCGGCGCAGTCGGCGATCATCTGCGAGCGGTTGAGTTCACTCTCGGCCACGAGCAGCCGCCTCCGGAGTTCGAGCGGATTCATTCGAGGATTTTCTCCAGGCAAGCCCGGTCCTTCTTCAGCTGGTCCAACGAATCGGCGAACGGTCGCCGCTCCCGGAGCAGAGCATTGATCCGGCGGCAGAGGACGATTCCAACGACTGTGTAGAAGCCACCGAGGGCGAGCAGGACTCCCAGCGGAGAGTAGGGCCATCCCAGGACCACAACGGCCGCCGACAGGGAGATTCCCGCGAGAAGACCGGTCGTTGCGGCGGCGAGGGCCAGGACAATGGCACGCACAAGGCGATCCCGTTCTTCTAGCGCCTCGACGACCAGCAGTTCGACCCGGTTCTCGCCGATCAGGAGGAGCCGTCTCGTCAACCGTTTGGAGGCGTTGCCGAGCTTTCCGATGTTGTCGGTTGGGTCCGCCATAACGAGATCACTCCCGCGGCGACGAGCAGCGCCGCGCAAGGAGGTAGCCGACGAGCGCGCCGACCCCGACCCCGATGGCGATGGCCTTGTAGGGATGCTCGTGAACGGCGGCGTCGGCGGCTTTAGCGCCCTCGACGGCTTTGTCGCGGGCCTTGCCGTAAAGTTCCTTGCCGCGTTCCAGCGCGGCGGCAAGTCGTTGACGCGCTTCGCCGACCTTGTCGCCGGCGACATCGGCGGTCGCGGCCATCAAGGAGCGGGCGTCGTCGGCCAGTTTTTCCATTTCGTTTCCGAGTGCTTTGGTGTGTTCGTTCATAAGTTCTTTAGTTCCGGTCTGCATTTTCAGTTCGTGATGAAGGGGCGTTGTCGAAGGAGGGGACCGCCTGGTGGCGCTGCCGAAGCCAAGGAAAGCGGTGCAAAGGTTCCTCGGCCGGCGATCAGCAGGGCTGGGCCGGGCGGGATGGCGATGTGGTTGTCCATTGCGCGTGCCGCACCGGCCCGTAAGCCGACTGGGGCGCCCTAGGTATGATTCCTTCCGTTCACGATCTGAACCTTGGGAGCTTCGCGCGGGGCCGCCATGGGGTGTTTCCCTACCACGAACGTCAGGACTCTCCGGCAGATACAGCTACAGGAGATTCGGTTGTGGACCGGGCATGCGCTAAAACCCGATGCACCGCCTCGCCCAAACTGCGGGCGGTCGCCGGTTTTTCCAGCAGCTCGCGAAAGCCGAGTTCCCGCACCCTTTTCACCGTCAGGACGCCGCTGAACCCGCTCGTGAGGATCATGGGGAGAAGCGGTTGGATTTTCAGGATCTGCGCTCCGAGTTCCAAGCCGTCTATCCCGGGCATACGCAGGTCGGAGATGACCAGGGCGAATTCCGTCGGCTCTGCCCGGAGGGCGGCCAGGGCCTCGTGCGAAACCGACTTCACGGTGACCGAATAGCCCAGACGCTCCAGCATCTTCTTGCCGAGGTCGGCCAACGCTTCTTCATCGTCGACGAAAAGGATTCGTTCGCCCTGGCCTCGGGGAATGGGACTGGCGTCGTTCCCTGTCAGGCCTGCCTCCGTCTCGATGACCGGAAAATAGAGGTGGAACGAGGTTCCCGCGCCGGGATGGCTGTAGACCGTGATGCCGCCGCCGTGGCTTTTCATGATGCCATGCACCACGGCCAGGCCGAGGCCGGTGCCCTCGCCCAGTGCCTTGGTGGTGAAGAACGGATCGAACATCCGGTCCATCGTCCCGCGATCCATGCCGCTTCCGGTGTCGACCACCGAGAGGCGCACATGGCGCCCGATGCGGAGTTCGGGATGGAGTTTCACGAAATCGGCGTCGAGATCCAGGATGCCCAACTCGAACTTGATCGTTCCCTGCTTCGTTCCTATGGCATGGGCTGCGTTGGTGCCGAGATTCATGACCACCTGGTGGATCGAAGTGGTGTTGGCCAGCACGGTGGCGGTTTTGGAAAGCGCGGTCTGGATGCGCACATTGGAAGGCACGGTCACCCGCACGAGTTTCAGCGCGTCCAGCACGATGTCGTTCAGATTGACCGGAGTTCGCTCCTGCCTGTCCTGGCGGCTGAAGGTCAGGATCCGATGGACCAGATCCGTCGCCCGAGTGGTCGCCTTCGAGATCTCGTCCAAGTGGTCGGAGGAGTCGCCGCCATTGAATCCATCCAGCTTCATCAGGTCGACGTTGCCGACGATTGCGCCCAGGATGTTGTTGAAGTCGTGGGCGATGCCGCCAGCCATAAGTCCGATGGACTCCATCTTCTGGGTCTGCCTCAAACGCGCGTCCAATTTCCGGCGCTCGGTGATGTCCCGGAAGGACCAGATCCGTCCGTAGTATTTGCCGCCCTTGTCCCGCACCGGTGCCGAGTAGCGATCGAGAACGGTTCCATCGACCAGTTCGATCTCTTCGTGGGCGACCGCGTCCGGATGGGCATACAGAAAGTTCACCCTTTCGATGAAGTGCGTCGGGTTCTTGGTTTGACCGGTGGCGAAGCGCAGTTGGGCGGCCTCGTCCCGGGCGTCCACGATCTGCTGCGGGATCTTCCAGATCTCCGCCATGCGGCGGTTCTGGAGGAGCTGAGTGCCCGCGCCGTCCACGACCAGTATCCCGTCGATGGAAGAATCCAACTGCGCTTCCAGTAAGGCGGATTTCCAAAGAAGTTCCTCCGCCCGTCGCTTCCTCTCCGTTATGTCGCGGATGTTGCACTGGATGACCTGCTGGTCGCCCGCGAGATAGACATTGCTGACGAACTCCACGGCGATCTTGCGCCCGTCCTTCGTCTCCAGCGGGAGGTCCTCGTAGCGGACGTAGCCCTCTCTCTTGAGCTTATCCAGCATCGCCTGGTTGGAGACGACATCCTTGAACGGGCTCAGCTCGCCCACGGTTTGCCCCACCATTTCGGAGTGTGAGAATCCCAGAAGCTTTTCAAGGAACGGATTCACATCGGTGATCCGGCCCGTGTGCGCATCGAGGATCAAGATGCCGTCCTGGGCGGCCTCGAACAGCCTGCGATAACTTAGCTCCGACTCGCGGAGAGCCTGCCGTGTGCGCTGATCGCCGGCGGTGTCGGGTTCGCCGCTCATGGCTTGGAACTCGGTTTTTCCGGGCCTGCCCCGACGATGGGAAGAATGGGGCCGCCGGCCGCTTCGCCAAGGCGCAGCGCGTGGGCGCGGAGGACTGTCCTTACCGCGTCGAACAGTTCCGCGAAGGTGATCGGCTTGAACAGGGTCGCCTCGGGCTCTGGCCACGGACGACAGGAAAACTCATCGTCAGGAACGCTCCCCGTGACGAGGATCACAGGCAGGTTCATCCCGGCGGCACGGAGATTCTTGATCAACTGGACGCCGGAGAGTCCCGGCATGTTGTAGTCGGTGATGAGAAGGTCGTAACCGTGCAGTTGGAGGATTCTCCATGCTTCGACCCCGTCCTTGGCGATGTCCACAAGATGGCCCGCCTTCGTCAGCGCCGCTGCGGTCAGTTCGCGGATGACCGGATCGTCATCGACGACGAGGACGCGCCCGGGAGATGCGGCGGCGGCTTCGGTCGTCTTGGTTGAATCCATGTGAGGAAGGGCGGCTCACTTCCGCATCAGCTTTGCCAGGAAGAAAATGAGGATGGCCCCGCCGATGCCTCCTCCGAAAATCAGGTAGAGCAGGGAGTAACCTGCGGCCCCGAACAGGGGTTCGATTGCCAGTGCAATCACGTGTGGGTTGGAAGAAAGAAGGTGGTTCCGTTGCGGCCGTCCGGAGACGACCGCAACGGCTCCAAGGCTACTTGGCCATTCCTTCGGTCTGCCTGGGGGACGGGTTCACCGGACCGGTGGCGGTTTTCGTGGCGGCTCGGGCGGCATTGTCCACACGCTGCCAGGCGTCGCGCGTGGCGCCCCGGGCCTTGTCCCAGGCGAGGTTCGCCTTGCCCTTGGACTTCTCGTAGTCCTGCTGGAGCTTGCTTTCCACGTCCTCGTATTTCTTGGCGGCGTATTTTCCGTGGCCTTCATACCCGGTGCGGTAGGCGGAGTCGTAGATCGAGTAGTCGGAGTTCGCCGGCACATATTTCCGCTGCGAGAAGTTGGCCTTCCAATAGGCGTCCTCGACCGTCGGGTCGACTTTCTCACCGACGGCTTTTCCGGCCAATCCACCGGCCACCGCGCCGACGACGATTCCAGCCGCCGCACCGAGCGGACCGGCGATGGCTCCGAGGGCCGCTCCCGCCACCGCACCACCGGCTGCGCCGACGCCGGTCCCGACCGGATGCGCCCCGGGTGATCCGCTGATGGGATCGCGGTTGGCGTCTTTGCCCTTGGGGGCTGTTTCCTGTTTCTTGGTTTCTGTCTTCATCTGTTGTGTGTCCTCTTGTGGACCTGACCGTCGTCGAGTTGTTCGGCGAACGGTTTCTAACTGGTGGTCGGTTCTGGATTGGCTGGTGAGCGTTGGCTCATTCCGTGATGGAGGCGGTGCGGTTGCGGGACGGTCGCGCCGGACGGATGGCGCGGCGCATGACGACGGGTTTCTTGTCGTTCGCGGTCTTGGCCGACTTCGGGCCGGGTTCGCCAAGGGATTCCTCGTTGCTGCTGGCCCGGGCCAGTTCGGTCAGGGATTCGTCGGAGGCCTTCTCCTCGTCGAGGATCTGCTGGAGCAGCGCGGCGGCTCCCCTCTTCCCGAGCAGGCCGGCCCATTCGTGCAGGCAGCCGTAGGAGGCGATCTCGTAATGTTCGACCCTCTGCGCGGCCGAGATCAGCGCGGCATTGATTGCGGGTGATCCTTTGAAGTCGGCCGCGATCTCGTCGGCCTCCTCCAGGAGTCCCTTGGTGGCCTCGCAGGTCTTTCCCTTCGGCTTCATTTCGAAGATCTGGAATACCTGTTCCAGTTTCTGCACATGGCCTTCGGTTTCCTTCAGGTGGGAGAGGATCGCCCCTTTCAAAAAGGGGGACGTGGCGGCCTTGGCCATTCTTGGCAGGGCTTTCACGACTCGCTTTTCGGCGTCATACATGTCGGCCAATTCGTCGAGGAAAAGGTCTTTGAGTGTCTTCATGTTTTGTTTTTCAGGACGGTTCAGTTTTCGGACAGGGGTTTTTGCCGATCAGGCCCTGGGAATCGGCTGGACCGGCGGGACCGGCGGAGGGTTTGCGGGCGGAATGGGCAGACGGGGCGGTGGCGAGGGCTGACGCGGGGGATTCTCCGGAGGGAACGGCCTTACCGGAGGAACAGGCTGGAACGGGGGCAGCGGTTGCACCGGCGGATTTATCGGAGGAGTTCCCGGCGGGAAGGGCTTGAACGGCGGTTGGCCAACGACCGGGGGCCGGGGTGAGACATTCGATCGCACCTGTCCGGAATTGTAGAGTCGTCGATCACCTGGGCCGTTCTTCGCGCCGGGTCCGCGAACCCAATCCGGGGAGTTTGTCGCGACCGATTGATTGGTTCCGGTGACGTAGTTCGTTCCGCTGGGATAGTTGATGCCGCTGGGATAGTTGGTTCCAAGCCGGTTGGTGATCCCGCTGGGGTAGTTCGTCCCGGGCGGGTAGGTGAGCCCGCGGGACATGTTGGTTCCGACTGGCCGGCCCGTCCAAGGAGGCACCGGATTGGTCGGGGTGAGATTTTGGGCCTGGGCCGCCATCGCGCAGGCGAGGGCGAGGAACGGGGTGGTTGCATGGAAGATTTTCATTTTTCGGATCGGATAAACCGTGGGGAAATGTGCTGCGGCCGAGTCGCCCCGGCCGCAGTTGTTGCCTTCGCTTTCGGCTACGGGCGCGTTCCGCTCAGGGCGGCCTCGGGCGTATGGGCGCCGCGGTGAGCCGCCTGGGTCTCCTTCGGGGTTGAAGCCTCTCCGGTGACGCAGATGTCCTGGGCCCCCGCGATGGTGAAGATGTCCTTGGCCCGGGTAATCTCCTCAGAGTTCTCAGTGTGGACCGAGATAAGGATGTTCCCGGCCTTGACCTTGCCCTCATAGCGCTTGGCCTCGATCTCCGGAATGCCGAGGCCGATGAGCCCGCCGGCGATGCCGCCGACGGCCGCACCGACGGCGGCTCCGCTCAACGCGGCGATGATGGGGCCGGCCGCGATGAACGGTCCGACACCCGGAATGGCCAGGGCGCCGATGCCGGCGATCCAGCCGAGGGCGCCGCCGATGACGCCGCCCGTGCTCGCGCCGGCAACGGCTCCTTCGGGGGCCTTGGTGTTCTTCTCATGGGCGAAATCACGGGTCGTATCCTTGTCGGGGAACAGGACGGAAATGTCGTTGTTGGAGAAGTCGGCCGTTTTGAGGCGGTCGATGATCTGGTCCGCCTGGCTGCGGGACGTGGCGATGCTGAAGACTGATTTCTTTGACATGGGTGTTTTGTTTTCTTTGGTTGGACCGTGTTGAGGAATGGATGGATTGGAGCTCCGGAGCGGCTCACTTCACGTCGATCTGGTTGTCGACGTTTTCGACGAGGGCGATGTTGCCGGCGATCTGCCCGATCAGGCGTTTCTCGTCCGCCGTATTGACGGGACCGCGAAGGGTGACGCGCCCCTTGTTGGTGATGATCTTCACGTTCTGGGCGTTCACCGACATGTTCTTCCCGGCAACGATTCCCTTCCGGATCTGAGCGGTGGTGTCGATGTCCGCCTGGCTGTTGCCCTGGTCCAGCGGCGTGAGGTTCCGGCTGCCGCGGTCGCGGACGTTGCGCACGGTGTTGTCCGCATCCGCCGTCACGTTGGTCGTGAAGTAGGGCTCGACCTTGTAGGCGCGGTAGATTCCGCCGGCATGGTCGGGTTGGCTGAAGTCCGGCCACTCGTTGGCCTTGAAATGCGGGGACGCGGCGAGCATCTCCTTCGAGGCGTCCAGCTGGAGCGCGTCGCGATCCGACGTGAACCGAAGCGCGCCGGGCGGGACGGCGCTGAGTTCATCGCCGATGCCGATGAAGCCTCCCGAGGAAATGACGACGGCGACAATCCGTCCGGAGGCCAGGTCGATCAGGAGGTTCTCCACTTTGCCCAGCTTCTCGTCCTGGAGGTTTTTCACCGATGTCCCCACGAGCTTGCCGGCCCTCTGGAGATGGCTCAGGCGTGCCGCCGGGATCATGGACAGGCTCCGGCTTCTCACGCGGTCCTTGTCCCATGCGCCGCCTGCGTCGCGTCCGATTTTGACGGCGGCGGCGTCGGCCGCGGCATCAGCGTCGCTCTTGTGGACGAATTGGAACGCGGGCCCTTCTCCGTGGTAGGTGTAGACCGCCGTCAGGTGATCCGAGTCCGAGTATTCAGCCCACTTGGAGTCGTCGAACTTGGGCGCGCCTTTCAGCTTGGCCACGTCCGAGTCCAGGTGGACGACCTTGTTGGTGGCGTCGTAGTGCAGGGCCGTGGGAGGAACGGCGAGCAGGGTCTCGCCGATGCCGATGAACCCGCCGGTTGACACGATGACCTGGACGATTCGTCCGGATTCCAAGTCGACCGCGAGCTCTTCGACCCGGCCCAGCTTCTCGTCCTTGTAGTTCCTGACGACCAGGCCGATGACGTCGCTGGCTTTGGCGGCTCCGTTGAGGCGATCCATGCGGCGTCCATGGGCCATGCTTTGATTCGAGTAGTCCGGGTGGTCCGTCCCGGGTTCGGCAGCGGGCTGGGCCAGTGCGGAAAATGTCAGGACGGAGGCGGCGGACGTGGTGATGATGAGGTGGAGTCGTTGTTTCATTTGGGTCTTTGGTAGGAGGAGAACCTTTTCGTTTCCATGGATGACAACCTGGTGGAGGAATCCGGCGGTCGCTATGAGGACTAACCCTACCTGGGCAAAATTCGCGGGCTTTTGCGGCCGAAAGAGCGTTGCGATCCGGGGCTGCATGGATCGGCGCGGATCCTGATTTTCCTCCGTGGGCATGGCCACACCCGCAGCAAGGCAGCCACTTGGGGAAACCTCATTCACCTCGGGCAGCCGCCGATGGGCAGAGTCGGCCGCGCCGCACGGCGATGGAGGAAACACCCCATATCGAAATACCCGAGCGAGAAGCGAAAGTGTGGTCGGGAAATTCGGATCCGCCCCGGGTTACGCAGACATCCGCAAGACCTCCGAACCAATAAATACCATCACCATGAAGCCATTACCCGCACTCCGAATACTACCGTCCTCACGCTCCAATTATCTGAAAAATTTGCTGCTTGGTTTGGGCCTTGCTTCGGCGGGCATCCAGGCGCAGGCGGTAGTCCTCACATCGCTCGCCGGGAGTTTTCCTTTCGGCCCGGGCGATCTGGATTTCACCCGTGGTGCATCCCTCGCGTCGTATGCCGGACCCGGCACCCTGCTCGGTGTCCGTATCGAACTTTCCGGCAATGTGAGCTGTGTTCTCTTCGCGACGAATGACCGCAACGTCGACGGCACGGTGGACTTCATGAGGGAAGACGTGTCCTTCCGCATCTCCGGACTGCCTCTGGCATCCCTCAGTTCCGCCATTCCGACATTTTTTGTCCCGTCGTTCATCCTGGCCGCGAACAGCACCCGGACCTTCGACGTCGTCGGATCTGCGCCTCTTGTATTCGTGAACCTGACCGCTCCTGCCAGCCTCGCGTTCTACGACGCCGGAAGAGGGGCGCCTGCGTCGCTGCCGTTCCAGTTCAGCACCTCCGAGACCTTCGCCTTCAGCAAGGCCGGCAGCGACATCAGCGGGGGATCCACGGCAATCGGGCAGGGTCTGGTATCGGTCTATTACACCGTGGACGAGCCTTCACTCGTGCCGCCCGTGCCGGAGGCCTCGACGGCATTGTCTGCGGGCTGCTTTGCCATTCTCGGCATGCTGGTTCTCCGCCGTGGAGAAACGCGTCTGGCCCCGTCCCTCGTGCCCGTGGCCGCCACACAGAAGTCCTGATATGGAAACAATCTCGGAATCGAATGGCCATCTGGCCTCCGGCGCCGTGACGCGCGGGATGGTGCATGCCCGTGCCCGTGAGCTGGCCTTGGGCGCAGGGCGTGATGCCCTGCACGTGACCCATTCCGACTACATCCAGGCCAGACGGGAACTGACCGGCGAATCCGAATTCGCCCGGCAGGACGCCGTGATCAACTCGTTCTCCAAGGCGAGGGGGCCTTTACCCGCAAAACGGCACCCATCGCACATGGGTAAAAGACCCCATCGCAAGAGCGCCATTTCCTGACCCATTGTCTCGATTTAACGCCCCAATGCTTCCCGCTCTGAAGGCGGCGTCCACCCGACCAGGCCGCCGATCCCCCCCAAACAAAAAACCGTCCGAACATGCCTCCAACCTCATGAAAACAACCGCCGCATTCTGTCTGCTCACCTTGGGCACGATATGGTCCGTCTCCGCAGCCCAGACGATCACCGCTTGGACCTTTGAAGGAAACGTCACGACGCCGTCCACCGGCTCGGGAAGCGCCCTCCTTATTGGCGGGACGACGGCTACTTTCGCCGACGGTCATTCGAGTGGCCGCGGATGGAACACGGCCAACTATCCGGCCCAGGGAACGGGCTACGAAACGGCCGGTGTCCAGTTCAACGTCAGCACACTGGGCTACGACCTCATCACCATCTCGTATGATCAGGCCGCCTCCGCAAGGGCGTCCCGTTGGTCGGAACTGCAATACACCCTCAACCGGAACGCCGTCACCCCCACGTGGGTCACCTACTCGGACAATGCGGGCGGCCTGTCGCCTCAGGACACGTTCACGGTGAACTTCTACGACCTGAAGGATGTGCCGGGCGTGGACAACAATGCCGCCTTCGCGTTCCGCATCGTGTCGGTGTTCTCCCCCGTCGCCTTCAATCCCGGAGTGCCGGTCAACCAATACGGCGCCTTCTCGGCCTACCACCGGGCCGGGCCCAACAGCCTGAGCGGAGCCGCCTACGATCCGTCCGGCACCTGGCTCTTCGACAACGTCATGGTCAGCTCGTCTGTCATTCCAGTCCCGGAGCCGGCGACCGTGTCGTTGATCCTGTGCGGAGGACTTCTGGCCGGATATGCCGGACTGCGTCGCCGCTCGCGTTAACATCGCCACGTCTGACAGAGAAGACCGCCGCCCGGTCGGCTCTCGGCCAAATCAGTTCCATCCCTTCCTAGCGGAGCTCTGCGCTCCATTGCACGCAGGGCCCCGTGCAATCGCTTGATCAGTGCGGCCGGGTTCCAATCACAGCCGCGCTCTGGTCCAACCATTCCGCAGTAGGGTTTCACCCCATGGAAAGCCGCGGGTTAAAGGGAGGACTCTTTAGGACATGAAAACTGGAACACGAAGATCAATGGGAAGCCTGTTGACCCTTTCACTGGCCGCAGCCGGGCTTGTTGCGATGCCGCTCGCGGCGGGTGCGGCCGTCCAGATCGAGGATATCAAACGCACGTCCGTGTCGGGCGTGGTCGTGCAGATCTCCGAAGATACCGCCATCCCCAATGCCATCCTGATGTCCTTGCAGGGGAAGTGCAGCTATTCCGTGGACGGCACCAATTTTGTCCGCATGGAATCCAATGACGTGTTTGAGATGAGACCGGCTTCGGGGCGGGCAAATGACTCTTCGAAGGCAAAGACTCCGCTGGTTTTCACGCAGGGGATGGTTGTCCGGACGGAGGAGGATTCCCGCGTCGACCTCTTCTTCCGCCGTGTGGGCACCACCGTTCGCCTCCAGCCCGGCACGGAAATCAGACTCGAGAAGATGGAGCGCCGCATGCGGGGTGACCAGTCCGTGATGGACACGCTGCTTGCCATCGAGAAGGGCCGGATCTTCATCGCCGTGCGCTCGCTGGTTTCCGGGAGCACGTTCGAAATCCGGAACGCGGCGGGCCGGTCCGTGGTGGAAGGCGGCGGCCGGGGCCGGTATATCGTCACCGCGGATGGAACCCTCGTGGCGGAGAAGGGCTCGGTCGCTCCGCTCAAGGTGATCGGTGAGACGGGCGTGACCCTGATCGCCCCGGGGATGCAGTTCAACGGGAAGGAAGGCAAGATGCTCCCGTTGGAGGCCACAGAGGCGGTGAAACTGCTCATCGAGTTCGACGAGTTGGATTCTCTCGCCGAGGAGGCGTCGACGACCGACGGGACGCCGAAGAAGGAGTAACCCGTCTCTCCAAACATGGAATCGAAGTCCGGGCCGTGCCCGCCCGGGCAGTTGGTGTTACTTCGTGCCTACCGCGGATGAACACCACCTAGGCGTGCGAGGGCGAACGGTCTTTGGGTGCTCGATGGGAATCGTCGCCTCGTCCATGACTTGGCTGCGAGTGCGGACGGGCTTCAACTGGCCTTCTTGGTTTGAAGGCACCCCGGATTTAACCGGAAGGTTTCCAATACCTCTGTCGCCGTTGCCGGGCGGGTCCTATTGCTCAGGTTGAACCAGGGGCTGGGAAACTGGAGCGCGGCTCCAGGCGGATGCTTGAAGGACAACCGCCACCGTCTCCAGCAATTCTTGGACGGTGTAGGGCTTGTTCAAGATGGCATCCGGTTTTAGGCCCGGATCCCGGCCGAACTCGTCATGCGGAGCCAGGCCTGTGGCCATGATGACTGGGAGCGCCATGCTGGCGCCACGCAGGTTCTTGATCAGGCCGAGCCCCGACAAGTTGGGCATGTTGTTGTCGGTGATCATCAGGTCGTAGCTCTGGAGTTGGAGGATCTGCCAGGCGGCGGATCCGTCTTCCACGGCGTCGACCCGGTAGCCGCTTTTGGTCAGCGCGTTCGCGTTTAGCGCGCAGATTGCGGGCTCGTCGTCCACCAAGAGGATGCGGAATGGAAAGTCGGCCGCCCGCCTGGCCGAGTGAGAAGATCCAATAAGGGCGGGCTGGCTCTCGATGGCGATCGTGCTCATATCTTCAGGAGTTGCTCTACGGGGTCGTGGCGATCCGGTTTTCCGCCGGGGCTGGACCGAGGCCCCAGGTCCGGGGAACGGACCAGCGGGGCGGGAGGGGTGGGTGCAGTTGGTTCGGTTCGAACATCTCGCCAAGCATGTGCATGTCCAGGATCTGCTGCGGAGCGAGGCCAAGGATCTTGGACCCGGACACCGACGCGAAATCCCACAGCCAGTAGCGGTTCGTCCCTTCGGAATTCTCGGCGCCCGGACCGTAGTCGAGCGGGGCGCAGATCCGGTCCACCACGTCGGCGTCCGGAGCGGAATAGAAACGGACGTTGACCTTTTTCCTCTCGTGGATCGCTTCGATGAAATCGGGGTGGTTGGGGATCATGTCGGCGGCGGGGTTGGCGGATCAGCGGACCTGTGGAACGCGGATGTCCCCGGCCCGGTTGATGACCCCGAATGCGTAGAGCAGCCACACCACCACGCAGATCACGACGACGACGTTGAGGATCTGTTTGATCTTCGAGTCCATCGGGATGTAGGTGTTGACGAGCCAGAGCAGCACGCCGACGACGATCAGGGTGACGACGACGGAGATCAGGGACATGTGTGGCCTTTCTTGTAGGCTTCGGAGGCTTTGACCATGGCAGCATACCCTAGGGCCGGGTGCGCCGCCTGATATGGGGTGTTGTCCCCATGTGCGTCAGGGGACTCCTTGGGCGGGGCCGTCGGGCCATGGCCCCAGTTTCCGCAGGCCAGTCCGGAAGACGGCCGCCATCCAAGGGGCAATCTGGCCGAGCGGGCCCGACATGGTCCAGCGAGGCGGCTTCCTGTGTTCGATTCGTTGTTCATGGGATTCAAAGGCGGCCGGTCAAAAGGAGGATCACCAGCACGAGCAGGAGCAGCCCGAGTCCGCCGCTGGGGTAGTAGCCCCAGCTCTTGCTGTGCGGCCAAGTCGGCAAGGCGCCGAGCAACATCAAAACGAGTAGCACGATGAGGATTGTTCCAAGAGTCATGTTGAGACTCTGCGCCCTCGCGCGGCCGTTGAGCCATGGGGTGTTTCCCCCGTTTTTTCGAACGTCGTTCGGCGCTGAAAAACTTGGACCGCGTCACCGCCGGCGGCGGCAGTTCGTTGATCGGGAGAAGGATTGCAACAGGAGTTCAAGCCCCCTGTGTCAGGACGGAGAGATTGGAAGAGGCTCCGGGTAGGGGTTCTGGAATGCAGTCCAGACCTATCAACAGGATGGGTTAGGTTCCGGCCCCGACCAGAAGCCGGAGCGATCCTCGTCGATTCGCCCTCTCCCTGTAACTGGGGTGATTTCCCCATGCCGGCCCCGTGGCTGTCTGGATGAAGGGCGACAAGCTCTTGGCCGGAATGATGCGGTTGAAGGCAGGGACGACTTCCAGCGTGCCGCGTTTTGCTGAACATCGAAGGCATACAACCGGGAGCGATGGTTTTTCCGGAATCCACGGCGCGGATGAACGCCACAAGCCGTTCCGCGCGCGACGCCCGGAACAGCAGGCCGGAGGCCCGCGCCACCCGATCCCAGTCACCTCGTCCAAGACAGCCACCGCGTGATCCGCCCACCCCTTTTGCGGTGCGCGGCCTACAAGGCCGCGCTCCTAGGACGTCGTGTTCTGGACGCGGTTCTCGATCACGCCGGTGCTGATCGCGTAACGGGTCAGGCCGGCCGTGTCGTGGATGGCGAGCTTCGCCATCAAGCTCGCCCGGTGCTTCTCGACCGTCTTCGCGCTGATCGAAAGCTCCGATGCGATGTGCTTGTTGGTCGATCCCTCGGCGATGAGCTGGAGCACCTCCGTCTCGCGCGAGCTCAGCTCGCGCGCCTTGGCGACCATGGCGCCTTCGCGGGTTCGCCTCGTCGGATTGAGCAGTGCCAGGCGCTTGGCCACCGACGGGCTGAAAAAAGTTTGCCCCGCGTGGATCTGCCCGATGGCGCGGCAGACGTCCTGGGAGGAAGTCTGTTTGAGGACGAATCCCTTGGCGCCCACCTTGATCGCCTCCGCCACGTAGGCGTCGTCGCTGTGGGCCGAGAGGATCAGGATCCTGGCAGTGGGAAAGGCCTTGATCACCTGGCGCGTGGCTTCGATGCCGTTCAAATGCGGCATGGCGAGGTCCATCAGGATGACATCAGGACGAAGCTTCAGTGCCAGGGCCACGGCTTCACGCCCGTCCTTGGCCTCGCCGATGATTTCGATGTTGGCCTCCATGCCGAGCATCTGGCGGAAGCCTTCGCGCACGATGGTGTGGTCGTCCGCCAGCAACACGGTGATCCTGTTCATAATGGTTTACGTTTTGGGTTCATCTGACTCCGCCCATGCTCCCGTCCGCGAGGCTCTCCGAGCGGCACCTGGACCTTGACGGTCGTGCCTTTCCCCGGTGCGGATCTGACGATCAACGTGCCGCCCACCCCCGTGGCCCGCTCGCGCATGCTGAGCAGGCCGAAGCCGCGTTTTGCTTTTCCTTTCGCGTCAGGACGGTCGTGGTCGAAGCCCACTCCATCGTCGTTGATCTCCAGTTCCACAAAGGCTCCCCGTTGGGTCAGATGCACCGTGGCCCGGCGGGCGCGGGCGTGGTGTTCCACGTTCTTCAGGGCTTCCTGCAGAATGCGGTAGAAGGCCAGTTCGGCTGCGGCCGGCAGGCGCGCGGTCAACTGCCCGCAGTTCAATGTGAGCGGCACGCCCGTGCGGGCCGAGAATTCCGTGCTGTCACTGTGCAGCACGGCGGCCAGTCCGAGATGGTCCAGCACGCTGGGCCGCAGGTTGCGCGAGATGTTCTCCACGGCCGTGGCCGCTTGGCTGATCATGTCCCGGAGTTTCTTCGCTTCGTTGCGCGCGGCGCGAGCATTCGGCGCAAGTTTGTCCGCCAGCGTCTGGCTGCGGACGAGAATGGCGCAGAGCAACTGGGTAATGCTGCCGTGCAACTCGAAGGCCACGCGCTCGCGCTCGGCTTCCTGCACCTCCACGAGCCGCTGGGAAAAGCGGCGCAACAATTCCTCGGTGCGCCGCGCCTCGGTCATGTCCGTCACCACCATGCCGACGGTCACGATTTGGGAATCCTTCCTGGCCAGGGGGCGGACCCAGATGAGCACCGGGATTTGGGAACCATCGGCCGTATGCAACATCAGTTGCACTTTGGATCCGTTTTTGCCGGCGCGTTTCAACAACGCCCGCAACGGCTGGCGGTCTTCGACCGCGAGAAATTCCTTGAAGGAGCTGCCGATCACCCGCTCGAGCGGAAGCTGGACCATTTGGGCGAAGCAACGGTTGGCGTAGAGGATCATCTTGTCCGTCGTCAGCGTCAGCGCGCCTTGGTTCATGGACTCGATGAGGAAACGGTAGGCGTCACCGGCGCCGGCCAGCGTGAACACCTGCCGGTTATTTTTACCAGTCCCGACCATCGTATCCACTTCGCCATTGCGGATGGCGCGGAGCGTCTCCTCGGCTTCGACCATGCGACTGTGGACGGAACTTTGATGGCGCGGAATTTTCACAGTGCGATTTTAGCTTTGGCGACCAAATCCAATTCGACAAACAGCCCGTTGATGTTTGCCAGGTTGCCGATGAACCGGCGCAACGGCTTGGGAAATTCCACGACGAGCGTCGGGGTCGCCACGATCTGGTTCGCGCGCGCCAAGTGCGGTTGCTGGTAGATGTCGATCACTTCCAGATCGCAGCCGTCGTTCAATTCCGTTTCGCACAACTGCTGGACGCGCAGGACGGCCTGGCGCGAGCGGGCGGTGGCTCCGGCCACGAACAGTCGCAGGATGAACTTGAACTTGGGCCGGGCGGCCCGTGACTTCGTGGTCGGGCGCGTCACTCCGTGCGCGCCGTCTGCGCTTGCAACCAGCCGCGGCGCGCGCGGAGCGACGCGCCCTACCTTGGCGGGTCGTTTGTTGGTTTTTGTTTTCACAGGCAAACGTCTTGGTCAAACAGCGGCGCGCAAATCCAGCCCGACCAGCACGCGCTCGGTGTCGGAAAGATTGCCGATGAGGGTGCGCACGGGCTTCGGCAACCGGCGCACCACCGTGGGGATCGCGAGTATCTGATCACCTTTGGCCAGGTGCGGCTGCTTCAACAAATCAATCACCTTGATACGATAGCGTCCTTTGAGATGGGTTTCGCAAAATTTTTTCAGGTTCGCGAACGCCGTCACCGATTTGTGCGTCGTGTCCATCACGTAAAGGCGCAGTTGCCAGAGCTGTGCGGTGCGGCGCTTGTCAGTTTTAGTTTTCATCAATTTTCCCTCCCACTGCGACTGGTCCGGCCCCGCGTGCTGGCCGCCACATTGGCATCCGCCTGACGCAAGCGGCCCGAGGCAGCCCGCTCGGTGGTGAGCATGAGCGTGCTGGTGCCGACCTGCTCGGCGATGCGCCGCAGTTCCTCGGCTTCGGCTTCGTAATCGGAGCGCAGCGAGGTGATCTGCCGTTCGATGGCCGTGCGTTT
>Ga0163144_10009744_pt1 | contig 20592 bp, 25 predicted proteins | sample OliLak19BULKMAT1_FD_123175 | JGI IMG/M metagenome (GOLD analysis project Ga0163144, IMG submission 123175) | Freshwater microbial mat bacterial communities from Lake Vanda, McMurdo Dry Valleys, Antarctica - Oligotrophic Lake LV.19.BULKMAT1 | ecosystem: Environmental > Aquatic > Freshwater >... | reverse complement strand
CCCAGCTCCCCGTATGATCGAGAGCGACGGTAACGATGCCGCGTAGCGGCCGACAAGGACTCCAACTGCGTTACCGCGGGCAGAGCATCAGAGGATCCACCACGACCCGGGCGGAAGGGCCTGAGTCCTCGGCGACCCGCGTGACGCTACCTCCACGGCACAGGATCGAGTTCTTCCTCGCGCTCGGCGGGCTTGCTTCCCTAGGGCCGGCCTCCATGGACATGTTCTTCCCGGCCCTGCCCGCTGTGGGACGCGACCTCGACGTCGCGCCGTCGGCCGTGATGCTCACGATCACCGCCTATCTGATCGGCCTGACGATAGGGCAGGCGGTCGGCCCGCTCAGCGACGTCGTGGGCCGCCGACGGCCGCTCCTCATCGGAGTGGTGCTCTTCGCGGCCGCTTCCCTCGCGTGCGCCACGGCTCAGTCCGTAGAGATCCTGGCCACGGCGAGGCTCGTCCAGGGCATCACCGCCGCCGCCGGCGTTGTCCTCTCGCGTGCGATCGTTCGTGATCTCTACACCGGGACCGATGTCGCCCGCCATTACTCGACCCTGATCTTCATCGTCGGGCTGTCCGCCGTCGTCTCGCCGACGATCGCAACCCTCATTCTCGACGTCACGAGCTGGCGGGGCATCTTCGTAGTGCTCTTCGGGCTCGCTGCCCTCCTGCTGGTCGTGGCCGTGCTGCGGCTCCCCGAATCGCTCCCGCCCGAGCGTCGCACTGCCGGAAGCTTCCGCGCCACGACGCGGACCTTCGGCCTGCTCTGTAGGGATCGCCGGTTTCTCGGTTACGGCGCAACGCTCGCGTGCGGGACAGGGACATTGACCGCGCTCGTGACTGGTTCGACGTTCGTCGTCCAGGACGAGTTCGCTGCCTCCGCTCAGGTGTTCGCCTTCCTGTTCTCGGCCGGTGCGCTGGCGGTCGTGCTCGCAACCGTCCTCAACAGGTACCTGTTGCGGCGATTCAGTCCGCGCCGACTCCTCGTCGCAGGACTGGCCGCAAACGCGGTCGGCGCGGTCGGGCTCCTTGCGTTTGGCCGGTCCGGGATGGCCGCGTTCACGCCGTGCTTCATCCTCCTTGTCGCGACGTGGGGATTCATCTCCGCGAACGGCACCGCCATAGCCGTTCGCGACCACGCAAGCGTGGCCGGCGCCGCGCTTGCGCTCATCGGCCTGATGCAGTACACGACCGGCGCGCTTGCGGCTCCGCTCGCCGGAGCGGTGGGAAGCGGCTCAGCTATCTCCGTCGGCGTCGTGGTCGCCTGCTTCAGTCTCGCGGGACTCTCGAGCGCGCTCCTCACCGTTCGGCGCGACAGAATGGGCGCTCCGCCCGCCGCCTCGATCAGCCTCCCGCGGGCGCGCCCCTGATCGCGAAGCCGCCTTCCCTCGATCGGCCCCCGAGTTCTAGCCGAGCTTCTTGTACAGCCGGTCGACGAGATCGGGCATCTGCTCGAGCTTGTCCGTGATCACGCGGATCCGGTACTCGCGGAAGTGCTCCGGCTTGACGCCGAACGCCTCGGCGAGACGCGCAAGCACGTCGTTCGACGGCACGGGCCGGTTGCCGTGCACGATGTGGTTGAGATAGCCGGCGGAGAGATCCGTCTTCTCGGCCAGGGCCCGATAGGTCAGGCCGGTCTCCGTCATCAGGCGTTCCATCGTGACGCCAAGACCGTCATCCGAGTATGCGCGGCGCTTTGCCACTAGAGCTCCTCTATCCAGGTGAGAACGGTTTCACGCGGGATGCGGTCGTCGGCGCCGGTTGCCCGGATACGCACGTCGACTGACCCGTCGTCCAGTGTCTTCTTGCCGACCGTGACTCTGATCGGTACGCCGAGCAGGTCCGCGTCGGCGAACTTCTCGCCCGGGCGCTGCGCCCGGTCATCCAGAAGAACATCGAGACCTCCCGCGGCCAGGAGCTCGGCAACCTCGACGGCGGCGTCCAGCACGTCAGGTGCAGTGCCGTGAAGGGAGAGCACATGCGCGTCATAGGGAGCGATGGATCGAGGCCAGGAGATCCCATGTTCGTCGTGCTGTTGCTCGACCGCCGTCGCCATGATCCGGCCAGGCCCGATGCCGTAGCACCCCATCAGCACGGTCTGCTCGACGCCGTCGTCGTCGAGGAACGTGGCGTCGAGCGGGGTCGAGTAGCGTGTGCCGAGCTTGAAGATGTGGCCGACCTCGATCGCGGTCTGGAAGCTCAGGCGGCCACCGCAGTTCGGGCAGCGGTCGCCGTCGATCGACTGCCGGATGTCGGCGAAGCGCGCCGTGAAGTCACGCCCGTGCTCGACGCCCTGCAGATGCCAGCCGGTGCGGTTCGCTCCTGCGACGAACTGACCATCGCGCAGTGCCTCATCCGCAAGGATCTCGCCCGTGAACCCGACCGGCCCGAGCGACCCGGGGTCGGCACCGAACGCCGTTCTGATCTCTTCCTCGGTTGCCGGCCGGAACGCGCCTCCGAGTGCGGCAGCGAGCTTCGCCTCCTCGAGGCGGTCGTCGCCACGGACGAGACCCAGGATGAGCCGGCCGTCCTCCATCGTGACGGGCATCGCCTTCGACGTTGCCGCCGGGTCGATACCGAGGAACTCGGCGAGAGCGTCGATCGTCGTGACACGAGGCGTGGCAACCTCGGCCGGGCTCTCGAGACGCACGGGAAACGTCGGAGCGCGAGGCACCCCACGCGCAACCTCGAGGTCGGCCGCGTAGTCGCAATTCTCGCACGTCACGAGCGTGTTCTCCCCTGATCCGGAAGGCGCGAGGTAGTCGATCGACTCGCTGCCGCCCATCATCCCGGGCTCGGCCTGCACCGCCACGGCCTCGATGCCGCAGCGCTCGAAGATCCGCTCGTACGCGCCGGCATGCTTCTGGAAGCTCGAGTCCAATCCAGCCTCGTCACGATCGAACGAGTACGCGTCCTTCATCACGAACTCACGCACGCGGAGCAGGCCGCCGCGCGGCCGGGGCTCGTCGCGGCCCTTCGTCTGGAAGTGGTACAGCGTCTTCGGCAGGTCGCGATACGACCCGAGCTCGGAGAAGTGAAACGTCACCGTCTCCTCGTGTGTCATGGAGAGCACGAACGGGCGGCCGGCGCGGTCGGTGAGCTTGAACAACTCGGGAACCGCATAGCGGCCCGTCTTCTCCCAGAGCTCGGCGGGTGCGATGACCGGCATCGACATCTCCTGGCCGCCGATCTCATCCATCTCCTCGCGAATGATCTGCACGACCTTTTCGTGCACGCGCCACCCGGCCGGGAGGAAGCTCCAGAGCCCGGCGCTGACCTGACGGATCATCCCGGCGCGGACGAGGAGCTTGTGCGAGATCGCGTCCGCGTCCGCGGGATCGTCACGCAGCGTGGGGAGAAACAGCTCTGTCTGGCGCCTGACCATGCGGGTGCAGGTTACCGAAACAGGCAACGGTACCTTCAGTCGAGGGGAATCAGTGAGGCTTCCGCCATCGCGAGCGCCGCCGGCTTGGCCATCTTCAACCGCTTCGGCCGCTGCATGCCACTCTCGATCCACCGGTCGATCTCGTGAAACAGCTCGTCGATCAGGATGTCCGACGACACCTTCTTGAGCCCCCGTCCGTGAGCGTAGAGGAAGCCGACATCGCGGCCACCGGCGATCCCGAAGTCGGCGTCACCCGCCTCCCCCGGTCCGTTCACCGCGCAGCCCATCACGGCGACCTCGAAGGCCTCCGGATACGCCTTGAGGCGCTCCTCGACGACCACTGCGAGGCTTTCGACCCCGACGTTGTCGCGCCCGCAGGACGGGCAGGCAATCATCACAGGGCCGCGCTCACGAAGCCCGAGCGCCTTGAGGATCTCCCAGCCGACCTCGACCTCTTTCACCGGGTCGGCCGTCAGTGAGACCCTGAACGTATCCCCGATGCCGTCGGTGAGCAGCGAGCCGATCCCGATTGCGCTCTTGATCGTGCCCGCGAACGGCGTGCCGGCCTCGGTGACCCCGAGGTGCAGCGGGTACGGAACCTTCGCCGAGAGCATCCGGTAGGCACGGATCATCGTCGGCACGTGCGTCGCCTTGACCGAGATCTTGAAGTCGCGATAGTCGAGACGCTCGAGGATCGCTACCTCTTCGAGCGCTGCCTCGACGAGGGCCTCTGCCTGATCGCGTTGCGCGAGCTCGGCAAGGTGCGCCGGCAGGGAGCCGGAGTTCGCTCCGATTCGCATCGCCACGCCAGCCTTCTTGGCTGCCTTGACGACGAGCTCGACCTTGTCCTCCCCGCCGATGTTGCCCGGGTTGATCCGGACGGCGGCGACACCCGCGTCGATCGCACGGAGCGCGAGCGAGGCGTTGAAGTGGATGTCCGCGATGACGGGAATCGGCGAGAAGCGGACGATCTTCGCGAGCGCATCGGCGTCCTCGATCTTCGGCACCGCGCAGCGGACGACCTCGCACCCAGCCGAGACGAGCGCGGCGATCTGCGCGGTCGTCGCCTCGACGTCGTGCGTCTTGGTCAGCGTCATCGACTGGATGACGACGGGAGCGCCACCGCCGATCGTGACGCCGCCGACGCGGATCTGAGCGAGACTTCCCATCTCAGGACAACCGGCCGATGTCGTTCGTCAGGCCGATCACGAACAGCAGCAGCACGAGCCCGATGCCCACGATGGACACGCGTTCGTAGACTCCGCGCGAGACGGTCTTTCCGCTGATCCCCTCGACGATCGCGAAGACGATGTGGCCGCCGTCGAGTGGCAGGAACGGCAGCAGGTTCAGGAGCGCGATCGAGAGCGAGATCAGCCCGAGCACCCAGAGGAAGCTGTTCGTCGACTGCTTTGCTGCATCAGACGAGCCCTGGACGATCCCTACCGGGCTCGAGATGTCCTTGCGTCCTTCGCCGGTGACGAGACGTCCGAGAGACGTGAAGATGGCCTGTGAGACGCGCCCTGTGGTGACGAGCGACTCGCGTGCCGCCTCGGGTGGCGAGAGGCCCTCACCTGCAAGCATGAAGCCGAGCCGGTAGACGCCGGCGTCGTTGTCGGCTGGCCGTGGTCCGAGGGTCACCTTCGCGCCGTCGCGGATCACGACGAGCGTCAGCGGCTTGCCGTCAGAGCCGGCGATTGTTCGAGGAATCAGCTTTCCCGTCATCGGACTCCCGTTGATCGACTCGATCCGGTCGCCGGCGACGATGCCGATCGCAGCTGCCGCGCTGTCTGCCCGGACACCTTCGACCGTCGTCGTCGCCTTGCCGCCCGTCGTCATGTAGAGCGCCGCAAAGATCAGGATCGCGAAGAGAATGTTGGCAGCGGGGCCGGCGAAGATCACGAGGACGCGTCGCCACGTCGCAGCACGCCAGTAGGCATCCGGGCCAAGGGCATCACCGAGGTCGGTCACGGCCTTCTCGACCGCGCGCCTGCTCGGGTCACTCAGCTCGGTTCCGTCGGCGGCGAGGGTGAGTGCTGCCAGCGCCGCTCGCGCCTCGTCGTGATCGCCCGCTGCGAGCGCATGTCGCAGCCGGTCGGTCGGCCGCTCGAGCCCTGGAGCGTCTGCGACGGCTCGTCCGAGCGCGTGATCGACGTCGCTCGGAGCAGGTCGGTGCATACCGGGGATCTTCACGAAACCGCCGAGAGGAACCATCCCGATGCCGTACTCGACGCCGTTGCGCGTTCGCTTGACGATCGCAGGAGGGAAGCCGATGTAGAACTTTCGCGGTCGCATCCCGAGTGCGAGCGAGGCGGAGAAGTGCCCGAGTTCGTGGATGAAGATGAGGAAGCCGAGTCCGACGATGGAGATGAAGATCGTCATGCCGGTACGAGCCTCCGCTCTGCGATCCTGCGCGCCTCGGCGTCGGCCGCAACGAGATCGTCAAAATCCCGCGCCTGCGAACCGTCCACCTGATCGAGCGCCGCGGCAACGGTATCGGCGATCTCGAGGAAGCTGATTCGCCCCTCGAGGAACGCATCGACGGCAACCTCGTTCGCCGCGTTGTAGGCGCACGGTGCGGTGCCCCCACGCTCGCCGGCAGCACGCGCGAGCGGAAGCAGAGGGAACGTCGCTTCGTCGACCGCCTCGAAACGGAGGTCGAGTCCCCGTGCGAGATCGAGCGGAACTGCTGCGACTGCCGGTCGATCGGGGTAGCCGAGCGCGAACGATATGGGCACGCGCATGTCCGGGGTCCCGAGGTGCGCGATCAGCGCGCCGTCGCGAAACCGTACGAGCGAGTGGACAATCGACCCAGGGTGCACGACGACCTCGATGTTCTCGTACGGCACGCCGAAAAGCCAGTGCGCCTCGATCAGCTCGAGTCCCTTGTTCGCGAGGGTGGCGGAGTCCACGCTGATCTTTCGTCCCATCGACCAGGTTGGATGGGCGAGCGCGTCTGCGATCGTGACGTTCGCCAGTTCGTGGGTCGAGCGGCCGCGGAAGGGGCCACCGGACGCGGTGAGCACGAGTGCGTCGATCGTCTCGAGCTCTCTCCCCTCGAGACACTGAAAGAGCGCAGAGTGCTCGCTGTCGACCGGAAGGAGCAGTCCTCCACCTCGCCGATGCGCGGCCACGGCAAGCTCCCCGGCCGCGACGAGGCTCTCCTTGTTGGCGAGGGCAAGCGTGACGCCATGCTCGAGCGCCCAGAGAGTCGCCTCGACGCCTGCGAATCCGACGATGGCATTGAGCACGACGTCCGGTTCGCAGGCCTCCAGAAGGGCAACAGCAGATCCACCGACCTGGGCGTGCCGAACGCCGTGCTCCAGACCGAGCACGTCGATCGGTTGCGAGCCGGACATGAGCCCGCAGAGCTCCAGATCTGCCCGGGAGGAGATGATCTCGATCGCCTGACGGCCGATCGAGCCTGTTGCACCGAGGAGGGCGACGCGCTTCACGTGCATAGCGTGCCAGTCGCAGCCCCTGTCACGTCAGCGCCAGAACGACGTAGAAGGCCGCAGGGCCCGCCCAGAGGAGTGAATCGACGCGATCGAGCACGCCGCCGTGGCCGCCGAGGATCCGCCCCGAGTCCTTGACGCCGAGGTCGCGCTTGATCGCCGACTCGAAGAGATCCCCGAGTGTCGACGAAAGCGCAACGGCTGCACCGAGTGCCAGGGCCTCGATGTTCGTGAGGAAGCTCTGGTCGTACATGGCGAAGAAGGCAACCGCGATGGCTGCGATCGTGCCGCCGACCAATCCCTCCCACGACTTGCCGGGGGAGATCTTCGGCGCCATCTTGTGGCGTCCGAGCGCGCGACCGACGACATAGGCGGCGGTGTCGTCCGCGAACACCGCAATCAGAACCGTGAAGATGACGAGACGACCGTTCTCGGGAATGTCGCGGAGCAGGAGCAGCGCGGAGATTCCTCCTCCGATCCAGACGACGCCGAGGAGGGTGAGTGAGATCGCTGCGGTTGCAGACGGCCGCGCATCCGAGAAGCCGAAGATCACGAACGCAACGAGGATGGTGGCGAAGATCCCTCCGACCATCCACGCGATACTCCCCGTCTCTGCCCCGACCAGTGTGAGCAAGAGGCCGATGTAGCCCCCGAGCACGATCGGGCGCAGGCCACGGCCCATCGTGTACAGCTCGTGGAGCGCGATCAGGCCGCCGACCGCGGCCAGGGTGAACAGCCACCAGCCGCCGAGCCAGACGAGGCCCAGAACGAGCGGCAACAGGACGAGTGCTACTCCGATGCGCGACCCGAGAGGGCTCATCGGCCGCCGAACCGCCGATCACGGGACGAGTACGCCGCGAGAGCCGCTCGCAGGTCGTCGGCGCCGAAGTCGGGCCAGAGCGTCTCCGTGAAGACGAACTCGGCGTACGCCGTCTCCCAGAGCATGAAGTTCGAGATCCGGAACTCGCCGGATGTCCGGATCAGGAGGTCGATCTCCGGCAGATCGGGAGCGTTCAGGCGCGCGGCGATCGCTGCCTCGTCGACGTCGGCGGGCGCGAGGCCGTCCACGACGCAGCTGCGAGCAGCTTCGACGATCTCGGCTCTGCCGCCGTAGTCGAAGGCGATCCAGAGATCGAGCGTGTCGCGCTCCGCCGTCAGGAGCTCGAGCGCATCCATCGCATCGCGTGTGTGTGGCGGAACCCGGTCACGACGACCGAGAAACCGTGTGCGCACACCCTGCTCGGCCAGATCGGGGAGCTCGCGGGCGATCGTCTCGTCGAGTATCTTCATCAGTGTCGAGACCTCGTCCGCTGGCCGAGCCCAGTTCTCGGTCGAGAAGGCATAGACGACGAGTGCCCGGATCCCCTCGTCGATCGCCGCCTCGACGGTGCGGCGTAGCGCCCTCGTCCCCTCGCGATGACCTGCCTCGACGGGCAATCCCTTGCCCGCGGCCCAGCGGCCGTTGCCGTCCATGATGATCGCGACGGTCGCTGCGCGAACGCCACCCTCCGCAGGCGCCGGAGCACCGATCTCTTCTGTCTCGTTCACGGTCGGAAGGAGGTTCTAGACCTCCATGATCTCGGCCTCTTTGTGCTTCAGGAGGTCGTCCAGCTTCTTCACGTGCTCGTCCGTGAGCTTCTGCACCTGCGCTTCGGCGCGCCGCTCCTCGTCGTCGCCGACGGCGCCGTCCTTGACAAGCTCCTCGAGATGCTTCATCACGTCGCGCCGTACGTTCCGGATCGCGATCTTGCCCTCCTCGGCGTAGCGACGGACGACCTTGACGAGCTCCTTGCGTCGCTCCTCGGTGAGAGAGGGGATCGGAAGCCGGATCAGCTTGCCGTCATTCGACGGCATCAGCCCGAGGTCGGACTCCTGGATCGCCTTCTCGATTGCCTTGATCTGGGTCGCATCGTACGGCTGAATCGACAGGAGGCGCGCCTCGGGCGCGGAGATCGTCGCCATGTTGCTCAGAGGCGTCGGTGTCCCGTAGTAGTCGATCGTGATCCGGTCGAGCAGCGCGGCCGATGCCCGTCCGGTCCGGACACTGTTGAACTCGAGGCGGGTCGCGCCGATCGACTTGTCCATTCGCAGCTCGCAGTCGACGAGGAAATCCTCGATCGCCGTCATGTCAGGCCTCCTCTCGGGTCGCAACGATTGTTCCGATTCGCTCCCCCGAAGCAACCCGCACGATGTTTCCCTCGGCGAGCTCGAAGACGTGAATCGGAACGCGATTGTCCATGCACAGCGAAAGCGCGGTCGTATCCATCACCTTGAGGCCGCGCTCTATCGCCTCGAGGTGCGTGATCTCGGGCAGGAACTGTGCGCTCGGGTCGGTGCGTGGGTCGCCGTCGTAGACGCCCTGAACGCCGTTCTTGGCCATCAGAATCGCCTCGGCGCCGATCTCGAGCGCCCTCAGCGCAGCGGCCGTGTCCGTCGTGAAGAACGGGTTGCCCGTTCCGGCGGCGAAGATGACGACACGGTCTTTCTCGAGGTGGCGCATCGCACGCCGCCGGATGTACGGCTCGGCGACCTCCGAGACCGCAATCGCCGACTGCACGCGTGTCTGGGCTCCGAGCTTCTCCAGCGCATCCTGGAGCGCTAGGGCGTTCAGGAGCGTGGCGAGCATGCCCGCGTAGTCCGCTGTCGCCCGTTCCATCCCCTCTGCCGCCGCAGCCATGCCGCGATAGAAGTTGCCTCCTCCGACGACGATCGCGAGCTCGGTGCCGGCCTTGCGGACGTCCACGACCTCACGGGCCACTGCGGTCACGGTCTTCGGATCGACGCCGTACTCCCTGTCGCCCATCAGGCTCTCGCCCGAGAGCTTCAGGAGGACGCGGCGGAAGGGTACGGCCTCGCCAACACGCGCCGAAGCCACCGTGTCGTCGGCCCGTGCGCTCACGACCCGGCGACCGAGATCCGCTTGAAGCCCTTCAACGTCGCACCGGCTGCTGCGAGGGCCGAGCCGACGGTCGCCGACTGATCGTGGATCCACGCCTGATCCGCGAGGACGCCGCCGGGTGAGGCCGCAAAGAAGCGCTTGCGGAGCATGCCGTCCACGATCTTCTCACGTGCAGCCTCCGGCTTGGAGAGCAACTCGTCCGAGTTGAGGTACACCTGACGCTCTGCCTCGATCGCTTCGGCGGGGACATCGTCGCGCGTCGCCCACTCGGGTGCCGCGAACGAGATGTGCATGGCGAGCTGCCGGGCGAGAGCCTCATCTCCGCCGTCGAGCTCCACGAGGACGCCGATCTTGTGTGCGGGCGGATGCACATACGCTGCGATCGTCGTTGCGTCGGAGTACCGCTCCGCGCCGACGACGACGAGGTTCTCGCCGAGCTTGCCCATGAGGCCCATGCGCTCCTCGTCGAACGACTCGACGGCGCCGACTCCGTCTGCCTGCACTGCACGCAGAACACGCTCGGCGAACGCCTGGAACTCCTCGTTCTTCGACACCGGCTCGGTCTCGCAGCCAACGCCGACGATCGAGCCGACGCCACCGTCGATGATCACACCGACGAGCCCTTCGGTCGTCTGTCGATCGGCACGCTTGCCGGCCTGCGCCATCCCCTTCTCACGCAGCAGGGTGCGGGCGGCATCGAGGTCGCCGTCCGTGTCCTGGAGCGCTCGCTTGCAATCCATCATGCCCGCGCCGGTGAGCTCTCGGAGCTCCTTGACGAGGCCTGCACTGATCTCGGTCACGCGTGTCTCCTCTCAGTGAGCGACGATGCGCGGAAGCGCCTTCGCCTGCTCGATCCAGTCGGCTACCTCATCCGCGCTCGGAACGCGACCAACGAGGTTTCGTGCCTCGTTCGTCTCGGCGAGCCCCGTGACGAGGTTGTCGACATTGCGTTGTGCGAGCTCGGGCACGGAGTCGACCCCCGCTGCCTCGAGCAACTCGGCGAACTGTGGGCCGACGCCGACGACCCGGATGAGGTCGGCGTGGTTGACGAAGCGGAGAACGCGCACGGTGTCGATCCCCGTCTCCTCGACGAGGGCCGAGCGCCCTTCGGGCGTCGCCCCCTTCTCGAGCAGCGCGTCGATCGTCGTAACTCCAGCGCCTCTCAGCTTGTCGGCATAGGCAGGCCCGATTCCCTCGATCTCGATGATGTCCCCGGTATGCTCGGAGGTCGTCGCCTCCTCGGCGGCGGGCTCGGTCGGCTCCGCAGCGGCTGCTGCGGCCTCCGCGGCCTCCGTTGCGGCTGCTGCCTCGGCTGCAGCCGCCTTGGCGGCAAAATCCTTCTCCGAGACCTTGCTCTGACCGGCGGCAATGCCGTCTGCGAGCGCGCGGACGATGAGCGAGCACGAGCGAATCGCATCGTCGTTGCCCGGGATCACGAACTGTGCCTCGTCGGGGTCGCAGTTGGTGTCGACGATCGCGATCACCGGCAGGTGGAGGCGCTGGGCTTCACGAACCGCGAGCGCCTCCTTCTTGAGGTCGACGATGAAGATCGCGTCGGGCTGACGCTTCATGTCGGCGACGCCACCGAGGTTGGCCTCGAGCTTCTCGAGCTCGGCCTCCATCGTGATGCGCTCCTTCGCCGGCAGCAGCGCGAGCTGTCCGTCGTTCTTGAGCCTCCGAAGATCGTGCAGGTAGGCGATCCGGTCCTGGATCGTGCGCCAGTTGGTGAGCAGCCCGCCCAGCCAGCGGTTCGCGACGAATGGCATGCCGACGCGCGTTGCCTCGGTGCGCACGGCGTCCTGCGCCTGCTTCTTCGTGCCGACGAACAGGATCGTCCCACCGCGCTCGGCGATGTTGCGTGCGAAGTCGTACGCGTCCTCGACGAGTTGCTGCGTCTGCTGCAGGTCGATGATGTAGATGCCGCCGCGCTCCGTGAAGATGAAGCGCTTCATCTTCGGGTTCCAGCGACGTGTCTGATGGCCGAAGTGAACTCCAGCCTCCAGCAGCTCCTTCATGGAGACAACTGCCAACGGGACCAGCCCCTTTCAGTGTGGTTTCAGAAGTCGTGCTCCGACGGGCCCTGACGGAACCGGGCTCCGATCGCGGAGCAACGGCACCACCGCCCTGACACTGATCGCCGGGTAGTTGGAACGTGAGCGGGAATGGTAGCCGAGAGCGGTGGTCCGCTAGCGGCGTGCGATCTCGAGCGCGGTCGCAAGATCGGCGGGGAGCTCCGACGCGATGTCGATCGCCTCGCCCGTCAGCGGGTGCTCGAAGACGAGGCGCCGGGCGTGGAGAAACTGCCGTTCGAGCCCGAGGTCGCCGGCGACCCCGTAGACGGGGTCGCCACTGACCGGCAGGTCGATCGCCTCGAGGTGAACCCGGATCTGGTGCGTGCGCCCGGTCTCGAGCTTGACGTCGAGAAGAGTGTGCGCGCGCAGAGCTTCCTTGACCTCAAACCAGGTAGCCGCGTCACGCGGGGTCGGGGTGTCGAGCGAGTGGCGAGTCCGATCTCGGCGATCGCGTCCGATCGGCGCCTCGATGCGCCCCGACAACGACGCGGGTGCGCCGCGAACGAGCGCGGCGTACGTTCGCTCGACTTCGCGATTGCGAATCATCTCCTGTAGCAGCGCATAGGCGTCGGACGACCGCGCGACGATCAGGAGGCCGGAGGTATCCCGGTCGAGCCGATGGACGATCCCGGGCCGGTCGTCGTCGTCACCGCCCTCGGCGCCGTGCTCGAGAAGGCCCTGAACGAGCGTGCCGGTCCGGGTCGAGCCCGCCGGGTGCACGACCAGACCAGCAGGCTTGTCGACCACGAGCAGGTGATCGTCTTCCCAGACGATCGGGATGTCGAGGGACTCACCACGCAGCGGCTCGACCTCGGGGATCTCGGCCGTGACCTCCTCTCCCCCCTCGAGCCGGAAGCTCTTCGCACGAACCTCCCCGTCGACGAGAACGAGCCCACCGGCTATCAGGCGCTCGGCGTGTGCCCGCGACTCGACCTCGCGGCGCGCCGCGAGAACGCGATCGAGCCGGCCACCTGCCTGCAGTTCAGGAACGTGAAAGCGGAGCCGTGCCAACGCGGGGGCTTGCCCTGTCGGCCGCAACGAACGAGGCGAAGAGCAGCCCGACGCCGACGACGATGAAGGTATCGGCGAGATTGAACGCCGGCCAGTAGGCGAAATCGAGGAAATCCGTGACATGCCCGAGTCGAACGCGGTCGAGCAGATTCGCAATGCTTCCGCCAATCACGAGCCCGAGAGCGATGGGTACGAGAGGATGGCGCTGCGCGGTTCTCGCGAAGAAGACGAGCATCGCGCCCACGGCCACGGCGGTCAGGGCGATCACGGCTGAGGTGGAGTCGGCGAACAGGCCGAACGCTATGCCGGTGTTCTGGACGTGATGAATGCTGAACGGCCCGATCGTGACGGCGGTGTCACCGAGCGGCAGTTGCGCGACGACGATCGCCTTCGTCAGCTGATCGGCCACAATCGCCGTTCCCGATATAACGACGAGCGCGATCCACTGAGCGCGCCCTGCCCCGAGGCGTCGCTCCGCACCGGAGATTGGCTGCAGGGCGTTGGTCGAGGACCCGACCCTGACATCGACGCGCCGTGGGGGCGCGCTGCGAGCCGGCTCGCTCACCCGTGCTCCTGTAACCGCTTGTCATCGAGACACAGGACCGCGTAGGGAATCGCGTCGAGTCGCTCTTCCGGGATGACAGCTCCACATTTCGCGCAGGTTCCGTACGTGCCCTCATCGATCCGCGCAATCGCGGCGTCGATCTCCGCCACCACGTTCTCCGCGTTCTCGCCGAGCGAGGTGTCCAACTCGCGGTCGACGAGGTCCGTCGCGTGATCCGCGAGGTGCTGATCTCCTGCCGGCGAGTTGGACTCCCCTCCTTCGTCATCGGCGACGAGGTCGGCGGCGGCACGGAGCATCCGCTCCCGCAACCCGACGAGCTCGGCGCGCCTCGAAGCAAGATTGATTGTCATGGTGCTCCTTCCTGAGCGTCGGTGAGGCGGCTCTCGGCCTCGTCGAGGGTCAGGCCGACCAGCTCGACGATCTTGTTTCTCGATGATGCCCCACTGACGATTCGCACATCGGGGCGCCTGAGGCCAAGGGTAGTGGCAAGGAACGCGACGACGGAGTCGTTCGCGCGTCCTCGCTCCGGCGCCGCCACGACGCGGACCTTCCAGGCGTCGCCATGACGACCGACAACGGCCGCGCGAGAGCCTCCGGGGGAGACCCGGAGGTTGAGGCGAATCGATCTGTTCTCGGTCGGGGGCGTCATCACCCCATAGGATAGTGGCGGCTAGCCGGCGAGCTTCTGGACATCGTCGGCATCATTGCGCGGCGGCACCGGAACCGGCGGAAGCTGAGGCATCGACGTTGATGTGGCCCACCCCGTCGCTGACCCGGAGCTGTCCACCGTCATGTCCTTCGTTTCGTCCTTCACGGGTACCGGCTGCCCTTCGTCGACGACCGCGAGAGCCGACCGAAGCAACGCCTGCACACGGCGGACGTCGCCCATCAACTGCTCCTTCTCGGTGATCGCGTCGCGGAGCACCTTCCGGGCCTCGGCATTTGCCTCGGTCACGATCACATCGGCCTCGCGCCGCGCTGCCTGCTTCAGATCCTGCGATGCGCGCTCTGCCGAAACGAGTGTCGAGCGCAGAAGGCCCTCGAGCTCGACGTGCCGCGTGACTTCGGTCTCGAGCTCCTCGACGCGCTCGACGAGCTGTGATCGCTCGCGCCAAACGGCCTCGAAGCTGTCGGCGATGTCGTCCATCATCCGATGAACAGCGCTCTTGCGGTACCCGAACAGGCCACGCTTGAGCTGGATGTGCCTGATCTCGACGGGCGTCAATGGCATGACTGTCTCCTCCTTCTACTGCAGACGCTCGATCGCACCGACCAGCAGGCGCTGGACGACGACAAGCGTAATGATTGCGACGATCGGTGAGAGGTCGAGTGGGCCGAACGTTGGCAGGACACGCCGAAAGAGACGGATGAATGGCTCGCAGACATCGTCGAGGAAGCGCTGAACACGGTGCAATGCGTACGGCATCCGGATCCACGATGTCAGGACGTAGGCGAGGATCAGCAGGATGTACACGTCGAAGAAGACCTCGACGAACCGCTGCACGGTCGATGCGACGTCAGCGAGCACGAAAACAGTGTCGGCAAAGCCCACGGTCGAGCTTTCGCCACACGGCCAAGCTTCCCTGCACAGGATCTGTGTCGGAGCCAGGCTGAAAGCTGGCACCGACGCTCTACTCACGCCTGATTGAAGAAACCACCTTTGTCGAGCATGCGGGCACGTTCTTCCGCCGATACCTCGACGTTGCGTGGCGTGAGGAGAAACACCTTGTCGGCGACACGCTGCATGCTGCCGTTGAGCGCGTACGTGAGACCACTCGCGAAGTCGATCAGCCGCTTCGAGAGCTCGTTGTCGGCGCTCTGCAGGTTGAGGATGACGGGCACCGAGTCCTTGAACTTATCCGCGATCTGCTGCGCGTCGTTGAAGCTTCGGGGCAACACCAGGTGGACGCTTGTCTTGCCTGTATCGGCCGACCGGAGCTTCGTGGGTCGTGACGAGCGCGACGACGACGCGACGGCGGCAGGGGCAGCCTCCGCGCTCGAGCTCTCGTCGGTCCAGCCGTCGGGCTCGCGCCGGCGCGGAAGCCGGCGGACGTTTTGCCGCGTCGAGCGGGATCGGTATTCCCGGTCGAGTTCTTCCTGCGTCTCGAGGCCGTCTGCGTCCCACTCCTCGTCCTCGGCAATGCCGAAGTAGACGAGCGTTCGATTCCAGACGTCCGAGAAGCCCATAACGGGCAGGATCGTATCCCAGACGCCGGATCGCGGCGTGGGTCAGGTGCGAAACAGCGTGCTGCCAACGCGGATCAGGGTTGCCCCCTCCTCGACGCCCACTCTCCAATCCTGCGACGTACCCATCGACAGCTGTGCCAGACCGTGTTGCCGGGCCAGCTCGGCGAGCCGCCGGAACATCGGCCTGCTGGCCTCCGGGTCCTCGCTGAACGGCGGCATGGTCATCAGCCCGCAGATGCCCGGGTGGCGCTCCAGGAACCCTTCGATCTCGGGCTCCTCCACCCCGCTCTTCGTCGCCTCGCCGGAGAGATTGACTTCGAGGAGGGCTGGAATCGTCAGCCTCCGGGCCGCCGAGTCGGTTTCGACTGCGTGGACGAGCTCGCAGATCGAGTCGACTGCACGGGCCTTGTTCGATTGCAGGGCGCCGATGAAGTGCCAGCGGAAGGAGTCGCCATGGAGCTCGTGCTTGCGTTGCATGTCCTGCACGCGATTCTCGCCGACGACCGCGATGCCCGCTTCGACGAGGATCGCCATCTCGTCGGGGGCGACGTACTTCGTCGCCGCGACGACCGTGACGCCCGGCCCGGCCTCGTCGCAAACGGCCCGGTAGGCCTCGGCGATCGCAGCGGCGTTCACTCCATGTCCATTCGTGCGCGGTCGAGAAGCACAGACCGGTCGTTCAGGCTCGGATCGGTCACGACGAGGTCGAGCAACGTCCCGAGCGTGTGGCCGACCTGCGGCCCTTCGCTGTACCCGATCGAGAGCAGGTCGTCGCCGCTCACCGCGAGGTCTCCGATGCGGTGGGGTTGCGACCGCTCTTGCTCGACGAGACGGGCGAGCTCGGCAAGGGCGTCGTGATCGGATGCCGGAACGGGCTTCGCACGCAGATCGGCCCGCTTGTGCGCGATCAGGTCGGAGGACAGCTCATCGCCGTGCTCGGCGAGGAAGCGTCGCGCCCGAAGCTCGTCGATCGGCCCGTCGAGCTGGAACGAATGGCCGGCGACGATTCTGGCCACGGTGTGCTGCACGTCTGTTGGGTACCGGAGTCGACCGAGGACCGTGCGCGCGATCTCGGCCCCCAGGAGCGAATGGCTCTCGTTCCGCGCATCCGCGGCCACCTTCCCGAGATCGTGGAGGAGGCATGCGAGGCGTACCTCGAGGCGGGCTCCGGCGTCTGCGGCGTTCTGAACGACGGCGAAGATGTGCTCCTCCAGGGGAAGCGGCTGCCGGTCGGTGTGGAGTGAGTAGCCGATCGTGGGCAGGTACTCCGGGATGATCTGCACGAGGACGCCCGTGTCCCGGGCGAGCTGGAGTGCCCGTCGCGGTGCGCGGCCGAGGAGGAGCCTGGACAACTCGCCCATTCCGTCGGACTTGATCCCTCCGCCGATCCGCTCAGCCGAGACGTGCTCGAGGCCTGCCGAGCAGGCCCTCATCTCGGCTTCGGTCTCGGGGGCAAGGTCGAAGTCGAGCTGGGAGACGAGGCGGAGCGCCCGCACGAGCCGCAGCGGGTCCTCGACGAAACTCGAGGGCGTGACGGTGCGGATCGTGCGACGCGCGAGATCGACCTGACCATCGAACGGATCGAGGAGCGTGCCGTCGGCGAGGCGGCGTGCCATCGCGTTGATCGTGAAGTCTCTCCGCGCCATGTCCTCGTCGAGCGAGATCGAGGGATCGCTGACGATGGAGAAGTCCCGGTGCCCGGGGCCAGTCGAGCGCTCGGCGCGCGGGGGCGTGAGCTCGATTCCAGCTGGTGCAAGCGCCCGAATCGCACGGTCCCTCGGGTAAAGACGGACGCCGACGAGCTGTCCGTGGACCTCCATGTCCTCGACACGCCCGTGGGACTCGAGGAGCGCTCGCAGTCCCGCCTGATCGACTCGGGGAACGACGAAGTCCTCGTCGCGCTGCGGGAGCGCGAGCAGTTCGTCGCGCACAGCGCCGCCGACGGCGTACGCGTCGATCTCGAGCGATCGGATATAGGCGCGGATCTCGGAGGCCACAGGGTGATTCTGCACGCGCCGCGGCATCCGTGGGACGCGCGCCGCTAGGAATTGAGCGCATCGGCAAGTGCGACACCGAGCGCCTTGAAGATCGCCTCGAGGACATGATCGGTGTTCTCGCCCTCGATCAACCGAACGTGCAGTGTCAGCGCTGCGGTGTCGCTGAGCGTCCTGAGAAAGCGTGCGGCGATATCGCTTGTGAGCCCCCCCGCCCCTGTCAGATCTGCATTCGAGACCACGAGCGCCCGGCCCGACGCCTCCACGACGACCATCGCGAGCGCCTCGGATGCGAGCCTCACCCCGCTGCCATGCGCTCCGGCACGGAGCAGCGGAGCAAGTGCCTGTCCGACGGCGACGCCTGCTGCGTCGACCTCGGCGGCCGGCTCGCCCGGTTCGATCTCGAGCGAGAGATCGAAGCGCCCGGCAGTCGCGAACTCGATCAGCAGGTGGTCGAGGAGGGGCACGCCGGTCGCCACATTGACCTCACCGCTTCCCGGTGAAATCCGGGCGCCGCTCACAGCTCCTCGCGCACGATGTCCGCGCCGAGTGCCCGTAGTCGCTCGTCGATCCGTTCGTAGCCGCGGTCGATCTGGCGAATGTTGCCGATGCTCGACGTACCCTCGGCGCACAGAGCAGCGATCACCATGGCCATTCCTGCTCGGATGTCGGGGCTTTCGAGCCGCTGCCCGAAGAGCTTCGCAGGGCCGGTGATCACGGCGCGGTGAGGGTCGCAGAGGATGATGCGGGCACCCATCGAGACGAGCTTGTCGACGAAGAAGAGCCGACTCTCGAACATCTTCTCGAAGACGAGGACGGTGCCGATTGCCTGCGTCGCCGCGACAACCGCGATCGACGTGAGGTCTGCGGGGAAGGCGGGCCAGATGCCGCTCTCGATCTTGGGGATCTGCCCTCCGAGATCGTCGACGACGGCGAGCTTCTGCCCTGGCCGTACTCGGAGCGTCGAGGAGCCGGCCTCGAAGTCGATCCCGAGCTTGCGGAATGCGGGAACGATCGCGATCAGGTCGTCGGGCTCGACATCCTCGATCGTGAGGTCGCCGCCCGTGACCGCCGCGAGCACGGCGAAACTGGCCACCTCGACGTGCTCGGGCCCGATGCGGTAGGAGCATCCGCCCAACCGATCGACGCCCTGGATCCGGAGCACGTTCGACCCGATCCCCTCGATCTCGGCGCCGATCTTGACGAGGAAGCGGCAGAGATCCTGGATATGTGGCTCGCAGGCGGCGTGCCCGACGATCGTCTCGCCTTCGGCGAGCACGGCAGCCATGATCGCGTTCTCCGTCCCCATCACGGAGGCCTCGTCGAGGTACATGCGCTTGCCGACGAGCCTCTCGGCTCGGAGGTCGTACGCGCCGTTGATCTCCATGGTCACGCCGAGTTCCGCGAAGGCGTGAATGTGGGTGTCGAGTCGCCTTCGGCCGATGACGTCGCCTCCCGGAGGCGGCACGACGGCGCGACCGAAACGCGCGAGCAGCGGCCCGGCGAGCAGGAACGACGCGCGGATCTCACGGCAGAGGTCGGGATGGAGCTCGGTCTTCGAGACGCCTGCGCTCGAGACGCGCACCTCGTTTGGCCCCGTCCAGACTGCCTCTGCGCCGAGGTCGACGAGCAGCTCGACCATCACCTCGACGTCCCGGATCCGAGGGAGGTTCGACAGCGTCACCTCGTCGGAGGCGAGCACGGTCGCGGCAAGGATTGGCAGAGCGCCGTTCTTGTTCCCCGACGCGCGGATCGTGCCGGAGAGGGGGCGACCGCCCTGGATGACAAACGACTGCATGGGGCGGGCGCTATCGTACCCGTGTCGTGGACGTCACCCGAGACAATGCGTGGTCAACGCTCACGCGCTACACCACGAGCGAGTCGTTGCTCCGGCATGCGCTCGCCGTGGAAGCATCCACGCGGTGGTATGCCCGATACCTCGGTGAGGACGAGGAGCTGTGGGGGTGCACTGCGTTACTCCACGATTTCGACTACGAGGTCCACCCCACGCTCGACAAGCATCCGCAGGATGGCGCCCCGATTCTCCGAGAGGAGGGATATCCGGAGGTCGTGATCGAGGCGGTGCTCTCGCATGCCGAGCATCTCGCGATGCCCCGCGACACGCCGCTCAAGAAGACGCTCTTCGCGTGCGACGAGCTCTCGGGCTTCGTTCACGCGTGTGGGCTCGTCCGTCCCACCGGCCTGGGTGGCCTCGAGCCGAAGTCGGTACGGAAGAAGCTCAAGCAGCCGTCGTTCGCTGCAGGAGTTCATCGAGACGAGGTCTACGCGGGCGCCGAGCTCCTCGGGCTCGAGCTCGACCAGCACATCGCGAACGTCGTGAGCGCGCTCCAGCCGATCGCGGCCGAGCTCGGGCTGCCCGTCTCGTCCGCGTAGGCACGATCAACTCCGCCAGGAGACCACGGCCGATGCGGGTAGGCCCGCGGGGTACGACACGCCGGCCACTGCGCGCCGGTCCTTCGTCCAGATGTGCCCTGCCACTTCGAGATCCGATGCCTCGGTGAGGGCCTCGGCGGCAAACGAGACCGTCGCACGTCCGGGAGCATCCCAGAAGATCACCGTGCCGCAGGATCGACACGAGCCCCGGCTCGCGTCGTGGTCGGAGGCGGCGGCACCGTCCCAGCTCAGGGCGGCGTCGCCGACAACGGTGAGATCCTCTCTGGAGGCGGCAGACGCTGCCCACGCGCCGCCCGTTGCCTCGATGCACGCGTTGCAATGGCACACGAGCACATCCCGCACCGGCCCATCGATCGTGAACCGCACAGCGCCACACGGACACGCGCCCTCCCTCACGCGATGACCTCGAACCCGGTGGGCAGAGCGATCGCGGGCGCGTCTGACACGCGACCATCTTGCATGACGCAGCACGCCGACGTCCGATCCCGATCGCCGCCCTCTTCTCTACGCTAGGCGGCCGATGCGTGTCGTCCTTGCCGATCCTCCCGCGTATACCCCGCCGTACGACCATGCGCTCGCCGGGGCGCTCGCCCGTCGCGGTGCCGACGTGCGGCT
>Ga0163144_10009740_pt1 | contig 20594 bp, 18 predicted proteins | sample OliLak19BULKMAT1_FD_123175 | JGI IMG/M metagenome (GOLD analysis project Ga0163144, IMG submission 123175) | Freshwater microbial mat bacterial communities from Lake Vanda, McMurdo Dry Valleys, Antarctica - Oligotrophic Lake LV.19.BULKMAT1 | ecosystem: Environmental > Aquatic > Freshwater >... | reverse complement strand
TGGAATACCGCAAATCGTTCAGGTCAGCATAATACTGATGAAATTCATTTTTGCGTTCTTGCAAAATGAATTTCCGTCAGTATAAATACGAACTGCTGAGGAAAATAAACTCGCTGCTGGAAAGGGATAAGAAGGGGAAATAATAATTATGCTGATCCGCTCATGCTAAAACTCCGGCAAATATTTTTTCAGGAAAATTTCTATGCCGGCAACGTGAAAGATCTTATCAATGGCGTAATCTTCCCTTCCTTTCACTATAATAAAATTCTTTTTTGTACCCAGGTATTGAACGGATAGAGTGTTTCCCTTGGACGGCCTGATATCGGATCCCAATTTAATTTCTATTCCCGCAAAGGGCTTGCCGCCTTTTTCAATGACGAGGTCAAGTTCGGCACCCTGATGAGTGCGAAAGAAAAAGAGCCTGCAATGATCGGGCATCAAACTCGCAATTTGTTCTATAACAAATCCTTCCCACGATGCTCCGGAACGCGGATGACCAATCAGATCGTTCATATCTGTTATGTTGAGCAGGTGATGAAGCGTACCCGAATCCCTGAGGTAAACTTTGGGCGCTTTCACCAGTCGTTTACCGATGTTCATATAATAGGGCTGCAGTTGGCGAACGAGAAAAGCGCTTTCAAGAAAATCGACATAGCGTTTAATAGTGGGAGAAGAAACTTCGAGGGATCTGGAAAGATCATGGTAGTTAAGTGTGGATCCGTGAATGTGAGCAAGCATGCTCCAGAGCTTCTGGGCTGTTGTTCGGTTCCCGGGGAAGCCCAGCATAGGAAGATCACGTTCAAGATAATTGCGGATAAAATTTTCCATCCACGTCCCGTGCGGTATTTTTCCCAGAAAAGCATCGGGGAAGCCTCCTAGAAGCCAAAGCTCTTCAACAGAATTTTTTTTAGGCAATTCCGGAATAAGCAGTGGCGTTAACTCAAGATAGGCAATACGGCCCGCCAGTGTTTCAGAACTATTTTTTACAATATCCGGTGAGGCAGAACCTAAAAGTAGGAACCTTGCCGGTTTTTTATATTGATCTACCAGGCCGCGCAGAGAAGTAAATAAATGCGGCATTCTTTGTATCTCATCAAGCACAAGGGTCTGGTCTTGATGCCCCTGCAGAAATGTTTCGGGGTCTGACAGCTTAACCCTGTCTGTGTTCATTTCCAGGTCAAGGTAAAGAAAGGGTTTAGAGAGCTTTGTCACGGTATCGCGGGCGAGCGTGGTCTTTCCGGCCTGGCGCGGTCCTACAAGCGCCACCACAGGAAAATACTTTAGCAGATATTTAAGTTTTTTTGCAGCTATTCGTTTTATCACACGATAAAGTTAATAAAAAAACTACCATGAAAAATTAAAATTGAATATTATATTTTCATGGTATCATAAAGATAAACTAGGATTCCCTGATAAGGGATTAAGCATCCCTCATATTTTGCAAATGAATTGCAAAATATGAGGGATAAAAATCGAAAAGGGTAGTTTGTAGCAAAAGTCATGGCTTTCTTCCTGCCAAACATAATAAGCTCACTCCTGCCTTTGGCACAGACTCTGCTAGGGCATAGAAGGAGAAATATTTTCTCGATTATGTACACCCTAAGTTTCCGGGAGATTGCTTCTGGCGCAAGGCGCGCCATCGCAATGACGTATCCAAATACGCTACATTCTTCCCCTGCATATAATTAATGAAGGATCGGTTAGCAACCTTGTTGCCGCCCGGGGTAGGATAATTTCCGGTGAAATACCAATCTCCTTTATGGTTGGGGCAAGAAGCGCGAAGATACCTCAATGGACTGGTAAATAATCTGTTATACCGATGCCTCATATCTTTTAGTCCAATTATAATTTGTACTTGATCGGCATTATACCAAATGTTATGGACTAATATATAATCAGTAATGGTATTATTTCCGCTTTTTGTACTTGCAGGAAATAAAAGAACCGCTAAATCGATAAGCCCGTTTGGAAAAAAGGAGAGATTCACAAAATTAACATAGCATCCAGCCGACAAGAAACCCGCTGAAAAGAAAAATAAGCAGTGTTACTGCATACCTTCAATCGTGTGTTCATATACAGTAATTAATTTGTTTTTATCACTCATAAGTTCAATATCCTTCCAGATACGGTTTTAAAATTCATGCATAGCGGATAATTTCATATTGCCTATTCGTAGATGGATGACACGTGGTGGTGGAACTGCAAGAATGATCCGGGTGGAAAAATCAGCGTCCTTTGTAACAATAGTCGGGTTATTTGTTTTAGCATAATTCCACACTTCCGCATCGGGCCATGAATCGTTAATATCGAAAAGATGAATGCAGTTATCATTGTGCCAGAGATCAAAATGATAAGGAAGGTTGGCATCAACCAGGAACTTGGCCATCAGGCAACCGATTTGAAAGTATAATTATGATTCATTAGCTCAGCAGCAAATTGTAGGCAGGCTGTTATATCCTCTACTGTAAGCGAGGGGTATTGTTTTAAAATATCTTCTTTTGTATCTCCAGCACTTAAAAATTCAAGAATTGTCTGTACGGCAATTCTTTTGCCTCTAATAACAGGCTTCCCATTACAAATATCAGCGTCAATAGTAATTCTGTTGTTAAATGTTGTCATCTTTTATAAATATGTAACAAAGATATAAAAAAATTGGAATTTTTTCAGCTAATACGCCCTCACATTCTTCCCCTGCATATAATTAATGAAGGATCGGTTAGCAACCTTGTTGCCGCCAGGGGTAGGATAATTCCCGGTGAAGTACCAGTCGCCTGAATGATCCGGGCAGGAAGCGTGCAGCCCCTGGATGGATTGATAAATGATCTGCAGCTTGGCATTTGTGTTTGCCGGAGTAAGAAGCTGCGTGATCTTATTTGAGATCTCTTGTGCGGTAAAAGGCTTATAAACTTCTTTTACCATGTTGCGTATTTGTGCTGATGACTTTGCATTTTCCGCAATGGCCTTTTCCAATATTTCTTCCAGAAGGTTTTCCTTGTTTCGTTCTTTCAGAAGTGCCACCGCTGCCTTAAATGCAATGAGGTCTCCCATCCGGGCCATATCGATCCCGTAACAATCCGGAAAACGGATTTGTGGCGCAGAAGAAACGATCACGATCTTTTTAGGGCCAAGCCTGTCAAAAATACGGATGATGCTGCGCTTGAGAGTTGTTCCGCGCACGATAGAATCATCCAGCACCACCAGGTTGTCAATTCCTTTCCGGATCACGCCATACGTGGTATCATATACGTGCGCAACCATGTCATCCCGCTGTGCATCCGCTGTGATAAAAGTGCGGAGCTTCGCATCTTTGATAGCGATCTTTTCTTGGCGCGCACGAAAGGAAACGATCTCATGCACTTCATCCATCACCTCTACCATTGGGCGGGCTGAAGAAGTTTGCGAGGAAAATAATTTTCGTATCTCGGTTGTTTTCCATCCATCTAGGTAGCTGGATATGCCCTGCATTAGCCCTATGAAGGCTACTTCGGCTGTATTGGGAATGAAAGAAAATACAGTGTTTCTCAGATCACTGTCTACCGATTTTAAAACAGAAGGGCTTAACTCAAAACCTAATTTTTTTCTTTCGTTGTATATATCCGCATCGCTCCCGCGTGAAAAATAAATTCGCTCAAATGAACAGGATTTTTTCTCCCTGGGCTCCAACACTTCATGCTCTCCTACTGTGCCATCTTTTTTTATTATTAATGCATGCCCGGGTTTTATTTCTTTTACTTTTTCAATCGGAACATTAAAAGCAGTTTGTATCACAGGCCGTTCGGATGTAACCACTACTACCTCATCATCGCAATAATAAAATGCCGGACGAATTCCATTCGGATCGCGAAGCACAAATGCATCTCCATGCCCCATAAGGCCTGCCATGGCATATCCTCCGTCAAACTTTTTAGTGGCTGCTTTTAATATCTTCTGAACATCCAGGTTCGCTATGATCTTGGTGGTTATCTCCGCATTGGAAAGTCCTTCTTTATGATATTTATTAAAGAGCGTTTGATTTTCTTCATCTAGAAAATGCCCGATCTTTTCCATCACGGTAACCGTATCTGCTTTTTCCTTGGGATGCTGGCCCAGATCTACCAGCTGATCAAAAAGTTCTTCCGTATTGGTAAGATTGAAATTCCCGGCCACTACCAGGTTGCGTGTCATCCAGTTATTTTGCCGAAGAAATGGATGGCAATACTCAATGCCGTTATTTCCATAGGTGCTGTAGCGGAGGTGTCCCAAAAATAACTCCCCTGTGAATGCCATATTTTTTTTCAGCCAATCCGGATCTGTAAGCTTTTCGGGCTTGTTTTTTTCGAGCTCAACAAAACGGGAATTTATTTTTTGAAAAATTTCTTCCAATGCATTGTGGGAAGTGGAACGGTAGCGGCTGATATAGCGGGTGCCCGGCTCTACATCAAATTTTATATTCACAACTCCGGCACCATCCTGCCCGCGGTTGCGCTGTTTTTCCATCAGCAGGCAAAGCTTATTAATACCGTAAAGAGCAGTTCCGTATTTTTCGCGGTAGAAGGAGAGAGGCTTGAGAAGGCGGAGAAGTGCGATACCGCACTCGTGCTTGATGGAGTCGCTCATATTTCCTCACCCTTAACCCTTTCCTTCAGGAGAGGGAATTAAGGTACAACAAAGATACAAAAATCAACTGGTCTTTGGCAATAAACGGGAGTCAAAAATCGGCAAAAGGACAAACTTTGTATTTTCGCAACCATATCTAATACAGATGCAAAAATACTTCTGGGGAATTTTAATTAGCCTTGGGCTTGGTTTCGCGGTGTGGTATTTCAGCACCATCTTCATTTACATCATTGTTGCAGCCATTCTGGCTCTTATTGGCCAGCCCATAGACCGTTTTTTCAGCAAGCTGGGTGTAGGGAAATACAGACTATCTCCAAGCTTGAGTGCCGGACTGGCTTTTTTAACCCTGTTCTCCATTTTTTTTCTTTTAGCCGTCTTTTTTATGCCCTTGGTTACAGAAGAAGCCAGGATATTATCTTCTATTGACAGGACAAGTGTAATGGCGTCCTTTCAAACACCCATTCAAAGCATTGAAGAAGGATTACAAACTTTCCACATAGAATATGAAAGCGAAAACCTGCAAGTATATCTGCAGGAAAAACTGATATCCGTTTTTACAATTACAAATCTTTCCCTTTTCTTAAATCAGCTAATAAGCCTGCTTGGCGATTTTTTTATAGCTTTTTTTGCGATCTCTTTTCTTACCTTTTTCTTTTTGAGGGATGAGGGCAAGATCAAAGATGCACTGGTTTCGGTCATGCCGGAAAACTATTCGGAAAAAGTGAAAAACGTTATCCGTGAATCGGAAGAGATGCTGAAGCGTTATTTCATTGGGGTGCTTATCGAAGTATTGCTGGTCATTGCGTTTCTGGCTATTGGCCTTTCTATCGCAGGCATTGAACATGCATTACTTATTGCACTCTTTGCGGGAATTGTAAATGTGATCCCATATGTAGGTCCGCTCATTGGTACCGGCTTTGCGTTATTCATCGGCCTGACTACAAATCCAGATATGGCCATGCTAGGCATAACCGGGAAAATTCTCATCGTCTCATTGGCAGTGCAGATCGCTGACTCATTTTTGCTGCAGCCTTTTATTTATTCAAGTTCTGTGAAAGCACATCCGCTTGAAATATTCCTGGTGATCCTCGTAGGTGCAACTGCAGGCGGCATAGGAGGAATGATACTTGCCGTACCCGCTTACACCATCCTGCGCGTTATCGCTAAAGAATTTTTCATCCATTTCCGTCTTGTGCAGCGGCTTACGAAAAATCTTGGGGAGTAAAAATTAATAGTGCCAAAGGTCTTCTTCGAATTTAAAAATAGCTTCCTTAATTCTTCCCGATTCAAATAGTGCTTCTTCACCAAGTGCATAGGCAGTGATTGGGCGATTATACACATTAGATTCCTGACGGATGTAACTGCTAAAGATCCTTTTGTGGAATATTTCATCGAAGTTTCTCCAATCAGCATCATTGTAAGGATTATACGATTTGAATTCCGAAAAATAATTTCTACAGCCCGGGTAATAAAGCCAAAAGAGCGGCTTGTATGAATACCGTCCATTCACCGGGTCATCTATTTCGATGACGGGAGCAATACCGATAATTCTTACTTCCATCACAGACCGCTGCTTTTCAAAGAACCAATCTTCCTTTATCCAGTACTGTACAACACGTTCGGGCTTTATACTTTCTTGCATCGTCACCTGATTTCCCAATGGATCCAGTAAAGGGCTCCCGACAGAATCTTTTACATCGATCGTCTCCGTCAGTCTGGTTTTTGCCTCTGTTGATTTAAGCGGGGCACCAAACTCATTTGTGAAAGCATCGTATTCAAACACACCGAGTATTTTTCCTTCATTAATTCCGGTTTGAATTATCCGAAAAAGAGACTTCCTATCAGGCAAATCATCGAGCGGATAATAAAAAGGAAGATTGATTTTTTCGCGAAGGTCAATAACGCGCCAGATCCTTTTAGACCACATTACATCGGCTTCACGCACATACACATACGGAACCAGAGTCTGTGCGCAGAGCTTCGTATCTCCTTCGTTCAGAAAGGATACTACTATGCAGGCACATATGTGAATGTGTATTCTCATTATGAGAAATATTACTCCGGCTCATACTAATTTTCAGGCGTAGATGTACTTTCATGGGACTTGTATAGTTAAACCCAAAAAGTTTAATTGAACTTTTTGCCCCTTGGGTCTGACGACTCTGATGAGTGTCGGACTCCGTCAGAGCAGACGATTGAAAATGAATGATTTATCCTTTATCTTTGATAATAGAATATCTTTCATTTTCAATGTCTGGGTTAACCCTGACCAACTATTGCCCTGCAATATGTTACGTCAAATATTTGTAATATGTACTTCCGGGTTAAAACGACAGGTGTGGATGAAATATTGTTTGGAATAAAAAAAAAGCCCCGCATTTCTGCAGGGCTTTCTCATGATTTTCGCAAAACCTGCGATTAGTATCTGTAAGAATCCGATTTGAACGGGCCTTCTTTTTTCACGCCAATGTATTTTGCTTGTTCGTCTGAAAGAGTATCTAAAACGGCTCCAACTTTTTTCAAGTGAAGGCGGGCAACTTTTTCATCCAGCTCTTTTGGCAGCGTATAAACTTTGTTTTCGTATTTAGAAGAATTAGCCCAAAGTTCCAATTGTGCTAAAGTTTGGTTTGTGAATGAGTTGCTCATTACAAAAGATGGATGTCCCATAGCGCAGCCCAGGTTCACTAAGCGACCTTCGGCCAGAACGATGATATCCTTTCCATCCACAGTATATTTATCCACTTGTGGTTTGATCTCCACTTTTGTTTTGCCATGATTTTTATTCAGCCAAGCCATGTCGATTTCATTATCAAAGTGTCCGATGTTGCAAACTACTGCGTTGTTCTTCATTGCTTTAAAATGGCGATCGGTAACGATGTTATAGTTTCCGGTAGCTGTAACAATGATGTCCGCTTCTTTAACTGCATCGTCCATCTTTTTTACTTCGTATCCTTCCATCGCAGCCTGCAGGGCACAAATTGGGTCGATCTCCGTAACAATTACACGAACCTTTCCATCTTTAAGTGATTCTGCAGAACCTTTGCCAACATCACCAAACCCCGCTACCACCGCAATCTTTCCGGCTAACATAAGGTCAGTTGCTCTGCGGATAGCATCTACTAATGATTCTCTGCAACCGTATTTATTATCAAACTTTGATTTAGTTACAGAATCATTTACGTTGATCGCAGGCACATGAAGGGTTCCGGCTTTCATACGCTCGTAAAGACGATGAACTCCTGTAGTAGTTTCTTCAGAAAGTCCTTTTATGTCTTTTATCAGTTCAGGATATTTATCGAACACCATGTTGGTAAGGTCACCTCCATCATCCAGGATCATGTTAAGAGGTTTCTTTTCCGGTCCGAAAAATAAAGTTTGCTCAATGCACCAGTCGAATTCTTCAGCATTCATTCCTTTCCATGCATACACCGAAATTCCTGCAGCCGCAATAGCAGCGGCAGCGTGATCCTGTGTAGAAAATATATTGCAAGAGCTCCAGGTAACTTCTGCACCTAATGCTGTAAGCGTTTCGATCAATACAGCAGTTTGAATTGTCATGTGCAGACATCCGGCAATACGCGCACCTTTCAAGGGCTGTTGTTTTCCATATTCCTCACGCAGAGCCATTAACCCCGGCATTTCCTGCTCGGCAAGCTTAATCTCTTTTCTTCCCCATTCTGCCAGGGTGATATCTTTCACTTTATGTTTTACCGATTGATCCACTTTGGTTGTTGACATTTTTTGGATTGTTAAAAAAGATTAATAATGGTTTGAAATTTTAGCAGTGCGAAGATAAAAAAAAATTATGTTACTCCGGATTTTTATGTTTTAAAATACCCTTTAAAAACTTGTATTCTTCAATAAAAAACGTAGGTTTATCCTATGAAGCGAATTTTTACGATTTTCCTCATTACTTCTATCTTTTTCGCAATCCTTCCCTTCCACCTGTTTAAAAATGGGCAAAAAAGGCGTTCGATTACTATACAGGAGCCCGGGCCAAAGTCTTGGTTTTTATCACAACGAATCTATCCCCAGGGAAAAATAAATTATGAGGTGTACGAACAGGCTATTTCTGAAATTATGGAGGAGCGTCAGACTCAAAAAATAGCTTCAGGTGTTCCCGTATGGCAGTTTGCCGGCCCCGATAATTTGGGTGGCCGCGTTTCCGATGTTGAAATGCATTCCTCAAGCCAGGAGAGAATATATGTAGGCGCTGCTTCAGGCGGAGTTTTTAAATCCACCGATGCAGGAAATACGTTTGTTCCGATCTTTGACCAGCAGCCAAGCTTATCGATAGGAGATATTGCTATTGCACCTTCTGATGCAAATATTCTTTACGTGGGAACCGGTGAGGCAAATGGCGGTGGCGGATCAGTTACGTATGATGGAGCAGGCGTTTTTAAATCCACCGATGCAGGAAGTACATGGACCAGTGTGGGCCTCAGCCTTACCCGCAATGTGGGGCGGATTGCCATCGATCCTACAGATCCAACCCGTGTATTTGTTGCTGCAATGGGCGATCTGTTTGGCAAAGGGCCCGACAGAGGAATCTACCGGACAACGAATGGAGGTACAACCTGGCAAAAAGTATTATTTGTAAATGATTCCACTGGCGGAATAGATATTGTAATCAATCCTCAAAAACCGGATACAATTTTTGCAACTACCTGGGAACGTACCCGCACTCCTGACAATGAAAATTACGGAGGCAGCTCCAGTAATATTTATCGCTCTGTGGACGGTGGAACCACCTGGACTATTTTAACTAGCGGGCTTCCGGACTCTTCTCCCAACATCGGCAGGATCGGAATTGATCTTTGCGCTTCAAGTCCAAATGTACTTTATGCAATCCATGCGGATGAGATAGGCTACCTGGATGGTATTTATAAATCTACCAACAATGGAAATACCTGGGCTCAGATAAATAATCCCTCCGGGGGCAGTTTTTATTCCTCGTACGGCTGGTGGTTTGGGCGGATCAGAGTGGACCCTACCAATTCATCTGTGGTGTATACCGGGGGACTGAGTGTTTATAAATCTACCAACGGAGGCAGCAGCTGGTCAACTATTGATAATACTCACGTGGATAATCACGGGGTATACGTTCATCCTCAAAATCCAAATCTTGTGTTGTGTGCGAATGATGGCGGCCTGGACATTTCAACCAATGGAGGAACTTCGTGTACAAAAGCAGATGGCCTACCTATTATGCAGTTCTATTCGAGCGAAATAAATTTTCTGAATACCAGTAAGTTGTATGGCGGGTCGCAAGACAATGGAACCAATCGCACGTTGGGAACCGTTGATAACTGGTACCAGATCGGTGGAGGTGATGGTTTTCAGGTGATGGTGGATCCTACAAACACTACGTATGTCTATACTTTATCTCAATATGGAGATTTGAATACCTCCATGAGCGGAATAAGTGGCAGTGACCGCAAGAACTGGAGCACTCCCCTGGCGATGAATCCGCTGAATCCTAAATCCATTTATTACGGCTCATACAGATTATATAAATCAATGAACCGCTCAAGCAGTTGGAGCGCGATCAGTACCGATCTTACAAAAGGAACGACAAACGGAAACCTTATCTATGGTACGCTTACTACTATTTCTGTTTCTGAAGCGGATACAAATGTGATTTACGTGGGTGCAGATGATGGTAATGTAAAAGTTACCACCAATAATGGAGGCACCTGGACTACCATTACCTCCGGCCTGCCGAATCGCTGGATAACACGTGTGGCTGCCGATCCATTGAACGCAGGAACTGCATACGTAACCTTATCGGGCTACCGTGACAACGAATATTTGCCGCATGTTTTCCGGACGACAAATTTTGGCAGCACCTGGCAAAGCATCTCTTCTAATCTGCCGCAGATCCCTGTAAACGATATTATTATTGATCCATCAAATACTTCTACGTTATATGTTGCAACAGATGCCGGAGTATATTACACCACAAATTTGGGCGGAACCTGGCAAGTGCTGGGAACAGGGTTACCTCTTGTTGTTGTGACGGATATCACATTACATGATCCTACCCGCCTGCTTGTTGCAGCCACGTATGGTCGTTCCATGTACAAAGCGGATCTGACAACCCTGACTACTTCCACTCCGGAGGTAGCGCAAAACAATATTAATGTAAATCTTTTCCCAAATCCTGCCAAAGGTTTCTTTCATGTAGAGATCAGCCAGGAAATTAAAAATGGAGAAATTACTTTGTACGATCTGAAAGGTGAAAAAGTATTTTCTTCTTCCATCAACAACGGCAGCAATAAGATACAACCCCGAGAAATTTCCTCGGGGGTATACTTGTATAAAATTGTTTCGGAAGGCTCGATGATCAAAGGCGGGAAAATAGTTTTCTCAGCACTATAAGAAATCCTTCGACAACTCCCTCGACTTCGCTCGGGATGACATTACTTAGGGTGACAGCAGAACTATCTAGCAATATTGATCAAACGCCATTTTAAGGTTATCCGCGATCATCTCTGCAGACCTTCCTTCAATGTGATGGCGCTCTACAAAATGTACAAGTTTACCGTCCTTGAACAATGCAATAGCAGGTGATGAAGGAGGATAAGGCAGAAAATGTTTACGTGCCTGTGCAACTGCATCAGTATCAACTCCTGCAAAAACAGCCGTTAGTTTTGTTGGATGCTTTGGATGGTGTATGGCTAATTTTATTCCTGGGCGTGCTGCACCGGCTGCGCATCCGCATACAGAGTTGACTACTACGAGTGTAGTTCCTTTTGCTGCGATAGCATTTTCTACTTCATCGGTTGTTACAAGATCCTGGAATCCTACGGAAGAAAGTTCCGCTTTCATTGGTTTTACAAGTGCTTCGGGATACATATTATTAAGATTTTGATGTTTATAGTTTGAATTTAAAGTTACGAAAATCCTTGATTCGTTTACTACTTTCGTATTAATTGGTTGTTCTTTGCGCCCTTTGCGTGTACTACTCCGCGTACTTTGCGGTTTCGGCTGTTTAACCGCAGAGGTCGCAAAGAATACAGCTCAGACGGAGTCTGACACTCATCAGAGTCGTCCGACCCGCAAAGGTCACAGAGATTAATAAAATAAAACGGGTAATGATATTAAACTACATCTGGATCGGGTTTTTCCTCATCGCGCTTATTGTTGCGCTGGCAAAGGTAATCTTGCACTTTGCGGGCCATCCGGAATTCGGTGGAGCTGATATTTTCGCAGCCCTGATCAATGCTACTTTTCAAGCCTCCGAAACAGCAGTGATGAAAATTGCGCTTCCTCTTATTGGGGTGATGACCTTGTGGTTGGGCTTGATGAAGATTGGGGAACAGGCCGGTGCCATTGGATGGCTGGCTAAAATTATGAACCCATTCTTTTCAAGATTATTCCCCGAGGTGCCGAAAGGCCATCCTGCGCATGGAAATATCATCATGAACTTTTCTGCAAACATGCTTGGACTGGATAATGCAGCAACACCGCTGGGATTGAAAGCCATGCAAAGCCTCCAGGAGCTAAACCCGGAGAAAGAAACCGCTTCCAATGCACAGATCATGTTCCTCGTGCTGAACACCTCTGGACTTACCATCATTCCTGTTACTATACTAATGCAGCGGAAGATCTTGGGCGCTGCTGATCCTTCGGATGTTTTTATTCCAATTCTGATCGCTACTTATTTCTCAACCATTGTGGGGATGTTGTTCATTGCAGCTAAACAAAAGATCAATTTACTTGATAAAGTGCTGCTAAGCTGGATGGTTGGAGTTACTGCATTCATAGCATTGGTTATCTGGTATTTTTCCACACTTTCACAGGATCAGATCGCTGCACGTTCTTCCTTTGCTGGTAATTTTATCCTATATGGGATAATTTCCGCCTTTCTCATCGCAGCCTGGCGGAAGAAAATAAATGTATTCGAGTCCTTCATCGAAGGAGCAAAATCTGGTTTTGAAACCGCTGTGAAGATCGTTCCGTACCTGGTTGGCATACTTGCCGGAATTGCGGTATTCCGGGCTTCCGGAGCTATGGATTATTTAATAGACGGAATGGCTTATGTATTCAGTATACCACAACAAGTAGCGAATACGCTTCCAACTGCATTCATGAAACCTTTAAGCGGAAGCGGGGCCCGAGCCATGATGATAGAAACCATGACCACGCATGGGGCCGACTCTTTTGCGGGAAGATTATCCTGTATTTTCCAGGGTGCTGCGGATACCACATTTTATATCGTGGCACTTTATTTTGGCTCGGTTGGCATCCGGAAAACCCGTTACGCGATTACAGGAGGCCTCATTGCTGATCTGGCAGGAGTGATTGCCGCGATTGCGGTGGCGTATTTGTTTTTTGGGTGAGGAGTCATTCCACATTTCTGCGCGCAGGATAGAAGCGGAAATCCTCTGACGCTTTTGGTCAGAGATTGTAGCGGATAGCCTGACCTGAGGCTTTGCGAAGAGCGCGACCAAATACTTACTTCTTCCAAACAATCTAGTGACCGAATTCTGATCATCTGCATTTCAAAAGTACCGCAATGAATAAAAGAATAAGTTTGCAAAACCTTAAAATATAAACCCCATGATAGAACTTAAGATCTGGATCGTTCCCATTGCCGGACTCATTCCACTTAGGGACGTGTCTTAATTAAGTTCCTTGTTTTATTTTGTAACATGATGATAATAACCAACTTAAAATTAAATAGTAGTGACTTAATTCAGACACAATCCTTATCATAGGATTTATATGGTATAACCCAAAAGTACTTGGCACCGCCTAGATGAATGCTGCGGGTTTAACTGAAGAAAAATTGAAAGGAGCGAATATGGGGCTTGTGTTCTTTTTGACTTATATATTTTCTTGCCTGGTTGGTTTTGCTCTAATTTCAATAACAATTCATCAGATGGGATTTCAATCTGCACTTATGAATGAGGAAGGCTTTGGAAAAGAAGGAGCTGAGATCATGACTTATATTGCTGACTTTGTTTCTAAATACGGCTCTAACTTCAGAATGTTTAAGCATGGCGCTTTACTCGGAACTCTCACCGGAATAATGGTGGCTTTGCCCATTCTGGCAATAAATTCATTGTTTGAACGCAAGAGTTGGAAATATATCTGGATCAATGCCGGATACTGGATAATCAGCCTTATGCTGATGGGTGGTGTTATTTGCCAATTTGCGTAATGGCTTGATCTAAACTAGGGCTTTTTTTATTTCTTCAAAACAATCTTCTGCCCTGCTGTTGGCTCCTGTCCGTCTACCATCTTATTCATTTTATAGAGATGCTTCATTTTTATGCCGTATAATTGGGAAATGTAATACATGGTTTCTCCCCAGCGAGCAACGTGGGTTTCTTCTTTAAATGAATGCCTGCGTTTAGGCTGCAAGTACACAATATCTCCTACTTGCAGGCAGGTTTGCATTCCGGTTTCGTTATAGCTGTGCAATTGCCATAGGCGCATGTCCAGCTGCTGGGCTATTTTATAATAGGTATCCCCATCCTGGACCACCACGTATTTTATCTCATTGTTCAGGAAGATCTTTTTTGCAGGAGCCACCGGTAAGCCGGTTGGCTTGATAATTTGGGGTTCCGGCTTCTTTTTTTCTTTTTTATCAATGGCCACTTCCTGCATTCGGTCGTACTGGTAAAGCTTATTGTCATCAATTAGCTTTATCAGGCGGATAGCATAACTTTTATCAGTTGCATATCCGGCTTCCCTCAATCCTTCCGCCCAGCCCTTGTAATCTGTCTTGCGGAGTTCAAATAAAAATGCGTAGCGCCCGCGCGTTTTTAAAAATTCCGAATGATCATCAAAAGATTCTTCGGCTGCTTTGTATTTGCGGAAGCATTCGTCCTTCGTATCATCATCCTGTATGTATTTGTCCCCTACCCATTCTTTATGGCATTTTATTCCGAAATGATTATTCGCGTACCTGGCGAGCGCACTGTTCCCTGCATCGGACTCCAATATTCCCTGTGCGAGCGTGATGCTGGCTGGAATTCCATTCTCTAACATTTCCTTGATGGCGATGTCCTTGTACTTTTCTACGTAATCTGCTTTGGTCATACGGTACTCAGCCGGTTGCGCTAGGCAGTTGGCAATTGGCAATACGAAGTAGGCAATAAACAGCCAGGATGAAAAGAAGTTTTTCATTAGCTGTAAAAATAGGTCACAAAAAGGAGAAGAACAGGTCAGTAAAAAGACCTTATAAACAAGGGGCTGTTAATCCCCTCCCTTGTGGCGAGGGTTAGGGTGGGGCTTCAATCTCCCCTGTAATCCACCGGTATGAATGGCAATAACGGTTGAATCCTTCGGAAAATGATTTTTCCTGATTAAGTCATAGATTCCAAATATCATCTTTCCGATATAGACCTGTTCAAGCGGAATGTTGTTTTGTTTTTCGAAATCAGCAATAAAATTCATGAGTGCGGTGGTGTGTTCACCATAACCACCAAAATGATAATTAAAATTGATGCTCCAGTCTCCCCCTTGTAAAGGGGGGCAGGGGGGATTCAGTAATTTCGTTACTTCTTCTTTCAAAAACTCTCCGCCCTTCAACACCGAAATCCCCATTGCTCTTTGCTTTGGATTCAACGAAGAAATAATTCCTGCAAGAGTTCCACCCGTTCCAACTGGACAGCATACAAAGTCAAAGGGAATATCAATCAGCGAAAGAATTTCGGCACAGCCTTTTACAGCAAGTTCGTTTGTGCCGCCTTCAGGCAAAAGATAGAAATCTCCGAATTGTTTTACTAATGTCTTAATAAATTCGGGGGAATCCTTCTTGCGATATTCCTCTCTTGAAACAAAATGTAATTTCATTCCGCATTCTTCTACAAATTTGAGCGTCTGGTTTTTCTCCCTCCCCAACGTGGAGGGTTGGGGTGGGGCTTGTAGTTCCTCACCCCGGATAATACCAACCGTTTTAAATCCATATTCTTTCCCAGCGGCTGCCGTTGCTGCAATATGATTCGAAAATGCCCCGCCAAATGTTAACAGCGTGTCTTTCTCTTGCCTTTTTGCTTCTTCTAAATTGTATTTAAGTTTGAAGAATTTGTTGCCGCTGATGGTTGGATGATTTAAATCGAGGCGAAGCATATGCAAGTTAACGCCATGGGACGCAATCAGGGGGGCGGTTATTTTCTGCAAAGGAATTTTCATGTTCGAAATTACCTAATTTTGTTTCGATGCAAGACAGTTCGGGCAAACCTAAACTTGATCCGGAGGATTATTATATGAGCGAAGAGGGCTATATCGTCTTCACGGAAAAATATCATCTTAAACGCGGGCATTGCTGCACAAGTGGCTGCAGACATTGTCCTTATGGCTATAACAAGAAAACGGGGCAAGTGGAAGGAAAAAAGAAAAGCGATTAAGATGTTACAGGATAACCAATTCCCTTTCCGTGTTTTCACCGCTGCCGTGCTTGTTGCATTGATCTTGCCAACGCTTGTTCAAGACGGGATGTTCATGGATGGATTGCTGTACAGCTCTGTTGCAAAAAATTTATCCGATGGCCTCGGCTCCTTTTGGTTCCCTCATTTTAGTAAAACGATGCATACGTTCTTTGATCAGCAGCCTCCTTTGGGGTTTGGCATTCTGGCTTTATTCTTTACTGTGTTTGGAGACAGCATTTATGTGGAAAGGGGCTACTGCTTTTTAACTGCAATCATCACCGCTGCTTTAATCCGGATCTTATGGAGAATGACCTTCCAAAGAGAAAATGAAAGTGAAATAAAAAATATAAGCTGGCTGCCTGTATTGTTCTGGATCACCATACCCGTTTGCTTCTGGGCCTATTCGAATGGCGTAATGGAAAACACCATGGCAATTTTTGATCTGCTGGCCATTATTTGCATTGTACGATTCTTTCAAACAAAGCATTTTCTTCTTATTATTTCTGCAGGCATATTAATTTTTCTTGCTTCCCTCACAAAAGGAATTCAAGGACTGTTCCCCTTGGTTGCATTTTTCGCAGGATGGGCGGCATATAGAGGTTATTCATTTTGGAAAATGCTCCTATACTCTTTCGTGCTGACGCTCATCCCTGTTACAATTTATTTTTTTCTGCTACAAAATGATATGACATATAAAAGCTTAAGCGCCTATTTGAATAATCGTGTACTCAACAGCATACAAAATGTGGTTGAGGTAGAAAGCCGGTTTTACCTGATAGGCCGTTTGTTCCTGGAGTTGATCCCCATGATCGCCCTTTCGATCATTATTATTTCTATTGTCATATGGCAGTGGTTCCGTACCAATGCAAACTCCTGCGTTCCATTTTTTAAAGCTCATATTTTGTTCTTTTTACTGATCGGAATTTCTGCGTCCTTTCCGCTGATAGTAACGCTGGAACAGCGGGGATTTTACCTGGTTACTTCATTTCCGTACTTCGCGATTGGGGTGGCCGCTTTTTCTGCGCCTTATCTGTCTACTCTTACTATGAATATAAATGTTGGATCACGCCCGTTTAAAGTTTTCCGAATTATTTCTGTATTGCTTTTTGCGGGGGCTTTAATTTTCTCGCTGATGCAGGTCGGAAAAGCAAGTCGCGATAAAGATACTATTCACGATGTGCATTTAATAGGAAGCATAGTTCCACACGGAGATATCGTGGGAGGAAGCCCCGAGCTTTGGCAGCACTGGTCTTTCCAGGAATATCTTATACGACATTATTATATTTGTGTGAGCGGTCAAATATCAACTGCGAATGATTATGTAATTTTAGAGGTCGGAACTAATGTCCCGGATTCCATTCATATTGAAAAGGTAAATATTCCAACCATACGCTATCACTTGTACAAAGCGCAACGATGACCCCAAAAGAATTCAAAAAGATAATCCTACAAGGAATTCCGGATAAGCTTCCTGCCATAAAAGTTTATGATACTTCGCTAAATCATGCGCCCAGGCGAAAAGATATTTTATCAGCTGAAGAAAAAATACTGGCGATCAAAAATGCGTTGCGGTATTTTCCAAAGAAATTTCATGCAGTGCTTGCCAAAGAATTTGCCGATGAATTAAAACAGTACGGCCGTATTTACATGTACCGCTTTCTGCCGGATTATAAAATTTATGCGCGCCCCATCCATGAGTATCCATTTAAGTCCCGGCAGGCTGGAGCGATCATGCACATGCTTTCGAATAATTTAGATCATGCAGTAGCACAGCACCCGCATGAGCTGATCACTTACGGAGGGAACGGAGCGGTGTTTCAGAACTGGGCCCAGTATCTTCTTACAATGAAATATCTGGCAACCATGACGGATGAGCAGACGCTCGTGATGTATTCCGGTCATCCTCTCGGTATTTTTCCATCACACAAAGATGCGCCCCGTGTTGTAGTTACTAATGGAATGATGATTCCAAACTATTCAAAGCAAGATGACTGGGAAAAATTTAATGCGCTGGGTGTTACACAATACGGGCAAATGACTGCAGGATCATTCATGTACATCGGCCCGCAAGGAATTGTGCACGGAACAATGATTACAATATTGAATGCTTCCCGCATGGTTAGTAAAAAAACTCCCTCCCTAATGGGGAGGGCTGGGGAGGGGCATGTATTCGTCTCCTCCGGCCTTGGCGGCATGAGTGGTGCTCAACCCAAAGCCGCTGTTATCGCTGGCGCGATCGCAGTAATTGCTGAGGTAAATTCTAAAGCAACACAAACACGGCATTCACAAGGATGGGTGGATGAAGTCTTCTCTGATCTGGATAAATTAATTACACGCATTGAAACAGCACGCGCAAAAAAAGAAGCAGTCTCTCTGGCTTATCAGGGAAACATTGTGGATCTATGGGAAAAATTTGCTGAAAAAAATATAAAAATTGAATTAGGCTCTGACCAGACATCTCTGCACAACCCATACTCAGGAGGTTATTACCCGGCAGGAATTTCTTTTGAAGAAGCAAAGAAAATGATGGCTGAAGATCCTGCGCAATTTAAGGTTGAAGTTCAGAATAGTTTGGTACGGCAGGTAATTGCCATTAACAAATTAGTTAAGAACGGAATGTATTTTTTCGATTACGGAAATGCATTTTTGCTCGAGGCAGGAAGAGCAGGGGCGGATGTTTATGCCTCCTCCATCTCCCCCAAAGGGGGAGGGTTGCACGCCCAATCTTCTCCCCCTTCGGGACAACTGAAGGTTAGGAGCGAAGCTCGAAGAGAGGGGGTCTCTTTCCGCTACCCCTCCTATGTTCAGGATATCATGGGCCCTATGTGTTTTGATTACGGGTTTGGGCCATTCCGCTGGGTATGCAGTTCCGCAGATCCAAAAGACCTGGAGACAACAGATAAGATCGCTACAAAAGTTTTAGAAAAAATTTACAAAAAAGCACCAAAGGAAATAAAGCAGCAGCTGTCAGATAATATACGCTGGATCAAAGAAGCACAAAAAAATAAATTAGTGGTAGGCTCACAGGCCAGGATTTTATATGCCGATGCAGAGGGCAGAATAAAAATTGCAGAAGCATTCAACAAAGCGATCAAAGAGAAAAAAATATCTGCGCCCGTTGTCCTGGGGAGGGATCATCACGATGTCTCAGGGACTGATTCTCCTTATCGTGAAACATCCAATATTTATGATGGCTCTCAATTCACTGCGGACATGGCCGTACAGAATTTTGTGGGCGATGCATTTCGCGGAGCCACCTGGATCTCACTGCACAATGGTGGCGGTGTGGGCTGGGGCGAAGTGATCAATGGAGGCTTCGGCATGGTACTGGATGGCACAAAAGATTCCGACCGGAGATTAAAGTCCATGCTCTTTTGGGATGTGGACAACGGCATTGCACGCAGAAGCTGGGCACGAAATAAAGAAGCCATGTTCGCTATAGAACGTGAAATGAAGCGAAGCAAAAATCTGAAAGTAACAGTACCAAATATTGCGGATGACTCCTTGCTCGCTGGATTATTTTAAATTTGCGGTAAATCGCATTTCATGAAAACATCTTCAAAAAAAATTGCCATTCTGGGTGCCGGCAACATTGGTTTGTCGCTTGCAAAAGGATTAGTGCAGGCGGGTAAATACAAAGCCAAAGAGATCACGATCACACGCAGAAGTAAATCCAATCTGAGTGCAATTTCAAAATTAGGATTTACCACGAGCGATAAAAATCCTTCGGCCGTGGCTGCAAATGATATTATAGTTATAGCAGTATTGCCTCAGCAGCTCAATGCCTTGCTGGACGAAATAAAACCCTCTCTTGATCCTAAAAAACACGTGTTGGTTTCTGTTGTTTCGGGAGTGAGCACCAAAGATTTCACCAACCGCTTGGGAAAACAGGTAGAAGTTATTCGTGTGATGCCGAATACCGCCATCGCCATCCGTCAATCCATGACCTGTATTGCGTCTTCCAGCGCTTCAAAAGAAAATATGTCTTTTGTAAAAGCAATATTTGATACGGTTGGAAGCACCATAGAAATTCACGAAGACCTTATGACCTCTGCAACCGCGCTTAACGCTTGCGGCATTGCATTTTTCCTTCGGGCGATCCGTGCTGCCTCACAGGGCGGGGTGGAAATTGGATTCCATGCGGATGAAGCGCTGCGCATGGCTGCACAAACAGCTATGGGGGCGGCTTCTTTGCTTCTTATAAATAATTCTCATCCGGAAAATGAAATTGACAAAGTTACATCTCCAAAAGGATGCACCATTGCCGGGCTCAACGAGATGGAACATGCCGGATTTAGCTCTGCGCTTATCAAAGGAATCCGTACCTCGAAACAAAAAGCGGGAGTCTTATACCTGCCCGACCGGCAGGCGGGCGAGAAAGAATAACCTCTCCTCCCAAAGAGAGGAGGATTTCCAACCCAAATTTTTCAGTTGAAAAATTTGCGCTACGCGAAGACGATCCAGGCGCTTACTCCGAAATAGGAGTCCTTCGGACCGCCTGGATGTCTTGGTTAATACCATTACTGATTTTATATTAGTCCATAACATTTGGTATAATGCCGATCAAGTACAAATTATAATTGGACTAAAAGATATGAGGCATCGGTATAACCC
>Ga0163144_10009738_pt1 | contig 20595 bp, 19 predicted proteins | sample OliLak19BULKMAT1_FD_123175 | JGI IMG/M metagenome (GOLD analysis project Ga0163144, IMG submission 123175) | Freshwater microbial mat bacterial communities from Lake Vanda, McMurdo Dry Valleys, Antarctica - Oligotrophic Lake LV.19.BULKMAT1 | ecosystem: Environmental > Aquatic > Freshwater >... | reverse complement strand
TTAAGAAATTAAGTTTCATTAAGAAACAAGAGATTTTTAGCTTCAATTCTACTTTATTCTTTACCGTTAAGGAATTAAGTTTCATTAAGAAACAAGAGATTTTAGCTCCAGTTCTACTTTATTCTTTACCATTAAGAAATTAAGTTTCATTAAGAAACAAGAGATTTTTAGCTTCAATTCTACTTTATTCTTTACCATTAAGGAATTAAGTTTTATTAAGAAACAAGAGATTTTTGGTACTACGAAAAAGACTTCAAACCTCAGTACTGAAATTTGAAGTCTTTGATTAAAAGATTGCTTATTGCTAGGCAAATATTATTTTGCTGCTGAGTAGTTTTTGGTTACTTGCTCCCAGTTGACAAGATTCCAAAATGCAGTGATATAATCAGGACGACGGTTTTGATAATTCAAGTAGTAGGCATGTTCCCACACATCTAGCCCCATGATAGGAGTGCCACTACAGCCAGCATCAGACATTAGTGGATTATCTTGGTTAGCAGTAGAACAGATAGCAAGTTTGCCATTTTCTACGCAAAGCCATGCCCAGCCTGAGCCAAAACGAGTACCAGCAGCAGTAGTAAATTCCTCTTTCATCTTTGCAAATGAGCCAAAGGCTGAGTTGATTGCGTCTGCAAGTTCGCCTGTAGGCTCACCACCTCCCTCAGGAGAAAGGGTAGTCCAGAACATACTGTGGTTATAATATCCACCGCCATTGTTGCGGACAGCCATATTATCACATCCTAAGTCTGTTACGATGTTCTCGATAGTTTTGCCTGCGAGGTCTGTGCCTTCAATAGCATCATTTAGTTTTGTTGTATAGCCTGCATGGTGTTTGCCATGGTGTATTTCCATGGTCATTTTATCAAAGTGAGGCTCTAAGGCATCAGTAGCATAAGGTAAAGCAGGAAGTTCGAAAGCCATAATTTTATTGTTTTAGGTTAAAAAAATTTGAAAAATTAATTATAAAATAGGTTTTGAAAAAATCAAATCCTATTATAGCAACCTTCCAAAGTTGATTTAGTTTCTTAATCTTTGAAAAAACTTCGTCAATATTTCTTTACAATCATTTTCTAAAATACCTGAGATGACTTGTGTTTTGGGGTGTAAGATGCGTCCATCTTTTCGGCTGAGGTTTTGATAGAGTGTAAAACCTCTTTTATCATCATCTGCACCATAAACGATGGTGTGAGGCTGTGCCCAAAAAAGTGCCCCTGCACACATAAGGCAAGGGGCGAGGGTTACGTAAAGCGTACAGTTTTGGAGATATTTTCCTCCAAGGGCTTGTGTGGCAGCAGTGATGGCTAAGATTTCGGCATGGGCAGTTACGTCATTGAGCCTTTCGGTCTGATTGTGGGCTTGTGCCAATATCTGTCCATTAGCGACTACCAATGCACCTACGGGTATTTCTCCTTCTTCATAAGCCATTTGTGCTTGCTGAAGTGCTTTTTGCATAAAAAATTCGTGGGTCATATTACAGTATCATATTTCAGTAGCAAATAACAGTGTCGTATTGCAATATCATTTCCCACTCCACAATTCTAACATCTCACTCCCCGCTTCCCAATTCTCGCTTCTAAAGTTTTTGCTCCTCACTGCTTAGCTTTTTTTGGTAATTTTTATTACTGGGTTCTGCAAGATATTTTTCTAAGGCTTCTATGTATGTAGGGTTTTTAGGATAATAGAGTTTTGCTATTTTTGGGTAAGGAGTGATATAAAACAAAAAAGAAGTTGCTGCTATCAACACACATCGAGAGAGTAAATATCGGTAATGTAAAATAGCAATTGGCTGCTGTGATACTCTGTACTGAAAAAGCACAAACATAATCGCTACTATAAAACTTGCCAAGACATATCGTAGTATTTCGGCAGCATAAGGGAACAATAGGAGTTTAAACATAATACCTATCATTGCTACCAAAGCCACTAAATAGACAAAAATACTCAAGAAGTTAAACTTATAAGGGCTTGGAGAAACTTGCCATTTTGCAGGTAAAAATGCTTGCACTATATAAAACAAACCTAAGCCTACTAAACCGACAGGCAAAAGGTACATCCCAAACTCAAAGCCCCTTATCCTAAGTACAAAACCTAAAAAAGCCACTAGGGCAAAACCTATCTCTAAATACCGAGGAATATTATTTTGTGTTTGCATCAACGAAAACCAATTTTTGTATCTGTATTAATAAATCCTGTCAAATCATCTTTTAGAGGATTATTAAAGATTTGTGCTAAGGTAACAGGTTTGTCAAAGGTTTTGTTAAGTTTATTTAACTCAGAGATTTTATTGGCATTCTCTATTGAAAGTTCTCCAAATTTATGAATCCCTAGCAAACGTCCTTCACGAAGAAGTGCTTTGTCTAAGTTGCGAATATCAGTATTAAAAGTAGAGATAATCTTCAGATTAAGTACGTCTGACAGCAATCCATCAGAGATATTGAGCAAGTTAGCGATAGAGGTTTTGTCAGTACTAAAGCTATCTCTTGTCTGCACAGAATCTTCTGACTCTTCTATCACCAACACAGAGTGCTGATAGTCAGAGATAAACGTAATCAACTGAGGATTAGCCAATTCACGCAAAAGCGTAATAGGATAAAATATAAAATTAGTTTCAGGCTTAGCTTGTGAGATAAGGTAGCGAATGTAATTGGTCTTGCCACTTCCTGTAAGCCCATGAAAGATAAAAAGCCCAGAGCGTTCCTTCTGATGAATCATCTTCATAATCTCTTCGTGCTTTTGCTCAAAACCTTTTCCATAATAGAGGTTTAAGTCATTAATCTGAGGCTGACGAATTTCGTATTTATTAAGCCTTAGTCCATCACGAGGCATCGAGCTGACAATATTGATATAACGTTTGGTATCATGCTGAATCTCTACAGTGCATTTTTCTGCCAACTCAAATATGAGCATAAGCTCAGTAGTATTCATTGTTTCTACTGCCAATACTTCGTGTGGACGAAAAGTAATATCTTCTAAATTTTTGACATTGTCATTATTGATACTCATCACTATCTGTTCATCTTTCAAAAACAAATACCAATCTATGGAGTAACGTTGTTCTTTTTTATTAAAATAAGTATTATGACGATAGATGTGAGTTTCGCCATAGCCATTTTTGACCAATAATTTGATAAAACTATTTAGATTTACTAGCTGATTACTCTCAAAATAGTCATCTACGGTATATTCAACTAACTTTTGGTTAAATTTATTGATGAGGTAATAAGACTCGTAGAAATAACTTCCGTCAAAGACATTGTATTTGCCATAAAACTGATTTGGTAATTTTTCTTTTGACATAAAGAAGGTGTTGATATTTTAATGAAAAGGAATTTAAGCCTACAAAGTTACATAAATCATTAGAAATTAAAATGATATACAATTGCTTTTTTCAAATTGGCAGAGAAAGAGTTACTTTAAGTGAAGCTTTCTACACAAATACTAACTTCTAGGGTGAAAATCTTTAAGCGTTTGGCGAAGATAATCTCTATCCAAATGCGTGTAAATCTCAGTAGTGGTGATAGACTCATGCCCTAGCATAGACTGTACTGCTCTTAAATCTGCACCTCCTTCTATTAAATGAGTGGCAAAAGAATGCCTAAAAGTATGAGGGCTAACATTTTTGGCAATACCTGCCAATGCTGCCAAATCTTTGACTATCATAAAAACCATTACCCTAGAAAGTGGACTTCCTCTTCTATTCAAAAAAACAAAATCTTCTTTACCTGATTTAATTTCTACATGGCATCTTACCAATTCTAAATATAGCTGAAGGTGTTTTTTAGCATCTTGCCCTATAGGCACAAATCGTTCTTTATTGCCTTTGCCAAGTATTTTCAAAAAATCAATGTTAAGATATAAATTACTGATTTTCAAGTTAGTAAGTTCACTTACCCGCAAACCCGAACTGTACAAAACCTCAAGCATTGCTCGGTTACGTGTACCATCTGAACGAGATAAATCAATGACCGAAAACATCTTGTCTATTTCTTCAAGGCTCAATACATCAGGGAGCTTGCGACTCAGACGGGGGCTTTCTATCAATGCTACTGGGTTATTAATGATGACCTCTTCTAATAACAAGTATTTAAAAAAGCCTTTCAATCCTGATAGAATACGAGCTTGTGAGGCTTCTGCTACTCCCAAATCATTGAGGTAGCCCAAAAACTGAATCAAATGAGCCATTTCTACTTTTTGTGGAGCAATTGATAATTCGATTATCTCAAAATATTCGTTTAGTTTGCTTACATCACGCAGATACGCCTGCCAAGAGTTTTCAGAAAGCCCGCGTTCTAAGCGGAGATAATTTTTAAAGCCTGTGAGGTATGTATCCCAATTCATTTTTTTAATTTTTTATGCAAGTTAGTATGATAAGATTTATTATGCAAGATGATATTTGAAGATGATAAAAAGTAAAAAACATCTTAAATTGAAAGCTTCGGATACTCAAAACCATAAATTTTTACCTTTGGTTATACTTCATTTCAAGTTTTCGCTTTAGTTTTGTTGCTATGAAATTGATTGAAGTAAAAGACGCTCAAACCAAAAAGGCATTTTTACACCTGCCTTTAAGTATATATAAAGATGATTCAGGGTGGATTCGTCCTTTGGATAAAGATGTTGAGACTGTATTTGATCCACAAAGTAATCCATGCTTTGAGCATGGGGAGTTAATTCGCTGGATTTTGGAAGACTCTCAAGGAAAAATCATCGGGCGAGTGGCTGCTTTCTATGACAAAAGAACCGTGAATGCGGGCAATGAGCAACCTACAGGAGGTCTTGGTTTTTTTGATTGTATTGATGACAAAGAAGCGGCTTTTGTGTTATTTAAAGCAGCAGAAGATTGGCTCAAAAGCAAAGGAATGGAAGCCATGGACGGACCTATTAATTTTGGTGACCGTGCCAGGTGGTGGGGACTTCTAATTAAAGACTTTACAAATCCTAACTATTGCACCAATTATAATCCACCTTACTATCAGCAGTTATTTGAAAGCTATGGCTTCAAAGATTATTTTCAGCAATATACTTACAGAAGGCTCATCAGTGGGCCTAAACTAGGAGATTCTTTCTATGCCAAAGCAGAACGAGTTCGTCGCAATGAGTCTTATAGTTTTAGCCATATTCAAAAGAAAAAACTACCTGAATATGCAGAACAATTTAGAAGTATCTATAATGCAAGCTGGGTAAAACATACTGGAGTGGCAGAAATGGAACCTGATGAAGCCCAAAAACTCATGGCACAACTAAAACCTGTCATAGACGAAAGATTGATTTGGTTTGCTTATTATAATGATACTCCGATTGCCTTTATAGTGATGATTCCAGAGCTAAATCAGCTTTTTAAATATGTCAATGGAAAACTAAATGTGTTGGGTAAACTCAAATTTGTCTATCACCGTTGGCGTGGGCATGGTAAAAAAATATTAGGCTTGGTAGTAGGTGTGATTCCACGTTTTCATGGGCGAGGTCTTGAAAGTGCTTTGATTGCAGAGTTTTCGAGTATTGCCTATGGTTCTAATTTTTCGTATGAAGAGTTAGAGTTTAATTGGGTAGGAGATTTTCACCCTACAATGATGCACATGTATGAGAATTTACTTGCTGAAATATCCAAAGTACATATCACTTATCGTAAATTATTTGATGAAACCAAAGAATTTAAAAGGCATCCTGTCATTAAGTGAGATATAAGTTGTAAATGATGGGTTATTAGTTTGTAACAGCCTGATAATGAGTTTTTTACACCTACTAAATCAGATATTTATTCTGATACTATTACTTAATAGCATTGGTTTTCTGATTTTTTTCGTAAATTAATGTGCCATTATTCTTTTGATAACATTGATTTTTACTTTTAAACCAATGCCATGAAACTAAGCCTAACTGAAGAAGACTATTTAAAAGCTGTGTATTATCTATCAGAAAACACGCCTGATAGAGGCATCAGCACCAATGAAATCGCCAAAAGAATAGACATTAGTGCGGCTTCGGTCAGTGATATGCTTAAGAAGCTAGATCAAAAAAAACTACTCAATCACATAAAATACCAAGGAGTTACATTAACTGACTTGGGTAGAGAGCAGGCTCTTCATTTGGTCAGAAAACACAGACTTTGGGAAACTTTCTTGGTACAAAAACTACAATTCACATGGGATGAGGTACACGAAATAGCAGAACAACTTGAGCATATTCAATCCAAAACATTGGTAGAAAGGCTAGATGCTTTTTTGGATTACCCTTCTTTTGACCCACATGGAGACCCTATTCCGAATGAAAAAGGTGAAATCACTGTACAAAAACGAATTTACCTTAAAAATGCTCCTTTTCATAAACTACTCAGAGTCATAGCCGTAGAAGAAAACACGCCCCAATTCTTAAAATACCTCAATAAAATCAACATCCAAATAGGTACACAACTCAAAGTACTGGACCGAATAGAGTTTGATGATTCTCTCGAGATAGAAATAGATCTCAAAAATATATTGATGATATCACGAGAAGTAGCCGATAATATCTATGTGGCACAGCTTGTTTAGACTTATTTTTTTAGACCCCATCATATATTTCTGTAAAGTATTCTGTGTGCTTTAGGAGATGGGGGGCAAATAAAGGTAAAGGTTTGGAATAGAGAAGAAAACTAAGAGGGGATAGAGATATAGACTTTCCAAGTTTTGAAAACTTGGAAAGTCTGAATGAGTCAATGTATCACCAAGCCTTGTTAAAACCTTGTATGAATTTAAAACAATTGCTAGTTAGCAATTTCAAAATAACCATTCTCTAATTGGTGTAATACAATGCCATTTTCATCAAAAGCATTTAATTGGAAAGTGCCTTTGGTGTAACTAGAAAATTGTTGTGTGATATTTATCTGCCCTTCACAAGGATAGTTTATCCAATCTTCTTCTTTAAGTAGTTTGGATGTCGTTGCTTTTGTATCTCCTATGTATTTCTGTAATATTATTTTGAAGTTGGAGGTATCATCAAAGTTATAAACTCATGTAGCTTCTTGTTCCAAAGACTCTTTTACATAAATCGTAAATAGGAAGCCATCTTGAGTAAAATAGATATACTGAATATCCTGACCTTGATTAGTAGAAGTTTGTTTGATAATTTGCTCTGTAGCGTTCAAATCATCTTCATTTAGAGAAAAAGTGAGCATCCAGGGATAAAAACTACAAGCAATGGATTTGTATTTTTTGTAGTTTACTGAGCCATTTAGTGAGATAGAATAATTAGACGGACTATTTACTTTATATAACTCTCCCTCAAAATCAAAAGCTATGTTAGTGGCAGTTGTTGTAAAATTACTTATTGAGAATGTTTTGTTCGGCTGAAAATCTACTGTACTAAACTGCTTATTATCATCAGAATAATCATAAAAAGAAACCTTATTAATCAACCCTGATTTTGTCAAGACAAATTCCATCCGAAACTGCACACCCGAAGTACTGACAGCACTTGTATTAATAGTAACATTGATAAAATTACAATTTTCATTGACACTTATTTAACTTTCATCAAGTTTGATAGATTCTTGGTGAATATCTAACTGGAAGGCAGGCTCAACTGGTGGCTGATTTTTTTAATTACAAAAGCTTACAGAAAAAGCCAGAACAAATAAAATGATGATTTTTTGCATAATTTTAAAGATTTAAAAAGAAGCATATTTTATAGTATGCTTCTTTTTGATTAAACAAATTTATTGTACTCTACTGGGTTCTACGCTAATGGCACACCAACCTAAATCATATTCTCTAGTTGTATATCTGATGCCAGAAATACCGTTCGATCGACTGATGATTACATTATCGGCAAAGTTAATAATTGTAGCACCAAGCAAATCATTGCCTTGAGTAAAAGTTTTTTGGACAGTTTGTGTGATAATTGTTTCTGCACTTGCACCAAACTTAAGACCCCTCTTCACTTTTTCACCAAAACCAGCATCAAATCCAAAATTAGTAGCAAACTTTACAGATCTTGTATCAGTCAAAACAGTAGTTTCTAAAAGATCAACTTCTTCGATCTCTATTTTTATAGTAGAAGCATACTCATCTAAATCCCAATTAAAAATGGGTAAATTTAAACTTTTCTCTTTTAGACTAATCCCGTCAAAAACATACACATTAATTCTTCTAAAAAGACCTACTCTTATTGATACCTTTCTATATCTTATATCAAATATTTCATCAGGACGTGCTGAAAAATATTTAACTATTTCATCACCGACTCCATTTTTTGCATTTATTAATGTTCTTATTTTGAATTCAAAAAAGCCTCTAGTCCAATGAGAGGAGTTTAAATCACCAATAAATTTGATGATTCTTGGGTCTTCACTTTGGTCTGATATTTTCTTATAGGCATTCACTGGATCACCCACCATTCTAAATGACTTGATATGTTCTTGAAAATTATATAAAAAAGGCCCGTTAGGTGCAATTGGAGTGATATTATAATAAATTAAATCTCTATGCCATCCACTTAATTGAGGAAAGCTATTATTATAAACATTATAAGCTTCTATCAATTTAGGATCAATTTGGCTTGCTAATACTGTTCTTTTAAGTGATTTTGCCTTGCAAAGCCAATACCTATAAATCTATTCTTTGGGATTCTAAAATCTAGATTAGTTGCAATAAAAGAACCAACTCTAGGATATTCAAAATAGATTCCACTACTGAGTTGTTCTTGCTGAGAATCTGTTAGAAATGACAAACCGCAGGAAAAAGTAAGCTCTATTTTGCTTTCTTTTATTTCTTGTGCTTGTAAGAAACTAATAGAAAGAAGAAATATAAAAATAATCTTTTTCATATTTTAGAAATGTTTACCTAGTAAAAGTGATAAATTATAATAAATAGGAAGTACGGGAGCATTCTCAACAGTCATATTATCTGTTTCTCTGATTAAATGTGCTCCTAATTTCAGACCAATCAAATATTGCTGTCTGAAAGTTCTTTGAAGTTGTAAGGAGGGTTCGTAAAATAGTCCACTAATATTACCTTTTCTAATGGAATTGGTATATCTTAAAATTCTTCCTTCTGAATCTGTTCCCCAAGATTCTAACAAATGGTCGGATGACTTGGAAAAAAACACCCCTCCTGACAGATTAAAAGAAAAAAACCACTTATCATTATTGATAAAGGCATAATGAATCTTTGCTCCTATTGAATGTACAGAAATCTTTGCCCATAATGAGTTAGAGAAAATATCAAAATCAATTTGACTTCTCAGATAAGTATCCAACTCTACAGGATTATCGAAAAAAGAGGGGAAATTATTACTATTTGCAAAGGTATAAAACCCCTCTAAAGCAAAACTTTTAGAAAATCTATTCTGATAATTTAAGGATACACAATAATCTGTTTTACTGCTGTAACCAGTTGTAAATATAGGCTTACCTAGACTCACATAAATCAATTGTTTATTTATTTTAGAATCTATTTGTGCTGATAATATAAAAGTATTCAAAAAAAGTAGCGAAAACAAAAGTAAGTATTTCATGGAATTATTGTTTAAAACCAAAAATCTTGTCTCAATAAATTTTATTGAGACAAGATTTTTAAATTAAAATTAAGGAGTCAGGTCTGTGTACCAATGTTTATAGTAATATTCAACAATGCCTACTTTTTTGACATTATATTCTATTCCATTATCTAATATAGTTCCACTATTGGTTGCTCCTGTAATCGTTGATAGAACTTGTCTTCGTGATGTTTCTACATTAGCTCTAAATTTCGCACTTCCTGTTGTTACTTTTACTGTTACGGATCTGGTTGCTTCTACAGTTGGTACAAATGCTCCATTTTCAAATTTAATCCCTGCTTTTGCAGATAAGTCAAAAGAAGCCTCACCTTTTAAATCATGTACAGAGAATACAGCTATTGATTGAGAGTTTTCAGACATATTCCAATCACTATCAAATTCTGCATTTACATCAATCCAAACCCTATTTTTGCTTTTGTTGATGTCTTTTCTCTTTATTCTTACATCTATGGTCAGGTATTTATTTCCTTCTACTGTAATACTTCCATCTGCGTTTTGAGTAAGTTTACCATCCGCAGATGCCCTAAAAAACCTTAGTTTTTGATGTGTACCTCCCCACCCCATCCATTCAGTTCCATTGACTTTTATTTTAGGAATATAACTAGAAACTATATCACCTTCGGGTATTAAATTATGATTTACATTATAAGGAAGTAAAGTTGCCTGATTAATTAATGGTGGAGGGATTCCATCTTTAGTCCAAGGTAGTGTGCCAAGTTTATTATAATCCCCTGTAATTGGGTCATAAGAAGAAGGTGTTCCCTGAATATAAGTGCAAGGACGACCTGGAATATCACAATCATCGATGGGCACAATTACATATACAGGATTATTATCTAAAAAACTATTGCTTAAACCATCAATGGTTACAAAATCTTTTGACCCCTCCACGAATTTATAACCTGTATTAGTTTTAGTATTACTTAAAGGATCATAGGAGACATAAAACTCCTGCACAGACCTATCATCATTAGCATATTCAGGGTCATAAGGATAAAAAACTTGTAATTCTTGTGATGCCAATAAACTAGAAAGATTATTTGCAATCTCTAGGCTTGTTCTAGCTTTCTGTGAGTTAGAGTAATTTTTAGAAATCTCTTTCTTGATGGCTTGATAATTAGTTTCATTTCCAGAAAATTCTTTAACCAAAGCTAATTTTAAAAGGTTTTCACTGCGTTGTTTCTTTTTGTTTGATTTAATAGCTGAAGTTTCATTTTCTTTTAATCCACTTTCTAAATCAAATAAATAGGCAAAACTTACAAGTTCACCATATTCATCTACCTCTTTCATTTTAGACATTACTTCTTCTTTTACATTTTTATCAGATAACAAACTACCTAATAAAATAGAAGTTTCTTTCATCAATTCACGTTTTTCATTTTCTTTTAGATTACTCAACTCTAATTTTTCAGTATCCTCCGAACAACTATAAAAGAGGCTCACAATACTAAAAAGAAGTATTGTCTTTAGGAAGAACTTTGGAACTTTGGAACTTTGGAACTTTGGAACTTTGGAACTTTGGAACTTTGGAACTTTGGAACTTTGTTAAACATAACATTAAAAATTAAATTGTTGAGAATATTTATTTTTTAGATGTGAAGATTTACTGGTTTAATGTAAAGTTTGTCTTCTCTTGTATCAAGACCGTTTACATACAGCCAGTTTATATTCCATCTTAGTGCGAAGGTAATAGGAGTTATTTTATGAAGCAAGTTTTAAATAAATTATTTTACAAACAAATAAAAAATACAGATATAATTCTGCCTATCTCCATTTATCTAAATCAATAGTAGGTAAAGTGTAAAAAAATAATGTTTTAGGAAAATAAAAAGAATAAAATTCTTCTTTTTATTCAAATCACTGTTTTGCTTGTTTTTAGGGGATAATATTTCACCAACCCCACCAGTCAAAATTTACAATCCCGACTATAAAGTGGAAGATTTTTAATATGATTAGTCTAAAAGAGTACTCTTACCTAAAGGAGGTATAATCTTGGATAATTGAGCATTTTTTGTCCTTACCTTTTGTTTTTGATACAAACCAATTAACACCCTCAGAGATGCTGTAATACGCTTCAAATCGTTGATTTTATACAAAAAAGAAAGGATTTCAATAATATCACAGCCAATCTACCACAGCTTTCCCCTTAGTTTCTCCAAATATGTTGCATTTAATTCAATTTACAAAATAAAATATTTTGATATATAAAGTAGCGTATGGCTTTAGCCTACGGCAAGCACCAGCTAAAGCAAGTACTACATCCATCACCCACTAGTCAGGATTTACAATCTCGACTACAAAGTGGAAGGTTTTTAATCTGATTAGTCTAAAAGAGTATTCTTATCGGAAGGAGGTATAATCTTGGATAATTGAGTATTTTTGTAATTGCCTGTGCAGATACAGTTATAGTTAGCAGTACTTTCAGAAAGAACCTCTACTACTACTACTTCCTCAAAAATCAATACCCTCATATATCTCTATCAAGGGTAATTCGATATTGAGGGAGGGGATAGATATAAAGTCTTCTTTTTGATGATATATTTCAAGTTGCCAAGTATGAATATCTGTACGTACAAATAACTCTGCACGCAGAGATAATGAATCTACCAAAAGATACTCTTTGATGCTTGGGAGAGATTGATATTTTAGAAATTTGATACCTCTGTCATAGTTGGCAGTACTTTCAGAAAGAACTTCCACTACTAAAACAGGGTTCTCTATTATATCTTGACGGTCTTGCCATAGCGTTGGTTTTCCACAGATAACCATCACATCAGGATATACAAAGCTATTATGATTTGTAATCCCTAGCTTCATATCACTATTATAGGGGCGGCAAGCCTTTCCTCGAAGTTTTTCGTTAATCATTGTGAGTAAATTAACGACCATTATATTATGTGCAATAGTAGCACCTGCCATTGCCACGACTTCTCCTGAGTGATATTCGTGCTTATTTGTAGCTTGTTCTTCCCAAAATAAATACTCTTCTGGCGTGGCAAAATAGCGTATTTCTTCTTTTTTAAGTGCTTCTCCCATTTGAATTTTTTCTTGCAAAATAGACAAAAAATGAACTATATCCAAAAAATACACTATCTATTAAATTTAATAACTTCCCTTATATTTTCTCAAAGCCCACTCTGTGCTGATAAGTGCCAAAATCAAGAAAAATAACCATTTAAGATTAATGACTTCTTGCAAATCTTCGGTGCTATGGATGAGATTAGGACGGCGATTATCTAGCAGTAATTTGCTCAAAGCGTTTACTTGACCTTCAGTAAAGAATTTCCCTCCTGTTTTTTGGGCTAACTGTCTAAGAAGATTAAAATCCGCTGTGTTATTGAGTGCTTCTAATTGCAAGTCTTTGATGGTAAACTGACCCGTAGAGGTTTCATTTTTTCCTTGTACTTGTGCAGTAGCAGTATAATTATAGACTCCCTTAGGCAAACCACTAATTTCAAACCTAGTATTGCCCTCTGCCGAAGTAAAGGTATAAGTTCTTGCTTTGCCTGCACCATCTACGATACTCAGGTTGATTTTAGTACCATAGATGCGCTCATAAATCTCATTATATATCTCTGATTCAAAGATTACCTTTTCAAAATCAAAAAATTCGGTGCTAACAGGATAAACTCTTAGGCGGCGTTTGTCTTCTTTGGTGGAGAGATATTGTACGATTTTATTAATCAAATCATCAAAAGCTTCGTGGCTATTGCCAATCGCATATTCTTCTAGTCTCCATTTCCAAAGACCTTCGCCGAGTAATGCTACTTCTTTTCTTTGTTCGTTTTCATTTAGTACCAAAAGAGGTTTTTCGGTAGCGATATTCCCTACTCGCTGTTGAAGCAACACTTGACTGCCATTGCTTACTCTATATTCTCCAAATGGCACAGTAAGAGGAGGTAGTTTTTCAATCTTATTCATCTTATCTGCCTCAAAAGTAAATTTATTAAAAGCACGATTAAATACTGGAGTTACCTCATCTGTTCTCCCGATTCTCCCCATCACTTTGGCAGCTCCACTGATACGGTTGAAAGTGTCTAAATCACTTGCAGCACCTAATATAAACCAATTAGGAACATTTTTAAACTTTTCTATGAGTTCATTGCCTCGCCCTGAGATGCTAGGGATTTGATGAAAAATGACTACATCATACTTATCATCTTTGTAGGTATTAATGCCAGGCATATAGACTTCAAAGCTTAGGTTTTCATTTTTTTCTATAGCACTTCTGAGGGCTTTAATATCTGGATGTGGAGCACTTGCGACAAGCAAGACTTTTTCTCTCCCATCTATGACTTCTACATAGACATCTCTGGTGTTATTACGTGCCGTAAATTCACCCTCAAGCACATCTACTTTTACGATGTAGTGTTGCATTCCTTTGCTTTTGGCATTGGTGTAGAAAGTAATAGTCTGTATTTCGTTGTCATTTTTGAAGCTAATCGTTTTCTTATCTAAAATCTGCCCATTTTGAGTAAGATAAGCAGTCAGGATTCTGTTAGGATAGCCTATGTTTTCTATCTCAGCCACTACGGGGAATTTATTTCCTAAATAAGCTACTTTATTGGCTAAGACTGTTTGAAGTTTTATATCTCGCTTGCGTGTAGTATCTCCTAAACCTAGTGTAATAATCGGAAACCCAAAATTACGGAAAGCAGGAGAAATCCCTTGATTATAGATGCCATCAGAGACTAAGACAACTTTATCAAGGTTTCTATTTTCATAATTATTCTGCACATTGCCAAGCATCGCACTGAGGTTAGTGGCTGGTAAGTTAGAAGAAATACTACTAATATCTTTAGGTGTATTACTAAGGTCAAGGCTCTGAATATCAGTATCTATGCCTGCTTCTTGGAGTTGCTTACGAACCTGATCTAGGGATTGATAGAGTTTTTTGAGTTTGGTAGTATCTGTGCTTTCAGGGATAGATTGAGAGTTGTCTATGGCAAATACTATAGTTGGTTTTTCTTCTGTGTTAGTCACCTGACGCATGAGTGGATTGAGCAAAAGCAAAAAGCATAAAATACTCACCACTGCAAATCGTAAAAAAGCCAAGCCATAATTCATTGACTTTGACCAAGGTGCTTTCTTTTGATATAAGAAAAAAGCGTATAAAGCTCCGATTGCTAGACATACTAAAATAAGCCAAGGAGATTGCTCAAAAAGGAGGCTGGATTTATTCATTGTTTATGGTTTTGTTTCTTCTGTTTTGGGACTCAACCCAAAGGTACAACTCCAAAAATACAACAAGGACTGCAAATAACCATAGATACAAGATAAGATTAGACTAATTTTAACTTTTAGAGGAGATTATTCAACAACTTATGGTTATTGTAGTAGCTTAAATAGGGATTTCATGGTAGATTTGAGTATTCAATATGAAATAGAAATCAATAAATAAGGTAAGTTTACTACTTTAAGATTTAAATTGAAAATAGGTGTAATGGACGAATTAATACAAAATATAAAGAATTTAGCTGAAGTTTATTCTGCAAACTTGAAAGGGAAAATTGAAGCTAGAACAGAAGAAATGAAAGCTGATGACAACTCTCATTATCTTATTTATCGTGTTTTAGGTATTTCATTCCAAGAAGGCCAACTTATTGACCAATATCAAAACACAGGACGATTTTTATATAAATATGCAGGTTCTTTTCTTGAAAATGCAACAATCTTATGCTTGAGTTTTAAGTTTCCTCACGGCATAAAAACCAAAATAGAAAATACTATTGGACAACGTCCAAAAACTTTTGAAATTGATTTTCTAAATGGTAATGATGCAATAGAAGTAAAGTGGAGAGATGCAACCACAGACGGAGACCACATTACAAAAGAACACACCAGAGTAAAAGTAATTAGAGAACACGGTTATAAGCCAATCAGAGTAATGTTCTATTATCCTCAAAGAACACAAGCCATCAGAATTCAAGAAACTTTGAAAACACTATATGCTGGTGTTGAAGGAGAATATTATGGTGGCGATGAAGCTTGGGAATACTTAAAAAGCTATTCAGGAGTTGATTTAAAAGCTATTTTGACACAGATTACAAACGAAAAGACACCCGAAAATGGAAACTAATAAAATCTATCACGGAAATTGTGTTGAGAAACTCAAAGAAATTGAATCCAATAAAGTTGACTTAATTTACTTTGACCCACCTTTTTTTACTCAACGCAAACACAGTCTTACGAATAAAGATAATTCTAAAACTTATGAATTTGACGACAAATATAGCTCTCTTGAAGAATACTTAATACTCATTGGAAATGTTTTAGAACAATCAAAGAGAGTATTAAAAAGTACAGGGAGTGTATTTCTTCATTGCGACAAAACAGCATCGCATCATATTAGAGTTGTAATGGATAAGGCTTTGGGACGTGAAAACTTTCAGAGCCAAATAATATGGTCGTACAAAAGATGGTCAAATGCCAAAAAAGGACTATTGAATGCACATCAAGTTATATTTTTCTATTCAAAAACGAAAGATTTTAAATTTAATATGATTTACACAAACTATTCAGCTACCACAAATCTTGATCAGATTTTACAAGACAGAGAAAGAGATGTAAATGGGAAATCAGTCTATAAAAAAGATGAAAATGGAAACGTAATTTTAGGAAAAGAGAAAAAAGGTGTGCCACTTTCTGATGTTTGGGAAATCCCTTATTTGAACCCTAAAGCCAAAGAAAGGACAGGTTATCCAACCCAAAAACCTGTCTTATTATTAAATCAAATTTTAAATATAGTTACTGATGAAGGTGATTTAGTGCTTGATCCATTTTGTGGTAGTGGAACTACTTGTGTTTCCGCAAAGTCATTAAAAAGAGACTTTATTGGAATAGATATTTCAAAAGAAGCAGTAGAACTTACCAATACTCGCCTTGAAGAAATGATAATTTCAGAATCAAATTTATTAAATAAAGGAACAGATGAATATCAAGGAAAAACTGAAAAAGAACTCGCAGTTTTACAAAATATAAATGCCTTTCCTGTTCAACGTAATAGTGGTATTGATGGATTTTTAAAAGAGCATTTTAAGGGAATGCCTGTTCCCGTGAAAATTCAAGGAGAATATGAAACTGTTGAAGATGCTATTGAAAAATTAGAAAAGGCTTCATGTAGCAAAGATTATAAAATGAAAATTCTTATCCAAACAAGAGAAACTGGAATGAGTAGATTATTCAATTTTGAATCAGATGTAACTATTATCAAATCCCTTGAATTACAAACTAAGGAGTTGCTGAAGGAATAAATATTATATCTACTCCTAAATCTGAGAATTGAGAATTGAGAATTAGCTATTCTAAACTAACCCTAAATCCAATATAAATGATTAGGGAATTTTACTATTTTCAAAATAATGTACTCGCTATTTTGAGTAAGAATCTCCAAATTCCGTTCAAGCGAGGACGCTTGAACGAGGTGAGTAGCTTAAATAGGGATTTCATGGTAGATTTATACCTCATTTCCACTTTTTAAAACACAGAATAGAAAGCTATTTACTTCGTTTATTTATTGAATCCAAGATATGAAAACAGAATATAGTATTAATTATGATGCTGAGACAGTAGAGGAAGCCAAAGACTATCTTAAATATAGATATAAACAGTTAGGTAAATTTGGTTTTTATTTGAAAGATGAATTTGTGATTGAAAATAATTCCATAGTTTCTATCTATAAAGACCCGTTTGATGCAGGATATTATGGAAGTGTATATATTCTGAAGCAATACAGAGAAAAACGATTATTTTCAAAAAGAGTACAAGAGTTTATGATTACTATTGCAACTCTTGATGAATGTAACTTGAGTGATTTTTTAGAAAGTAAAGAAATAAATCATATCGTTTTAAATCATAACTCTGCCTATAAAATCATACAACAATACTACGGAAATGATAAAACTAAAAGAAGTGAAGTGCCTCTGATTTATCATATTGAGGAAGGTGGCTCTATTTTGAATACGACTGGTGCGTCCGACATTGTAAAAGATGCTTATTATTTACACCCATTATTACAATCAGATGAAGGATTTAATAAAAATAAAAGTTACGATTTTACAGGAATTAATACCGAATCTGTCATTTTGGCAATGGAATATAGACGAGTTGCCAACAGCTATTTATCAACCAATAACATTGAAGACTTTGTAGGTTTTTCTTGTGAAGAAGTAAAGCAGATGTTGATGGCTGATAAGATACAAAACCATAAAGATTTTATGCTGTTTCATTATGAGAAACACGAGAGAAGTAATGAGCTTTACCAATATTTTAATCATTGGTTCAGACTTCTCAATATTGATTATAATGATTGGGCTGATTATGATTATGGCTAATACTCCATTAGAGTTGTTACATACAGACTACCGACACTTTAGCTTTTTTACAACCACATAGACACATAGAAAACATAGGAAATTGCTTACGAAAAGCTTTTGTGTTGGCTTATCATTCCAAGATTCCCAAATGAAAAATTGATGTAAATCGTTGAAAATCAAGAAGTAACAACTCTATTAAGATTTACTTCTCATCTTATATTTTTCTGTCCAAAGGACATAAAGAAGATACACCACTAATAATCCAAAATTAAACAGAGTGCCTATGAATAGGCTTTCTGGGGTAAATAACTGACTGATGACTATCAAAACTCCTCCCAAAGCCAAATGACCAAAGGCAGAACCTAGATGATAAGGAATAGGATAGTGCCTTTGTCCTAAAATATAACAAGCCACACTCATAGAAAAATAGGCAATCAAAACCACCCAAGCCGAGCCTACATACCCAAGTAAAGGTACAAAAATAAAATTGAGCAAGACAGTCAGCACAGCCCCTCCTACCGAAATCCAAGTACCAAAGTAAGTCTGATCACTGAGCTTAAACCACACTGAAAGGTTATAATAAATACCCAAGAAGATATTACCCAATAGCAAAACAGGCACTATCCCCAAGGCAGGGTAAAAATCGGGATTACGAATAAAAATTATCTTCAGAATATCTATATTCAAACTCACTCCTAGCCAAAGCAAGACACACACAATCACAAAATAACGCATCACCCTAGCAAATAACTCAGGAGCTTTTTTGTCTTGTGCTTGTCCAAAAAAGAAAGGCTCGGCGGCATAGCGAAAGGCTTGAATGGCAAGTGTCGTAAAAATAGCCAATTTAGCACAAGCACCATAGATTCCTACGGCATCTTTACTAGTCAGTCCAGGGTAAAAATTTTCGGGCAGAAGATATTCAAGTAAGATTTTATCAAACATCTGATTAATCATACCTGCCAAACCCATCAGCATAATAGGATAGGCATATACTAGCATAGGACGTAGTTTTGCCCAATCAAAACGAAATCGAAATATAAGAAATGAGCGATACAAAAGCAATATCACAAAAGCATTGGCGAGTAGATTTGCCAAGAATACATACCCAATCCCTAAGTCAGGATGATAGATAATTACCACTACTGGTTTTAAACTTTCAAACCAATAACCCTCATAGACATTTCGACAAAAAATCAGGAAAAAGACGTTTAAGAATACATTTAGACCAATATTAATCATCTTGGTGCTTACAAAAAAAACTGCTTTATGCTCTTGGCGAAGACGAGCAAATGGAATGGCTAATAAAGTATCAATGCTCACTATCAGAATCAATGCACGAAAAATAGCTGTTCTGTCTGCAAAATTAAGTGCATCTACTATCCAAGGTGCTAGTACTAGACCCAAACCACCTAATACTAGGGTACTGATTAATACTTGACTTAGTACCAAGTTATAAATTTCGTGTGAATTTTGGTCTTTACGGGAAGCAAACCGAAAATAAGCCGTTTCTGAGCCATAAGTAAAAATGACATTGAGGAAGGCAGCAAAAGCAAAAAATAAAGTCAATACGCCATACTCTGCCGTAGAAAATCCATAAAAGACATCTATATGCAGCGGCAAAAGCACATAATTAAGTAACCGTCCTAAAATACTACTCAGACCATAGAGAGCAGTCTCTCCTGCTAGTTTTTTCAGTAAACTCATGCCCCAAAATTAGAGAATATTTCTGATTTTTAAGTGAATTGTAAATAGGAGAGTTGGTGGATGAGTGATTGGTATCTTTAGTAGAAATATTTGAAGTTGAATAAAAAGCCCCCTCCAATCGCTTGTGAAGACACAGGCAATGACCAGATTATTTTTTATTCAAACTTATATATTTGATAATCAATATTTTACTTTTTTTACCAAAAAAATAACTAAAACTGCTTGTTTTATTGGTTTTTATCCTATAATTTAATTTGTATATTTTAAACCTTAAATTTAATATCATTGAATGCTCAAATGCTCAAATGGCGTATTATGCCTATTTTTTACATTGATTTTTGCAAGTTGCAATCAACTTGAAACAACCAAAATTCAAGAAGTTAGTCCCATTACTTTGTATGATTTACAAAACTTCTCAGAACCAGTACAAAAATATAATCTTCACAAAGCTCACACCAGAAGAAAAATATAATCTATGGAAAGAAAAAATAAATCAAGTTGCTGCCCAAAGTCTAAGCCATGAACAAAGAAGTTTAGTTTTAGAAGTTTCTAAAATTTTATCTGTTGATATTTTTATTGCTGGACATACCAAAAATCAAGAGATTATCAATAAACTTGCAGAGGATTTTACCAATCGGGCTCTTGAGCATTTTCCAAATGGTCAATTGCGTCGTTATTTTGGAAATTTAGAAAGCCTAAGACCTTCTCCATTTGAAGATTTCTCAAATAATAAAATGATACACCCTCGTGTTCAAGATATATTAGATAAGTCCAAAGATGAGTTAGCCAAAAGACGTATTGAGTGTAATTGTCGTTGGGGCTGGTGGTGTGATTCTAGATGTACTGATAATGGAAATTGTTCTGGTAATGGTGGTAAATATGCTGGTCTTTGTGGTTTTATGTTACTACAAGAGTGTGTCTCTGTTTGTAAATCTTAACAGAATCTTATAAATTTTTGATAAGTTTTATTAGCAAAAAAACATTTCAGCTTATTTTGTTAATAAAACTTATTGCATATTCTTAAAGGACGCACGTTGTGGTT
>Ga0163144_10009736_pt1 | contig 20596 bp, 20 predicted proteins | sample OliLak19BULKMAT1_FD_123175 | JGI IMG/M metagenome (GOLD analysis project Ga0163144, IMG submission 123175) | Freshwater microbial mat bacterial communities from Lake Vanda, McMurdo Dry Valleys, Antarctica - Oligotrophic Lake LV.19.BULKMAT1 | ecosystem: Environmental > Aquatic > Freshwater >... | reverse complement strand
TCTGCTTCTCCGGGCGGGGGAGCGCGAGTATGCTGGGTCATGATGACGTCGAAGACGTTGACCATAATCGCGACGCTCGCGGTCGCCACCGTGCTGCTCTCGATGCAGCTCGCCGCGGCGCAGGGCGCCGATGCGCCTGCCGCTCCGCCACCACCCGCCAGCGACGGCCCGACCCGATCGGGCTCGACAATGTATCGCTGGGTCGACAAGGACAAGACCGTCCACTATTCCGATCGACCGCAACCGGGCGCCGAATCGGTGACGGTGCAATCGCCGCAGACTTATTCCGCGCCGAAGGCGCCGCCAGTGCGCGCCAGCGCGAGCGCGTCATCGACTGCAGCGCCCCCTGCGGCCGCCTGCGGCATCACCTCGCCGAGCGCCGAGCAGGTGTTCCCGAACGCCCAGTCGGTGACGATCAGCTATCGCGGCCCGACCGGCGGCAACGCCGAACTGCTGCTGAACGGCGCCCCGAAGCAGACCCTGCCCGCGGGCCAGGCCTTCACGATTTCCCCGGTGCCGCGCGGCACCCATACCGCCACGGTCGCGATCACCAGCGACACCGGCGCGGCGCTGTGCCGCACGCCGAGCGTCACCTTCTACGTGACGCAGCCTTCGCTGCTGAGCCCGGTGCGCCAGCAGATGAATCGCCCCGCGCCGCGCTAGCGCGCCCGCCGCGCGGCTGCGATGCCGGACGGAGCGCCGCGGATGGCCGCTGAGCGCAACCTGCCCTCGCCACTCGCGCACTACGATCCCGCGGATCTCCTCGATGCGCTCGCCACCGGCATCGTCGTGATCGACGCGCAGCTGTGCGTGGTCTACGCGAACGTCGCGGCCCAGGACCTGCTGGCGATGAGCTTCAACCAGGCGCGCGGCCGGCCCTATGCCGACCTGTTCGTCGAATCCAACAGCCTCATCGCGACGCTGAAGCGCGCGCGCGACACCGGCTGCGTCTATTCCGAGCGCGAGGTCTCGGTGCGCCCCGCCGCGACGCCGCGCGAGACGCGCGTGCTCGACATCACGATCACGCCACTCGACGGCATGACCGGCACCAAGCTGCTGCTCGAGCTCTCCGACGAGACCCAGCGCGCGCGCCTGACGCGCGAGAGCGAACTGCGCGCGCGCCTCGAGGGCAGCCGGATGATGACGCGCCAGCTGGCGCACGAGATCCGCAACCCGCTCGGCGGCCTGCGCGGCGCCGCGCAACTGCTGGAACGCGAGCTCGCGAACCCGGCCCTGCGCGAATACACCGGCGTGATCATCAGCGAGGCCGATCGCCTGACGGCGCTGGTCGACTCGATGGCGGGCCCGATGCGCCATCCGAAGAAGATGCGCATGAACGTCCACGAGATCTGCGAGCACGTCCATCACCTGCTGCGTGCCGAAGCGCGCGCGACGGTGCTGGTGGAGCGCGACTACGACCCGAGCGTCCCGGATGGTGACTTCGACCGCAACCAGCTGGTGCAGGCGCTGCTGAACCTCGCGCGCAACGCGCTGCAGGCGGTCGGCGACCACGGTCGCATCACGCTGCGCACGCGTATCGTCAGCCACGCCCACATCGGGCTCGAGCGCCACCGTCTCGCGGTGCGCATCGAGGTCGAGGACAACGGTCCGGGCGTGCCCGAATCGATCCGCGGCAGCCTGTTCTATCCGCTGGTCACGGGTCGCGCCAACGGCACCGGCCTCGGCCTGGCCGTGGCGCAGGAAATCGTCACGCGCAACGCCGGCGCGATCGAATTCCAGAGTGAGCCCGGTCGTACCGTGTTCTGCATGCTGCTGCCGCTCGAGTCCAGGAAGACGTCCTCATGAATGTACAACCATTGCGTGTCTGGCTCGTCGACGACGACGCCTCGATCCGCTGGGTCCTCGAGCGCGCGCTGAAGAACGGCGGCATGGTGCCGAAGACCTTCGAGTCTGCGGAGCCCGCGCTCGACGCGCTGCGCAGCGACGTGCCCGACGTGCTGGTCACCGACATTCGCATGCCGGGCCAGAGCGGCCTCGAGTTGCTGCGCAAGATCCATGTCACGCGGCCGCAGCTGCCGGTGATCGTGATGACGGCGCATTCGGACCTCGGCAATGCCGTGTCCGCCTATGAGAGCGGCGCCTTCGAATACCTGCCCAAGCCGTTCGACATCGACCAGATTGTCGACCTGGTGCGGCGCGCGGCGCAGTCCGGCCTGAGGGCCGCGAACGATGCCGCGACCCCGAAGCGCATTCCCGAGCTGCTGGGACATGCGCCGGCGATGCAGCAGGTGTTCCGCGCGATCGGCCGCCTGTCGCGCTCGAGCGTGACGGTGCTGATCACCGGCGAGTCGGGCACCGGCAAGGAGCTGGTCGCGCGCGCGCTGCACGAGCACAGCCCGCGCTCGGCGAAGCCGTTCATCGCGCTGAACACCTCGGCGATTCCGTCGGAGCTGCTCGAGTCCGAACTGTTCGGCCACGAGAAGGGGTCGTTCACCGGCGCCGACGCGCTGCGCCGCGGCCGCTTCGAGCAGGCGGACGGCGGCACGCTGTTTCTCGACGAGATCGGCGACATGTCGATGCCGCTGCAGACGCGGCTGCTGCGCGTGCTGGCCGAGGGCGAGTTCTACCGCGTCGGCGGGCAGACGCCGATCAAGGTGGACGTGCGCGTGATCGCCGCGACCCACCAGCATCTCGAGGACCGCGTGACGCGCGGCCTGTTCCGCGAAGACCTGTTCCACCGCCTGAACGTGATCCGCATCGAGCTGCCGCCGCTGCGGATGCGGCGCGAGGACATCGGCAACCTGCTGGATCACTATCTCGCGGTCGCCGCCGGCGAGCTCGGCGTCGACGCCAAGGCGCTGGCGCCGGATGCGCGCGCCGCGCTGGAGGCCTATGGCTGGCCCGGCAACGTGCGCGAGCTGGTGAACCTTTGCCGGCGCCTCTCGGTACTGGCGCCGGGCAGCGAAGTGCATGCCGAGGACCTGCCGGGCGAAGTCGTCGGCGCCACCTCCGTCGCCGCGGCGGAGGCATGGACGGCCTCGCTCGGGCAGTGGGCCGAGGCTGAGTCGGCGCGCAGCGGCGCCACGCCGCTGCTCGACACGGCGCTGCCCCAGTTCGAGCGGGTGCTGATCCGCGTCGCGATGAAGCGCACGCAGGACCATCGGCAGGAAGCCGCGAAGCTGCTCGGCTGGGGCCGCAACACCCTGACGCGCAAGCTGAAGGAACTCGGCCTGTCCGACGCACACGGTGATGACGACGGCGAGTGACCGCGCCGGCGTGGTAACGTGCCCACGATGCCGCTGTTACGACGACCCGCACTGGCGCGGTTGCACGCTCGGACCGGCGTGATCCTCGCCCTGCCGCTGTTGCTGCTCGTGCTCAGCGGCACTGCGATGCTCTTCAAGGACCGTGTTCGTGCCGGCCGACTGGAGCGCGCCCCGCGAGGCGCTGCGCCACGAGGCCGACGCGGAGCTGGCGCGCCTGATGACGCTGCCGGGCCTGCGGGCGGTCGAGGCCGTGCAGCTGGCGCGCGGCAACCGCGCCTTTCACCTCGTCGAGACGCCCGGTGCCGCGCCGACCTACTGGCGTACCGTGGCGTCCGCGGCCGCGGACGACACGCCGTGGCGGCTGCGCGCCGAGCACTTCGTGCTCGATCTGCATGCCCACCTGCTGGCAGGCGCGGCCGTCGCTGCTGCGCGCCCACATCGCGCTCGGTGGCGCGGCTGGCCTGCTGTTCCTGGCGCACGTCGTCAGCGGCTTGCTGCTGGCCATCAACCCGCCGGTGCGCGCCTTGCTCAAGCCTTTCGCCGACCCGCGTGCGGTGCAGGCGCCCCGGGGCGTGGCGCTCGGCTTCGCCGCGGGCGACGCGGCGGCGTCGATCGCCGCGCTGCGGCGCGTTTTTCCGCAGGGCGCCGTGACGCAGCTCGTGCCGCTGGCGGCAGGCAGCAGCACGCAGTGGTCGCTGAAGCTGCGGCTGCCTGGCGAAGCACATCCGAATGGTCGTTCCAACGTCACGCTGGATGTCGCCGCCGGCCGCATCGTCGCGACGCGCGATGCGCGCCTCGCGGGTGCGCCCGCGGCCTATGACGACGCCCTGTATCCGCTGCACATCGGAAGGTTGTTCGGCGACGCCCCGCGGGTGCCGTGGCTGCTCGGCGGCATCGGTCTGTTCCGGCTGGTCACGGCCGGCGTGACGGCGTTCCTGCGGCGGCGGCCGGCGCCACGCGCCTCGCGACGGCCCGCGCCCGTATAATCGCGGGCCCGGCCGTCCACGTCACCGACATGCCCGAATTCTTCGACCAAGTGTGGCTCGGCAACAGCGCGCGCGCCTGGCTGCTGGCCGCCGCCGCGTTCCTCTTCATGTTCACGGTGCTGCCGCTGGCGCGCAGTTTCGTGCTGTCGCGGCAGTCGCGCGTCGTGGCGGCCGGCAACGGTCACTCCGGCATCGAACTCGCGCTGCTGCTGATCGCGCGCACCGGGCTGCTGTTCCTGTGGATCGTCGCGGTGTTCGTCGCAGGCCGCTTCCTCGAATCGCCGCCGCGGATCGAGCAGGCCTCGAAGGTGCTGATCGTCATCGTCGTCTGGTTCCAGGTCGCGCGCTGGGGCATCACGGCCGTGGGCTTCGCGCTCGAGCGGCAGCAGGCGAAACACGAAGCCTCGGGCGACCCTGGCTTCCGCGGCTCGATCGGCATCGTGATGTTCGTCGCACAGCTGGTCATCTTCGCGGTCGCGATCCTGCTGGCGCTCGACAACCTCGGCATCAACATCACGGCGCTGGTGGCCGGCCTCGGCATCGGCGGCATCGCGATCGCGCTCGCGGTGCAGACCATTCTCGGCGACCTGCTCGCCTCGCTGTCGATCACGCTCGACAAGCCGTTCACCGTCGGCGACTTCCTGAAGCTCGACGACATCGAGGGCCACGTCGAGCGGATCGGCGTCAAGAGCACGCGGCTGCGCAGCGTCTCGGGCGAGCAGGTGATCCTCGCCAACGCCGACCTGCTGAAGAGCCGCATCCGCAATCTCGGCCGAATGCCCGAACAGCGGGCGCTGCTGAGCATCCCGATTTCCTACGAGACCCCGCCGGAGAAGGTCGACGACGTGACCGCGCTGATCGAGAAGGCGGTGGCCGGGGTGCCGGCGGCGCGGTTCGAGTACTGCGTGCTGAAGACACTGGCAGAGACCGCCCTGGTGTTCGAGATCTGCTATTTCGTGCCCGATCCCGCCGGCGGCCGCTACTTGCGCACCACCGACGCGATCAACCGGCACATTCATGCCGCGCTCGCCGACGCCGGCGTCTCGTTCGCCAGCGCCGCGCGTACGGTGCCGCTGCGTGCGCACTAGAATCTCGCGATAAAGACCAAGCAGGAAATCGTCGATAACTGGCCGCCGCGCTACACCGGCACGGCGCCCGCGGACTTCGGCCACTACCTCGAGATCTTCGCCAGCGCCGCCGGCGTGCCGACCCGGGGGCGCGAACGGCCGATGCCGAATGCCACGGCCGACGGCATCACGATGATCAACTTCGGCATGGGCAGCGCCAACGCCGCCACGGTCATGGACCTGCTGTCCGCGATCGCGCCGAAGGCGGTGCTGCTGCTCGGCAAGTGCGGCGGCCTGAAGCGCACGAACCAGCTGGGTGACCTGGTACTGCCGATCGCGGCGATCCGCGGCGACGGCACCTCGAACGACTATCTGCCGCCGGAAGTACCGGCATTGCCCGCGTTCAGCCTGCAGCGCGCGGTGTCGACGATGATCCGCGACCTCGATTCCGACTACTGGACCGGCACCGTGTACACCACCAACCGCCGCGTCTGGGAGCACGACGACGCGTTCAAGGAATACCTGCGCAAGACGCGCTGCTGCTCGTCAGCGACCAGCCGATGGTGCCGGACGGCGTGAAGACCGAGGCGTCGGACCGCAAGGTGACGGACGTCTTCGTCGTCAAGCAAATCAAGATCGGCGTCGAGGCGTTGCGGCTGATCCGCCGCCACGGGAAGAGCGTCGAGCACCTGCGCTTCGACGAGTGAGGCGGCGACGCACGACGCGTCAGTGGCGACGCATCGCCACGATCCCCAGCTGGGGTTCTGCCGTCTAGTGCCGCTGCCGAAGGCAATGCAGACTACTTGCCCAGGCGGCTCCGGGGCTGCACCGGGCGCGGGTTAGCTCCACGATCTTCGCCCAGGGAAGGTCAGTTCAGGCCGATGCGCCGGTAGCCGATCAGCCGATGGTCAACGTCCAGCGGCAAGCAAAGTTCGGGCACTCGATTCGGAACCTCTCAAGGCGACGACCAGTCGCGCTGCTTGTCAAGAAACGCCTTGTAGAAGTACGCTGAGCGTCGCGTGATGAACCGGCAGTTGGGATGAACCTCGTCAGTGCGCGATTCCGGGTGCTGTCCAGATTCGTCCGAGTGGCTTCCCCATGACGGCCAACACCCATGGAAGCCCTGCGCCCCCGGAACGCATCCGTCGTCATTCGGTCGTCACACGATTGACGCACTGGCTCAACGTGCTGGCCGTCGTTGTGCTCGTGATGAGCGGTCTGCAGATCTTCAACGCCCATCCGCGGCTCTACTGGGGCCAGGCAGGTGCGAACGCCGACATGCCGTTCATCGAGATCACCTCAGTGGTCTCCGGCGCCGATGGTCGACGTGGCGTCGTGCGCTTTGGCAGGCACGCCGTCGACACCACTGGATTTCTCGGTCTCTCGGGCTCTCTCGACGATCCGATGCGACGCGGTTTCCCGGCCTGGGCCACGCTGCCGGGCTACCAGGACCTGGCGACCGGTCGTCGCTGGCACCTGTTCTTCGCCTGGGTGCTGGTATTGAACGGTGCCCTCTACGTGCTCTACAACGCCGCTTCCGGTCACCTTCGGCGCGACCTGTGGCCGACCACTCGCGAACTTGCCCCGACGCACGTCTGGAGTGAAGTCAAGGCGCACATCCGCCTGCGCTGGCCGACCGGCGAGGCCGACAAGTCCTACAACGTGCTGCAGAAGCTGACCTATCTCAGCGTGATCGCCGTCGCCCTGCCGTTGATTCTCCTGACCGGACTGACGATGTCGCCGGGTTTCAATGCCATTGCACCGTGGCTGCTCGACGTGCTCGGAGGTCGGCAGTCGGCGCGGACCCTGCACTTCATCGCCGCAGCGTTCATCGTCGGCTTCATCATCGTGCACGTAGGGCTGGTATTGCTTGCCGGGCCGTGGAACCTGATGCGTTCGATGGTGACGGGTCGATATACGGTAAGGCCGGACCGGCGCTCGCCGGCACAATCTCCATACGCCCCGTCCGCGTCATGAGCCCCACATGAACGGTATCCTGATGTCCCGCCGCCGTCTGCTGCTCAGCGGTGCCGCCGGCGCCAGCGGCCTGCTGCTCGTCGGTTGCGATTCGCTGAGCCGCAATCGCAGCGTCAAACGCGTGCTCGCCCGCGCCGAGGGGTTGACGTTCGCGACCCAGCGGGCGCTCCAGCCACGGCTCGCCCTGGCACGCGAGTTCAGCGAGGCGGACCTGTCGCCGGTGTTCAAGGCCAACGGCACGATGCGACCGGATACCCCGCAGTACCTGGATTTGCTGGAGCAGGGCTTCGCCAACTGGCGGCTGGTCATCGACGGCCTGGTCGATCGCGCGATGGCCCTGAGTCTCGCCGACCTCGGCCGGCTGCCGGCGCGTACCCAGATCACCCGGCACGACTGCGTCGAAGGCTGGTCGGCCATCGGGAAGTGGATCGGGCCGCAGCTCGGGCCGATCCTGAAGACGGCCGGGCTGCGACCGAATGCACGCTACGTGGTGTTCCACTGTGCCGACAATCTCGGCAACGAACCGAGCAAGGGCGGCGACCAGAGCGCCGGACGCTACTATGAGTCGATCGACCTCGTGGACGCCTTCCATCCGCAGACGATACTGGCGCATTCGATGAACGGCGCGCCGCTCCCCGTGCGCCACGGTGCGCCGTTGCGGCTGCGCGTCGAACGCCAGCTCGGCTACAAGCAGGCCAAATACCTGATGCGCATCGAGGCCGTCGACAGTTTCGAACGCTTCTCGGGCGGCAAGGGCGGGTTCTGGGAAGATCGCGGCTACGAGTGGTACGCCGGTATCTGAGCGTGTCAGCGAGGCGCCATCAGCAAGGTGCGCAGCTGCGCCTCAAAACGATCTCCGCGTGGTTGGCCCGAGTGCAGTTCGCCGACCGCCGTCGCGGCGACACGCCCCTGGCGATCGACAAGATAGAACGCTGGCCAGTACTGATTGTTCAGGCGCTTCCAGTACGCGAAATCCGGATCCAGCATCACCGGATAGGTGATGCCGAGCTCGCGCACCGCGCGTGTCACGTTCCCCGGCACGCGCTCATGCGCGAACTCCGGGGTGTGAACGCTGACCACCACCAGCCCCTGCGCCGCGTATTTCGACACGGCCGCCTTCAGCCAAGGCAGCGTATTGCGGCAGTTGCTGCAGCCGAAGGTCCAGAACTCGATCAGTACCACCTGGCCGCGCAGCGCTTTCAGCGACAGCGGCGGGGAGTTGATCCACGCGGCCGGCTCGGTTGCCGGGAACGGCGGTGCGATGGGGAGTTCCGCCGCTGCGGCGCAAGGCCATAGTGCCAGCAGGGTGACGAGTACGGATATTGTGCAGCGCATGCCAAGTTGACCGGTCCTGGTGGCACAATATTTCGCCCGCTGCCCGCGATATTCCCGGTAGCGGCCGGGTCTACTGGTCAGCGATCCTCGAAGGTTCGACGAATGACGACTGCGTTGATACTGACTGGCGGCGGCAGCCTCGGCGCGGTTCAGGTGGGCATGCTGCGCGAGCTGATGTCTGCCGACCTCCGGCCGGACTTCATCGTGGGGGTTTCTGCCGGGGCGCTGAATGGCGCGTTCCTCGCGGCGGATCCTGGAGTCGCCACCCTGGATCGCATGGTGGCACTGTGGAGCCGCGTGACGACGCGCGAGATACTCGGTCTCTCGTGGCGCTCGCTGCTGGCGCTCGCCGGCCTGCGGGACCATATCGCCGATTCGCGCGGACTTCGCGCCCTGCTCGCGCGGGAACTCAGGGCTCGCGATTTCGCCAGCCTGCAGATTCCCCTGCATGTGATCAGCGCGGAGCTCACCTCGGGTGACAGCGTCGTGCTGTCGACGGGTCCGCTCTGGGACGCGGTACTCGCCAGCACCGCCATTCCCGGCGTCTTTCCTCCCGTGGCAATCGACGGGCGGTTGCTCGTCGATGGTGCGGTCGCGCATGAGTCGCCGATCGCCGTGGCGATACGACTCGGCGCGACGCGATGCATCGTGGCGCCGTGTGGCTTTCCCTGCGCCGACGCGAGGGTGCCCGGGAACGCCCTCGGGCGCGCGATGCACGCCATAACACTGCTGGGCTGCCGCCAGCTCAGACAGGATTACGAGCGGTATTCGGCGAGCATCGACATCTGCGTGGTGCCGCCGCTGTGCCCGCTCGGGCAGTCGGCGTACGACTATTCTCGTGGAGCCGATCTGATCCAGCGCGCCCGTAGCTTCACGCAGGCCTGGCTCGCTTCCGGGGGGCTCGGCCGATCCGAGTTTCCCGGTGCACTGCTACCGCATAATCACTGACGAATTCCCGACGCGCTGACCCGCGCCTAGCCGAGCCGCAATGTGCCGACGAGCTCGGTGACGTTTGCCATGCCGTTCGCCTTCAGATAGTCGGCGATCCCCGCATTGATCTTGCGGCAGGTCATCGGGTCGTAGAACAGCGAGGTGCCGACGCCGACCGCGGCGGCGCCCGCGATCATGAACTCGATCGCATCGGCGGCGTTGACGATGCCGCCCTGGCCGATGATCGGCACGCCATGGACCTTGGCGATGCCGTAGACCTGGTGCACCTTCAGCAGCGCGATCGGCTTGATCGCCGGGCCCGAGAGCCCGCCCTGCACGTTGCCGATCACCGGGCGGCGGGTCTTCACGTCGATCGCCATGCCCATGATCGTGTTGATCACCGACAGGCCGTCGCTGCCGGCCTCGATGCACAGGCGCGCGTTCTCGCGGATGTCGGTCTGGTTCGGCGAGAGCTTGGTGATCAGCGGCTTCTTCGTCACGGCGCGGCAGGCGGCGACGACGCGCGCCGACATGTCGGGGTAGTTGCCGAAGGCGACGCCGCCTTCCTTGACGTTCGGGCAGGAGATGTTGATCTCGATCGCGTCGATCGGCGAATCGTCGAAGCGGCGCGTGACCTCGGCGTATTCCTCGATCGTCGAGCCGGAAACGTTGGCGATGAAGCGCGTCTCGCTGAAATCGAGCATCGGCAGGATCTTCCGCACCACGTGGTCGGTGCCGGGGTTCTGCAGGCCGATCGCGTTCAGCATGCCCATCGGCGTCTCGTAGACGCGGTGCGCCGGGTTGCCGAGCCGCGGCTCGAGTGTCGTGCCCTTCAGCACCACCGCACCGGCGTCGCGGTTCGAGAAGCCTTCGACGCGGGTGTATTCCTCGCCGAAGCCGACGCAGCCGGAGAGCAGCACGATCGGCGAAGAAAACTCCATGCCGAGGAAACGATAGCGGAGGGGATTCTCGACGGATTGGATCACGGCGGCCATGCCGACATTATCGCGCAGCCTGTGGCGCTCGTCGCGCGCCCCGGCTCGCCCGATCGGCAGCAGGTGTGTCGATCAGGCCAGCTTGAGGGCGGCAAACAGCAGCCCCATGCCGACGATCTGGACGGAGCCGAGCCAGATCGTCAGGTCCTTGCGCAGGGCTGCAAGACCGGAATCCAGGTCCTTGCGCAACAATGCGATGGCGGACCGCCATTCCTGGCGCACTGGCGCGAACTCCGGGACCAGCTCGCGCCGGAACGCATCGAGGTCAGACTTCGTCGCCAACTGGGTGAGCATGTCGCGCTTCAGGACCTCCACCACGGCCCTTGCCTTGTCGGCCGGGACGTTGATGCCGACGACGGCATCATACCGAGAATGCAGGGCGATCATGGGACCTCGGTATCCACGCCAGGAGAAGGGTGCCCGAGGCATGGCGCCTGCATTCTCGTCCGGCGCAGTCGTCGCGCGAGTTGCTAGCATCGCGCGATGTTCCGGATCGTATTGTTCGAACCCGAAATCCCGCCCAACACCGGCAACGTGATCCGGCTCTGCGCCAACACGGGTGCCGAACTGCACCTGATCAAGCCGTTGGGCTTCGATCTCGATCGGCGCTCGCTGCGACGCGCCGGCCTCGACTATCGCTGGATGGCTCGGGTGCATGCGCACGACGACTTCGCGGCCTGCGAGCGCGCGCTCGGTGCGGCATCGTGGCCGCTCCAATGGCGCGCGTCCGAGACCGGCAGTACGCGTCGCTACGACCAGGTGAACTATAGCGAGGGCGATGCGCTGCTGTTCGGCTCTGAGAGTCGCGGCCTGCCCGATGCGGTGCTGGCGCGGATCGGGCCAGCGGCGCTCGCCAGCATCCCGATGCAGGAAAGCAATCGCAGCCTGAATCTCTCGAACTGCGTCACGCTGGTCGTCTACGAAGCCTGGCGGCAGCACGGCTTTCGCGTCGCGCGCGGCCGTGCTCCCGCGTAGGCCGCGCAACTGCCCCGAAATGCGGCTTGTCATCGACGGCACGCGCCTTCACTCTTGCGGGATCTTGTCTACCTCATCCTCGATCGCGGCGGGTTCGATCCCGTCAGCGGCCTGGTCCGGCCGGCCTGCAGTGTCCGTTGCGGCCGTCGCGCCCGCCGAGCTCGACGCGGCGCTCGCGCGCCTCGGCTACGCCGGCTTCCGTCCCGGCCAGCGCGAGGCGATCCAGAGCCTGCTCGAGACGAAGCGCGTGCTGCTGGTCGCACCCACCGGCGGCGGCAAGAGCCTTTGCTACCAGCTGCCCGCGCTGGTGCTGCCCGGCACCACGATCGTCGTCTCGCCGCTGATCGCGCTGATGCAGGACCAGGTCGCGGCGCTCGAGGCGCGCGGTGTCGCGGCCACCTTCCTCGCCTCCACGCTCGATGCCGCTACGATGCGCGCGCGGCTCGCGGGCCTCGCGCGCGGCGCCTATCGCCTGGTTTACGTCGCGCCCGAGCGGCTGGTCGCGCCGGATTTCCGCGCCCGGCTCGCGCGGCTCGACTGCCCGCTGATCGCGGTCGACGAAGCGCACTGCATCAGCGAGTGGGGCCACGACTTCCGTCCCGAATACCTGCAGATCGGCGCGCTGGTGCAGGAGCTCGCGCCGCGCCACGTGCTCGCCTGCACCGCCACCGCCACGCCGGTGGTGCGCGACGAGATCCTGGTCCGCCTCGGCCTGCCGGCCGACACGCCGCAGCTGGTGCGTGGCTTCGCGCGGCCGAACCTCGCGCTGCGCGTCGCCGAGGTGTCCGGCGTGCGCGAGAGAGAAGCGCAGGTCGATGCGGCGCTCGAAGAGGCGCTGGGGAGGCGTCAGGCGGTCGCTGCGGCTGCCGCGCGCCCCGCGCGTCGCGGCGACGCGCAACCAGAGGACGACAGTCCGCTTCCCGGCGGTGCGCAGCGCGACGCCGGCGCCGCCATCGTCTATTCGCCGACGCGCCGCCAGGCCGACGACGAAGGCGTGCGGCTCGCGGCCGCCGGCTGGCGCACCGCGGTCTATCACGCCGGGCTCGACGCCGGCGTGCGCTCGCGCGCGCTGACGGCTTTCATGCGCCGCGAGGTCGAGGTGGTCGTTGCCACCAATGCCTTCGGCATGGGCATCGATCGCGCCGACGTGCGCGCGGTGATCCACCTCGGCCCGCCGGGCTCGATCGAGGCCTACTACCAGGAAGTCGGTCGCGCCGGCCGCGACGGCGGCGATGCGCTCGGCCTGCTGTGCTGGACGCAGCAGGACCTGCCGCTGCGTCGCCGCCTGCTCGAGCGGCCGATGGGCGACCGCGACCCCGACCCGGAAGTCATCGACCACAAGTGGAACCTGTTCCTCGAGCTGATCCGCTGGGCCGAGGGCGGCAGCTGCCGGCACGACGCGATCCTGCGCTATTTCGGCGATGAGGCCGAGACGCTCGCCGGCTGCGGTCGTTGCGACGTCTGCCTCGCGCTTGCCGGCGATGCCGGCAGCTGGGACATCGGCGCCGCTGCCGACGCTGCCGACGTCGCCCCCGACGTCGCCCCCGATGTCGCCAGACTAGCTGCGGCCGCGCGCGCCACCGAGCTCGCGCGCATCCTGCTCTCGGGCGTCGCGCGGCTCGATGGCCGCTTCGGCCTGAAGCAGGTGGTGCGGCTGCTGCATGGCGAGGCCGAGGAACGCCTCGAGCGCATGGGCCTCACCCAGGTCAGCACCTTCGGCCGTCTCGCAGAACGTCCGCAGGAATGGATCCAGCGCGCGCTCACACGCTGCATCACGGCCGGCTGGGTCAGCTTCACCGGCGACGAACACCCCGTGGTGCGGCTCACGCCCGACGGCGTCGCCGTGATGCGCGCGCAGCAGCCCGCGCGCTGGCTGCCGCCGCCGGCCGCGCGCGCCAGACCCGCGCGCGGTGGCAGTGCCGGGTCGCGCGGCGCGACACGCGGGGTCGGCGGCGCGGGCCGCGGTGCGAGCGGCGCACGCAGCGGTGAAGACGAGATCGCGCTCGACGCCGACGGGCAGGCGCTGTTCGACGCGCTGCGTGCCGTGCGTCTCGCGCTCGCGCAGGAACACGCCGTGCCGGCCTATGTCGTCGCCCACGACCGTACGCTGCGCGAGCTCGCGCGGCAGCGGCCGCTGACCCAGCAGCACCTGCTGCGCGTGCCGGGCTTCGGCGCGCAGAAGGTCGACAAATATGGTGAGGCCTTCCTGCGCGTGATCGATGCTTCGATCGTGCAGGCGCAGCAGCCACGGGAACGCGGGGTCGGGGGCTGAGCGCCCGTCAGCCCGGCGCCGCGCCGCCGGGAGCGCTGAACTCGGTCTTGCGCAGCAGCTCCTCGAGTTCCGCCGGATCCACCGGCTTGGTCAGGTGACGGTCGAACCCGGCTTGCGCGGCGCGCGCCTTGTCGTCGGGGTGGCCCCAGCCGGTCAGCGCGATCAGCTCGAGGTCCGCGCCGTCCGGCGCGGCGCGCAGCGCGCGCGCAGCGTCGTAGCCGTTCAGGTCCGGCATGCCGATGTCGAGCAGGGCCACGTCGGGACGGAACTCCGCGGCGACCTGCAGCGCCTGGCGACCGCCGTGCGCGACCCGCACCTCGTGTCCGGCGAGCTCGAGGATCATCCCGAGGCTGTCGGCCGCGTCCTCGTTGTCGTCGGCCACCAGCACGCGCCGCCTGGCGCGCCGCGCCGGGTCGACGGCCGCCGCGGCTTCGGACGCCCCGGCCCCGGTCTCGATCGGCATCGGCAGGTGCACGACGAACTCGCTGCCGCGTCCGGGGCCCTCGCTGCGTGCCTCGATCGAGCCGCCGTGCAGCTCGACCAGCCCCTTGACCAGTGCGAGGCCGATGCCGAGCCCGCCCTCGGAGCGGCTCAGCGTGTCGGCCACCTGCGAGAACATCTCGAAGATCGAGCGCAGCGCCGCCGGCAAAATGCCGATGCCGGTGTCGCGCACGGTGACCAGGAGGTTCGGCGGCGCGACGCGCGCGAGCACCGCGATGCGCCCACCCGCATCGGTGTACTTGGCCGCATTGGTCAGCAGGTTCGAGATCACCTGCGCGAGGCGCAGCGGATCGGCGTCGATCTCGACGTCGGGCACCGGCAGATCGATCGCGAGTACATGCCGCTTGCCGTCGATCAGCGGGCGCGCGGCTTCGACCGCCGTCTCGATCACGCTACCGAGCCCGATCCGCTCGCGGCGCAGTTCGAGCTTCCCCTGCGTGATGCGCGCGACGTCGAGCAGGTCGTCGAGCAGCCAGGCCATGTGCGTCACCTGGCGCTGGATCACCTGCCTGGACCAGTGCAGCGCGGCTGCGTCGAGCTGCGGCGAGCCGAGGATCCGCGCGGCGTTGCGGATCGGCGCCAGCGGGTTGCGCAACTCGTGCGCCAGCGTCGCGAGGAATTCGTCCTTGCGGCGATCGGCGACGCGCAGCGTGGCCTCGATCGCCTTCTGCGCGGTGACGTCCTGCACGGTGCCGATCACGTGGTACGCCTCGCCGTCGCGGAAGCGCACGTTACCGGTGGCGCGCACCCAGCGCTCGTGGCCGGCGCCGTCGGTGACGCGGTACTCCTCCTCGTAGCGCCCGCTAGATCGCTTGGGGTCGAGCACGCGTTCGATCGAGGCCTGCACCGTCGCCTGGTCTTCCGGATGCACGCACGACATGAAACGTTCGTACGTGATGTCATCGTCGGGCCCGACGCCCCAGATGGCGCGCGCGCGTGCGTCCCAGTGGCGGCGGCCGCCGGCGAAATACTCGAGGATGCCGAGCTGCGCCGCGTCGGTCGCGAGCCGCAGGCGCTCGGCCGCGCGTTCGCTCGCGATCACCAGCCGGCGAATCTCGTCGACGTCGCTCGAGGTGCCGAACCAGCGATCGATCTGGCCGGCGTGATTACGGTGCGGAGTCGCGCGGGCGCTGAACCAGCGGTAGGCGCCGTCGCGGCGCCGCAGCCGGCACTCGGCCTCGAGCGGCTGGCCGCTGCGCAGCGAGAGCTGCCACAGGCGGCCGATCGGGCCGCGATCCTCTGGATGCACCGCGTCGAACCAGGCGTTGCCCAACGCCTGCTCGGGCGCCTGGCCCGAGTATTCGTACCAGCCCAGATTGAGGTAGTCGCAGGCGCCGTCGGCGCTGGCCGTCCAGACCAGCACCGGGACGCTGTCGGCAAGCGCCACAAAGCGCTGCTGGCTGTCGCGCAGCGCGGCCTCGATGCGCTTCTGTTCGGTGACGTCCTGCTCGACGCCGACCGTGCGTACTGCGCGTCGCTGGCCATCGACGAGGCCGAACCAGGTCTGCGTGCGCGACAGGATCCAGCGGATCCCGCCATCACGGCACACGATCCGGTATTCGCCGACGAAGGCGCCGGAACCCCCGGGATCGCCCGAGGCGCCAACCGCCGCCAGGTGCGCGGCGCGATCGTCCGGATGGACCTGCGCATCGAGCACCTCGAGGCTCTGCGCCTCGCCGGGCGACAGCTCGTGGATCTCGCGCATCCGGTCGGACCAGTAGAGCGTGCGCTGCAGGTAGTCGTGGTCGAACACGCCGGCGCCGGCAATGCGCGTGGCGAGATCGAGCTGAGCCTTGCGGCGCGCAAGCTCTTCCTGCACGGACTTCGCGAGATCGATGTCGGTGCTGGTGCCGTACCAGCGCACGACGCGGCGCAGGTCGCCGAGCTGCTCGAATTCGGTGTGGCCGCGCGACTCGACCCAGCGGACCTCGCCATCGGGCCGCAAGATCCGGTGCTCGACCGAGAACCGGCCTGGGCCCGCGGGATCGAGCGAGGCCTCCACCACCTGCACGATGCCGTGATCCTCGGGGTGGATGAGCTCGAGGATGCGCGCGCTGGTCGGTTCCTCGTCTGGCTGCAAGCCCCAGATTGCCTTCAGGCGCGCCGAGAACACCCGGTGCCCCGACAGTGCGTCATAGCTGAACACGCCGATGCCGGTGGCCTCGAGTGCGAGGTTGGTCTGGGTCTGCTGCGCGCGCAGCACCGCGGCGGAATCGTGCAGCCGACAGGCCACGGCCGCGAAGCGGGCCAGCTGCGCGAGCAGCCGTGCATCCTCGCGATCAAAGTGCTGTTCCGCAAGGTGGTGCACCGCCCAGACCGTGCCGACCACCCGCCCGCCAACCGCGAACGGGGTGATCAGCACTTCGTGCACCGGCGGCCCGAGCTCGTCGAGGCCGCCGTGCAGGCGGCCCGGGCGATCGAGCAGCTGCGTCGCCTCCGGATCGAGTGCGATTGCCCAGGCGCTGAGCTGGCGGGGCTGGCGCCGGCCGCTGCCTGCCGCGGCCAGCACGCCGCTCACGCCGCGCCAGAAATAGGTGGGTTCGCCGGCGCCGGGCTCGAGCAGGCTGATGCCGGCGGAGCCGGCGCGGCAAAGTTCGGTGACGGTGTCGGCGAGCGCCTGCAGGATCGTCGACGGCGCGGCGGCAAGGCTATCCATCAGCCGCAGCAGCGCCTGGTTCTCGATCGCATGTTGGGGCGGACGGCTCGGCCGGCGCTCGAGCTCGGCGGTGATCACCACTGCCTCGCGGGGCGTCGCAGGCTCGAGCACTGTTGCAGCTTGCATTCAGGACACCGTGCCGGAAATTGCGCCAGCATTGCCGGCGAACGGGTTCGCGCCTTCGGCGCCGATTCTGTGCTTCGCAACGTGAGGGCTCAAGCGGGACGAAGACTATCTTGCGCGGACGATCCGCCAGGGTGGTTCCTTGGGATGGCGCAAGGGCGTCGTCCCCGCGACAATCCGGCCGGGACCGCTGCCGGTCTCGCAATGAGGGCGCAACGGTGGCGATGCTCGAAGGCAAGGTCCTGCTCGTGGTCGGAGGCTCGAGCGGCATGGGTCGGGCGACGGCCGAAGGGCTGGCGCGCCATGGTGCCGAGGTGGTGATCGCCGCGCGGCGGCTCGAGCTCTGCGAGGCCGCGGCGCGCGGTATCCGCGACGCCGGTGGCCGCGCCAGCGCCGCGATGGTGGACGTCACCGACGCGGCCTCGGTGGCGGCGCTGTTCGACGGCCTCGCGCGGCAGTTCGGCCGTCTCGACGGCGCCTTCAACAACGTCGGCCGCACGCTCGGCAGCTCGCCGACGCACGAGACGCCGCTGGAGCGCTTCCAGCAGACGCTCGAGATCAACCTGGTCGCGGTGTTCCGCTGCCTGCAGCACGAGCTGCGGCTGATGCGCGCGGGCGGCGGTGGCGCGATCGTCAACAACAGCTCGATCGGCGGCACCCGTGGCTTCGCGGGCCTGCAGGACTACTGTGCGGCGAAGTGGGGCCTGATCGGGATGTCGAAGGCCGCCGCGCTCGAGAACGCGACCCACGGGATCCGCATCAATGTGATCGCACCGGGCCTGGTCGCCACCGAGCGTTTCGAGCAGGTGCGCGCCGAACACGGCGCGGTGATCGCCGCGCGCCTCGCCGAAGTGCCGATGCAGCGGCCCGGCGCGATGACGGAAGTGGCCGAGACCGTCGCGTGGCTGCTCGGGCCGGCGTCGAGCTACCTGACCGGCGCCGTGGTGCCGCTCGACGGCGGGGAGTGCGCGCGATGACGGCGCCAGGCGACGCACACGAAAACCTGCACGACGACGCATCGCGTCGCGGGACGGCCGTGGCGCGCGACTGCGACCGGGCCTTCGTCCGCCTGCACGAGGGCCTGCTGCACTATCGCCATGCCGGGCCCGGCTCCGGCGCTGCGCTGCCGCTCTGGATGATGCATGCCTCGCCGGCCTCCTCGCGCAGCGTCGAGCCGCTCGCGCTCGAGCTGGCGAACCGCCACGGCCGGCGCGTGTTCGCGCCCGACACGCCGGGCTTCGGCGACTCGGCGCCGCTGGCGCAGTCTGAACCCGCGATGGCGGACTATGCCGACGCCATGCTGCGTGCGCTGGATGCACTGCGGCTCGAGCGTGTCGATCTCTATGGCTTCCACACCGGCGCGCACATCGCGATCGAGATGGCGCTGGCCCGGCCCGAGCGCATCGGCGCGCTGGTGCTCGACGGGCTGCTGTGGCTCGAGGACGACGAACGCGAGGCTTACCTGACGCAGTACGCGCCGCCTCTGCTGCTGGACGCCAACGGCACGCAGGTGTTCACCGCGTTGCAGTTCATCCGCGACCAGGCCTGGTTCTTCCCGCATTTTCGCCGCGACGCGGCGCACAACCTCGGCGGCGGTGCGATGCCGCCGGAGCTGCTGCACGTCCTGACGGTCGACCTGCTGAAGGGCGCCGAGACCTACCACCTCGCGTACCACGCGGTGTTCCGCCATCGTCTCGCGGAGCGGCTGCCACGGCTTGGCGCGCGGCCGGTGATGATGATGGCGGATGCCGCGGATCCGACGCGCCATGCCGTGGCGCGCGCGGCTTCCGTGGTGCCGGGCGCGGCCCGCACGGTGCTCGCGGAATCCTGGTCGCCGGCGGGTCTCGCGACCAAGGCGGCGACGGTCGTCGATTTCGTCAGTCGAACTCGGACTTGATCGGCCGCGTCATCAGCCCGTGCACCACCTCGCGCGCCGGCGCGCCCTCGTAGAGCGTGCGGTACAGGCCCTCGGCGATCGGCATCGAGACCCCCGCGCGCAGCGCCACCGCGCGCAGCGCGCGCGCGGCCGAGTAGCCTTCGACCACCTGACCGATGTCGGCAAGCGCGGCTTCGACGCTGCGGCCCACCGCGAGCGCGAGCCCGAAGCGGCGGTTGCGCGACTGGTCGTCGGTGCAGGTCAGCACCAGGTCGCCGAGCCCGGCGAGGCCCATGAAGGTCTCGCGCTGCGCGCCGAGTGCGACGCCGAGGCGTGTCATCTCGACCAGGCCGCGGGTGATCAGCGCGATGCGCGTGTTGGCGCCGAAGCCGAGGCCGTCGGAGAGGCCGGCGCCGACCGCCATCACGTTCTTGACTGCACCGCCGACCTCGACGCCGACGATGTCGGTGGAGGTGTAGGCGCGGAAGTTCGACGAGGACAGGCTGGTGGCAAGCGCGGTCGCGAACTCCGGATCGGGCGAGGCGACCGTCATCGCGGTCGGCAGGCCGGCGCCAACCTCGCGCGCGAAGGTCGGGCCGGACAGCACCGCGATCGGCACCTCGCCCCCGAGCACCTGCCGCGCCACCTGGTGCGGCAGCAGCCCGGTCTCGAGCTCGAAGCCCTTGGTGGCCCAGGCAAGGCGCAGGTCGGCGCGCAGCCGCGGGCGCAGCTCGGTGAGCGTCGCGCGCAGCGCGTGGCTCGGCACCGCGACCAGCAGGTCGCGCGCGCCGGCGAGCGCTGCGTCGAGCGAGGCGGCGATGCCGAGGTTTTCGGGAAACATCGCGCCCGGCAGGTAGCGTACGTTCTCGTGCTCGCGCGCCATGCGCTCGCGCTGCAGCGCATCGCGACCCCAGAGGCGGGTCGGGTGGCCGGAACGCGCGAACTGCAATGCCAGCGCGGTGCCCCAGGAGCCGGCGCCGAACACCGCCACCGGCAACGGCGGCGCGACCCCTGGCGACGCGAGCGGCGTCGTGGTGCTGGTCGAACCCGCCGCGGCGCCCACGCGCGTCAGCTGTTCAGTGGCTTCTGCTGCTGCTGCTGCGCGGCGGTGTCGGCGAGCGAGCGCGCGTACAGCGCGTCGAAGTTGACCGGCGGCAGCAGCATCTGCGGGAAGCCGCCCTGCGAGACGAGCTGCGACACGACCGAGCGCGCGTACGGGAACAGCACGCTTGGGGCGATGCTGGCGATCGCCCGGCGATAGTCTTCCTCGCCGAGGTTGCGCACGCCGAACACGCCGGCCTGCTTGACCTCGACCAGGAAGGCCGTGGCATCGCCGGTCTTGGCGGTGACGCTGACCGTCAGCACCACTTCGCGCAGCTCGGCCGAGATCGTCTCCGCCGCGGTGTTGAGGTCGAGCGAGATCTGCGGGTTCCACTGCCCCTCGACCCGCGGCCCTTTGGGCGCCTCGAACGAGCAGTCCTTCAGGTAGACGGACTGCAGCGAGAATTCAGGTGCGTTGGTGTCGGCGGGAGTGGCGGCGCCATCGGCGCCCTGGTCGGAATCGGCCATGGTTCAGTGAGACCTCGATGCGGGGAATTCTGGGTGGATCGATGCTGTAGCGCGTTGGGCCGGGCGTTGGGCCCGGCGTTGGGCCCGGCGTTGGGCCCGGCGTTGGG
>Ga0163144_10009735_pt1 | contig 20596 bp, 18 predicted proteins | sample OliLak19BULKMAT1_FD_123175 | JGI IMG/M metagenome (GOLD analysis project Ga0163144, IMG submission 123175) | Freshwater microbial mat bacterial communities from Lake Vanda, McMurdo Dry Valleys, Antarctica - Oligotrophic Lake LV.19.BULKMAT1 | ecosystem: Environmental > Aquatic > Freshwater >... | reverse complement strand
AGGAGTCAGGAGTCAGGAGTCAGGAGTCAGGAGTCAGGAGTCAGGAGTCAGGAGTCAGGAGAAGAATTCCGCCGATTAGACGCAAGAACCTTGTAAAAGCGAGTCATTCTGACTCCTGACTCCTGAATACTCACCCTTAGCGTTCCGGCGTCCACGCAATCAGCGCTCCGGCCACCCAGGTTGGTGGCGGCGAGTTGTACAGTTCTGTCGCATCGGTATAGGTCAGATCGAGGATCTCGCCATGCATTGGTCCGCGCAGATAGCGAACGACCTGGCCTGCATCGCGGGCATCGCTTTTTGCGCTGACACAATGCTGATTGTAGCCCCAGTAATCACCCTTGCCCAGAATGTCGATGCCCTCCTGAATACGTCGGCGTGCTAACCCTAGGCCGCTCTCATCTGGTGGCAGTGTTTCTTCTGGAGGAGTGCCATAGCCAATCCCATGGTGGAATGGATCGGCGGTGGTGACGATCACGGCGTTTTTGGCGATCTCCTGTAATTCTTCGATGCCAGGCAACTGTTCGGGTTTGCCGCCTGCCAGATACGGGTAACGTTCAATCACCCGTGGCCCTTTAACGCCTCGCCTGCGCGTTTCCAGTTCCCAGAAGAACCGCCAACTATACAATGCATGATCGCCACGCCATTCCTCGCGCCCATCCAACCCTGGCCCTTGAATGCCCCAGAACTGCTCGGCAGAAGGGCTGCCACCAGCCGCTACCCGCTGACGCGCCTGCTCCATTTCTTCGGTGAAGGCGTGGAGGACACTTACTACCAGCACTGTATCGGCACCGCTATCGAGGCTGGCATGTACAGCCGCTGCGATCTGATGGCCGCAATCGGCAACGCCAGCATGTGGAAACACGACACCACCACCGCTACGCAGCAATGGCGCAAGATCCCACAGGCGGGCCTGCTCAAGCTGGCGGATGGCTCCCGCTTCGCCAAGGGCGACATGCTCGGCGGCGTATTGAACGTGAATCTTCTGCTGAAGGCTGCCTGGTTTGAAGGTCATGAGGTGTTCCTTTGCTGAATGGTTGCCTTGACTGAGTGACTGTCTTGACATGATCACCTCGTGAAGGGGTGACATGGTGACATATACTTAGTTGAAGCTGTACAACATCAATCAGGAACAATCACTATGTCACCATGTCACCTTATCACCATGTCAGGCATTACGATTGTACCATTCATTCGGTCTAGAGCTAGCTGAGGAAGGTTCGATCATTCTGCGGTTCTGGGGGTTTTGGTTGTGTCATGGCATTCTGACTCGTGACTCCTGAATACTCGGTTCTTGGTTCTCGGCTCTCGATCCGTTGCCTGATATGCTACAATATGCAGCACCGTTGATTATTGATTGATCTATTCTGCGACCGCAACATATGCTAATGAGGGCCAGATGACCGAACTGCATGGCTTTGAGCTGATCGAAACGCGCACACTCCCTGAGTTGAACACCACTGCACGACGCTTCCGCCATACTGCTACCGGCGCTGAGTTGCTTTCGCTTGAGAACGACGACGAAAATAAGGTATTCGGGATTAACTTCCGCACACCGCCAGCCGATTCAACGGGTATTGCCCATATTCTGGAACACTCCGTGCTGTGTGGTTCGCGCAAATACCCACTCAAGGAACCATTTGTTGAACTGCTCAAGGGCTCATTGCAGACATTCCTGAATGCGATGACCTACCCAGACAAAACCTGTTACCCGGTTGCTTCCACCAATGTGCAGGATTTCTATAACCTTGTCGATGTGTATCTCGATGCAGTTCTGCATCCGCTGATCACCCCCGAGATCCTGCAACAGGAGGGTTGGCACTACGAGCTGACGACGGTTGACGAACCGTTGCGCTATAAAGGCGTGGTGTTTAATGAGATGAAGGGTGCCAACTCATCGCCCGAACGGGTATTGTATCGAACCGCCCAGAGTTCGCTGTACCCCGGCCATACCTATGGCGTCGATTCGGGTGGTGATCCGCTTCATATCCCTGATCTGACCTATGAGCAATTTAAGTTGTTCCACGAAACCTTCTATCATCCATCAAATGCCTTCATCTATGTGTATGGCGATGATCCACCAGAGGAACGGTTGCGCCTGCTGGATAGCGTGTTGAGCGAATTTAGCCGCCGTGAGGTCGATTCGGCCATTCCACTGCAGCCGCGCTTCGATGAGCCACGCCGTGTGGTGCAATCGTATGCCGCTAGCGCTCAGGATACCGCCAAGGGCTATGTGACGCTCAACTGGATGTTTGATGAAGTCGCCGATGCGGAACTGAGCCTGGGCCTTAGTGTGCTTGAACATGTGCTGATCGGCACAACTGCCGCGCCGTTGCGTAAGGCGCTGATCGATTCGGGCCTGGGTGAGAATATGGCTGGTGGCGGGCTGCAGGAGTTGCGCCAGATGTGGTTCTCGGTTGGCCTCAAGGGTGCCGATCCAACAAAGGCCGATGCTATCGAACAACTGATTCTGGAAACACTGGCAACCTTGGTGCGCGACGGCATCGATCCAGCAACAACCGAAGCCTCATTCAATACGATTGAGTTCGCGCTGCGTGAGAACAATACTGGTTCCTACCCACGCGGTCTCTCGCTGATGCTGCGGGCGCTGAATACCTGGCTGTATGCTGGCGATCCATTTGCCCAACTGGCCTTTGAAGCACCACTCGCCGCCATTCGGCAGCGGCTCAACCAGGGCGAGCACTATTTTGAAGGCCTGATCGAGCGCTTTCTGTTGCACAACCAGCATCGCACAACCGTTGTGTTGCAGCCAGATGCCGAACTGGGTACGCGAGTCAAGGCCGCTGAAGAGACGCGGCTGGCTGGTATTCGGGCGCAGATGACCCCCGATGATATTGCGGCGGTGATTGCCAATACGGCCCGTTTGAAAGAACTCCAGGAGGCACCCGATTCGCCAGAGGCACTGGCCGCATTGCCCAGCCTGACGCGCAATGATCTGCCGCTGCGCAATAAGATCACGCCAACTGAGGAGCAGGAGCGCAATGGGGCGCGCATCATCTACCACGATATTTTCACCAACGGGATTGTGTATGTTGATATTGGCCTGAACCTGCACACCCTGCAGCAGCAGTTCCTACCCTATGTGACATTGTTTGGCCGGGCGTTGCTCGAAACCGGAACGACAAGCGCGAGCGCAGTTCAGCTCCAGCAACGGATCGGGCGTGAAACCGGCGGGTTGCATCCACAGGTCTTTACCACTGCCGTTCGCGGCTCGGGGATTGGCCGATCACGATTGTTCCTGCGCGGCAAAGCAACACTCACCCAGGCCGAGGAATTGCTAGCGATTATGCGCGATGTGTTACGCAGCGCTCGGTTCGATAACCAGGAGCGTATTCGCCAGATTGTGCTTGAAGAAAAAGCATCGCGTGAGGCTGCGCTGGTGCCAAGCGGCCATATTGTTGTCAATAACCGCTTGCGGGCACAGTTCAATGAGGCCGATTGGGCCACCGAACAGATTGGTGGTGTGAGCTATCTGCTGTTCCTGCGCCGCTTGGCCGAGGTGATCGATCAGGATTGGCCGACAGTTCAGGGAGTGCTGGAACAGATTCGCACAACGCTGGTCAACCGTAATGCCCTGGTTGTGAATGTGACGGTCAATGCAGATGGATGGGCGGGATTTGCACCACAACTCGATGCATTCCTGGAACAGGTGCCTGCTGGTACCGTATTGCCGGTTGAATGGGCAACTCGGGCCAACCCAAACTATGAGGGCCTGATCATTCCAGCGCAGGTCAATTATGTTGGCAAGGCCGCCGATCTGTATAAGCTTGGCTATCAGTTGCATGGCTCGGCGCTTGTTGCAACGCGCTATCTGCGAACGAGTTGGTTGTGGGAGCAGATCCGCGTTCGTGGCGGGGCCTATGGTGGCTTCTGTATCTTTGACCCACGCTCTGGTGTGTTTAGCTACCTCTCATACCGCGATCCGAATTTGCTGGCCACGCTTGATGTCTATGATCGAACGGGCCGCTTCCTGCGCGATCTCGATCTCAGCGAACAGGAACTTACCCGTTCGATTATCGGTGCAATCAGCGACCTGGACTCATACCAACTGCCGGATGCACGCGGCTATTCCGCCATGTTGCGCCATCTGGCCGGCGATGACGAAGATTATCGCCAGCAGTTGCGTGAAGAAGTGCTCGGCACCACAATCGCGGATTTCAAGAGCTTTGCCGATACCCTCGATCAGATCAATGCCCATGGGTTGGTGGCGGTGCTTGGTGGCGAGCAGGCACTTGAAGCGGCCAATACCGAACGCCCAGATCTGCTTGAATTGATACGTGTATTGTAAACGAGCGTTCAGCCATCAGCTTTCAGCTTTCAGCTTTCTAGCGTTGCGATGCGCTTGTTCCATACCTGCTGATGGCTGACGGCTGACGGCTGATGGCTGACGGCTAACATTGAGGAAGCTATGTCATCACTTACATTTGACCAACGCCAGCTTCAGACCTTAGGACAGCTTATTTCATCTGGTGGATATACCGATGTCAATGGCATGCTGCAATCATCGATTGATCGGCTGGTGACATTCTGGCCGGCTGAGGGCGGTGCCTTGATCTACCATGCACCGCATGGCGAGGTAATACGGCTTGAGCATGGGCAGATCGGCGCTGAGGCCAGCCGGATGATTATGGAGGCGCGCGAGGCCTTTGTTCGGCGTGAAGAAGGCCAGGAACCAGCCGTCGGCTCGTATGCACTCGATGATGATCGCCAGTTGCTGGAACTGCCACTCCAGAGCAATCATCAGATCGTTGGGATGTTGCATCTGGTGGTACGTGATGGCGAGATCAGCCGCCCTTCCGTCACACCAGATGAAGATGTGGTGATGTTGCTTGTTCGGGCAATTGGCGGAGAGGCAGATAAACTCGCAATGCTCCAGCATGCGCAACAGGATCTGCGCGAACTGCATCTACTGTATGAAGTCGGCCAGGCGCTGGCCAGTAACCTTGATCTTGGCAGTTTGTTGGAAGATATTAAGAAGCGTGTGCCCGATGTGATGGGTGCCGAGCGCTGTTCGATCATGCTGATCGATGATGCCAGCCGCGAACTCGTGCTGGTTGCCTATGATTCGCATACGAATGAGCCGCGCGAATTCCGTATTCCACTTGATCGGGGTATTGCTGGCTGGGTTGCCGCAAATGGCATCGGCCAGATCGTCAATGATGTCGAACAGGACCCCCGCTGGTTCGATGGTGTCTCGCGTGATGTCGATTTTGTGACCCGCTCGATTGTTTGTGCGCCAATGCGGGGTGGCGAACGAATCGTTGGCGTGATGCAGGTGCTGAACAAGAACAATGGCGAATTGTTCACCGAACAGGATCTGCGATTGCTGACGACACTGGCCGCACAGGCGGCGATTGCTGTCGAGAATGCGCGCCTGGTTCGCAGCCTGAAGGAAGAACGCGATCGGCTGCTGGCCAAGGAAGCCGAGGTGCGCGCAGCAATCGCGCGCGATCTGCACGATGGCCCGACCCAGAGTGTCGCGGCGATCTCAATGAATATCGAGTTCGTCAAGAAGCTCATGCGCGCCATGCCGGATCGGGTTGAGAAAGAGCTGGATGTACTGGCTGAATTGGTGCAGAAGACGGCCTATGATATTCGCAATCTGTTGTTTGGCCTGCGGCCATTGGGCCTGGAAACCCAGGGCCTGTTATCAACGCTTCAGCAGTACGTCTCACGCTATCGCGACCCGAATGGCTCGATGAAGCTGCGCCTTGAAGCACCGCAGAGCATTCCGCGCTTGCCGGTTGAGATCGAAGGCGTGATCTTCATCATCGTGCAGGAGTCGGTCAATAATGCCCGCAAGCACGCCCATACCAACGAAGTCGTGATCTATTTGTACCAGGAGGAAGGGCAACTGGTGGCCAGCGTTCGTGATCGGGGCAGGGGCTTCAATCTGCTGGCGGTTGAGTCGAGCTATAACACCCGCGGTTCACTTGGGTTGCTGAACATGCGCGAACGGGCACGGCTGATTGGTGGCGAATTCCGTATTCGCTCGGTTGAGGGCGAAGGAACCAATGTGGAGTTGCGGGTGCCGCTTAGCTAATAGCTATCAGCTATCAGCTATCAGCTTTCAGGATCGCTGATGCACGTTGCTCTGCGACTTAGAGCGCTTGGGCCTCCACAAAACTCTGGTTAGCACTTGGGAGGGATAGAGGTCGAAGCCTTCAATCCCTCCTTTTTCTTATACTTCCCACCCCAGGAATTGCCCATCGGTGCTACGCTGGACGTGCTTCACTTCCACAATCGATTCTCGGTTGATTGGCCCATAGATATGCGGGAACAGCGGCGCGAGGTCATCTGGTGGTTGTTCCCAGCGCAATTCGGATGCCAGGCGTTGCGGGTCGATCACCAGTAGCACGAATGGATTGGGCACCTGGCGATAGAAGCGATTGGCGACCTGCAGCATCAGATCAGCGCCTGCGGTGCAGTGAATGAAACCATCGGCGGCATATTCCGCTGGTAGGTAGGGTTGTGTTGCTGGCCAATCGTTCCAGCGGGTGGCTGGCGCGAGATGGTAGATCATGATTGTTCCCCGGTATGCATTTGAGCGGCAATCCGTAGAGCCGCTGGCCGCAGGCTTTAGCCTGCGGATGGAAGAGCATCCATTATTCCCCAATTATTTGATCAATCTTCATCATCGCGCCTTTCGATATTCTCATTCGTCATCGCGAATCGTCGCATGAATTTTTGCCAGTGCAGGCATCAGATCGACAAATCGTTCGTGATAGATCTGTTCATAGATTACTGCACGCTGTTGGTTCGGCTCGATCACCTGTTCATCCAATTGTACCCGCCTGAGTGCTTCATCCTCATCGCGATACGCACCACCAGCGATTCCGCCAAGCATGGCTGCGCCAAGCGCAACGCCTTCCTTGAGTGAAAGCAATCGCAATGGGCGGCCTAGCGCATCGACCTTGATCTGTAGCCAGAGATCGGATTGACTGCCGCCGCCAATCACGCGAATTGTATGGGCGCGGAACTCCAACATCTGTTCGGCCCGTTCGAGTAACCGCCGCCAGCCCAATGCCAGCCCTTCATAAACGGCACGGGCCAATTCGTTCGCCCCGGTTGCGAGTGTTAGCCCAGCAAACGCTCCGCGCTCACCAGCCGCCAAATGTGGCAGAAAAACGGCTCCGCGTGCGCCAATTGGGGTGTTGGCGGCCATGTGTTCGAGCCGTGCGAAGCTCCGTTCACCTGGTGTGAGCAGATCGCGTGCCCAATTGACCGAAGCGCCGCCGCTGAGTAACCCATCCATCATGAAGGTGCGGTTGTGGGCAACATGCACGCCAAAGGTCTGGCCGGTACGGTGAATGACTTCCGCGGATGGTGGTGTGTCGAGTGGCAGAAAAGTCACTTCAGCTGTTCCAAGCGAATCCAGGCATTGCCCACCATGCACAACTCCGGCGGCAAACGCGCCAACAATATGATCATGACCACCAAGCCCGACCGGCGTCCCAATCGCCAGGCTCGTCTCGGCAGCAGCTTGTGCCGTTACTGTGCCAATCCATGTGCCAGCTGGCAACAATTCGGGCAGTAGATCGTGGCGCAATTGTGCTGCTTCAATCAGTTCGTGCGACCATTGGCGGTTATGCAGATCGAGCAGGAGCGTGCGCGAGGCCAGCGAATAATCGGTTGCCTGTGCGCCGCACAGACGGAAGGTAATATAATCGGCGGTCAACAGCCAGCGGGTTGCCATTCGATAGGAATCGGCGGCATGATCGCGCAGCCATTGCAGCTTAAACAGTGTTGCAATTGGCTTTGCCTGCAAGCCTGTGATCGCATTCACACGCCGCTGATCGATGCTGGCCTGCCAATGGCGTAGTTCGGGAGCCGTACGCGCATCGTGCCAGGCAATCATTGGGCAGAGCGCTCGTCCATTGGCATCGATCAGCGTTCCAGATTCACCGACGCTGGTGATCGATAGGCCGCGCACACATGCTGGATTCTGCCCTTGCATGGCCTGACGAATCGTTCCCGCCACCGTTTGCCAGAGCTGTTCTGGATCATGCTCGGTCCATTCCGGGCGCGGATGATAGGTTGGCGTTGGAGCGCTACCAGCAGCAACCAACTGGCCATCGAGCGTGAACAGGATGGCCTTACAGTTGGTGGTGCCGATATCGATGCCGAGAATAAGATCCATGCCAATGTTAGCTTTCAGCTTTCAGCACTCAGCTTTCAGCATTCTAGCATTGAATGTTTGTATCCGTGATAGACGTTGTAGAAACCGAAACAACCTTCGCCTGCACCAAAAAAGCTGACGGCTGACGGCTATATTCACGTCACTCCAACTGTGCCAACCCGGCCTCGACCGTCGCGCCATCGTGGATGATCGCCCGTAGCGCCCGCACCATCCGTACTGGATCGGATGATTGCCAGATATTGCGGCCCATCACGATCCCTGCCGCGCCTGCTTCGGTTGCACCATACACAAGTTCAAGCACCGCTTGGTCCGTGTCCATGCGCTCGCCACCAAGCACCAGCAGCGGCACAGTTGCGCCAGTGACGACACGCCGGAATGAATCGATGTCGCTGCTATAGGTTGTCTTGACGAAATCGGCCCCGAATTCTGCCGCGATCCGCGCCGCCATCCCGATCACCTCTGGGTCGAACAGATTGGGGATATTGGCGTGCGGGCAGGGTAATGCCTCAACCAGCAATGGTAATCCGGCACGTTGGCATTGGGCTGCGGCATCGGCCAGATTCTGGAGTGTATCCATCTCGACCGGAGCGCCAACGAAATGCATCACCACAATCCCATCGGCACCCAGGGCGGCCACATCTTCCACCTCATACATCAGCCGCCAATCCTCGTATTCACGCCATGTGCCAGTACGAACACTCGGGCCGCCATCGATGCGAGCGATCACCGGAATACGGCCACGCATCAGATGCCCATAGCGCCGTAGTGTGCCATAGGACACCATCAACACATCGGCACCGGCAGCGATCATGCGCTCGATCAGCGCTGGTGGATCTTCTAGGCCGCGAATCGGGCCGTGGATCATACTGTGATCCATTGCAACCGCTAAGCAGCGGCCATCTGGGCGCAGAATACTGCGCAATCGCGGTGGAACGGGTAGGGTTGACATGATGGTGGTGCTCCTTTTGCTTAGCTTTCAGCTTTCAGCCATCAGCCTTTTAGTGCAGATTGATGGTGTCCCACTAGCACTGCAAAGGCTGCTGAACAAACTCTTATCGTGAGAGCTGAGAGCTGAAAGCTGATGGCTGATAGCTCTCTATCATACCGCATCTTGGGCCAGTGCTATACTATTTATGCGAAATCTGCGGACAATATATTCGGCTGTGTGGAGTAGCGCGCATGCGGATTGGCATTGACATAAGCCGGATTGCGGCAACGGCTCGCACCGGCACCGAGCAGTATACCAATGAGTTGTTGGCGGCGCTTGGGCGGCGTGATCGGCGCAATGACTATACACTATATACCAATCGGTTGCCCGCCACGCTCCCACCACTGCCCCCGAATTTCGCGCTACGCCATATCCCATTGGGCCGTTTGTGGACTCACCTACGGCTCTCGGCAGAAGTGGCCCTGCACCCGCCCGATACATTGTTCATTCCAGCGCATGTGATTCCGTTTGGCGCACGAATGGCCTGTAACACACGCCTGGTAGTGACGATCCATGATCTTGGGTATCTACACTTTCCAGAAGCCCATACCCGCGCCCAACGGCTGCAATTACGCCTGACAACCGCCTGGAGCACACATATCGCCGATGCTGTGATTGCAATCTCACAGACCACCATGGATGATCTGGTGCGCCTGGCGCATGTTCCAGCCAAAAAAATTGCTGTAGTGCATCATGGCGTTTCCTCACGATTTGTACCCACCCAGCGCATAGATACACCCGCCACACATTCTCTGATGCAGCAGATCGGCCAGAATCCCTATTTCCTGTATGTTGGCACGATCCAGCCGCGCAAGAATCTGGTGCGCCTGATCGAAGCCTTTGCGCTCGCCACGCAGAATGATCCGCACTGGCGTTTGGTGATTGTTGGCAAGCAGGGCTGGTTGAGTGGGCCGATTGTGCAACGCGCCGCCGAGTTTGGTCTGACAGAACGGGTGCTGTTTACCGGCTACTTGCCAGATGCCAATATTCCCATGCTGCTGGCTGGCGCAACAGCATTTGTATTCCCATCGCTGTACGAAGGGTTTGGCCTGCCCGTGCTTGAGGCAATGGCGGCTGGCATTCCCGTGCTGACCTCGAATAGTTCTTCGTTACCTGAGGTAGCTGGTGATGCAGCGCTCTTGGTTGACCCCCAGGAGACCCAGGCGATTGCTGCTGGCCTCACGCGCCTAGCACAGGAGGCTGATCTGCGCGCCGAACTACGCACCCGTGGCCTAGCACAGGCAGCACTGTTCACCTGGGATCGCTGCGCCGAACAAACATTGCGAGTGCTGATTGGTGGGGAGCTATTATAGCCAAGTGCAGGCAGTGTTGGTGTGTCAGTTGCCGCAGAAACTGCATGCGGCGCATCCGAACGCAGCCATCCTGCTAGTACTCAACCACCCTGCGAACGGCTTGTGGTACAATCGTACGAGCCTTAGATGCTGTGAGAACTATGCGCCGATCCATTGGGTTCCTTGCGAAATTACTGCGCGCCGCGCCGGATCGCCCAACCCGCCTGCACGATGGCAAGGGCAATCGGGTCAGCATACGCCGCCTGATTCGCAATGGGCCGCAGGCGCTCATCTCGGGCCTACTACGTCTGCTGTTCCAGATCTGGCCGGAACGCCCCTGGATCTCCTATGATGCAACAACCCGGCTTGCTCGGCACCTCAACCCAAACAGTGTTGTGCTGGAATATGGCTCTGGGCGCTCAACGATCTGGCTGGCCCGCCAGAGCGACCATGTCTATAGCATCGAGGATTCGCCAGCTTGGTATCAGCGTGTACAGGGCTTGTTGCATGATCATCGGCTGGCCAACACAACCTATTCGCTGCAAACCACTCCAGATGATTATATCAATTTCCCCAATCAACCAGGCTTATTGTTTGATCTGATCATTGTTGATGGCTCGCATCGCACGGCCTGTGTTCAAGCAGCGATTGGCCGCCTCCAACCAGGCGGAATTTTGTATATCGATAATAGCGATGGTGATCTACGCGATGCCGAGCAGATCGTCGCCGCTATGGCAGAGCGGGAACATGGCCAGCTCTGCTTCTACACCGATTTCGTCCCAACCCAACTATATGTCAGCCAGGGGTTATTGTACCAACGGCCCTTTTTGACCCGATAAACCTGAACCTGACACGGCGAACTCTGACACGGTGACAGTGTGCGGATCGAAGCCGTACGACACCAATCAAACATGTTCACCGTGTCACCGTGTCACCTGGTCAAGAAGATCACTCTGTGTTCTCCCGCCGCGCAATGCCTTCATCCTGAGCCGCCTGGCCTACATAGCGAGCGATTGTTGGCACGACATCGCGGTTAAACACGCTTGGCACAATATATTCTTCACTCAAATCGGCATGTGGGATGACGCTCGCCAGGCCATTGGCAGCCGCCAGCCGCATTCCAACCGTGATCCCCTTGGCGCGCACATCCAGGGCACCGCGAAAGATCCCAGGGAAACTGAGCGCATTGTTGATCTGATTGGGGAAATCGGAACGCCCGGTTGCCACAATCCGAGCATGGCGCAGTAACATCTCTGGATCACCCTCTGGGATGGGGTTGGCAAGCGCGAAGACAATCGAATCGCTAGCCATCGATTGCACCATCTCGGCAGTCAGAATATTGCCAGCCGAGACGCCAACAAAGGCATCGGCACCAACCAGTGCATCGGCCAATCTGCCACGCCGCCCTTCGCGGTTGGTTCGCGCGGCAACCTGGCGTTGCATTGGTGCAAGCAACTGTGTATCATCGCGATGAAGAATGCCCATGCGATCAACGGCAGTGATCTCGCCGACACCAGCATCGACAAGGCTGATGATGATTGCGGTGCCAGCTGCCCCAACGCCATTCACCACCACACGCATCTGTTCGATCTGCTTGCCAACCACCTGTGCTGCATTGCGCAGGGCTGCCAACACAACCACAGCCGTGCCGTGCTGGTCATCGTGCATCACCGGAATATCCAGCCGATCAATCAGGCGCTGCTCGATATCAAAACAGCGCGGGGCCGCAATATCTTCGAGATTGATCGCCCCAAACACTGGCGCAATCTGCTCGACCGTCTGCACAATGATGTCGGTATCCTGGCTCTTCAAACAGATCGGGAAGGCATCGATATCGGCCAGTTCCTTGAACAGCACGGCCTTGCCTTCCATCACTGGTATGGCGGCTTCTGGCCCAAGATTGCCAAGCCCAAGGATGGCGCTGCCATCACTTACCACCGCCAGGCTATTCTTCTTGATCGTCAGCGAATAGGCATTTTCTGGGTCGCGATGGATCGCCCGACAGATTCGAGCAACTCCTGGCGTGTAGATCAGCGATAGATCATCGCGGGTCTGCAACCGATGGCGGCTCTGAATAGTAATCTTGCCACCCAGATGCATAAGGAACACCCGATCACTGACATTCAGCACGCGCACCCCGGGAATCGCATTCATCCGCCGCACAATCCGATCACCATGCAATTCGTCCTGCACCCGCACGGTAATATCACGGATGATCGCTTTGCGCTCGGTTCGCACAAGATCAATCGCACCAATATCGCCGCCAACCTCGCCGATCACCGTGGCAACTTTGCCAAGCATGCCCGGCTGGTTCTCGATATGGCAGCGAACCGTAATGGTATATGCGATCCCACTCATCGCAGGCTCCCTTCATCGTATTGCTGATCTGTATGCATACTACTATACACACCGATACAAATTTCCCTGGTCACGGACTGCACCCCTCTCCCCAACCCCTCTCCCACATGGGAGAGGGGGCGCAAACGGCTCTCAACAGGCACTTGCTCCCCTTCTCCCTGGTAATGGGAGAAGGGGCTCGGGGATGAGGGTGGGCAAAGCCTCCCCAAACCCCACTGCAACAAGAAGGTACTATATTCTATCTCCGACTTTAGATTGATTGACACATTCATCACAATCTAGTATACTGGGAAATAGTTTGATAGACCAAAGTATTTGACATGCCAAACACTCTTGAAACAACAAGTAATTTGAGCCACCGGGTGGCGGAGGTCATCGGCGCGTTTAATGCCGAGGTGATGCGCCGTAGCACAGGCGAAATGTTGCAACTGATGCAGCGCGAGGGGCTTTCCATGCCACGCCTGGCGACGGTGATGCTTCTGGACCGGCAAGGCCAGCAGACAATCTCGGAGATCAGTGAGCATCTGAATCTCACGCTTGGCACCACCAGCCATATTGTTGATCAACTAGTTGAGGGTGGTTATGTCGAACGGCATGAATGCCGTGAGGATCGGCGTCAGAAGCGGATCTCATTGAGCGAGCGCGGGCATACATTCATCAACGAGATCAAGCAGGCCCGCATTGTCGATCTGAGCCGCCAACTGCATGGGCTGCCAGAACCGCTGCTTGAGCGAATGCACGAAATTATGAGCGAAGCAATGGCGCAACTCAACCATGTAAAACGGTGATACTGAATACTGGAAGGAATACGATGGCAACAACAATCTACCCAAATAGCCCAAGCGGCGAACGAATTGATTATGCAACAATTCTCGATCATCGCACCAAGCTTGTCATTCTTGCTGGTGTGTTGCTCTGTTTATTTCTGGCCGCCCTGGACCAGACAATTGTTGGGACGGCGCTCCCGGCAATTATTCGCGATCTCCACGGGCTTGATCTCGTAGCCTGGGTTTCTACTGGCTACCTGCTGGCTAGTACGGCTATGGTTCCGATCTATGGCAAACTCTCTGATCTATGGGGCCGCAAGACGATCCTGATCTGGGGGGTTTCGGTCTTCTTGCTTGGCTCGGCATTGTGTGGGATTGCCACCAGTATGTTTCAGCTGATCGGCTTCCGCGTTCTGCAGGGCATTGGCGCAGCGGCGCTAACCTCAACCGCCTTTGCGATCCCCGCCGATCTGTTTGCGCCAGCACAACGCGCCCGCTATATGGGCATCTTTGGTGGCGTCTTCGGCCTCGCTAGCGTCGTTGGCCCATTCCTTGGTGGCCTGCTCACCGATCAGATTAGCTGGCATTGGGTCTTTTATGTTAATCTTCCATTGGGATTGATTGCATTAGCATTTCTTGTGACCAAGATGCCTGCGTTGAAGAGCGGCCTGCGTGCGCCAATCGATTGGTTGGGAACCATGCTGTTGATCACCTCGGTTGTGCCGCTGTTATTGGGCCTGACACTCGACAAGACTGTGTATGCCTGGAGTTCACCACTAGTTGTTGGGCTGTTAGCGACTGCAATCATTAGCACAATTGTCTTTCTGTATGTTGAGACGCGGGTGCCATCACCGATTATTGCGCTCTCGCTGTTTCGCAACCGCACCTTTTCCGTGGTGATTGTGGCTTCATTCCTGAATGGTGGCGCATTCTTTGGCGCAATTCTGTTCCTTTCACTCTACCTCGTGAATGTGGTCGGGATGACGGCAACGCAGGCTGGTACGGCCCAGATTCCGCTGATGGTCGCATTCGTTGCTGGCAGCATTCTTTCATCACAGATTGTGGCACGCATCGGGCGCTACAAGGGCTTTATTATCGCTGGCTTCGCCATTATGCTGGTTGGATTCTTTGCAATGACACAACTGAATGTACACAGCACCATGTTTGATGTCACCTGGCGTATGTTGCTGCTTGGCCTTGGCATTGGCCCAGCGCTACCACTATTGAACCTGGCCATGCAGAATGACGTGCCCTACCAGGTGATTGGTTCGGCTACCGCCAACCGCCAGTTCTTCCAGCAGCTTGGGCAGGCCGTTGGGGCGACGATCTTTGGTGTGGTGTTGACGACGACACTAACGGCGCAGATCACCCAGAATCTTGCGCCAGTGATTGCCGAATTGCCGTCTGCGGTTCAGGCGCAGTTCAATGCAGCCAATTTCCGACAGAGCGCTGTTGGCGAAGGCGCCGGTGGCGAACAGGTCAATATGACGCAAAAGCTCACGCCGATCATTGGCGCAGAGAAGGCCAACCTGATTGGCGGGCAGATCAGCGATGCACTCAAGCTCTCGTTCTCGAATAGTGTCACGCAGATATATTCATATGCGATCTGGTTTGTTGCAGCGGCCTTCCTGCTGGTAACGTTCTTCCTACCGGAGAAGCCATTACGCACGACCAACCGCCCCGAGCCGACGCCAGTGATCGAATAACTTCTAGAGAGAACAAAGAAGCATCAGACTCTGGTTCATTTGTTCTTTATATGAGTATTGCTTGCATATGATGGCGCACTTTGGCTCGATCATAGCGTCTACTATGCCCCTTCTTCCCATATGGAAGAGGGGGCTAGTTTATAGGAGAATGATAGTGGTACAATTCAATCTCAATCTCATCAGCATAACGCAGGCTATCGAATATAGGCAAGGCTGAATATGGGCTATATCTTGCTCGAAGGTGGTGCTGAGTTTGGCGGGCACATGGCCAAACCAGATGCGAAAGCGCTGGAATTGGCTGGCGGGCCGGATGCGCCAGTACGGTTTATTCCATCTGCTGCCGCTCCCGATCATAATGACGAACGGGTTGGGAAGATTGCGACGGCATGGTTTACACAGCTTGGTGCGCGAAATGTGCGCTCACTGCCGATTATCGATGTCCATTCGGCGGATGACCAACAGTTCGCTCTGGAACTCCAGCAGGCGCGGCTGATCTATATTCCAGGCGGCTTCCCGCATTACCTTGGGCAGACTTTGACTGGCAGCCGTTGTTGGCGGGCTGTTCAGCAAGCCTATGCCGCTGGTGCAGTGGTGGGTGGCAGCAGTGCTGGTGCAATGGTTGTGTGCCAATGGTACTTCGATCCAGCTCGCCGTATGGTTGTTGATGGGTTGGGGTTGGTTGCACATGCATGCGTGCTGCCACACCATAACACCTATGGCCGTAGTTGGTCGGCAACGATCCTGGCAACCCTTCCCGATATCACACTGATTGGCATTGATGAGCAGACTGGCATTATTGGCAGCGATGGCGTCTGGGAAGTCTATGGGCGTGCGACGGTGACGCTGTATCGCAAGAATACGACGGAAATCTATCAGGCAGGCCAGATTTTTTCCATGCCCGATCTGGTACGCGGGTAAACCCTGACGGGATGATGGGGTGACATGAGAGGATGGTGGGCATATAGTACGGGCGCAGCAGCAGCCTGGCAGATGAGCACACCTTTCAAGAACAAAGCTGCTGCTGCGCCCGTACGGTTCATCGGCTCACCTCGTCACTGGTCACTCGTCACTGGTTATAGAAAGAAGGAGATTTCACATGACTGCACGTTTTCTGGCTGATGCACAGGCGCTGGCCGATCAAATGGTTGCTGTGCGACGCGATCTGCATGCCCATCCAGAGTTGGGGTTTCAGGAGGTTCGCACGGCACGGATCGTGGCGGATCGGCTGGACGAATTGGGCTATGAGGTTGTCACCGGGGTTGGCAAAACAGGTGTGGTTGGCTTGCTTGGCGGCGCGAAAGCCAGTTCAAGCGATCACACAGTGCTGCTACGCTTCGATATGGATGCACTGCCGATTCACGAAGCGAATGATGTGCCCTACCGCTCACAGACGCCAGGGGTGATGCATGCATGTGGCCACGATGCCCATGTCGCTGTCGGGTTGGCAGTTGCCGAACTGATGGCCAAGCATCGCGCCGATTGGGGTGGCACGGTGAAGCTCATGTTCCAGCCAGCCGAAGAGGGCTTGGGCGGGGCATTGGCCATGATCGGAGACGGCTTGCTCGAAGGGCCGAAGCCGGATGTCGCACTGGCACTGCATGTCTCATCTGGGCATCCATTGGGCAAGGCCGTGATTCGGAGTGGTGCGCTGCTTGCTGCTGCGGATCTATTCAAAATCATGGTTCAGGGCCATGGCGGCCATGGTGCCCGCCCACACGAGACGATCGATGCCGTTGTGGTTGCATCCCATATTGTGGTTGCGTTGCAGACGATTGTTGCCCGTGGGATCGATCCAGACCAGACCGGGGTTGTGACGGTTGGCAGCATTCAGGCCGGCAATGCCGGAAATGTGATTGCTGATTCGGCGCTGCTGCGTGGAACGGTGCGGACTTTTGATCCGCCAACCCGTGTACTGATCCATCGGCGCATCGCGGAGATTGCAACGGGCATTGCAATGACCTTCGGCGCAACGGCATCCGTCAGTATACCATTTGAGACAGGTGCGACGATCTCGGCTCCTGCGCCAACCGCGGTCGTGTATGCTGCTGCTGTCGAAGTTCTTGGTGCCGAGCAGATCAATACGACATTTCGTTCGACCGGTGGCGAGGATTTTTCGGCGGTGTTGGAGCGCATTCCTGGCAATTTCTTCTTTATTGGTGCTCGCAACGAAGAGCTTGGCTTTGTTGCACCACACCATAACCCACATTTCGATATCGATGAGCGCTGCATGCCGCTTGGCGCAGCCATCCTGTGTGATGCGGCCGTGCGCTGCCTAGAAGGTCAGGCCAATGAATAGTGCAGGTGGTTCCCCTCTCCCCAACCCCTCCCCCACAAGTGGCGAGGGGCTCAAAGGGTTCGCAATGGAGCCATTCCCCCACTCTCCAGCGTGGCAGAGGGGGTTAGGGGCAGAGAGAAATAAGTGCATCAGAACTCCCTCCAGCAAATACTCGTATAGGAAGATTCGGGGAGTGGCAACAACGCTCCTGGCAATGTGTCTGCTGGTTGGAATGCTGACAAGTTGTGTTCAGCCTGTCACAACACCAACCGCCACATTGGTCAACAGCTCAGTACAAACGATCAGCCTGGAAGCGCCCCCAGCCGGTGCTACCGTATCGGCACCATTGGTGCTGCGTGGTGCAACTGCCGCACTCCCAATCGATGGCAAGCTGACCTATCGTATATTCGACAGCCAGGGCAGCCTGGTTGGTAGCGGAACCATGCCAGTTGTTGGGCCTGCTGGCAGTATCGGGCGTTTCGATGCATCGGTAAACTATACCGCGCCTCTGGCTGGGCCAGGGCGAGTTGAAGTGCTCGAAATCAACCCAGCAGATGGTTCGATCCGGGCGGTCGCTTCCGTGAATGTGATACTGATGGCTTCACTGCCAACAACGCCTGGTGCGACACCCGCAAGCACCGCGATTGTCACACCAGGCGGGCCAACACCGATTCCATCAACGCCAATTCCTGGGGTGCAACAGGTTATCACCATCGAAACGCCTCCCATTGGGACAATTGTTGGCAGCCCAGTGACGATCACTGGCCGTGTGGCGCAGAACCCCGCCAATGGGCAACTGAGTTTTCGGGTTCGTGATGCAACCGGCACGCAGCTTGGTGGCGGCAACTTCTCAGTGCAGCCCAATGGCGCTTTTGTTGCCTCGCTGATCTTCAATGAACCACCCAATGGTAGCGCAATTAGTGTTGAAATTGGCGAACCAGGCAAGGCAACGGCGGCAATCAGCCTGAATGTTGCGCCACAACAGAAGATAACGTTCGATAGCCCACCAGCCGGGACGTTTGTTGGCAGCCCAATGACAGTCACTGGCCAGACGGCTCGTTACCCATTCCAGGGTGCGCTCAGCTATCGGGTGTATGCTGCAAATAATCAGCAGCTTGGCTCAGGGCTGGTGCAGGTTCAGGGCGAGCCAGGGCGGCCAGGCAACTTTACCGCACAGGTCTTCTTTGCCCTGCCCCCAGGCGGTGATGTTCGCGTCGAATTATCCGATGAGGATGCCGTCACTGGTGTGGTTGCTGCACGCCAGAGCCTTCAGGTTCGTGTTGTTGGCCTACCAACGCCAATTGCTGTCAGCCCGACAAGCATTATTGGCCCGACACCAGTGGTCACGGCAATTACTGCAACCTCGTTGCCAAGTGGCGTGATCACCATCGATAGCCCAGTTCCTGGTACTGCTGTTGGCAGCCCAATGACGATCACTGGGCGTGTGAGTGTGACGCCAGCAACCAGCCAGTTGCGCGTCCAGATCCGTGATGCTAACGGACGCCTGTTGGGCAGCACGCAGATCCAGATAACTGGTAGTGTTGGGCAACTAGGCCAGTTCAATAGCCCAGTGACATTCACACTCCCGGATCGCGATGGGACGATTGTGCTGGAAGTTCAGGATCTCGATAACAACGGGGTTGTGCGCTCATCCGCCCTTGTGCTCGTGCAGGTCACTCGCCCGACACCATACCCGGCACCATGATGGATAGACCCTGTTTGACAAGGTGACAATGAGTCTTTTTGACACGGTGAATGCGCTTGATCAGTGTAGTACTACTTCGATCCAGCATCTGTCACCGTGTCACCCGTTCACCAAGTCACCGTGTCAGGCAACCAAGGAGGTTCGTATGTATACGCTGTTTACTCGCGCAGAGGAATTCATCTGGCGCAATGCCCGCCTACTAGATCGGCAACTGTTTGCGTTCCATTTCAAGGATGGCTCGGCTGATGCTGTCGTTGCGGCATTGCGAGCCTACCAGAATGCTGATGGTGGCTTCGGCAATGCATTGGAGCCAGATATTCGCAGCCCAGATAGCCAACCGGTTCCGACGCAGCATGGGCTTGAATATCTCGATGCCATTGGGCACTTCGATGGACAGTTGACCGAACGGGTTTGTGATTTCCTCGAAACAATCACGACGGAAGAAGGCGGTGTGCCGTTCGTGCTGCCCAGTGTGCGCGCCTACCCACGGGCACCATGGTGGGAGACTGATGGTCAGCCGGTAGCATCACTGAACCCAACCGCGATGATCGCCGGGATTTTGCACAAATGGCAATTCCAGCATCAGTGGCTCACACATGCATCAGCCTTCTGCTGGCCAAAGATCACAAGCCTGCAGCCCCAGGATGAGCACGAACTGCTGTGTGCGATTGGGTTTCTGCGCCATGCGCCGGAATGGGAACGGGCCGAAGAACAGATCGAGCGATTGGGAACTGCACTCATCGAATCAGGGATGGTTGCAGCAGCAGGATCAGAGGGATATGTCCGCGATGCGCTCGATTGGGCACCAACACCCGATCATCCACTACGGCGATTCTTCAGCCAGGAACAGATCACCGCATGCCTGGATGTGCGCATCGCCTGCCAACAGGAAGATGGCGGCTGGCCGATTTCCTGGCCACCTCCCAGCCCAGCCGCCGATAACGAATGGCGCGGTTGGGTGACGCTACAGGCGCTGGTGACGTTGCGGGCAAATGGCAGGTTGTGACAGTTTTTTGACTAGATGACGGCTCTTTGGGAATCGCCGTACGAGAACCCCTATTTCGTGGTGCCCTTGCATGCGCCATGGACTAAACCAACGATAGCCGCTTACGTCGATGGTGGGGCGTTGAAACAGGCGCTCGCTGATGCGTGTGTTAAGCGGTCTCGCGAGATCGGCACCGGTGGATTGGGCCTGCACACATCGGATAGTATGGTGGTCGCGATGCGAATGTACGAACGAATGGGGTTTGTTCGCGATCCAGAACAAGATTTTCAGCCACCAGGCGGCGAATTGGTCAAGGCCTATCGGCTGGTGCTGGAATAGCTTTCAGCTTTCAGCTTTCAGCT
>Ga0163144_10009734_pt1 | contig 20598 bp, 11 predicted proteins | sample OliLak19BULKMAT1_FD_123175 | JGI IMG/M metagenome (GOLD analysis project Ga0163144, IMG submission 123175) | Freshwater microbial mat bacterial communities from Lake Vanda, McMurdo Dry Valleys, Antarctica - Oligotrophic Lake LV.19.BULKMAT1 | ecosystem: Environmental > Aquatic > Freshwater >... | reverse complement strand
ACTTTTTGCTTGTTTCAAGAGGAAGTTGGTAAAGGAGATCAAGGTAGCGCAACTTGCTGGATATGTCAGCGAGAAATCCGCCTACCACCACGGGGAAGCGTCACTTCAGGGTACAATCATCAATATGGCGCAAACCTTTTGTGGTTCCAACAATGTCAACCTGTTGACTCCAAGCGGGCAGTTCGGTACGCGTCGTATGGGTGGCAAGGATGCTGCAAGTCCTCGTTACATCTTTACCAAATTGGAGACTGTAACTCGTACAATCTTTCATCCGGATGACGATGAGCTACTCGAATATCTTTCGGACGATGGGATGACGATTGAGCCCAAATTCTATATGCCTGTTATCCCTCTTGTACTTGTAAATGGATCCGATGGCATTGGAACAGGGTGGTCCTCAAACGTGCCCAACTATTGCCCACGAGAGATCATTGCAAATGTCCGTCGTATGATCCAAGGGGAGGCAGCGGTAAAGATGCACCCCAAGTATTATGGCTTTACTGGGGAAATCACAGAGAAGGCTGAGAACTCATACTTGATCCGTGGCAAAATTGAGCGTGTCGATGAGAACACCTTGCTTATCTCGGAGCTCCCCATCCGGAAGTGGACTCAAGACTATAAAGAATTTCTCGAGACTTTGCTAACTGGAGACGGAAAGAAGCAAGAAGCAGAGTTGAAAGACTTTGCAGAGAACCACACCGACGCAACGGTTTCATTTACTATCACTGCAGACCCGGCAAAGATCGATGAGTTTGAGCAGCACAAAGACGGACTATATGGAAAGTTCAAGTTGTCGAGTACTCTTTCTACCGCAAATATGAATCTATTTCATACCAATGGAAAGATAACGAAATTCAACAGCGTTGACAGCATCCTATCATCTTTTTTCGATATCCGCTTGGACTATTATTCCCGACGCAAAGCCCTATTGGCCAAGAACTTGGGACGGGAAAAGTCCATTCTACAGAACAAGGCGCGGTTTGTGGAAGAAGTGTGCCGTGGCGAACTCGTCGTGAGCAACCGGAAGCGTAAAGTCCTTTTGGCGGACTTGAAGGAGCGTGGCTTTGACCTGTTCCCCAAGGAGATGAAGGCAGGATCAGATTCCAACGCAGACAACGCCAGCAACGGCGACAATCAGGAAGATCAGGAAGACCAAGGTGACAGCGCTGCGGATGCCGACTTGGCCAAGGGATATGAGTACCTTCTCGGCATGAAGATTTGGTCTTTAACGTTTGAAAAGGCCGAAAAGCTCCGACAAGAACTTGCCGCCAAGACGAAGGATCTCGAGGATCTGGAAGCCACGGAACCGTCTGATATTTGGTTAAAGGACCTTGATGCCATTGAAGCAGCTCTCCAAGATCGTGACGAGACGATGAAGAAGGCTGCTGAGCGCGAGCGACAGGCGCGGGATGCTGCCGCCGAAAAGCGGGGAAAAGCCAATGGGAAGACGGGGACAAAGCGTCGCGCTCGGAAAAAGCCTGCAACCGCCAAAGAAACCTCAAAGCCAGCCCCTCCATCCCCAACCGCCGATGCATCTGAGAAGAACAATGATAAAGATGATGAAAGTCCTATCATTTCTCCTCCCATGGTATTGCCCCCAGCTACGGCTGGAAAGAAACGTAAGCAGAGCCCTGCAGTAGATAAGGACACGGAAGATGGCGATTCGGAGAATGACAGTGACAAGGTCAAGAAGTAAGTTCCTCCAATGTTTGTGCATCAGTGCGCTCAGTTTGCATACTGTTGAGCGTTTCCTTATAGTTTGCAACAAATCTGGATCCTACTTCCGTAATCTGCAGGACCCAGCGCAGCAAACGTGCCAAAAAGCCGGACAAGAAGAAACCAGCTTCCCCCGCCAAGACAAAGAAAAGCACCACGGTCGTGGAGGAGAGTACTGGTACAAGTAACAGCAGTGATGGTAACAGCAGCTCTCCTGCAGCGCCACCCACCCGAGGTCGAGGCCGTGGCCGCGCCAAAAAAGTTGCATCCTATCAGGAGGATAGCGACAGTCCAAGCGAAGAGGAAGAGTAATAACTCATATGCTTTCAAAAACTGTCATTTGGAATACTATGCCAGGAAGTATTTATCGGTGATGGATCAGTAATGGATATTTCTATTGTGCCATTGAAGAAATACATAGTCAATCAAAATTTTATACACCTTCTTTCATTGCTGCTGTTGAGGACCTTGAGAAATACCTGTTTAGCTCTTGTTCTCTGGTACTACTATACTACTAGTAGAACCACTTTCCCTGCTAGTATACTACTATCCATAGCTACCACATCGATTCATTAGTCACGGAATTAAATAAACATTAATTTTCAGCTGCAAAAAATGCAAGCGCTAGCTAGTGTGCGTCCATGTCGACACGAAGTGCATGACCGATGATCGACGGCAAAACGACACCATGACCATCATCATTGATTCACAACAGCGGCAATTCATTCGTTCATCCATTGCTTCACCGATAGTCAGTCAGGTACGATAGACGCTACAACTATCATTCGCGTCGTGGGAGCCCCAAGAGAGTCGTTGCAGTGAATCGCGAGTCTTGAATTGATTGATTGCTTCGACAGGAAGTTCCAGCTGCTCATTTCGTTACTTGTTTTTTCCCCCGTCGAAGCATTGGTTGTTCTCAGCATCATGAATGCCAGTAATCACCGGCATCCAGAACGCTTTCGTCATTACCCTATCCTGAGTGGACTTGGACCGCAACAGTCGCAGCAACAGCAGAAGGCGAAAGTTCAGCACCAACCGCCACTGGAACATGAACATGGCAAAATTTTGGATGACTTGCAATCACAACAACCATTTCTTTCGTTTCCGTTTCCGCCCATCCTTCGACCTCTCCCATCACCACCACAGGCACAAGACGAAATCGTGTCCCTACAAAATGTAGTGGTTGGAAATCAGGCGTCGACGTGGCTGGAAGAAAGTCGACACAAATTGCGCATGGTAACCTGCGCTGCCTTGTTGACGCTGGTATTGATTTGGATTGGAAAATATGTGTTGCGGCAGCATCGACGATGGTGGCGCATTCGGTCTGCTCCTCCTACTGCTGGTGCGGTCGAATCCCAAGAACTCATTTTTGTCTTGGGCATTCCCTTGTTGATTCCTCGATCTCCAAATGCTACGGCTACTCCAACGACAATGTCAACAATGACAACACCCACGACTAGAACCGCAACGGCAGCTACGATTGTCTGATGACGACTACCGAAGCATGTGTTTTCAATTTCTGGAATGGGCGAAAGAATCGAGGATTTTCTGTACTGGAATTCTCGGGTGGAATTACTGCGGGCAACGATGAAGTCCAGTTTTCCACACAAGGCTGGTTGATGTTGGATAAATTGTTTGATGGATTTATTCAATCCATCATTCATTCCTTTATTCTTTTCTGTAAACACCAAAACAAGATGCTGCCATTGATGATGTGACCCCAATCAACTTTGCGGTGCAGAATGGCTCATCAAGACAGTGAGTGATGGATGTAGAAATCCTTGCTCTGTCGGCTCGCAGCGGTTGACAATATCCATCGGGGGGTCTTTGTCATTGGATTGGTTCCATTCTGTCCAGTATTTCGACAACCCAACAAATAATCTCAAGGAATGGAGGCACGTTGCCTTCGTTCCAATTATAGAATAATAAATCTTCATTTCAAGTATTAAAACGGTTGCTTCTCTGACGTAATCGTTACTTCTCTCTGTACAACAAAATTGGAGGACCAGTGCTCTCCGTAATTGTCATATTAATGAATGCGCGTTATTTTGTATTTTCGTATATTTTACTTGTATACTATTAATTTTACATACTGTACAACTCAAAAAAGGTTATGGAATCCGAAAGCCAATACAAGAGACAAGCACAGGGCAACACGGCCAGTAGTAAACAAACCCATGTAAAGAGTGGGACAATGACCCGGACGGGAGCCACACCCGCCTTGGCCGCACGATGCGACAACATGGACGCTTGTGTCGCCAAAATACCAAACATGGCCGTCGATGGTTCCACAATGGATTGTCCTGGATATTTGTCGCACACCAGTGTCCACCAATTTGGATCTTTCATGACAAGGGACAAGACCATGGGAGTATAAATACATCCCACCACTCCTATTGCTAGCAAAGACGTGGCACGCAATACTTCGGTTTCAGATAATGTAGGAATTATCGTTTCATCTTGTGATGATGATTGTTGTGGCTGTTGTTGTCGTTGTCGAGCTAGGTTTACCACGGCTCGAATGGGCGATACACCAAATTTTCCGTCGGTGTAATGATACACCAAAGTCATGATAGGTGCCACCAGTGAAAAGATAAAAATACTTGCCGCCATGGGACCCATCAACTTGTCCACATACGGCAAAAATCCTGGACACAAGGAACTGGTCCGTACTCCCAACCACACGGTACCAAGTGTATACAACGCGGCATAGGCGTGCAGTACGGCATCATCGACGACACCACATCGCAAATTGGGAGATACACCGCGTCGTGGGTCTTTATTGGGATGTAAAGAATCGAATCCATCGACAATGCCATTCACCACGGCCAAACCAAAGACGAGTGCTTCCAAAATCAAGTACGAATTCCCAGAGTATTGGCCCATTAGATTCCATGCCGTGACGGCCACTCCCACAGCCATCAATGACAAGGCCAATATATTGCGGGGTCTCCCTAAAAAATTGTACAGTACTGCTAGATCTGTGCCATTGACGGTATCGTAGACCATATAATCGGGCTCTACAAATACTGCAATCGCAGTATTAGCAGCAGTGGTTTTGGTGGTGGTGGCCACAGTCTCTTTGGTGGACAGGACATTTTCCTTCACAGCAAAAAGGAGATGACTGGAATGTTGCCGAGAGGAAGTAATAAACCGATTCCTCGTTTGGATGCTCGGTATGATCGAGGAGGAGGGAAGGACCCAAAATGCCGATGCCCAATGCACGAGAAAAATGCCGGCCACTGCCAGCCTTGCATATCTTCTTCTTACTAAGTAGTGTAGAGGCATCCTTTCAAACGATTTCATTTAGTACTTCTGTAGTACAGAGCTTTCGGTATTCTAGCTAGCTAGTAGCTAGAATAGTTAAATTTGACCGCCATGGGACTTTGGCCTTTTTGAGGACACGGTCATTGGCAACAGGTATACAGTAACGTGTGCTTAGTTAGCGTGCCATGGTCGGCATCATTTTTCTCGCAGCAAAGATCCAAACCGCCAAATATTTGGATCTTCAACAGATGCCTCACTGACTCAACTGACACGTTACCATACTACGAAGTATACTGTAGTACTGTAGCTAGCTACTAGTACGTCGTAGTAGAATGTTGTCACAGCTGTTGTCACAAATAGGGACAAGAACTGGGACAAGTGTCACATCGATCATGATTCAGAACGACAAATGTGCGTCTAATCTTAATAAATGAGGAAAATGACGTTCAAAGCACGCACACCCTCGCAGGGACAAGGTCCTGTTCGCTTCTGTTGCTATTTATTCTTGGCGGACAGAACTCTGGAAAATAGCTCGCCCAGCTCGCCGAATCCGAACGTCTTCATGTGAAGGAGGTTGCGGCAATAGAGTGTCGTAATTTTATGGATTACATAAAACAAAATACCGCACCTTCCACATATCGTGAATAGGACGTGCCTTCACTGAAAGCGAATTGTTCTCTGTATCGAATTCGAACTCAGTCGATAAATTTATATTCCCCATGATTTGAGAGGCGCGGTATCGAATAGAAGCAGGGAAGCATTTCTTTGCCCCCATCCATGGGGGATGCCCCATTTATATCAGCGTGTAGCAGCCATAACCACTATAACTTGAGCTAGGGGGATGCCCCCCCTAGAAAATCGTGTTCTTATTGATGGTGCCGCCCCTCATCCATGACTTCTGACACCACGTGAGATTATCGTCACATGCGTATGCCGGTAGAACTCGTACTTGAAGCTACGTGAGTGTACAGTAGTAGAACAACTGCTGTAGAAAACAACCAATGCAATCCATGTCGTGGTGGAGGTCTCACTCACCTTTTTCTTCACCTTTCTTCACCAAACAGCTAAAGAGCTGCCAAAAAGGACAAACCACAACGTATCCACTCGTTTCACACTGTCACAAAAAGACAGAGATCCACAAAGAATAGACCTTGAATCCTTAACTCACCTTACTTACTAATAACATACACTAACATCAAACCATTCATCCATAATACACAACATGGTTTCACACAGAGCTACTACTACTATCTTCTCCTTGCTTGTTCTTCTATTGGCGCTTGTCGTTTCTCCAACAAGCGCTTCTGCCGGTTGGGCCCGTACTCCAGCCTTTCATCCCTTTCACCACTCCAAGAAAGCCGCCTCTAGCAGCAGAGGCAGTGCCAATAACAATGACAACTCCAACAAGAAGGGAGCCTTAGCTTCCGCTGCTGCGGATTGCACTACTACCAGCAGTAGAATCACGAACGAAATGGTGCGAGGAGGCGGCAGCGCCAAGAGTCATACGAACAGTCATGACGACCACCGTGATGACGACGAAGAACTGGCATTGCGCATGGCCGCCGCCGAAACCTCGGCCGATATGATGGCCGCCGATTGTGGAAGCTTTGGATTCTTTTAAACACAACCAAATCATGGGGGATTTGGTTTTGACTGAAGAAAGACCAAGGCAACCGACCTGCGGGACCATACAGCGGTGCAGGGATGACAGTCATGTCCGAAATAGGGACATTTTCGCCGTGATCCATAGGAACCCGTGCCGGCTGCCTACATACAGAAGCTCGTTCATTCGTCATCGAGCTATTCCTCCATTTCATTGGGAGGATACAATACCGGGGAAGTCTTCACTCAAAATTTTGTTTCCAATTGAGGAAGGCACGGAAATGCCAACACACCACTCAGGCCTCTGCCGGTTACGGCAGAGACTGACTTGTCCATACTATACACACAAAGCTCTTGTAAGATTAAGAACTGTAACAAAAAGTAATTCCATAATTACATCTACCAACTGAGCGTCTTTCCGCCAATCCTACAGTACAGTAGATATAGGCTTCATTTGCTGGCGCAGATCCGTTTTGAGTTTGCTGTTTGATAGAAGCATTTCATCAGCGCCCTGCTTTTAGATTTTGCAGCTTGTTCACCGCTACTTCTATGCAGTACAGTATAGTACGGACCAATCTTTTGTGAGACGAAGGTAATGCCTTCCTGGCTCGACCTACTTTACTGTATCACCGAGTCGGAACTAGGGCTCGGACCACGCAGGCTAGCTAGTGGCACTATTCCTTGGCGTTCATTGGCAAAGCCTGTGTTCAAGTTCAAGGACGCAACAAGCGCCTGTGCTCGTCATCTGTAGGCTATTCGTAGCAGCAAACGCTGGTCTTGCTTCGCCTACGCCTTCATTCTTCCCGTGAAGCTTCAAGTTCTGTGGCCAGACAAGTATTGATGTGGTGTATGCTGCCTCACTCGGGGACTGGACAAACCCATTCTTGGTTATGCTGCAACACGCACTATTTCTGCTGAAATCAGGACTTGGGGGGTGGGACTCGTATTGATAGGTACGCTTTCTCGCTGTTGCGCTGGTACGGCACGGATTGGGCTATTGCTACTCGTGTAGTGCCCCCCCCCCAAGCGAGGAAATGTTGTCTCAATCATAGAGGAGAATCTTGCGCACGAAATTGATTGACAAATGAATCAATGTCATTGTAGTCATACTCGTTGAGCAAAATGCGAAGGATCTTCGCCTTATCGTCGGTATTGGTTGCTTGAGCGTCAATACAGCTGCTCCGTGAGTGAGCGAAGCAATTTGGGCCTGTCACCATGGTGTTGTCGGGTAAAAACCCTAGCTTACGAGCAAACATGAGTTCACAGACACTTTTTGGGAGGAAAGGAAGAGTGAGAATTAGAAAGAAAAGAAAGTAGCAGACCGGCGGCCATCACTTACCACCAAATCCGGCTGTACACATCACTCGTGCAGTTTCGAACGATCACAAATTTCTTCGAAGCTTTCAGAGCCAGGACAAATGGACAGTGCGAAAGGCACGCATCCTCCGTACCAACCTGAGCCTTGACGCGACTTGGATCGCCTTGCGCAAGCGCAAACGCGCAGATCCAAAGGTTTGGCTTCTTTACCCAGGTCTGAAACACCTTTCGAATGGAATCTACAAAATCGGAAAAAGGCTCGTCCCTGAGCAAAAGAGACGAAAGGTAGATTAGCAGACAAGCTCGAAGAGTTCTGCCTCGCTGCAGCCGAGGCAACGTACCAAGAATGACTTATAAAGGCGTCGACAAGGAGACCTCCGGGATTTTGTTGCAGAGCAAAAGATTTCTTCTTCTCCTTGCAGAGTGGAGCAATGAAATCGCTGTTGACATCGCGCATGGTTGGATTGCGAATGGGAAAGAGGTTTTTGATGCGCTCGTCTACGGACATCAGCTGATCGTAGGAGATGGACCACAAAGTGGGATCTTCCTCGGCAATGGAAACGGGCTCCCAAGGAAACAAGTCATTTTCTTCTTCTTCGGCGTGAGAAGAAGCTGTATGACATTTGTTGCCAGCCTGAGAATATGCCGAACACATGCTCCGTCCGCTCTGACTGCTGGGGACTGAAATTTTCTCAAAGGTAGAGGTTGAGCTCCTCCTGCAGGTATCCGCGTCTCCTCCCAATACGAGGGTTCCCGCGCTCTGGACGTGGGCCTCAAGCTGGTTCTTGGTCTTGATGCTTGTTGGGACACAGTGGGAGGGACTCTGACCGCTGGATCTTTTACAAGTATGTCTGGCCACAAAAACCTGCAGAACTGCCGCTGGAACTTTTGTTGCATTGCATTGAATACAGATTCCCTTGTATACAACCTGAGTTGGTAATAGGAGCCCTTTTAAAGATGGAGATGCTATGTGTCTTGACTCCACAGTGAACACAGATACCTTTTCGTTTCACCATGGAAGAACGTTCTTCCTCGGTTAGGGCTAGCCCATTTTTGGCAAAGTAAGGGATGATGTCCGAGTTGGTGTTCCCGCGGACCGGGACCGCAATTGCCGTAACCATGCCAGCTGTAGTTGGGCTCCGGATAAGCTCACAAATTTGCTTATTCGTTAAATCACCGCAAGAACCGTTTAAAAGGGGATCCCGTGGTTCATACGAGTTGCAGACCCCTTTCCTGGCACTGACTCTAGTTTCATGGCGTATCGTAGTAGCGCCTAGCGTGGTTGTGCGCTGGACATTTTCCTTAAATCTGTCTTTTCCTCTTGCGATAGTAGACGAGTTTTGGACCATTGCTGGGGTATCGGATGGTGCGGATGCTTCTTCTGGGTTTCCCAATTGTGTAGCACCATCTGCCATTTTTGCAGATATTTTCTGGTTCGGCTTCCATCCTCGGCCGATCTATAGTAGATGGATCCCTGTGGCACTCCCCAATGGAACTAGATAAAGCGCTATAGCCGTTGGAATAAAAGGATCCACGGAAAAGTGATGTAACAAGGGCGCGTTGGTGAACTACTACGAGTAGGTGGAGTCTGTTAATGCATGTTGTGATGTCTTTGCTCTTTCACAAGTCAAGACCGAAGTGTTTTGGCTGCAGAAGCGCTTCGAAAAACCGAATCCACGATTCGCGTCCCAACGCCTGAGGGCAAGTGAGCGTTCCAGAAGGTGAAGGGTTGCGAATCAAAAGCAGGATGTGTGAAAGAAGTGGAAGCATGGAGACACCAAGAATTGCGATGGACATCAGCTGTCATGATTATCATTGAGCCCTTAAATTTTAGTATTTTACCCACCTCTTGTGGTGTAAACTAGGAGAAGCTAGCCATTGGAACAGGCGGTAGCAAAATATCGTGGAATTGCTTTATGAGTCGGCCTTTTGTTCCTTCCAGAGTCGGGCGCATTCCTTCATCACCTCTCCCTGGGACACTTTCGAAGGGTCACCCTGTTCTCTACGTTCCTCATCCAATCGCTCTCGCACCCGCTTCGAATTGTCTTTGATAAAGAGATTGTACGCGGATGGTGGAGCTTTTTTGCGTGGCGTTTTGTCAACATCAATTGCTCCCTGCTTACTTTTCCCTTCCGTCCGCTTTGGAGCCTCAATTTCAACAAGTTTACTCTTGCATCTTGCACATATTTGGCGTTCTACGTCGACGCTTTTACTGTGCCTCTTGACAACGACGCTACAATTGGAATTGGTACATGCCTACAAGAGGAGAGCGAGGTGAGAAAGAAAGCCAGCCCAATGTAATTGGAAGGCTCTAATATTGACGTCTTGACGTACCCAGGCATACTTGTATTCAATTTCGTAGCTGTGAGTCGTCGTGACAATCACTCCTGGGATCTACACATCGAGAAATCACAGTAAACGACCAACAAAAGAGAAAAAGTGAGATCAAAACAACAAAAGCCAACCAAATCAGTGCAAAACCTTGCCTACACACAAGCACTAGTCTACGAACCTTGCGCATCGCAATGTTGGCCCACTTTTTGAAACACGCTCCATGTGCTGGCTTGGAAATACCGTCGATAAGCCAAGCAGCAGCATGGACCATCTCATGGAGCAAAGTTGAGTGAAGCCGATCAACGTCATCAATGATTTTCGTAGCCAGTTCAATCTTGGCTTCTTTGCGCTCTTGGCTTGTCCCCCTACCCACGGTTATCAAGCGGGTCATGCCCGCGGTCGTGTTTAGTTTATTGGACCATGTTAGCTCAACGGAAGCGAGTTTTCCTTGAAATGCCACCCGGTCAAATCTAGAAAACGTTTCCTTAGCTAGAGTCTCCCTCTGTTTCTTGAATTCCTTGATACTCATCTGTGGAGACTGGGGCTTTGATTTGGTGGTGAGAGTGGTAGCATTAATCCTCGGCTTTATAGTAGGACTGGAAACAGATTCCTTTTTGGGCTTTCTTAGTGGTGGCGATGATTCTGCCGGCCTAATGAAATCCTTTGAAGTGGATATTTTTCTTGGTTTTGTTGTTGCCGTCGGGGGTACATTTTCAGAGTCGGAATCTTGGCTAGATCCACAATCGATTGAACCTTCATCACCACTATCGCTAGAGTAGAAGGACTCCTCATCGTCTGGTACAATAAATGACAAGTCACTTTCATCTGGATCCTCCCGACTGTCAATCGAATCTTCACAGTCGTCGCCGTCCTCCTCCTCCGAATCGGAAAAGTTTAAATCCTCTAGACGCTGGTTGTAGCGTGGCTTCCTGGCGGACCGTGGTTCGTTCTTTCGAACACCAACACTCAACCCATTCATCAAATCAGCCAAGCTTTCTTCGCCACTACTGACATCCCCTGCGCCATTCGCATTCCAGTCTTCGTCTTCGCTGCTACTTTCAATTTTCTTGGGAGTTCGCCGTGCGATCGATGGTTTTCGAGCGAATTGTGGACGAGGTTCATATTCCTCTTCCTCCTCCTCACTACTACTTAGAATCACAGTTTTGGAGTTTGATTTTGGAGGTCCCATACGAGTTGGTGGTTTCTGGGGCGTTCTTGTACCAGTGATATTGTTTTCTTTGTCGGCGTGATTGATTTGAGACAAGGCTTTTTTTTCTGTGATGTTGCGATCCCACCCGTCGTCATCATCACTGCTATCGAGCAGGTCCACAATTTCGCAGCGAGCATCAGTCGCTTTCTTTTCCTGCTTGTTGTCATCATCCGAATCTTCGATTTCCAGAACTTCATTGCGGCAGCACTCACACTTGTATTCCGTTCGCTCTAGGTGTGGCTGAAGAATTCGAGAACAAAAAACTCCTCCTGGTGGAGGTTTCGGTAAGACTGCTGGTTTGCTCATTTTTTTTTGATTATATTATTTTTACAAGAAAGTGAAACAGGAGCTGGCGGTTCCTTCCCATTGTGAGTGTTTTAATATTAATTTTCACGTCAACAAACAACAAAGATCCGTTTGAAAATTGAAATTTAGCTATATTTTTCGTGTGACTCGACTCATCAAGATTACGTGGGGCATGTGAGCGTTCCAGAAACATTTGTTTTTCTTGAAGAAGCACAGTTACCCAAAGGAATGTCTTCGAAGGATTCCAACATTCCATGGTAGTATTACAAAAAGCCAATCACGGAGATGTGTCCAAACTGTTGAAGGGCGAACTGAGTGTTGACCCAATCCCGGGGATACGCCCACTCACTCGACGGCAACCAGAGACTCACTCCCTACTCCTGGCACTTTCGATGTGTTTCTCTTCCCGTCTAGTAGCTAGAACTGAAAGCACTGGCAGGGAATCAAGATTCTGCTTCACTGACAGATCCGGCTGCACTTTAGATGCAGCGAACCTAAAATAAATCCTGTATTGGCGGTGCCTAGTAAATTGTAACGAAAAGGATAGTGTAGTGAACCAAGAAATACTAAATGAGATTTTCCCCAACAAGAAACGAAGGACTGAGGTTGTACTGATACGGGATCGAAATTTCAGTCACGGTTCCGTCCTCGAGTATTTGACGTGGGTCGATCGTCGGGGCGAAACGAAGAGGCGGAACGACAGGCCGAAACAAACAACCGTTTCCATGGCAGCAAGGAACAACGCCGCGAACTGCGAGAAACAACGTTCTTGTCATTTATCCATTGTTTGAGTGTCCTCCTTCATTCATCAACGTCTACATTGTAAAAGTCAAGGAAATTGCCATGAAGACAAAGCAAGTAGAGCCGACAGTGGATTCGGAATCCAAGGAAGCCTCCATCATTCGCGACCCTTTGAAACCCACGTCTCGTCCTGTCGAGAACGTCGCGGCGACCATCGCGGCACAGCTGGCCACCTTGCTACTCAAAGTCAATGAAAGTGAAATGGCTTTTCATAAGAAATGGGATGAATACCTAGCGGTCAAGAAATGCGGAAACGACTTTGACACAGAGCTGGCGTTCGGTAAGAGCCGCATGGCGCTTGATAACTGCCGCATGTTGAAGAAACAGCTGAGAGAAGTCAAGAAAGCGAAAGCCAAAGCAGCCTACGATGCCGCGTTGGAAAGCGGGGATTCCTTCAAGATCGATACTGTGAAGATCGAATGGAAAGCTCTAGGTGGCGACGACGACTCTCCCACGACCCCAGTGGCAGGAAAACGTCAGTTCGATCGACTTCAAGTTTCTTCTTCCCCTTTTGAAGAAACGACGAGTGATATCGTTGTTCTTGACGACCTCTGGGTGGATCCATGGACCGACAGGCGGGAGAAGGCTGCGAGTGCTTGTGGCCGGTACAATCCAGCGACACGCTATGCTCGGTGTTGCATTACAGGCGTATGGGGAAATAAGGATACAGTGGTTGGTGCTTACATCCTTCCGTTGAAAAAGAAATACAAAAGCATTTTGGAGTCGCTAGACATGCAAGAGACAGACCTTCATAGTGTTCGGAATGTCATTCCAATGCTCAAGACGATCCGGCAAGCTTACGACAAGCAGCAGCTCTGTTTCGTGCCGGATGAAGACTCGTCCAAGTATACTGTGAAAATCCTCGACTGGAAGCGACTGGCGAACAAATTTTGTTACGCCAACAAACGTAGAGGGCCTCAGAAATTCCGTGATATTGCTGGAACGAAGTTCGAACTGCCAACCTATCTATGTCGTACGCCTGATCATCCTTGTCAAGCCTTTGGCCCGTTTACGAACTATCTCAACCTCCATACCCTGTTCAGCTATACAAATGCGATTGAAAAAAAGTGGATAAAGGAGTCCGAGCTTGTCCAACCAAAACATGTCTCGCCATTGAAGTCCGATATCATCGCATGGGTGGAGGGTGCCAGCGCGTTCGATGATCGCGACGACTACGAGCTCGATGAAAGTGACTGATGGCAAAACCGTACAATCAAGAAGTCTGTTGGAAACAGGCACTTAGTAGATTATATGCTGGGATGAGATGGGGTTGGTACCATGGTTGGACAATTATTAACTACTTAGCCATGTATCACAAACACACCGCAAACCAAGAAAAATTTCATACGAATAGCGCTTATTGCCAGCCTTGGTTATAGTTCCATGGTACATGCCAAGTTGAGTAATTGTAATATACATATTTTTATGTGGTTAAAAAATCGATTGTTTGTTTCGAATGTTGTCCTTTTTGCTCTGTCTACTAGAAAAAGTGCTGTAATAACGGTATATTAGTAGTGTCTAGCGTCGCTGTATACCTGATGTTCCGTGGTACATGACAAGTTGAGTAATTGTATTATACTGTACATATTATTATGATGGTTAAAAAAATATCTGTTGTTTGTTTCTAATGTTGTCTACCGAAAAAGTACCGCAGCAGCCGTTCGTGGCCAAGGCCCACCCATGGCGTCGTCCTTGTTTTGGAGATTTTGTCAGAGAGGATACTGGTCGATTATCCTTTCAAAACCACGCGGCTGATATTATGATTGTCAAAACTCCTGGGAACATCTCTCTCATCTCTTCACTCCACAGCGGCATCTTGTTCATTATCGCTACTGTCACTACCACTGCTGTCGCTCTCTCTCTTCTGGGCCAACATATCAATGGCCCATTGGGGTCGATTGCAACAAATGGCATCAACACCGGTTTGCAATACCAAATCGTAGACATGTCGTTCATCGCTCCACGTATCCAAATAGGTATGAGTCACATCGTGTTCCATGGCCTTGGGACCACGACACCACGCCATGACTTTGAATCCTGCCTTGTGCGCGGCCGAGACACGATCAATACTGCAAGTATCATACCGCAAATGAATTTCGTTGGGCTGATGTGGACTTCCATCCCGTTGCAACAATTCCAAAAAGTTGTCAGGAACATGTTGGGGAAAGGTAGCGGCCGTCGTAAAGGTAGGACGCAATTTCTTGACCAAGTGGACACGATCATGCTTGAAGGACGAAAAGACCACACGATGCCCCATGTTCAATTCTTCCACAACCTGAATGGCCGGTTCCGGAGTGCCTTCTCCCTTCATTTCAATGGTAATCTTCATATTCCGAGCCGCGGGTTGCTGAAACAATTCCAAGACTTGCTTGAGCGTGGGAATTTGAGCCTTGGCCGCCGCATAGGGCAAGGAAGCTCCCGGAAGATGCTCGGAGTCGGCTTCAAATTGCAACTGCTGTGCTTCTTCCAAGGTCAAGTCCAAAATGCTCGTGGCGTCCTCAAAGGGAGCTTCACAATATCCATCGAGAGCGCCAGGAGCCTTGTCGGTACCACTCCCATGAAAGACGACCAAACTGCCATCCCTCAAGAGAAAAATATCGAGTTCGACTCCTTGACATTTCCAGTCAATGCACTTTTGGAAACTCTCCAAGGTATTTTCGACGGCATCATAGAGGGCTCCCCGATGACCAATGATTTTGACGTCGTCGCGTTCCCAGTAGGAAGGAGACGAAGGTCTGAGCTTGTCCAGCTGCAATTCGTTGGACAGCAAACGTTGATGTCCTTTCTTGGGAGTGGCAGAAGAAATCGTGGGAGCAAAGGAAGCTTGTTGTTGAGAAACCATAGGAGTAGCCATTGTAGAAATCTTTTTCAAGTTATTATTATTATGAGGGATAGTTGTTGGGAAACGTAAACCAAAGATATGACGACGAAATAATATTAATGATTTGCTTTTTTGCATTCATTTACCCAGCAATACAATAGCTAGCTAGATGAGGATTGTTACTATTGTTTCTTTCTGTAGAAATTATGAAATTGTGAGCGGAAGCGGAAGTCGTGATTGGTCCAGCATCGCCGGCTAGAAAAAATATCAGGAAGTGAAGAGGTCTGATGCTTGGAAGGAAGGGAACCCCAAATCCAGGCAAAAATTGCTTGACGCGAGGCATCAGGAATGCAAAATTGGAAATGCATGGTGGTTGGCGCCAGCAGTTGGTCACAACTGCTTCTCAAAATGCTGTCACTTTCCTTGGCCTTGATGAAAAAGCATTCCATTGACCTCTTATATTTGACGCAAATGCAGACCTCGCAGACTTCAAAATGTAATGGGGAGCGAGCGGAAAGAAACTAGACCGCGTGATGGTACAAATAACGTACCATGCACGGACACTGCCAAGCATGACTGAGTCAGAGAAATAGGACGTGAACCTTAAACCTCAAACATGAAACACTAAAACACTCATTAGTAGAGCTAAGGTTAAAAAGAATCTTCATTCGTGTTAGTTATAAGTTCTGATTCGTGTCTGATTTCTACCAGAACTAAAAATATCTTTCCGGTACGCGTACTGTACACATTTTCTACAGTAAAACAAAACACAATAATGACACGAGGGTTGAATCCGTGCCAATCCTCCCGGCGTCAGCGTGTAAGTAATCATAAATTCCACGCCAGTCCTTCTCTATCAGCGAGGTGGTGAGGTTGGCGCCTTTTAAACACAAAAATCCAACGGCGAGGCAACGAAGAAGGATTTGAATTTCGACAGATCGGAAAACAAAGAAAACAACTACATTTTACGGCGCATGTTACGGATGTTTGTTGCAGCAACCGTTTACTGATTGTGGGTTGTGAAGCAAGTCAACGGTGCTCCACGCTGACCTAACATACACACTCACAATCGCCTACTCGGAGTAGGTAGACTATTAGCTAGCTAGAGGTGGTATCGGTACTACGCAGTAGTACCAGTACGTTGTTGTGGGTAGACTGGCCTTCGTAATACAGTACATGATTATTTGAGTTGACACACACACACAAGTTATTAGCATTGATACCGTGCGTGCCGTAAAATAAAAATCTGCACTGCACTGCTTTCCTTGGTGATCCACCATGGCCGCTGCAGCACTTTTACTTGCCAATCCTCGTCATCACAACACTACTACCGCCATCATGAATAATCCCAACAGTCCTAATAACCAAAAGAAGAAATCGAAAAAGAAGAAGAGGCTCTTATTAAATCCAGTCACCATGATGCGGCTGAGGGCAAGAGGAAAACGGGGAGACATCCGAGAAGATTTTAGTGAGGGAGATGATACTTCTACAATAGACACTACAAAGGCCAATCTTCGCAACCAGCAGAAGCGGCCTCCTCTTGCTGCAGTGGAGCAAGCGCTCCCTGCAAACAACCACAAACTTTTGACAGCTAGCAACAGTATTGAGAGGGCTGACACAAAGTCAATATCATCCAGTAAACAGGGAGGTAAAGGAGAGGGACTGGAAGTGGCTACTTCTTTGCCGTCGTTGTGGGAGCAGCAACAACACCCTGCAGGAGCAGCTGAAGTAGGCCCCATATCCTCCATGGACGCCAGTCACGCCACTGTCAATCTATCACAAACGCCACGGCCATTGTCACCCTTGACGACTGTCTCGAGTTTTGGTCCCAACGCTAGTGCTTCTACTACTGATAATGCTGGTAAAAAGGATGACAGCAACCACACGCATGATAGTTATTATTACATGCCACAACAACCACTGCCACAATCACTGCCACCGCCACCACTTCAACAGCGGCAATGCTCGCAAGAAAGCTACGATTTGAAATTTAAAGTGATAGACACCAATATACACGGCAATACCTTACCAGGAATGGTCATTCCTTCACCCATACCACCGCCTAGTGATAGTCTCAATGGCTTCGCCCAGAAACACAGGGCATCCTCCTCTCCACAACAATACACATCATCCTCATCTTCATCATCACCACCCGCATCGTCCTTATGGAAAGAGCTTTGGCAACGATGTTTAATGGATTGCTACTGCATTGCCAATACGAATGCCAACATTGTGGAGGATACGACCGTGTATTCCGACAATAGTGCCACGGACGGCATGAACAACAGTGACCGTGACTACGAACCTCCATCCCAGCAATCCTCCCGGGAACATGGCAATCGTGACGACGACGAGGAACAAGGGGGATATTTTTCCTTCTTGTTGCCCCAGTGTGCCGAAGAAGATGACTTGTCCGAGATAATACCCAAACTTTGTCATCAATTGGAAGCATCGCAGAGTATTAAAATTCGTTCCAATGCACTCCATCATTTGGCACAACTATGCGATCGAGAACACTCCTACAATCGCATCCCCTTGGTCTGTAGTACCACCCAATTTGAAGGCAGCCATGTCGATGTGGTGCCCACCGTGTGTCGCATCTTGCTGGACCCGAGCACACCCCTTCGAGATTATCGACAAGCTCTGCTCATTTTATCGAATTTGACCTTGCCGGTCGAAAACAAGGCCGTCCTCTTGTTGGGACCCCATTGTGATTTGTTATTGGAAACCTTGTATCAAGGATTGTACATTTTATTGCAAGATCCTCCAGAACCATCACCACCCTCCGCAACAAAAGTGGATGCGTCCAAAGACGAATCCATCAGCACCATCATGAGCACCAATCTGCAACAACGCAAATTAGAAGTTCATTTGGTCTGTGCGATTTTTTTCAATTTGTCATTTTTGCACGATGGCAAGGCGAAGTTGATTCATTACATTCCACCCGATGCAGCAACGTCCACAAGTCATAGAAAGCTGGATGCTTCGATGGCAGCCCTTGACAATCCACGGTCTTTGATTCGGACTTTGGAACGCATCATGATGGCCTTTCAACCCTTTGTGGCGCCAGCCTTGGACAGTCCTACGACTAGTATGGACGGCGGCGTGAGTGCCAAAAAAAAGAAGCGAGCCGCAGATACCTGCACGGTGGAACGACAAGCCTTGCGATGGACGCTGGGAATGATGCGCAATCTATGTCATGCTACCACTGACGCGAATCCGACTACTGCGAATCCTACGAAAAAGAGTGTCCATTCGACCACCTTTTCGCAAGAGTGTGCTCAAGTGATTGGCAAGACCCAAATTCCACAAATTGCGCTCGCCTTGATTCGATACACTCCGTGTCGAGATCATGGGCATTGGAGGACACAATCACTCGAAGATTTGGCCTTATCGTTTTTGGTGGAATTGGCACTCCGGGAACAAGAATACCAATCACGACACCAAAAAGAAAATCCAAAATTGGTCCACGCCCTTCATGACATTTCTTGCACAGAATATCTGCAACCCCTCCTACAAGCAGGAGCCGGGATTCATAGCCTCCGAGCACAAGCCATTGTCCGACGATTCGACCGGAAAACGCAACAGCAGCAACAAGAACAACAACAAGAGCAATCTGGAACCAAAGCTCAAGAGGTGGAGTGGGTGGGTGCCGGCAGCCCAAACTACAACCACAAAAGGGGCAAGGATGATCCTTACTACTACTATGACGACAAACAAGAAGCATCCGTCTGATGACTCGTTTTGTTGCATACGAAAGAAGCACGATTCGTTGTGCAAATGGATCCTGTCTTTCCACGATCATGATTGATAGATAGCAGCCACCAAGCAAAGACGAGTAAACACGAGGAGAAAACCGAAACGAACTGAGTTGTTTACCGTTCTATGGGGGTACTTCATAATTCCACTTTTACATAAGTCATGCTAAGCTAGCTGCCTGCGCAGCCTGAATTTGCAACGCTCTTCTTCGCATTCGTCCGCTCTTGTTTTAGGATATTCGTCTCTTGTTTTAGGACAACAATAATTATATCAAATTATCAGAGCGACCCTACCGGTATTCGATATGTCAATACTCAAACCTTGTATTGTACCGCATTGGCTTGCCCTGTTTTACTGTTCTACAGTGCTACTGTAGCTACTTGGGAGTAACTAGCAAGAGTAGACTCGTATCAGTAGTACAGTCGTACCAAACGATGAACAGTGTGAATGGGAACCACTTTCCACTTCGTTGAGTACAGACCTTCGATACTACCGTACTACTAGCACCAGGTGAATGGCCCTCATTCTGTGCCAATCCTCCTCTCCATGTCGACCTCGACTGTCATAAAAGTTTGGGTCCTCATTCATTAAGCAACACTCAAATCTACCACAACCTCGCCAAAACCAACTTACTAGTAATCGCAATCACTGGCAGGTTGCTCTCCTCTAAAATGGGCTATGGCCGAGTCGTCAAATCCCTGAATGTCGAGTGTAAAGAGATCGGGAGAGTAATTTGTGTGGTTGCGCACAGAGTCGCGAAAGTCTGTCACGCTGTTCACAATCTCTGGCCTTAAATAATTCGCGGCGTATTTGTCCCAACCCCCCACGGGAAATGCTTAAACTCTTGGATGGACCTCGCCCCCCCTTTCAAGCACAAATGCTTCCTAGCCACAGCAATGCATGTTTCTTCTTCGATCCTTTGTTGGATCGAGTGTATCGAAAGATGTTCGATATCGCAACTTTTCGGCACTAATTTCGAAACGTTAAGAGCGGCTGCTGTGATTCATCAAGTTTGTGTTTGTGTTCATCCCCTATGTTTATCGTAGTTGTAAGGACACTTAGTTCCAGCTCCAACACCACTTGAATAGCTGGGTTGAGCCAGTCAGGAGCCCCTCCTTTGGAGGGCGGGTACCATATGCGCCGCTTCAGGGCGCCATCACATTGCTCTAGGATGCTTCCAGTGTCGGAAAGGCGTACAGTATCGGATGCCAGATGTCGACCCCAGCCCCGATATACATGAATGGTGTTGAGAGGTACCAATGAGCCGGAGAAACCGTAGTGGTCTTTTTCCATCGCCCATATTCTCTTTTGTATAATTTTCTTTAATTCTCCAACTGTCGGATTTTTCGTGACTCGTACGGTATCGTTCATGACATGTTTATCTTTTACGTTTGGGTTTTTGTTTGCCAAATGGCTAACAAGAAAGTTTACATCAAGATCCATTTTGATTCAGCTTCACCCCCTT
>Ga0163144_10009733_pt1 | contig 20598 bp, 22 predicted proteins | sample OliLak19BULKMAT1_FD_123175 | JGI IMG/M metagenome (GOLD analysis project Ga0163144, IMG submission 123175) | Freshwater microbial mat bacterial communities from Lake Vanda, McMurdo Dry Valleys, Antarctica - Oligotrophic Lake LV.19.BULKMAT1 | ecosystem: Environmental > Aquatic > Freshwater >... | reverse complement strand
GTGCGCCAGCCGGCCCGGCGGGGCTACACCATGGACGAGGTGCGGGCCGCCCTCGCGGTGGGGTCGGCCGGCACCACGCCGGCGGTGGCCGGAGCGTGAGATTGGTCCCGCAGGCCCTGGCCGCCAATCAGTGCGACCAGAGGCGGTCGGCCCGGGTCGTCTCCAGCTCCTGGCGGTAGGGGCACCCTCAGCGCGTCACCTCGGCGGCCCAGCGGAGATGCGCCTGGAGGTCGCTGCCGAAGCCCGCCACCACCAGGATGTCACGCCAGTTGACCTTAGCGACCCGGGTGCGGTCAAGGATGGCGGCCGGGTTGCCGTCGGCCAGACGCAGGACCGCGAGGCGGATGCGTTCGATGAGGGCGGTTACCCTCGTTAGGAGGGGGTCAAACCGCCATCCTGCGACCAATTCTCAAACCGCTATCGCGGTCTTTCACTGGGAGGACGTTGTTCCCATGGAATTCTAGGCTAGTCATGGAGCTCACCACTGGACCTCCCGATGTGGCTCTTTGTCGTGCTTGCCGCCGTGGTCGTGGCCCTTTGGGCGCAGTGGGCCACGGCGCTCATCTGCCCCAGTTGTGGCGCAGCCAACAGCAAGAAGTTCCTGCATCAAAGGCGTGACGGAGGGCCGGACGGTCGCTACTCGCATAACCCAAAGGTCTGCCGTAAATGTGGCCACGAGGGTGAGCCGATCTCACGGTCCGAGTGGAAGTCCCTTCCAGGTCAATCCCATAATTCGGCGCTCGCCAAGGCAGCGCGGACTACGTCTGGGAAGAAAACCGGCGCCACGAATACATCACCCAAAGCAGAGCCACGTCGCTGGATAAGTCCTGGGCAGCCGCTGACAGTTGGACGTTGGCAAATACCCGATGGTTTCCTCTATGTCATCGAGGGGGATCACGACGAACAGCCTTACAACCCGGCAACGATTATTCGCTGGCAACCCATTGCCGGAAGCGCCTCCGATGCCCCGGCTGTTGGCTACTGGCCCTCCTACTACTTCCTGACCCCTGAGCAGCGATGCGCCTTCCTTCAATGGCTGGCCGGCGGTCGCTCGGACCCCACGGTCGACCTCGGCTACGTCTTCCTTTTCTTCTACGGACTGGAATGGCGGGCACTCGTTGATGGCGCCGATCGCTCGGAGGTTGCCCGTGAAATTATGCGCCTGTATGGCATCTACGGATCGAATCGATCGTTCCATCAACACGCCCTGAATCTTCTGGGTGCAATCCTCCTCATGGGAGGTCGCGCGAATTCCATCAGCCCCATCTATAGAGCTTGTGCCGAACAAGGTTCTCGACACGGCGGCCTGCCCTCGCTGCTGCTCGACGGTGTGATCCGGCAACATGCAGGAAAGAACCTCCCGGTGAAATGGGCCTGGGAAGTGGCGACGGCTTCTGGCGCTTTCAAAAAAGGAGTCGCCCTGGAGCGCCATCCCGACGAGGTTCGGACCGCCTTCGACCGGAATATGGCAAAGCGTTACCCGGATGGATACCCCATCCCGGTGGTCCATGACTCCGTTCTGATCCCCTACACCTGGGCGCTGCGTGGGGCTCCCGTGGATGGGTTGCGATGCCCGACGACCGGCCTGCTGATCGGTCCCAGCGGTAAGAAGGGCGATCTAGCCACCGCACCGGTATGGACCGGCCTCGCTGAGATTTGGCATGAAACGCTCAGCGAGGTCAAGGCGAAGATTCGCCGGCCAACCCTGAGGCCGATCGAGGTGCCGGTATCAATGAAGGCCGCGCATCATGGTCATGATGCTACGGCTACTGCCTTGAGACAGGGAGGACCGGCCATCACCGAGTCGCGAAACCCCGACGAATTGACCACTATGGCCGTTTCGGCTGCAAATTCGGCAGGGAAGACTCATATATCGTCGGAAATCTTGCCAACGATCTCCGTGCCGCCGGCCCGGCCCGCGATCCAGGCCTGGTATGCGGAGCACATGGACGACAACGGGTTGGCCAAGACCACTTTTGGCAGTCTGTACGCCACTACGCTTGGGGGCCGCTCTGGGGAACTCACGCGAGCTGACCAAGCGCGTCTAATCGAGCACGTGGAGGCCAACGGTTTGGCGCTGGAGCCTGATCTCCGACCGAACAGCCCCCGGGTCGGGTCAGCCGAACCTTGCTACGTCTTCAGCGTGAAGGAAGCCAAGTCTCCCTCGCGGCGGTGCCAGCAACTCCGCCTTCTCGTCGAGGCGGCGGTGGCCATCGCCTCCAGCGACGGAGCGGTCGACGAAGCGGAGATGGAGGAAATTGTCGATCATCTGGACGAGAAAGGCACCCTGTCGGTTGATGACCGCCGCCGACTGCAGTTCTACGCCTCTTGGCTGGTCACTTCCCGACGTATCGATCAGGGGTTCAATCGGCTCCGCAGGACCGAGTTGCCGAAAACCCATCGGAAGGCCATTGGCAGCTTAGCAATCACCATCGCGCTGCGCGATGGGACAGTCACGGTGGCTGAGCGGAAGGCGATCGGTGTCCTCTACCGAGCGATCGATCTGCCGGAGGACGACCTTGATGCCCTGCTGCAGCCTCCGAAGGACCCCAAGGCAGGCATCACTATCGACTGGAATGCCGTGGCGCGCCTGCAGGCAGAGACTCAGGAGGTCCAAGGCCTGCTCGCCCAAGTACTGAGCCAGGACGAGGATGCTGGGGAGACGGCTCCCGTCGATGCGCCATCGGCTCCTGCATCGCCTAGTAGTCCTGCGAGCACCGCCGAGACTCCCAGAGCGACCCCGCCTGCCACCCAAAGCCCAATGGATGGGCTCGACGCCCGCGCCGCCAACGTGCTCACCGCGCTGCAGGGCAAGACCGCTATCTCGACCGCGGACTTCAAGGCCATCTGCTCGACCGCCGGCCTCTTCCCAAACGCGGCGATGGACCTCATCAATGAATGGTCTGATGCTACTCTCGGCGACCGCTACATCGACGGCGACGGTCCTTACGAGATCGCCAGCCATCTCCTCCCGACGAAAGGCATTCCATGACGACGTCGACTTCTTCCTTCAGCAGTCAACCGGCAGCGCCTCTACCGACCCTGAAGCGCCGGGAACGCGATGCCATCATCCAGTCGTTAGGATCTGGAGTGGTCCCGCGGGTCGGTTTGCAGCATATCCAGGTGGGTCGTCGTCAGGAGGTGTCCGCCATCCTGAAGGATGTCCAAGCGGTCCAGCAGGGGGCCTCCAGCTTCCGCTTCATCATCGGCAGCTTCGGCAGCGGAAAAACCTTCTTTCTGCACCTCGCCAAGATGGTGGCCCTGGAACAACGCCTAGTCGTCCTGCATGCCGATCTCGGGCCGGACCGGCGGCTCTGCGGCAGCGGCGGAACCGCTCGGTCCCTCTACCAGGAGCTGGTGCGCAACTGCGCCACCAAGGCCAAGCCCGAGGGTGGTGCGCTCGCGAGCGTGATCGAACGCTGGATCGCCGACGCGAACCTCGGCGAGGCACCCTCTGCTGACGCCGTGCGCGCGAAGCTCCGGCCCCTCCAGGAACTGGTGGCCGGCTACGACTTCGCTACGGTTCTGGCGCACTACATCGCCGCCAGTGCCTCTGGTGATGAGACGAGGATGGCGAATGCTCTCCGTTGGCTTCGCGGCGAGTACACGACCAAAACCGAGGCGAAGCAGGATCTCGGGGTCCGGAGCATCGTTGACGACGTCTCGGTCTATGACCACTTGAAGCTGCTGGGGGCCTTCGTCCGCTTGGCTGGGTTCGCCGGGTTGATGGTCGTCTTCGACGAAGCGATCAACCTCTACAAGCTGACCCACCCGGAAGCGCGGAACCGCAACTACGAAACCATCCTGCGGATGTTCAATGACTGCCTCCAGGGCGGCTCCTCTGGGATGTTCATCCTGATGGGCGGCACGCCGGAGTTCCTCCGAGATCAGAGACGTGGCCTCTACTCGTATGGTGCCTTGCGATCCCGTTTACCCGACAACGCCTTCGCCAGGGACCAGCAGCGCGATCTGGCTGGTCCGATAGTCGAACTGCCGAATCTCGCGCTCGAGGACCTTGTGGTTCTCCTGCAAAACCTTCGCCGCGTTCACGCCTTCGACCGGCCGGTCACGGTGGTCTTGCCCGACGAGGGGATCCAGGCCTTCATGGACCACTGCGCGAGGACTCTCGGGGACGCCTTCTTCCGTACGCCGCGTGACTCCGTCGTTAGCTTCATTCAACTCCTCAATCTGCTGGAGCAGAACCCAGGCATGGACTGGAAGGAGCCGTTGGGCAAGGCGGTCACCGCTGCAGCCGAGGCGACAAAGACATCCGTGGCCCGTGAGCAAGATCCCGGCGCGGGCGGCGACGATGACCTCGTCGGCTTCAAACTGTAACGTGACCGCCGCCTTCAGCCGTCTCCACCCGGGGGTTCAGCGTTGGCTCTATGAGCAGCGCTGGACGCAACTTCGCCCAATTCAGATCGAGGCGATCGAGCATCTCATTGGCGGCTCAGGGGACCTGATCATCGCCGCGAAGACCGCCAGTGGAAAAACCGAGGCTGCATTCCTGCCGATCCTCTCCTTGATTGCCAACGACCTGGGCGAGTCGGTCAGAGCCATGTACGTGGGACCACTCCGGGCACTCATCAATGACCAATTCCGACGTATGGAGCTGCTCTGTGGCGATGTGGGGATCCCGGTCCACAAGTGGCATGGGGAAGTCGGACAGGGTGCTCGCAACGCATTACTTGCCGATCCTGGCGGGGTGCTCCTCATCACTCCAGAGTCGTTGGAAGCATTCTTCGTCCGTCGCCAAGCGTCGCTCGACCAGGTATTCAGTCGACTGGCCTATATCGTCATTGACGAACTCCACGTGTTCCCCGGAACCGAGCGGGGCATGCACCTCCGGTCGCTTCTCCACCGCCTGGAGCAGAGACTGGGGCGAACTGTTCGCCGAGTTGGACTGTCGGCCACCCTGGGGGACCTCGACCGGTACCGCCGCTGGCTGCGCCCCACGGCATCCGATCATGTCGCCCTCATCAATCATGGACGCGAGGGAACTGAGCTTAAAACGCGGTGCTACGCGTTCATCGCTCCTGACGTTGCCGCACCAAGCGAGGACGGCTCCCAGCCCTCTGAGGAGGTAGAGGTCCCGGCGGACCTCTACCCACGGATAGCCGCTCACCACAAGGAGGGAATCAATCTCCTCTTTGCGAATGCCAAGCGGACCCTCGAACAGGCCGCTTCCTGCCTCAAAAATCACTTCGCAGCGGAAGGTCTGCCCGAAGATCGTATCCTGATCCACCATGGCAGCCTCTCGCGTGAGATCCGAGAAGAAGCGGAGGCGCTCCTCCAGGCTGGCGGCTGCCGCATCTGCTGCTGCTCCTCCACTTTGGAACTCGGCATCGACATCGGCTCTGTCAAGGCGGTTGGACACATAGATGCTCCCTGGTCCGTCGCCAGCTTGGCTCAGCGCCTTGGACGTTCTGGGCGACGCGATGGCGAGTCCTCGGTCTTCCGGCAATACCACGTCCTGGACTCTCTCACGGATATCGCCCCTCACGACGAGAATCACCTGCGCCCAGGTCTTGTCCGAGGGGTTGCTCTTATGCAGTTGTACCTCGACGGATGGTGCGAATCTGCTGCGGTCGATGCAAGCCACTCCTCGACCCTCGTTCACCAGATCATCAGCGTCATCGGGGAGACTGGAGGTATTCGGGCTGACGCGCTCTACCGTCGGCTGATCAGCGGCAACGGGTTCTCATCCCTACCTCCGGCGCGTTTCACGGCCCTCCTGCGGCATCTGGGCGAACAGACGGTCATTGAGCAACTATCCGATGGTAGTCTTCTCCTCGGGGACGTTGGGGAACGTGAACTCAACGACCGTGGCTTCTACGCCGCCTTCGCCACCGTTGACGCGTACGAGGTTATCAACGGCGATCGGCGGATCGGTACGGTCTCCACCGACAATGCCTATCAGCTCGGGGACGGCTTCCGTCTCGCTGGCCGCGGTTGGGACGTCGAGGAGATCGACGAGGATCGCCTTCGCGTCTATGTGAAGCCGTCCTCGAAGCGGAACCTCCCAAAATTCTCAGGGATGGGGGGTCAGATCCACGACCGCGTCATTGAGCAGATGAGGCAGGTGCTGATCGGCACTGACCTGGTGCCATTTCTTGATCCCGTGGCCATGGAAGCTCTCCTCCTCGCCCGCGTGCATGCTCGACGCCACGGCCTTGGATCATGGGGCATGGTAGCCTGCGACGTTGGGACCGTGCTGTGGCCTTGGCGGGGGACGCGCTGTTTGGAGACGCTCACGTGGCTGCTTCGGGCGGCTGATCTTACTCCAGATGCTCATCAGATGGGCATCGTCGTGGGCGGAGCATCACCCGACCAGGTTCGACTAGCTTTAGATGAAGGGGTTGAATGCTTGCGCGATAGGGTGATCGAAGGGCTTACGCGAGTTCCGGAAAAGCTCCTGTGGCGCCAAAAGTACGATCATTTGGTGCCAACCAACCTCCTGTTGGAGGAGATCATCGCGGACCGTCTTGACCTCGATGGCGCACGCACCGCAGTGCTGCAGATGACTCGACCTGCATCGGATGCTCATGGCGGTCTTTAACCGTAACGGCTCATTTCAGCCGCGCCGAGTTCTGGCTCATTCATCTACAGATCATCCGGAACTGAGCGCGGGTGATTCTGGTGCAGGCAACAGTGGACTGTCACCAGGCCAGATCACCCAGCAAAGAGCGTCATGACTCTCACGCGCACGGAGTACATTGGAGGAGGTAAAGGTGGCTAAGCTGTTTGACCTTGTATCGACTACAGGCCACTGGTGGGAGGCCGAGGAATTACAGCGGTACATATCGACCTCGGGTTCTCCATTGAAAGACCAGATGGCTATAGATCGTCTCGTGCTTCAATTCCCGGCTGAATGGGCCATCAACTGTTTCCAAATGCGGGTCCGTAACACCTTTTTCTACAGATTGATCCACCAGACCGGAAGCGTGGACCAAAGGCCCCTAATCAAGGGCGGCTGGTTTCTTGGTGATTTGGCATCATCCGCTGGGTTCGATCCGGTATTTAGCAGGGTCAAAAGGGATGGTCGCGATAGCTTCTCGGCTTGGCTTGAGCTGGACCTGGCTCTTATGCTCCATGCTGTTGGGTATGAAATCACGTTTCCATCCGCGAAGGCGAAGAATGGTAAGACACCGGACATCATTGCCGTCAAAGGTAGCGAGGAGTTTGTGATTGAATGCAAATCATTGCAGGAGCGGGCGGAGGATGCTGCAAATGAGGACTACGGACACCGAGTAGCCATGTCCGCGATTCAGCACCTGCCGCATGGATGGGGATACCAGATGGCCATCAAGCCGCTCGAGTGGGATCCCGCCGAGGGGGAACGGCACATCGCCGAGCGGGCCACGGCTGCATCCGCCGAACTAAGAGGCGCCATACAAGCCGCCGTAGCCGGAGGTAGCGGTTCGTTCGATTTGTCCTATGTGCAGGGGGTGGTTTCCCCCGGAATCTCCAGAGAGGATTCCCGGATTGCCCTTCCGGGGTATTCCCCATACCGTTGGTGGCACAAGGTACTCAATAACGGAATACTGCCTGCTGCTGAGCAGATCAGCCAAGCCAAAGGCTCCGGGATGGCAGTGATTCTGGTGCCTTATCTCCCCGAGAGGCGTCCTGCGCAGGCTGCATTTTCTCGCCTTTCCAAGGAGAACCCTTCGCTTCTCGGGAAGTGCACCGGGGTGCTGCTGTTTTCCTGGGCCAACATAACATCACGGGAGCCGCCGGCCCTTCTGATCAACCCTCACGCTGAAATGCCGTTCATGCTAGCTCCAGCGGCCCTACAGTTGGCCGCGTCTTGTGGAGCTGCATGGGTGGATAGCGATGGCTAATTATGCTTGGGGATGTGGTCTCGGGATCCTGAGCGATCTGCGGATTGGCGAAGCGACAACACACCACACATGCCGCCACGTATGGAACCAGATCGGACTGCCCACCAGCTGGATCGGGTCCTTCGTCTTGAAGATCATGTTCCTCCTGCGGGCTGCTCGTGCATCGCAGGCCCCGGTGCCTGGACCTCCTCCCGGAGGACGCCGTAGTCACGGTAGGCGATGTTTTTCGCCGGCTGGAGGGCCTGGATGAGGATGAACTCCAAGGTCAGCGCCAGGGGCAGCCAGCGGTCGGTGAACGGGACGATGTCGATAAAGCGGCGGTCCACATGTCGGCGTCGTGGGACCAGAACCGCTTGTCGAACGACCACATCGCGACGCCGACGTAGAGCAGGATGCCAACAGGATCGGAGAGCAGGTAGATGCCCCTAAGGCTGCCCGGGAAGCCCTTCGGCCGGCTGGCACGGTACTCCGCATCCGACCACGTGCGGTCGGAACCCAGGAGCAGCGGCAGCGCCGACATGTCCGCCGGGCAGAAGGAGCACTGGAAGCGGGCGAGGTGGGCGCGGATTGGTGTCCAGCGCACCGGGTCGCTGTCGTTCACGCGTGAACTCTAGCGTCGGGCCGGCTGGCAGGAAGGTCGGCGAACACGCTCGACGGCCAGTCCCTCCAGCAGGTCGCCGTCAGTGACGTTGTGGACGAACTCCTGCCTCTTCGACACCGACCGCAGGCAGCACGACTGTCTACGCGGCTGTTCGGCTGGGGTCGACGGGAGCATTGGGATGGATTCTTGGACTTGGAGGGCTCTGTCGAGTGGGGGAAACCAGGGCGGATCGGTGAGATGGGTATTTGCTCAGTACGCAGGGCAGATACTATTAAAGCACCAGCAACCCTACCTGTTGCCTCCTCAGCTACGTCAGCGAGCATAGTTCAACCTAACAGGGGCAGTCTGCCCCGAACTGACCGGAACCATCCGGTCATGATCTGTCTGACGACACCTGGATTCTGTATCCGACGACAACTAGAAACCGGCGCTGGCAGGGGGTGGGGTCAGGCTAACACGTTGTCCGTAAGCATCGCGGAGACAGCGTGTTAGCCTGACCCCACCCCTGCTGCCATTCTTGGAGCGAATACCTAGTTGTCGTTTGTGTCCAATTCCGGCGTTCTAGTTGTCGCCAGACATGATCGGTCGAACCTCTAGAAAATGGCGACTTGGAGGCAGTCGGTCACCCCGGTCGCATATGGTCAGCAGCCAATCGCAAACGCTGTCGGGCAGGATCCCATGTGGCTGCCCCTATGTCAGCAGGATCAAGCGTCACTGTCGCGTAGGATACAGACGGGTATCCATTCAGCGCAGGATCAATGGAATTCCAGCCAGTGCGTCGATGTGCATCACGCGATCCCGTTGAGCAGATGCGACCTGATCGATGCCGGTCAAAAATCTCCCGTCCTCGGTTGCCACGATGCAGTCGTAGAACAACGCAAACGGCAGTTCAGCATCAATCGCGTCGTTCCGCCGTCCAGTGGTCTCCGGGTTGATCTGTCCGTGGTTCGTGGCTCTGATGACGGCGAACTGATACCACGCGAAATACCGGATCGCTAAGTCCAAGCGACTCCTAGCGTCAGGAATCTCACTAAGTTCGAGCTGCATAGCGTGTAGGGATGCATCAGTGATCTCGGGCAGGGTCAAGAGCCATTCGGCATGTTGAGTCGTTGCTGAGGCGGCTAGCATCCCAATTGCCGCTACATGCCGAGAACGCTTCGGCGGTCGCATGGCCATGCAGCGTCGCATAAATGCCAGCCAAGCGTCCCGGTTGGTCTGCAAGGCGCTCGGCGCGGTATTCAACGTCTTTTCGGAGCCGAATGTCCACTGTTCCCCTTGGATTGTAACGACAGTCCGCACAAACCGACCGGCACGGAGGATGTTGGTAAACGCGAGAAACTGAGCTCGCGCCCTTTCCCGATACCTACTACCGACCACAGTTTGCGCCGTGGGACCGTGTGGGTACAACGGTAGCAAATCTTTACGGCCTGGCCACAGAGGCAGATCAGGCGAAATAAACGCTGACATCCGGTCGCACATCGTCTGGAAATCGGCCTGGCCCTTGCCGTGTCCCAACTGTCCCCTGGACTGCAAATCCAGCATCTGCGCAGTCAACTCGCCCGCCACGATGTCGTGGAGGGCGAAGTGGTGCCCTTCACGACGTAGTTGTACAAGGGTCCTGAACCACTGCGGCTCGCCGTGAGCTAGCTCCCTGACAATATTGGTGTCCAGAACGAAATAGGTCATGCTCGTATGATGCCACACGCCCTAGGCTGTCCATAACTGCATAGGCAGACGGCAAACACCTCATCCCCCGCGTCGTCAATCAGGGTAGGCATCGCCCACCAGGGGCTTCCAGGCGCTCGACAGCAGCCTCGTCCCGGAGCACAGTGCTGTGGTCCCGAACCTTCTGGCGGCAGCGTCGATGACCAGGCTGATCCGCCTACTGGCTCGGGGTGACCTCCCGGAACGGCCGTCGGTACCTCAGGGCAGAGGTGACCCGATCAAGCTTCACCGGGCGGTTAGAAGTGCACGGGTGACATGAAGCACCGAACAATCCCGCCTTGGGGACTTATTGATCTAAATCCAGGCAAGCAGCTGCGCCTACATTTTTCAAACCAATCGAAGGCTGGTCAGCACCCCCATGGGTTGCTGTCCCAGCAATGGGCGGTCGGGTTGATACGGTCCCACTAACTGTATTGCTAAAGAAGCCAGGAGATTACATATGTAATCTCCTGGTTGACATCCGCGTGCACTCACTTAGGCTCATCACAGTTCGTTGAAAACCACATAGGGGTTCGGAGTAGAACGAAGAGAGCGGTCTCCCACGACCCAATCGAAGGATTGGGTCAACTCTCACTACGGAAATGAGAGTCACGTCCGCCGGGTATGTTCACGCCTTCGCAAGAAGGGCCGTGTGCAGTCTCTCGGTGGCCTGATCATCGTCGCCTCACTGCGTCGTGGTCAGGAACCTAGTCGCCTAGTCTTCCCTTAGGGGAACGGATGACGGGGTCACGAATATCGGCCATCTAGGTGGTCGGGCATGTTCAGAGCAACGGTGGCAATCGCTACCGTCCAAGGTTCTGAGACCGCATCTTCGGCCCTTCCAGGATGAGATTTCCTCGTCCGGGGCTATCAGGCAACCACACCTTTGAAAGGAGGACTCGATGCCTAGCCCTGATCACTCCGCTAAACCCCAGGGATTTCACCAAGACCTTGACGACATTTGTCGTCGCATCCGAGGTCAGATCCGTCGGCGCAAGAAGCTTGCCCAGCGGACCAACGGTGGTCCCGACCTGTTGGACTACGATCGCCTTATGGGGTCGCTGAAAGTTTTGCGCACGAAACTGCGCAAAAGTGATGCGCCCGAGAAACATAAAGAGGCGCTCGCGGGATTCTTGGCCTTTATGGTCGATGACCCCATCCGGTAACCGAAAGGATATACGCGATGTCCAAGCCCTATTTATTCATGCGAACAGAAATGGAAATCCATCATGGATCTCGGTAAGACGGTCAAGATCCTGCGGCAGCTACGCAAAATGAGCCAGGCATCCCTTGCAGATGCCATCAATGTGGAGCGTCCTTATCTTTCATCCATCGAGCAGGGCCATAACCAGCCCTCGCTGACGCTTGTAAAGGAAATCGCCTCACAGTTACGAATCCCTCCGGCGCTCTTGCTTATCGGAGACGGCGATCCCGCCGATCCCATTCAGAAAGAGTTGCAAAAAGTATGGGGGTTGCTTCTGTCAATAAAATCGTCTGAAGCCGAGGCTGGAAATCATGCGAAAAATCATGACAACGGAACATCTGGCACATAGGCTCGGCGTTCCCCTCCAAGTCCTTGAGCGAATCCGTTCGCAAAAGCACGAATACTATAAACCATTCGATAGGCTCACCAATGGCGGCAAGAAAACTCGGCAGGTCTTCAGGATCGGAAATGAGGCGCTTCATATTCTCAAAAAAATCAATCGGCTCCTCATGGATGAGGTTGATCACCCCGGGTATTTCCATGGCGGCATGAAGGGCAAGACCATTAGAAGTAATGCGGCGAATCACGCAGCCATGCCTTGCGTTATAAAACTAGACATAAAGAACTTCTACCCGTCAATAACCAGGGATATGATCGTTGCCGCACTGGAAGCCGATGCAGGCATTGGCCCTGATGCGGCTAGCATGGTAGCAAATCTTGGGACCTATAAAGATCGCCTCATGACTGGCTCCCCGTGCAGTACGATTCTATCATGCCTTGTCATTAGACGGGCCACTGACCGCGTAAATGGGCTAGTAAAACAACGCGGTGGGAGATTTTCAGTTTATGTAGACGATATAACCATCTCGGGGGGAGCGCATCTAAAGCAGATTGAAGCCGAGTGCGTGCGATATATTGAGGAAACTGGCGTTGAAGTTCATAAGAAAAAACGCATCAGAACATGCGGGACCGGATTCAGCAAAATCGTCACTGGCGTTGACGTTTCTGGTGGGATTGACGCAACGCCGAAGTACAAGTCCGAGGTCAAGAGTCTATTGGCGGAATTATCAAGGCGCATGGCTACAGGATCGGAAATATCGGGACAGGAACGCCTTAGTGCGAAAGGCAAGGTCCAGCATCTTGCCACATTGAACAAGGGCATGGCACGGCGTCTAAGGACCAAGCGTAGAGACGTGCTGGGTTAGGGCGTGGTTTAGCCAGCTAGCCCATGAGGCCGCCTAGGTCCATCCATCCTTGGCAGTTAGTGTTTTCTCAGCCGTTCCGCCACTGCCTGGTGCAGTTGCACGAGGTAGTCCGCCACTGACAGCCCCAGGCTATCCGCCACGGCCTTCATGCTGTCCAGGTCCCTGACACTGACCCGCATGGTCAGTCGCTCGTCCTTGGTGTCCTTGCTGAAGTTACCCGGGGTCAGGTCCTTGACGGCCTGCCGCAACTGCGACTTGGGGTCTTTTGTTGGGGTGTTCATGCCGATAGGTAGGGTGCCTGCCTCGATGTCCAACACAGTCGGCACCTTGCTGATTCGCTTGCTGGTCATGCCGCTCTCACGAGTTCAATACGTTGATCGATGGCCCTTACCGAGTGAGCCTTCCAGGACTTGCCCAGCTTCGGCTTGATGCCTTCGGCCTGGAGCCTGTCGGCGATGGCCCCGTAACTGAGGCCGGCATCGCGTAGCGAGGCGATCAGGGTCAGGCCGACCTGCTCCTCGGCGTCGGGAACCAGGTGCTGGCCATCGGCTGCTAGGGTGAAGCCGAACGGCAGCCGTCCGCTTATGCGGCGATCTTGAGTCCGCAGATGAGCCATTGCTACGGTGGTTCTCTCGGCCAGCTGCTCCCGCTCGAATTCGGCGAGGACGGTCAACATCTTGAAAACCATGCGGCCACTGGCGGAGGTCGTATCCAACTGCTCCGAGAGGCTAATGAGGTCCGCCCCAACCTTTTCTAGGGCATCCACGATAGCGAGGGTGTCCCTGACCGAGCGCGAGAGGCGGCTGAGGGAGTAGACGACGAGCGGGCACCGCTGTTTCCGGACGGCGATCAGCGCCTTCTGTAAAGCGGGGCGGTTGTCGGCCCGCTTGCCGCTGATGCCGGCGTCCTGGTGGACCTCGACGATTGAGTTCCCGGTGAAGGCCGCCCATGCCATGACCTTGGCCCGCCGGCGAGGAACGGGTCAGGATGCTTGTGAGCGAAGGAAATGATGACGGAGGCAGCAGCGATACAGCAGGTCAGAACGCAAAGCCTGGGGTTCATGGCTCCAAGCATCCGCCCGTATCGCAACTGTCTAGATACCGCGCATGGCCTTGCCGCAGGCGTGTTGGATGCTCGGGACCGGAAGGCGTAGGATATGCCAAGGGCTCCAGCCAGGACGAACCGGTCGGTAACCGTGAAGTCAAAGCCGCACGTGGTTGCCTTCGACATGGGCACAAGCGTGATCGGTGTCTACCTGGGCTACAGGCGCCGGTGTGAAGCGTTCTTCATGAACCAGCAACACCTGACCGCGCTAGTGTCATTGCTCTATGAAGCCGACGTCATCATCACCTTCAGCGCAGATACCCGTTCGCCCGATTACGATCGTTACAGCCTGGAGCAAGCGAGCCTGAAGACTGACGTCGCCATCGACATGGCCCGCATCGCTCGTACGTACATTGACGTTCGTGGCCTCGTCTGGCAGTCGGAGCAGCGGCACTTCGGTCAGGGGCTCAAGCCCATCTACCGCAGCCTCCATGGCGAAGCACCGGCGAACGTCCGGAACATGAGCCGGGATGAATACGTCGCTGGCGCTCAACTGGACGCCTTCATGGCCTATCGCCTGTGGAGATGGCTCCAGCGCCGCCCCGACAACAAGGCCCGGCGGTAGCCGCCGGCCGATCCCGGACGCGCACCCAATGCACCATCCCCGGCCGCCCATCATCACCTTCCGCAGACAGCCGAGAGCCGGCCGATTGGGCGGTGGTTGACGGGTTGGGCGCAGCTTGCGCCCAGCTAAGGTGTTGGCATCCAAGGTTTCCCCTACACACTGCCGCCTGCCTTCCACCCGACCGGATCAACAATGCGTCACTTTTTGATCGGCTTGGCGGTAGCCATTGCCCTCGCTCTCACCGGATGTGGCGCAACTGATGCCGTGTGGCGCAAGGTGGGGCCACGTCAGGCGACGCCAGAGCACAGAGACGCAGTGGTGAATGCGATTCGTGAGTACCGCGATACGGCGTTCGCTGGTTTGAAGAAGTACGCAGGCGCCAATGCCGCCCAGGGGGACGTTGCCGCTTCAGCCGTTGAAGCAGCCAGTGCTCAGTACCGGCAGGTTTTGGACACGTCGCTGACGTACTTCAATCGGGCTCTCAGCCAGACGGAAGCCACTAAGAAGGCAAACGACTACTGCGCCGATCTTCGCGTTCGGCTCATCGGGATTTGCAAGAAGCGGTTGCTGGATGAGCAGCTTGGTGCCCCATTGGATTCAGCCGACGACTTGCTGGAGTTCCCGCCCCCGAAGGCGGGGCAGAAGAAATAGGCAGGAGGAGCGACTTCCCCTTCTCTGCGCGCTGTAATTTCCGAGTAGTTTTCGAGGTATAGCCTTGCCGCGACCAGGGACCAAATTGCCAGTTGAACTCGTGCCCCGCCCGCTTTGGGGCAAGTCATTGCGAAAGACGGTTTCGCCCGAGCAGTGGCAAAAACTGCGAAACTGCCTGCTCAGCAAGAGGCTGTTCGGCCTAAAACTTTATTGCCATTTCTGTTCATCCCAATTCAGGGAAAAGGAATTGCAGCTTCACGAGCGTTGGTATTACAATGAGCGAACGTCGATTGCAGAGTTGCGGTGCCTATCATTAGCGTGCGAGAGATGCCACGAAGTGCTTCATAGTGGACGCTCCATAAATTTGGGGCTTGAGGGAAGGGTGCTCGACCATCTCATCGCCGTAAACAGGTGGGACAAACCAAGGGGGATTCAGTATCTGAGTCGGGCATTTACCATCTGGGAACGACGCTCGCAGGTGAATGATTGGCGTATAGATTGGAGCAACGTCATCCTGTTTCTGCAAGGTGAGTATGGCCGCGAGGTTGACATTGACGAACAGTTCGCCGGATTATTCCATGGTCTGCGGAGCTACGATCGACAAGGGGCGATCGAGTGGGCAAGGCGGATGCTGGCTGAGAATGCCGTGATCGTCGATACCGAAACCACGGGGTTGCTCGAAGACGAAAACGCCGAGATCATCGAAATCGCCATTGTCGGCATGGATGGAAAGATCCAGTACGATCGACTCGTTCGTCCAGTGGGTCCATTGCCAAAACGGATTGTCAATATGACCGGAATAACCGCGGCGTTGCTGAAAGGGGAAAGACGGTTCGGTGAAATTTCGGAGGAAGTGCATCGAAGGCTGAACGGTAAATTCGTGGTTGCGTACAAAGCGTCCTTTGACGCCGGTATGATTCGGCGTGCATACAAACGTATTGGTCGAAAGCCGCCATCGTTTCACGAAGAATGCGCAATGGGGGCGTGGCATGCCATCGTTCGTGGTTCGTTTCCGCCGATGCCAGGATCCCGGCACCGGGCGTTACCCGATGCCAAGTGCGTGCTGAAGCTCCTGCGCCGGATGTCGAAGATGTCGATCCACAGTGAACATCCCGGACATACGAGCGCCCGAGGCCAAGCATAAACACGGCTGGACATGCACCTAATGCGCCCTCCCGGCGCTGACTGTCGATCCGTGCTCCCCGCGCAGAGTTGACCTGCCTACCGGGCCACGATCCCAGGCGACGGGGGACGGTGGGAGATAAGGCGGGGCAGCCACGACTCGTGGTGGCCTGTCCCGAAACCCTGACATCCGGTTCAGTTTATCTGAACCACTGCTAATCGTCCCTCGCGCATCCGCGCTGTCCTTATGCTGGCAGGCTCCAGGAGACCCGATCGGCCTGAGCCCATGAGATCGTATCGGCCAGACGGGATCGTCGTCCTGGAGACTGCTAGCATTCATTTTCCATGGGACCCCGTGCCGTCCTCGCCGGACTTCCTCCCGCTGCGCCATCTAGGGCTTAGCTTCGAGGGCATGCGACGTCACCAGCAGTAAGTTCATGACGTCGATGGTGTCGCGTTCATCGGAAGAGCGCACTGATCCGTCAGGTAACTTGTTGGTCGACTCAAGGTTTTCCACGTAGTACCGCATCGACTTGTCCAGGGGGCATTCGACCCCGGTGGTACAGGAGCCTTTGTCATCCCTCACCATGTGGGTGGTGGAGAAGAGCCCGTCTACTTCGCACCGGAATGGAATGCCAGCGACCGTGGTGACGTCATCCTTGGGCACCGTGCAGATCAAGATGTAGTTCACGCTGGCGATGGGGCAGTTGTCCAGCAAGTACAGCTTGGAGAAGCCGACCTCGGTCCGCTGACGAAGCGGCTTCTGACTGGCGTCTGACCACTTCGCGTTCGCGCAGTCGACCCGGCCGGACTGGCGGGAGGACTGCATCCACTTGGTCAAGCAGATCATGTACGTGATGGCAGTGTTGTCCCCGCGAAGGGATGAAACTACCCCCGGACGCTGTTGGAGCATCAGGTACGCTTTGGTGAGGTCCCTGGTGGCCTTGTGAATGTCCATGATCTAGTCGTATCATCACGTCGGTGGGATCAATCTCGGCCTATCGCGAGGTCCCACTCGTGGCGCTGCCTGTTGGGCGCGATAGTGCGACATTGCGGTTGCCACCGTGTCGTCAGTCCCCGGTCCGATCAGCGAGCCTAACCAGAGGCCCGCTGCCCTATGTCCTGCATCACGTCAATTGCACTCGATGAGCTCGTCGATGTCCTGACCGTTCTCGCGGCGGACGTGGCTGGCTTCGTGGCGTCCGGCTACTCGTTCGAGGGCTGGACCGGGTGCGAGTGGTCGGCCTCATGTCGACGGCGCGGGCTCACAGTCCTCCCGGAGCCACGCTATGTGGACCTCGCGGACGGGTGCGACGGGTGTGCTGACCTGCACCTGAAGCTGGCAGCGGAAGAGGTGGTGATCGAACTGGCAGTCCTCCACGACTGGACGCTGCCGAAGTGGCTTCGGGCGAGCAGGCGAAGCTCGCGGGAGATCGCGCTCGGCTCATCGCGGCTGCAGCCTCGCGCATCCCACTCGTTCAGGTGGCCGTCGTGGCCAGCGGCGGCCAGTCCCGAAGTGGGACGCCGTGCTCGCGTCGATGCCCGCGCCGTCGTTGCGGCGGTCCGTGGCGCTGCCCCCGTCCGGCGAGGCTCTCATCGCGCTGTGGACCGTGGAGCGGATTGCCGCCCGGTGAGGGTCGACAGGGCGACCCGGCGTGAAAGGTCGGCACAACCCGCACGTTTCGCTCAAATCGGTCTTTAGGTCTGACACGCACCGTTCCCCCGATGACACCCAGGTGGTGTCAAAAGGCCCACTACACTCAGCCCTAATGACTTGATTCCGTTCCCGGTTCGTAAGCTGTACGGCCGGAGTTCACCGATGATCCAGCACGTCCAGCCGCCCCGCCCTCGTCGCCACCCGCAACTCGACCCGCTCGTGGTGGTCGGGTACGCTCGCACCTCGACCGATGAGCAACACCTCAGTCCGGCCGCCCAACGGCGTGCGATGGAAGTGTGGTGTCGCGCCCGTGGTGCCCGGCTGGTCGAGGTCCATCGAGACACTGTCACGTCGGTCGCGCCCCTGGAGCAGCGTCCTGGGCTCACGGCTGCGCTGGCGTCCCTGCGTGAGGATGGCGCTGGCACCTTCCTGGTCGCGCGGCGAGATCGGCTTGGCCGAGATGTCGTCCTGGTCGGCCTGCTGACCCGGATGGTCGAGCGCGAAGGCGCCGTGGTCCAGTCGGCGGATGGCGTCGGAGATGCGCCCGGTGCGGAGGGCGCCTTGCTACGCAGCATCGTCGACTGCTTCGCGCAGTATGAGCGCCACTTGATCCGCGTGCGCACGTCTGCCGCGTTGCAGGCCAAGCGCGCCCGCCATGAACTGGTCGGCTCGGTGCCGTGGGGCTGGACGTTGCATCGCGACGGGCGGCGGCTCCTTCCCGAAAGTGGGGAGCGAACTTTGATCGAAGCGGCCCGCCGCCTGCACACGCGCGGCAGGTCGCTGCGCGCCATCGCCACCGAGTTGGAGCGGCGTGGCTTCCGGACCAGGGCGGGTCGGACGACTTGGTGGCCGGGCCAAGTGCAGGCACTGCTGCGGACCTCTGTCTCCATGACTCCCTGAGCACGCTATTGGAGTGTAGAAGTCAACTCCTACGGTCTCCCTGTGCGCTCCGTCTTCGACCAGTACGACCAGTGGGAGAACCGGCTGACGCACGCCCTCGCGTGCAGCCTGAGCCGGGACGAGCGCCTCCTTCGGCGGTTCGTTCGGTGGGCCACCGGAGCGAAGATCAGTGGCCCGCTCTCGATTGTCGAGCAGGGCATCCCCGATACAGCGGTCGATGAGTCCGAGGAGCCGCGAACGAGCCTGCCGGACGCTTGGATATCGGACCGCGACGGCTGGTGCCTCATAATCGAGTCGAAGGTGATGGCGCCCCTGACGGCAGGTCAGCTCAGGCGCCACTTCGCCACTGCTCGCCGCCAAGGCTTCAGCCAAGTTGAGATGCTCGCCTTGACGGCCCGTCCGTGCGAGGCGCCCGTGATGGAAGGACTCCGTCACCGGAAATGGCGGGAGGCCTACGTGTGGCTGCGCGGCGAGATGTCCGGCTCGTTGTGGGCCAAGCTGCTGGTGGAGTACATGGAAGCGTTCGAGCGACGTGCCGTTGAGGAGGGACATCTTGTGGAGGGATCCATCACCAGCTTCGCCGGCATCGGGTTCAATGACGACCAGCCATACAGCTACCGTGAGGCGAAGCGCCTGCTTGGAACTGCGCTGAACGAACTGCGCTCAAGGCCGGACATGGTTGCGCTGGGCATCAACCCCAACCACCTCGGCAGGTCCGCCATTACCGGATCGCGCATCAGCAGCGTCTGGAACTTCCTCGCGTTGAGGGACCCGCGCATAAAAGATACGTTCACTCGACTGCCGCACCTCACGCTGTCGATCCATGCGGACGAGGTGCTGGCGATGGTGACCGTCCCCAACGGGCTGGAGCCACGTCTGCGCCGGAACCTGAGCGCCCTTACGTTGGAGCAGTTGAAGGCGGTGCTTCACGACGTCTGTGCTGGGCTCATCGGCGCAATCGGCAGCGGAGACGCATCGCCACGGCTCCATCTTTTGCAACGCCACTACAAGTCGCAGCGGTCACCCGGAACCGTTGATGGTCGGCTTGACGTGGATCTGCGCACGCTGGGCGGTCAGCGCGGGCGGGTAAAGGCGCAACCGGAGTGGATCGAGGCGTTCCACCGAATCATCGTGCAACGGCGCTCTAACCTTCAGATCGCGGTTGGGACAGTGTTTCAGATGGGTTGCCCGGAATTGAGGGGGCACCATGCCCTCGATCACTTCGCCGGCTCATGGATAGCGTGCAAGCCGCTGCTCGACGTTGTTCTGCGTGAGCCGTAGGCAGCAGTGGTGCGCTCAAGGGGCGCCTTGGTTGCCACGGATGTGCGGAATCAAGGGATGCTGAGGTCGGCAACGACGGGTTGACGCGAACCGCAATCACCGGTCTGAATCGTGCAGTCAGATCTTCAGCGAGATTATCCGTGTTGGTGGCGGAATCCGTGCAAGTTCCTTATCCGGTATGCTGGCAGCGGCCGCCCGGCAGAAAAAGTTGGGCGCTACGGTGTATATGCAGCGGTCTTTGGGGTGACGAATCACTAGTGGTCGATTTCCCTTGGTCAATTCGGTCGTGCCCTTTTTGAATAAGCCTGGACCCATTGGAACCAGGGCGCAGAAATCCTCGCGCGTCATGCGGAGCCAATAGAGCACCTTGGCTTTCCCCTCCTCCATGGCTAGGGCGGCGATCATCACCAGCAAGATGCGTGATCCAGATGGATTCTTGGCGACCCATTTGTCTTTGATGATCCTATCCGCCAGTGCTGCGTAGAACTGCCCGAAGCGCTTACTGAAGTCCTTCTTCTCCTTGGTTTCGTTACCATTTGGTATCTCCGATAAGACAGCGAAGAGATCTCGTTCGATCCGAATGCGCGTTTGCTCGTCAGTGCGCCGAATGACGATTCCCGCTTGGGCCAAGTGCTGTATGGCGCGATACCACGCTGCACGCGAAACGCCGGCCAGCGTCCTTAGGCCCTCTCTCGCCTGGTCTTGCCAACGCCTACGCGATGCTGGATTCTTGGCCATGACCGCACGTCTGGCGTCATCGATT
>Ga0163144_10009731_pt1 | contig 20601 bp, 15 predicted proteins | sample OliLak19BULKMAT1_FD_123175 | JGI IMG/M metagenome (GOLD analysis project Ga0163144, IMG submission 123175) | Freshwater microbial mat bacterial communities from Lake Vanda, McMurdo Dry Valleys, Antarctica - Oligotrophic Lake LV.19.BULKMAT1 | ecosystem: Environmental > Aquatic > Freshwater >... | reverse complement strand
GTGGCAATGCGGCCTGCGTGCGAGTGATCCATTCTTTGGTATTCTTCAGGATTTCTTCAGTCGTTTTCTTGCCGTTGACATCGTTGCTGCCGCAATACCAGACGACGAGCGCGGCGCGTGACGTTGGGACGATCTGGTCGAAGAAATATACTTGATCGGCGGTGCGGGAGCCGCCGAAGCCCCGGTTCGTAACGGGCAGCGGTGCGAGATCCTGGCCGCAGCTTTCCCATTTGCGAAAGATGCTGCTACCTACTAGCAGGACTCCACCGGGCGCGGGCACCGGTACGGCGGCCAACTTGGCCACGGCAGTCCGGTATTTTTGTTTCACCGGGGGAGCGCTTGTCTCAGCTGCGTGAACCAGGATGCCGGTGCTCAGCAGGACTACCCAAAGGATCAGACGGGCGGCGAATTTGTTAGGCATTCAGGATTTGGTATGGTTGGTTGACATCAGGTTGTTAGCCTGATCTCCGCTGCCCTCGCTCAAAGTCACGAATTTTAGTGAGGTGGCATGTAAATGGGGTCATAATGGAAAGGGTCTGCGAAAGCCATGGTTGGCGGGTGCATGCTTGGGTCATGATGGGCAACCATTTCCACGTGCTCCTGGAGACTCCGGAAGCAAATCTGGTCACGGGGATGAAACTCCTGCTCGGAACCTTCAGCCAAGGCTGGAACCGCCGACGCCTCAGGCGCGGACACGTTTTCCAAGGACGTTACAAGTCGATCCCGGTCAACGCCTCGGACAGCGATCCCTATTATTTGAAGATCGTGGCCGACTACATCCACCTGAATCCGGCGCGCGCCGGGCTGGCTGGCGGCAATTTGGAGGGCTTGGATGGTTCCGTGGAGGGTGGCGCGGTGTTCGATGGCTTTGGGGTTGTCGGGATCGGGTGGGGCGGCGGCTCCGAGCTTTGCTTGGTGGCGGCGTAGCTGGGTGGTGAGGCGGGTGACTTGTTTGTCGAGGTCGCGCCAAGCGGGGTTGACGAGGCGGATGGTGCCATCCATTTCCTCGCTGCCGTATTGGATAAGCCCATCAATGTCATAGTGTTCCATCATGTAGCCGAAGTAGTTTTCTTGGCACCATCGGCTGAACATGCGCCCCGCAATGGCGGGGCTGGCGAGATTGCGCGGGGAGCCGGACGAGGTCAGCGAGCCGTCGTTGATGGTGAGGGCGTTCCCATTGAGCGCAGAGTTGCTACTGAGCCCGAGCGTGCCTGCGCTGAGGATGACCGTGCCGGTGAATGTGTTTGCTCTGTCGAGAATGATTGTGCCAGCACCGGTCATGGTGCAGCCGTTGGCACCATCGACCACGAGGCTGACGTTCAAAGTGGCACCGCTGTTCACGACGTTAAAATTGCCTGCTGCGTTGAGGCTGAGCTTCATCTTGCCTGTGCCCGCGCCGGCGTGGTCGATGAGGATAACGGTATTGGATGTGGCCACCCGTGAGGTTCCAGGTGGTGTTGGTCGCGCTTGCAGAGTTTGGACCGAGGGTGCTGGCGACGTTGCTGTTGAAGATGAAGTCGGCAAACGTGAGCGTGATGCCGACGGCGGTGGTGATGGCGGCGTTTGGTGTCCCAGTGATGAGGGCTTCGTCACTGGTGGTGGGTGCTCCGCCGCCCCAATTCGAGCCTGCGCTGAGTGATCCTGTGCCATTGTGTGTTTTCGTGGCTCACTGCGCGAGGCACGCAATGAGGAGAAACTCGCTGATACAGGATGCAAGGCGATGATGTGGGGACATGGCTGGTCGGTTCGGTTGTTGGTACTGATGATGCGCAAACTCGAGCGCCGCGTCACCTCACGAAAATACGGGAGGGACCGTAGAACGACCGGGACGGGTCGTTCTACCTCGTCACCATCACTCGCATGAAGCGCCGCGCGTTCGGCGCGGTGCTGATGGTATAGATGTCGCCAATGGTCACGCTGCGTGTCGCTCCACCGCCGGTCTCGTTCACACTGGCTCCGACGGTCAAAACGGTGAAGGCGGCTCCGTTCACGCTGCTGGCGAGATCAGTCCATGGCCCTGCGGGACTGTCAGCAGCTTGCACGATGATGGTGATGTCATTGTTGGCGAGCGTGCGCGTGATGCTCATGAGCAATGCGCCGATGGGCGTGCTCACTTGATACAAGGCTTCTCCATTGGCCAATGGATCACCACCGAGGGCATACTCGATCAGGTTCTGCAAGCCATCGAGATCAGGATCGGCATTGTCGCCAGCGATGACGGGGTTTCCAGCGTTCGCTCCGAACTTCGCTGCCTTCCAGGTATCGATGGGTGTGCTCACGGTGTTCACGGTCAGCACAAACGTGTCGCTCGCGCTGAGAGTGCCATCGCTGACGGTCACAGTAAGGGTGGCGGTGCCGCTTTGATTCGCGGCAGGCGTGGCAGTGATCGTGCGATTCGCATCGGAGCCGCTGAGCACGAGATTGGCGTTCGGAACGAGCGTGGTGTTCGATGATGACGCGGTGACGATCAACGCGGAGGTCGTGGTCTCGATGTCGCCGATGGTAAAGGTAAGGCCACCGGTGCTGGTGTTGGCGTTGATCGTTTGACTGGCGATGTCGCTGATCGTGGGTTCGTCGTTCACCTGCGTGTAGGTGACGACAAAGGAGTCGCTCACGCTCGCGCCGCCCGCATCGGTGACCGTGAGTATGAGGGTGCTGCTGCCGACTTGATTCAAGGCGGGCAACACTTGCACCGTGCGGCTCGTCCCACTACCGCCGAGCACGACGTTGTCGAGCGGCACCTTGCTAGTATTTGATGAGGCTTTGGTGATGACGAGATCAGCCGCTGCTGTCTCAGCATCGCCAATGGTGAAGCTGATGACGCTGGTCGCGGTGTCTTCGGGCACGGTGCGATTGGTGATGTCCGTAATGGTCGGCGGCGTGTTGGTTTTGACGATGGTGGGCATGAGCAGCGTGGCGTTCGTGCGATTGTAACGTGCGCCGCTGCTGTTGTTGCTGGCGTGCGTGACACCCGTGAGCACGAGCACGACTTTGCCACCCTTCACATAGCTGCCGATGTTCGGGATGCTAAACGTTGCCGGGTTCGGATGGCTCGCAGGGATGAGCACGGCGGAGCCGATAGCTGTGGCGCTGGTGCCTCCGGTGGCGAGCATGTTGTTCGTCGCCAGTTCATTCGCTGGCGCGGTGTTCCAGGTCAGCGTGCTCACATCTCCCGCGAAGGTTTGATTCAAAGCCCATAGCTGCACGTTTTGCAGGAAGCTGTTTGTGAAGTTCACGGTGAAGGTGGCGGTGCCAGTGCTGCTGACGTTCAAGGCGCTGACATCGAACTGGAAGAATGCCTTGCGTGCAGCCGAGGTGGCGGGCGCTGCGTTATATTTCGTCGAGACGTATCCCAGCGTCGCCTCATCGAGGTTCGTCGTCGGATTCGTGCTCTCGATGGTGCCTGCGGCTGCGACCGTGACCGAGGTGCTGTCGACGGGGGCAGTCACGGTGATGTTCACTGTCGCGCTGTCAGTGTTGCCCTGGCCGTCGCTGATGGTGTAATTGAAACTGTCGCTGCCGGTGAAGCCGGTGCTAGGCGTGTAAGTCACGCTGGTGCTGCCGCCATTGATCGCGACACTGCCGCTCGCCCCCTGCGTGATGCTTTGAATCGTGAGCGAATCATTTTCCGGGTCGCTGTCGTTGGTGAGCACATTGATGCTCACAAACGTGTCCACTAGCGTCGCAGCACTGTCGTTCACCGCTGTCGGCGGCAAGTTGGAGCTGGTGCCGATGATCGTGAGCAGCCCGGCGGTGCTCGTGGTGCTGCCGACGCTGTTCATCACCACCACATCGTAATAGCCCGCTGTGGCGGAAGTGCCGGTGACCGTGAGGCTCGCGTTCGTCGCACCGCTGATGTCCACGCCGTCCTTGCGCCATTGAAACGTCGGCGAGGGCAATCCATTGGCCTGCACGGTGAAGCTCGCGCTGCTGCCTGCGTTCGCCAGCACGCTCACGGGCTCGGCTATAATGGCCGGACGCCGTGTGGTATCGACGAGATACTTCTCCATGAAGCCGAGCGTCTCAGGCCGAACGTCGATGGGATTGGGGAAGCCGGTGGCGATTCGCGAGGTGTCATACAAACCGAAGCTGTGTTCGCCACCAGGCACCTGCAGGTAGTTTTCCAGCGCGGCGCCCATGCTGCGCTGCATGAAGTATGCAGCCTCGGTCTGGCTTTGCCACACATCATCATCTGCCGACCCATGAACCACGAGCATTGGCGCGGCGTTCGCATTCGGAAAACGCACAGGCGAGGCACGGCGATACAGCGTGCGATTGTTCCAGGCCGTGAAGTCGAGGAATTGATTCATCTGGTGGTAGTTCGGCAAATCAGTCGCGCCGTAAAACACAGCCGAGCACTGCACGCTGGTGTCATAGTTGTCATAGGAGTCGCCTCGCACTGGTGGCTCCACGCGCAGGGAGGATGTGCTCACGCCCACATCGTCCGCAGGGCCAGTCATCGCCAGCATGGATCCCATGTTGCAGCCCCAGGAGAAGCCCACCACGCCGATCTTGTTCTTGTCCACCGCATAGGTGCCTGCGTCTGATTTTTGCTTCAACCACCGCACCGCCTGTTTCGCATCCCAAAGATTGTAAGGCCAGCACTGCACCGTGCTCGATGACATCGCGTAATTGATCGACATCACAAACCAACCGCGTGCGGCGAGTTCCTGCGCGGCCTCGATCTCGCGTGAGTCCTGCTTGTCGCCATTGTTCCCGCCGCCGCCATGGATCACGATCACCGCAGGCACCTTTGTCGATGATGGCGTGAGCGTGGATGGATAATAGAGATCACAGAGCGTGCCGCCTGATGCCGCTCTGAGCTGAGAGATGCCTGAGCTGTAGGCGTCAAAGCTCACGTCATTCACATTCGTCACCGTCGCTCGCGCGTAAATGTTCACCATCGCAGGCAGGCTCGTCGTGGAGCCAGCGGAGTTTGTCACCACGCAATCATAGACGCCTTCCGCCGTGCTGTTCACGTTCGTAGCTGTGTAGCTCGCACTCGTCGCACCACTCACGTTCACGCCATCTTTGCGCCATTGATAGCTCAGCGTGCCACCCTTGGCCGCCACGGAGAGCGTGAAGTCACGCGTGCCGCCCGTGGCCACCGCCAGCGTGCGCGGATGCATGGTGATCACGGGGAAACTCGGCCGCCCCACCGTGAAGTCGCTGATCACCACATTGTCGATGCCCGTCGTCGTCGCGGGATCGCTCGCGCCTTGTTCATCCTCTTTGCAAATGTGCCAGGCGATCCACACTTCATCACCTGGATTTACCGAGAGATCGCGCAACGTGTAGGACCACGCTGCACTCGGAGCGATGTCCTTCACCACGCAATTCCAGCCGCTCGTGCTGGAAATGCGCCTTCCAAACTCCGTGCGCATGGATTCATCAAAGGTGCCGTTGAACGTGTTCAAATACCGATGCGTCTCGATGAAGTTTGACGAGATCGTGCCCGTGCCTGCCGTGAACACGCGATACGCCAACGCCACCGCATCCTTGTTTCCTGTCGAGGTCGCTACCGTCTGATACGCCACCTTCATGCCCGTCAGGGTGCCGCCCGTGCTGTTCTTCATGCGCAGCACCACATTCACTGATTGGCTGGTGAAAATGTTAGCACTGCCCGAGCTGAACACACTCGGCGTGCCGGCCAGCGCACGATTTGATGAGCCACTGCCGCCCAGGCTGTTCAGCGTCGCACCACCGCCGGTCGCGCCAATGGTCACCGCGCTGAGATTGGTGATCGCCGTGGCCACCATGTTGCCGGTGGACACCTGTCCGCGTGTGAGGTTCGCATACCAGCCTGGCAGCGTTGTATTGTCCGCCCAAGGAACCGAGCCGCTCGCGGGCAGCAAGTTAAAGTCCTGCACATAGCTCTCGCCCAGCGCCACATCATTGGAGCCTGGACTGGAGGCCACGATGCGGATCTGCGCCTGAGCCGAGGTGCAGGTCAGGATGAAGAAGAGGGCAAAGCGTTTCATGGTAGGCTCAAGACCTTGCCCGACACCCGCAAAACTGTCGCCTCACGGAAATTCGTGAGGATCACGCCCCGCACGAAAGGTAGAACAACGCGTCCCGCTCGTTAGCGTAAAACGACGCGTCCCGCTCGTTCCCCGTAGCGAGTGCGTCCCGCCCGCGCTCTATTCGGCGAGCGAGACGCTCACCGAACGGAAAACGAGCGAGTCGCATCGTTCTACATCGTGAAACCCATCACCACAATCGCCGCAGTTGCGCTGCTCGCGCAATCCACCGACATCTCGTGGGTGGAGCGCTTCGCCTTTTGGGCGCGCGGAGACCTGCGCACGATGAATCAGCGCCTCACCAGCATCGACGCTGAATTCGCCACGCTCCCAGCACCCGCGATCATCAACAGCGGCAACCGCACCGGCTTCCAAACCAGCCGAGTGGACGACGATGAAGAACTCTGGGCTGGGATCCTACTTCCAGCCGAAGCACATCGACACCGTCGTGCCCGTGCCTGCACTCGTGAAGGACGGCAGCGGGCGCACCGCTGGCTATGGCTTCCCCACGCGATTCAAGCTGGAGAGTTTCGACGCGAACGATCACGCGCAAATGTTGCTCGATGCCACAGACACCGACTTCGCCAATCCGGGCGCATATCCCATTCTAGATTTCCAGGAAAATAGAACAAGGAAAATGGAACAGAACCTTGATAGGAAAAGGGATTTACCGCCGGGTTGGGGCATTTCGAGACAAAAGGGTGAGGCGGCCAACCGTCATTCGGCATCATGCTGTGGATGGGGCAAAAACTCCTACGATCAGGGGTTGCGTTTCGCTGCGGATTGTCTAAGAGGTGCTCGATGAAACGTTACGCCCTGCTCGCCATCCTCGTTGTATTCGGTCTCGGCGCCTGCGAACGGCACGACTTCGAGGAAACCAGGAAGTTGCATGAGCACGAGGAATCCCACGGGGAGCACCCCGGGGAAGAGGCCGCGCACTAAGCGTTTTTTCCCTACGGCCGGGCTTGCAATTCCGGCCGCTCCGCTCCAAAGGGACGCCCCCCACGGGCATTGAATGAACCAGGAAATCGCACTAACCCTTCTGGTCGTCTTGCTGACGCTCGTCGCATTTGTCCGCGAATGGGCGCCGCCCGATGTGCTTGCAATCACCGTCCTGTGCCTGCTCGTTGCGCTGGGACTGATCGGGATGGGCGATATGTCGGTGGTTTTCCGGAATGAGGCGCCGCTGACCATCGCGGCGCTATTCGTGATCGGGGGAGCACTTGAGAAATCGGGTGCCGTCGATCAGATCGGCCGCCTGCTTCAGCGCAAGGTGAACGGCGGGGTGCGCTCGTCGATCTTCGCCTTCACGGTGGTGGCGACGTTTTTCAGTGCATGGATGAACAACACCGCCATCGTTGCAATCCTGATGCCGGTTGTGCTCGGCTTCGCAAGGTCGAAGGACATCCCGGCATCCAAGCTTCTCATACCGCTTTCCTATTCTTCCATCCTCGGCGGTTGCTGCACGCTCATCGGAACCTCCACGAACCTGCTCGTGAACGGGACACTGAAAGACATGGGGCTGGAGCCCATGAGCATGTTTGCACTCGCTCCGATCGGCATTCCCCTGGCAATCGCAGGCATCGCATACATGGTCGCCTTCGGCCCTAAGCTGCTGCCCTCGCGTTCCTCGATCACCGGAAGCCTTGAGATCGATCACCGCACGACCCCCCTTCATCACCTGCTCATCGGCGAGGGTTCGGCGCTTGTCGGCAAAAGGCTCCTCGATACCCAGCTTGGCAGCAGGGAAGCGGGCATCCATGTGCTTGAGATCAGGCGGCGCGGCACGCGTCTTATGGTGCCGCTCAGCGAGGTCACGGTGGAAAGGAACGACCGCTTCCTTGTCGCGCTGCACAGGCGCAAGGGTGGCGCGGCGAAGGCGGAGCAACTGTTTTCCGAGATCGGTGCACAGGAGCTTTCCGTGGTGGACGGGATCGTCTCGGAACTTGTCGTGCCGGGTGAGTCCTCAATTGTGGGAAGGACGCTGGCGGCATCGGATTTCCGTCAGCGCTACAACTGCGTGGTTCTTGCCGTTCACCGGAACGGCCTGAACATCACCAGCCGGATGGCGGAGATCTCTATCGAGCGTGGTGACACGCTGCTTGTCATCACTGCGGTGAACAACCTCCCCGATCTCAAGGCGACAAGGGACTTCGTCCTAACAGATGCCCCCGAGGCCGAGCGCGCCGAGGAGCCTTCCCCTGTTTTGCCACGCTGGCCCATCCTGCTCTCGTGGGGGGTGCTTGCCGGTGTGGTGTTGACCGTCACGCTAACGGACATGATTCACAGGATGAATCCCTCGGTGCCGTCCATCCCCATCCACTATGCCGGTATGGTGGGGGCGCTGGTTTTGCTGTGGTCCAAGATACTGAGTCCGAGGGAGGCTTACGGAAGCGTGGACTGGCAGGTGCTGCTGATGCTCTATGGATTGCTCGGCCTCGGGATGGCGATGCAAACGACGGGAACCGCCGAGTGGCTCGCGAAAAACATGGTTGCGCTGGCTGAAAGCTTCGTCTCGGCAGACATGCTGCCCTACGCGTTGCTGTGGATCATCTTCCTTTTGACCCTCACGCTGACCGAGGTGCTCTCCAACAACGCGACTGCGGTGATGATGGTGCCGATCGTCGTCCGCCTTGCGGGCGAACTCGGCGTCGATTCCAGACCCTTCATCATGGGGGTCACGGTTGCCGCATCGTGCGCCTTCGCGCTTCCGATGGGATACCAGACGCACATGATGGTTTACGGCCCGGGTGGCTACCGTTTCTCGGACTACCTGAGGATGGGCATTCCCCTCAATGTGATCTGCCTGCTGGTGGCCTGCCCCATCATCCCTATGGTCTGGCCGTTCTGAGCAAAGTTGTTATCGGACTGATTGACTTGCCGTAATGAAACCTGCTATCTCTGCCGCCGTGTCCAAGACCTTATATCCGTTGCTGTCGTTGTTGTTCGTTGCCGCCATTGCGGAAGGTCAGGATTGGGAAAGGGAATCGGTCAATCTCGCGCAGGTCGAAAGCCGTGCACTGGATCTTGCGAACCGGGATTACCAAGCCCCGGACAAGGAAGCGCTCCCGGAATGGATGAAAGGCCTTAGCTACGACCAATACCGGGACATCCGTTTCATCCCGGATAAGGCGCTTTGGGCGGATGCGAAACTCCCTTTCCGGGCGATGCTCTTCCATCCGGGCTACCTCTTCAGGGAGCCGGTGACCATCAATGAGTTCACCGACACCCATCGCCAGAGGATAAGGCTCTCGGAGTCGTTCTTCAGCTATGGGCCGCTGGTGAAAAACCATGCTGAGATGCCTGCTGACGTTGGTTTCGCGGGATTGCGGCTGCATTCTCCGCTTAATGATGCATCGGTGTTCGACGAACTTGTGGTTTTCCAGGGAGCAAGCTATTGGCGCGCGCTGGGCAAGGGGCAGCGCTACGGGATTTCGGCGCGCGGCATTGCGGTTGACACCGGCGCTGAGGGAACTCCCGAGGAGTTCCCGGCATTCCGGGAGTTCTGGCTGAAGAAACCGGAAGCCGGGGACGACAGGTCGGTCATTTTCGCACTCCTCGACGGCCCATCCTATGCCGGTGCCTATGAGTTTTCCGTGAAACCCGGTGATAATACGGTGATGTCGGTGAAGGCGGTGCTGTTTGCGAGGAAAGAGGTCAAGCGTCTCGGGATCGCACCGATGTCGAGCATGTTCTGGTTCGGAGAGAACTCGCGGCGGCGCTTCGACGATTTCCGCCCTGAAGTCCATGATTCGGATGGCCTTGCGATCAGGATGGGATCGGGCGAGCGTATATGGCGCCCGATTTGCAACGACACCGGCAACCTGGGCTTCAGCTTTTTTAACATGGCGAAATGCGAAGGCTTCGGCCTGCTGCAGAGGGATCGCAGGTTTTCCGCCTTCGAGGATGATGAGGCAGCGTATCATCTCCGCCCTTCGCTCTGGATCGAGCCGACCTCCGACTGGGGTGCGGGCAGCGTGATGCTGATGGAGATCCCGACAGGCAACGAACTCGCCGACAATTCCGTCGCGATGTGGGTTCCCGAGGTTACTCCGAAACGCGGTGACAGGCTGGAGTTCAACTACCGCCAGCACTGGACGATGGATGATGACCCGTCGCAGGCCGGCGGTCGGGTTGTTGCGACGCGAACGGGCACCCACGAATGGCAGCCCGGCCAGCGGACGATGATCGTGGAGTTCAAAGGTGACAACCTCGTTGGCAAAGACGGCAAGATGCCGGATGCGGTGGTTGAGGCCGCCGGTGACGCAGGCAAGAAAATCAGGATTCAGGGCGTGGCAGTCCAGCCGCTTGGCGGCGGGAAGCTGAGGCTGGCTTTCCAGATACTGGCTGCGGAAGAGGGCGGCGATCTGACCGGGATAGGCCCAGTCGAGCTGCGGGCAGCACTGAAGAGGGATGAGGATTTTCTCACTGAAACATGGGTTTACCGAATAAATCCATAGAATCCCTGCGTCCCCTGAGCGAAGCCGAACTCGTGGAGTGGGAGGACGCTTATGCTGCCGTTGAGGCATATCTTGGCGCCCTGCGAATACGCAACCGCCTGCTTGTCGCCGAGCTGGTGCGCGGAATCCTCTGGCGCGCCTCGGCCCGCCTGGCGAACGAGCCGCAAGGCACCGCGCGGCAGCTTGCGATGGAGGAGACGCTTTCCGAAATCGGCGAGTGGACGGAGCAGGTGCTCGACGAACCGCTTGTGAACAGGAGGCTCGCAGCGCGCGGGCGGCTGGCGCTGCTGCTGGCGGGAATGCCGGACCGTTGGCAGGGGGTTTTCCTGACCCCGCCGCCGTGGCCTGATGATTTTGTGGCGGCGATGCGCAGCTCCTACCTTGCGGCCGGACCGCAGTTCGCGGAGCTGACCATGGTGCCGAAGCCGCTTGAGCTGAACGTGATCGGCAGCGGTGCGGCGCAGTGGTGGGAAACGATGGATAGGCGGCCCATTGTCAGGTTGATGTCCGCGGCGGCGCTGCTCGCCCTGATTGTTGCGGTGGTGTGGTTCATATTCTTCGATTGATGGACGAGCCACTACATGAAGGGAAATGTGAGGAGAAGCCTTTCCACGGCTCTGCTTCCGCAAACTGGCGTCGTTGCGTTTTCTTCGCCTCGGTGCTGCTTGTGAACCTCGTATCGGTGCTATGGCTCACCGACCTTTTCTGGAGGGCCGGCTTCCACCGGGCGCATGTGCCGCTGCTGATCATTTTCGCGGTTCTCAACGGCTTGCTGGTGCTGGGTTCCTTCCATGCGCTATATGGTGCCCTGGACATTCTGCGGGGGCGCAGGCGGGCTGCCCGCATCACCGAACTTGCGGATGGCCCGGCTGCGGTGCTGGGGAAACGCCATGCGGTGGTGATGCCGGTTTACAACGAGGACAGTGCGAAATTCTGCGCGCGCATCGAGGCGATCTACCGCTCCATCGAGGCGGACGGGCACCTGGACTCGTTCGATTTTTTCATCCTCAGCGATACGCGGGATCTGGATCTCTGGGTGCTGGAGGAGGTGGCGTGGACAAACCTTTGCCTGAGGCTGAAAGCGTTCGGAAAAATCTACTACAGACGCCGTAAGACGAACGAGAACCGCAAGGCGGGCAATATCGGCGATTTTGTCCGCACCTGGGGGGGCGGGTATGAGGGGATGCTGGTGCTCGATGCGGACAGCCTGATGGATGGGGCGGACATCGTGAGGATGGCAAAGATCATGGAGGCTTATCCGAGGCTGGGCATTTTGCAGACGCCCCCGAAGCTCATACGCGGCGTTTCCGTTTTCACCCGGCTGCAGCAGTTCGCGATGAGGCTCTATGGGCCGCTGTTCATTCGCGGGTTGAATTTCTGGCAGCTCGGTGGCGGCAGCTACTGGGGGCACAACGCCATCATCCGGGTGAAGCCGTTCTCGGAGTTCTGCGAGCTTCCGGCGCTTCCGGGCAGGGAACCCTTCGGCGGGCGCATCCTGAGCCATGATTTCGTGGAGGCGGCGCTGATGGTCTCGGAGGGATGGGAGGTGTGGCTGGCATGGGACATCGAGGGCACGTACGAGGAGGCTCCGCCGACGCTGGTGGATCACCTGAAGCGTGACCGCCGCTGGTGCCAGGGAAATCTCCAGCACCTGTGGCTGGTTTTCGCTCGCAAGCTTCCGATGACGGTTCGCATCCACCTTTTCATGGGCATCATGGCGTATCTGGGCAGCCCGATATGGTTCCTGTTCCTCATCATGGGAACGTGGCTGGCATGGGATTTCAAGATGAGCGATCTCAGCAGTCTGCCCTTCGAAGGCTTTGTATCGAGATGGCTGGGGATCGATGGCCAGCAGCAGGGTCTGATCCTGACCGGTGCGGTCTTTACGCTTCTTTTCCTTCCCAAAATCCTGGCGCTGCTCGGAGCCATCCTGGTGCCAAGAGTGAGGAAATCCTTTGGAGGGGCTGTCCCTCTGCTGGCAGGAGTGGGCTTGGAAACAGTTGTCTCCATCCTGCTTGCACCCTGCGCGATGATGGCGCACACGCTGATGGTGATGAGCATCATTTCGGGACGGGCGGTGGGTTGGGGAAACCAAAGCCGTGAAACCGACGGGACGGCTTGGTGGGATGCCTGCCGTTTCCATGCCGTCCCTACGCTGGCCGGTATTGCATGGGCGGTTGTGGCGTGGCAAATCGGGGTGGATTTCGCATTGTGGATGTCACCGATCCTGCTGGGATTGATGCTCTGCATCCCGGTCTCGGTGTGGACAAGCCGCGCCCGCTACGGGCGGGCCTTGGCGAGACGCCGTATCCTGGCAACGCCGGAGGAGATAACTCCGCCGGCCATCATCAGGCTGGCGGACGCGGTTGCTGTGACAGGGCGCACGGCGCTCAACGCGAAGGCTCCGGGCAGGGAAGGCGTTGTGGCCGCGGTCGTTGATCCCTACGTGAACGGGGTTCATGTTTCCCTGCTGGAACATGCGGAGATGAATCCCGTGGAGGAAGCTCTCGCAAAACGCTGCCTCAGGGATGGGCCGGATGCGCTTTCGAAACCGGAACTCTCGCAGTTGCTCTATCTCGCACCCGCGATGCTGTTCATGCACCGCAGCGTATGGCTTGGTGCGGGGGATGGGGTGGGGGAGATGTGGCTGCGAGCGGTGCAAAGCTACCGCAAGCGGGGTGATGCGGGGGGGGATTGAAAATGCCCCTGCTGATTTCCATCCTCGACCCTTTTTTGAGAATTGGCTAGGTTCCCGGAAAGCGGCATGAGTGGCAGCAAGGCAGGCAATGCGGACAGCGGGGATGAAGGATGGCGCGAGCGTCTGTGGAGGATCATTTTCCTCTCGGACACGAAAGCAGGACAGGCCTTCGATGTGGCCCTGCTTGTGCTGATCGGTGCCAGCGTGCTGGTGGTGATGCTGGATAGCGTCGAAATCCTGCGGATCAAGCACCGATCGCTTTTCCTGGGACTGGAGTGGGCTTTCACCATCGTCTTCACCATTGAGTATGTGGTTCGGCTCATGGTTGTCCGCAAACGACGGAGATATGCGCTGAGTTTCTTCGGGATTGTCGATCTCCTCTCGATACTCCCAACCTATCTCGCGGTGCTTTTCACCGGCAGCCAATACCTGATGGTAATCCGGTTACTGAGGTTGCTGCGGATGTTCCGGGTGCTGAAAATGGCGCACCACTTCGGTCAGTCGAACCTGCTCCTCAACTCACTCCGCGCCAGTTGGCCGAAGATTTCCGTATTCCTGGTTTTCATACTTATCCTTGTGTCGATCGAGGGAACGCTGATGTATCTTGTGGAAGGTGCGCACAACCCGGGCTTCAGCTCGATCCCGCAGTCAATCTACTGGGCGATCGTAACGGTCACCACGGTGGGCTATGGGGATGTCGCCCCGCTCACGGTAGTGGGCAAGGTGCTATCGTCGATGATCATGCTGAGCGGTTATGCGATCATCGCGGTTCCGGCGGGGATCGTGATCACCGAGATCGACAGGAAGAGGGAGACGTTGAGGATGGACGGCAGGAAATGCGGGGAGTGCGGCTGGCAAGGGCATGATCCGGGCGCGAAATTCTGCAAACACTGCGGCAACGGCCTCAACAATGCGAAATCCCGAAGGCCGCTTGCGAATCCGGACTCCGGGGAGTAAAAGGGTGCCATGCATGTGCCGACATTGATTGCCCGGAAGAGGGAAGGGGAGGAGCTTTCCTCCGCAGAGATCAAGGGACTCGTGGATGGGTATCTGTCCGGTGATGTTGCCGACTATCAGATGTCCGCCTTCGCGATGGCTGTCTTTTTCAAGGGCATGACAGCGATGGAAACGGCGGCGCTGACCCGAGCGATGATGGATAGCGGGGATGTGTTTGCGCACCCTCCGGGAACTGCGGTTGTGGACAAGCACTCCACGGGTGGCATCGGCGACAAGGTTTCCCTGATCCTCGCACCGCTGGTTGCCTGCGCGGGCTGCCGGGTTCCGATGGTATCAGGCCGCGGGCTGGGCATCACCGGGGGGACGCTGGACAAGCTGGAATCGATCCCCGGTTTCCGTGTGGGGGTGAGTATGGCGGAGGCTGCCGGAATTCTCGCGGATCTCGGTGTGGTGATGATGGGGCAAACGGAGCGTTTCTGCCCCGCCGACAAGAAGCTCTACGCGCTCCGCGATGTGACAGGCACAGTCCCTTCGATCGCGCTGATCACTGCGTCGATCATGTCCAAGAAGATGGCGGAGTCGTTGGAAAAGCTGGTGCTCGATGTGAAATACGGATCCGGCGCTTTCATGAAAAACCGAGCGGACGCAGAGACACTGGCGGAGGGAATGATTGCGGTGGGAAAGGAAATGGGTGTGGAGGTCCACGCGATGCTCAATGAGATGAGCGAGCCGACGGGCTGCACCGTAGGGAACGCCCTGGAGGTGATCGAAGCCCTCGAATGCCTCGACGGCGGCGGGCCACCGGATCTGCGTAAAGTGGTGCTGGATCTCAGCGAAACCATCGCCGGGGTTTCGCGCAGCGAACTGGAGCGAATGCTGGATGACGGGACGGCGAGGAGAAAGTTCGATGCGCTTGTCGTCAGGCAGGGAGGGAAAGCGGAGGATCTGGGTCGCTTGGCTGAGATTCACAGGGCTCCTGTGATCCATGAGGTTGTCTCCGGAAAAGGCGGTGCCGTGACGGGGGTGGATGCCGGAAAGATCGGGCAAGCGTCGCTCGAACTCGGTGCAGGGCGCTCGAAGGCAGGGGATGCCGTGGATTTCGCGGTCGGCTTCGACCAACTCGCAAAATGCGGGGCGCGGGTTTCCCCCGGATATGTGATTGCGCGGGTTCATGCGCGCAGCCGGGAGGCCGCCGAGCGTGCGGAAGCAGCAGTGCTCGATGCTGTATTGATCGGTTGATGCGGTTTACGCTTCGGCTTGGTGAACGGTGACCTGTGTGAACGGGATGACCCAGCCGTTTTCGTTGCAAACATCGACACAAACACTCTGGATTTTCCTCTGCAGGGCTTGGTAGCGTTGCGCCACCGAGCCGTCGAAATCCGCTAGGACCGTGTAGTCGAGCGAGGATGAGGATGCTGAGGAGAATTCCGTCTGGATCGAGCGGATTGCGTCTTTCCCGTATGCCTGCAGTAGGCTGGCGGTGAGGGCATCGTTCAAAACGCCTGGGATCGTAGTGGTGCTGTCCGCCTGATGCCGGTAGTCGATCCCGAAGACGATGCTGAGTCGGAAACCATGTGAGAGGTTTTCCGGGGACAGCTCCAGGAAGTCAGCGGTGGGATAGGTTTTCATGCTGCCCCCGAGCTTGAGGACAACCACCTGATCGGGTGTTTGGGTGATGGTTTTCCCGTAAGTCCCATCGGACAGGACGACCCAATCGTCGGCCTCCGTCGGGAACCAGACCTCCCTTTGCGTGACCGGCCGTGAGATCATGTTCATGACATCTCGGATGGGGATGCGCATCAGCCCTCCCTGCAGGTTTGGATTGGTGAAATTGGTAAAAAAGCCGAGCGAGGACACTTTCCACGGAAGCCCCCTATAAATCACCCTCTCGCCCTCGCGCACGGATCCGAGGTTTAGGATCATACGAATCTGCTCGAGGTATGGTGGGATGGCGGTTTTCCCCGCCCATGCCACACCGATGAGAAATATCACGACCAGGGTCAGGAGCAGCCAATCACCACGGGAATAGAACGCCACGATGACCGCCGCGAGAGCTACGAAGACTGCGATGGCCATCGCAAGGACATCCGAGATCCGGCTGGTGAAGTTGTTCTTGTCCTTCTTGTGAACGGGGCTGATCTGCCTGATCCATGAATATATTTTCCTGGTCGCAAGGAACCCGATCACCCCGGCAAGCACAGCGATAAGGAGATTCATCCCCCTGCTCCTGAAGAACTTGCTGAGGCCTGTGGAAAGGGTTTCCCAGAGGGATCGCTTGTCGCGTGTGCGCTCGTCAATCTGTACTTTGCTCACGGCGATCTGGCTGACAGCCTCTGCCTGGCGGCTCGCCCATAACCCGCGGGTTGATTTGAGTTCGGAGATCAGCACCTTGTCATTGCCTTCAGCGATCAGCTTGTCGATTCGCCCCAGCACAATGTCGGTCTTGTGTTTCCGTTCCTGCCATTTGTCCAGGGACTTGCGCAATGCGTCGAGCTGACGCGGCTCCGAAGTTGCGTCCCTGAGCTCGCTCAGGACAGGCTGGACGAGTTCGCTGATCTGATCCTGGATGCTTGATCCCGCATCTGGATCCCCTTCGTATTCGGCCGCCTCGGAACCGCCGATGATGTCCCTGAAATTCCCACGCAATTGCTTGATGCGATCACGCTCCGCGTCAATCCTGTTCTGGATCTCCTGCTTCGCATCCTCCGTGACCGCCGCCTTGAACTCCTTTTGCTGTTTGTTCAGTTCGGCAAGCGCAGCGGAAAGGGGCTCCGCGATGGTTTTGAGCGAATCGAGGTTGCGCTCGGCAGCCGTGGGCTTGGGGGAGGGTTCAGCCGGAGAGTCTTGGGCGTGAAGTGAGCCGTAAACCAGCAAGGCATAGGCCGGAATGAGAAACCATCGCATGGCTCCAGCATGGCCCATATCCCACAGCGTGCAACGCGGAGTTTCCCCCGAGGCATCAGAGCAGGTTCTCCGGAAGGATATCGGAAAGCTTCTTGATCGCATCCGCTTGGTGGCGGTTGGCAATGAGTATGGAATCGCCGGTTTTCACAACGATGAGATCGTTCACGCCTAGCAACGCGATATGTGTATCCGGGGTGGCGTTGAAAACGATGTTGTTTTCGGAACCAATTTCGGAAACGGTGCAGTTGACTCGGTTGTTGCCGCCTTGTTCGCTGAGGTATTTCGCAATCGAGACCCATGAGCCGACATCATCCCAGTCGAAGGCGGCCTCGATGTTGAGCACGCGGTCGGCGTTTTCCATGAGCGCGTAGTCGATCGAGATCGGGGTCAGCTTCGGGAACTGTGCCGCAACGGTGGCCTTGATGTCACTGCTCTTGCGGAGTTCGGAAACGAAAGCCCCCAATTCCGGAGCGTGCGATTCGAGCTGTTCGATGACCGTATGAAGCGACCAGACGAACATGCCCGCGTTCCATGAAAAACCGCCTGCTGCGAGGAATTGTTCCGCAAGTTCGGCGTTCGGCTTTTCACGGAAACGCTTCACCTCGAAGGGTGGATGCTGGCATTCGACGCCGGAAATCGAGGCCTTCCCGCCGCGCTCGATGTAGCCGTATGAGGGGCATGCCCAAGTCGGGCGGATGCCGATGGTCACGAGGCCGTCGGATTTGGATGCAATTTCCAGGGCATCTTTCATGACGGATTGGTAAGCGGCCGTGTCCTCGATCAATTGGTCCGCAGGCAGCACCATCATGACCGCATCGGGATTTCTTGCGGCGACCAGCCCGATGCCGAGGGCGACGGCAGGCGCGGTGTCCCGCTTCGCCGGTTCCGCAAAGACGTTTTCCGCAGGCAGCATGGGTGCCACGGCGCGAACAGCTTCCACCTGCAGCGAGTTGGTGAGGATCAGTATGTTTTCAAATGGGACAAGCCCCTCAAGGCGTTTGATCGTTTGTTCGAGCAGGGTTCCTGTGCCGAATAGGTCCAGCAACTGTTTCGGCTTGTCGTTGCGGCTGAGCGGCCAGAAACGGGTTCCGGAACCGCCCGCGAGGATGAGGGCATAGGTGTTTTCGGGAGAAGTCATGCGGCGGGAGGGTAACGGAACAGGCGGGATCGGGAAGCGACAATTTGATGACTTTCTCCTGTGATTTTTCCGTGTTGTCGTCAGCCCTTGGAATGTTTAGGATAAATCCATGGCTGACGCACATATTGATACGACTCCGGTTTGGGTGGAAAGCAGTGCCCTCGCGGCTCCGGTGATTCTCGGAACTGCTGCGGGCCTTTTGGTTGGCAACCTGATGCATGCAGGCGCGCGGCGCGGGTTTGGCATCGGCCTAGGCATTCTCGGCGTTGTTGCGCTGCTTCCTTTTGCCGTCGATGGCGTCACAGATCTCATCACCGGTCCCCGCAGCAAGTTCGGTGTCCGCCGCAAGATCCAGAAAATCCGGGATATCGGCATCGGCTCACCGTTCCACGACGAAGTCGATGAGGAACTCCGTGAGCGGGGAGTGATCTGAGATTTTTTACGGTAACAATATGCACGGGCGTGACGGTTTTGCACGTTTGTCTGTGACAAATTAGGCGTCTAAGCGGATCCCCGGTCTCTATTGGACGTTTGTTTCCAATGGGTTAGCTAGATTTTCCGATCAAGGCACGGCTTCTGCATGGGATAACGATGCTACTTGGATTTGTCCTTTGACTTCCCGGCATACCCGGGAGCGTAACAAAAATGGGAATAAAAACCCTTGTGGCGACGTTTACTAAGTAGAATCCCAAAACCATAAAAATATGTCCTACGAATCCGACTCAAGCCTAAAGCTATACCTTCGGGAAATTTCGAAAACACCACTCCTCACGATTGAGGAAGAAGTCCAGTTGGCGGAACGAATCAAGAACGGGGACGGGGAAGCCCGAGCCCATATGATCCGTGCTAACTTGCGCCTTGTGGTTAAGATTGCCCAGGATTACTCGAACTACGGCCTTCCCGTAACTGACCTGATTTCAGAGGGAAACATAGGTCTCATGAAAGCGGTTGAGCGTTTCGACCCGGAAAAAGGCGGAAAACTCTCAACCTACGCCGCATGGTGGATCAAGCAATCCATCAAGCGCGCACTTGCCAATCAGTCCAAAACAATACGCCTCCCCGTCCACATGGTGGACAAGATCGCGAAGATGCGCAGGATTTCTTCCATGCTTGCCGAAGCGCTCGGCCGTGAACCGACCGACGAGGAACTCGCCGAGGAGGTGGGACTTCCTCGCCGTAAAATGGCCATGCTCAAGCAGGCTTCTCAACGCCCGACATCTCTGGACGCTCCGATCAACGACGGTGAATCCACTGCATATGGTGAAATCATCAGCGATGAGCGCGCCGAAAACCCTCTGGACATGCTTGCCGACAAGAATCTCCACGGTGAGATCGACGGTCTGCTCTCCATCCTCGACGAACGCGAACGCCGCATCATCGACGAGCGCTTCGGACTGAATGGCAAGAAGCCGCTCACATTGGAAGAGGTCGGACGCGAGTTCGGCGTGACCCGCGAGAGGATTCGTCAGTTGCAGAATTCCGCCCTTACGAAGATGCGCCGTGCTCTACGCAAGAAAGAAAAGCCGATTCCAAAGCCTGCTACCGGTTTGGCGTAAGCACTTGAATTCACCAAGGCCGCAGGGATTTCCCTGCGGCCTTTTTCGTTCCTACAGCCCGGTGCTTTCGATGTGGGCGCGCAACTGTTTCTGGAATTCCAGAATGTCCGCCTGGTTCGGCGAGTAACCGGGTGTATCGGGATCGAGGGCGGGGCGTCCCGTTTGGTCGAGCATCCAGATTGCGGATTCACCGTCGGAGAAGACAACCTTGCCGCTCACCATTGCGCCGGGGATGGCGATGTTGTCCATCGTGACGGTTACCATTCCGGTGGGAACCGGGGCTTCCTTTATCTCCGTAGCGGGCTCTTCCTTCGCTTCCTCCACCAGTTCGATCCCGAGATCCAGGATGACGAAACGGGTGTCCATGTAGGTGACGGAAAGCCCGAATTCCTCCTTCATCCTTAACTGGATTTCCGGAAGCTGGACTCCTGACGCCGCCCACGACTTGATTGTTGCGATCTGATCGACGGAAAGCTGTTTGGTGCTGAACATACGGGTATTTTGGGACTTGCGGCGGCTTTGCCCAGACTAATAGCGAGCTTCCCGTCATTCAAGGCCGTGTTATGTCTTGCAGGGAAAAGCAAGCCTTGAAGCGGCTTCCCCATCAAGCGGCTCGCACAGGCAATAGCCCTCGCCCTGCGCGGGGATGGCCATGAGGAACGCGTCGCGCTCGAAAGGCGAGGGAAATTCGATGCCGATGAGTGCGCGGCCGATGCGCTCGCCGGAGTGGCGGTAGTTGAAATAGATCAGGTTCGCGTTTCCTGTCAGGCGCTTGGCGAGGAAATCGTGGAGGGCGCCGGGGCGTTCGTAGAAATCGAGGCGGAGGAAGGCGGGGTTGGTCAGCAGATCGCCGCGGAAAGGGATGGCG
>Ga0163144_10009730_pt1 | contig 20602 bp, 14 predicted proteins | sample OliLak19BULKMAT1_FD_123175 | JGI IMG/M metagenome (GOLD analysis project Ga0163144, IMG submission 123175) | Freshwater microbial mat bacterial communities from Lake Vanda, McMurdo Dry Valleys, Antarctica - Oligotrophic Lake LV.19.BULKMAT1 | ecosystem: Environmental > Aquatic > Freshwater >... | reverse complement strand
GCGTTGGCCTGAGTGGGGGATGCGACAATTGGTTGGCGGGTTCGATCCTAGCCTCGAACCTTTACGTCCGATGGGTCAAGCCCATCGGGGCGTTCCGAAAGTGAGACGGCCTCCTTGCTCACGGGTGAACGAGTTTTGAAATTAGATCGCCTACGCTCCGTAAAGCTAGCATTCTTCCACTCGCTCGCCGCCAATGGCGGCGAGCGAGTGGAAGAATAGACGAGTGGCGGGGGTTTCGGCGTGTTTTAACTCGCAAAACTTGGGCTCATGCCAGACAAGCTGGCATGGGGCCAAAGCTCTTTGAAGTTGTGAGGTATAAAAAAGCTAGAAGTTTACCCCACACTTGCCCCTGATGCCAAACGGTGCAAAATATGTTAAAATCTATTTTACTCAATTGGACACATTGATTTAGGAAAATTGGATTTGCTTCGGAAAGGCATCTGAACATGGCGCATCGGGATAGGCAGTTTTCGAAAATGTCCCCCCAGCAGTTGATACGTTCTCTCATGGCCGGCGCGGGAATGAAAGCGCCAGATGAGGCCAGTCTTGATGTGGCGGCATCTTTTATCAAAAGATCGCTCCCTCCCGAGCCGCCTCACACGAAGAGCCGCGCATGTGAATGGCGAGACGGGTTTGTGCGGCTTTTGAACTTGTTTCCCAGGTCGACAAGACCCAATGGTGGGCGTGCCACACTCTCGATCGACAAGGTCTATGCCAACGGAATGATTGTTGGGACGTGCCTTTTGCCGTCAAATACTTTCAATCTGTTTGTACAACGCGACGGGAGCGGGCGGCTTGCGGGATGCAGCTGTCAAGCGTCCGATGGGCGGTATGCGTGCGAGCATAGTTATCTGTTCGTTCAACATATTCTGGACGAACTGAGCGACTCGACATCTGAGCTAGCTGTTATGGTCGAGGCTCTTGAGTTTGCACCGGGCAAGCAGGACATGTCCGTTTTTGCTTACGACAATAGTTTACAAATCCTCTCCATGCTCGAGAGAATCACGCAAGTCGATTTGCCGCCTGCGGAAAGTCTCGATGAGTTGTCGCCAGCATTGGAGCGTGAACCCGCGCGAGTTGCTTGGAACATCTACGCAACGTCCCAAGGAATGAAATTGGAGCCACTCCTCCAAACCGCTAAGAAACGTGGTGGCTTTGGCAAAGGCAAGCGAACGCGACTTGGTTCGCTTTTCCAAGCAGACTTGCTCCTTTCGCCTGCGGACGAACGCGTTCGTGCGCTGGTGGAGGGCAACACCGACTATCATACCTCGAACCTGACGTTGCCTTTCGGCGAAGCGGTTCATCAACTTGTCGGTGAACCCAATGTCCAGCTCAACGGCGAACCAGCAACCTTAGCAGCTGGCTGCGGCATTCTGCATTTGGTAAAGCGTTCGGATGGTTACCGTTTTTTTCTTGAGTCGAATGGCGACAAGCATATGGTGATGGTATCAGGGGATTTTCTAATCTCTGCCTGCGACGAATCCAAGAAAGTAACGGTCTTTCCAAGTTCGGCAACGCAACTAGAAATGATTCGAGACCTGTTGCGGCTTCCGCCCATCGCGGAAAAGCACGAACAAGCAATCTTTGAGCGGGCCAAAAAGCTTCAGAATGTTTTGAGCGTTCGACTACCCGATGCGATCGGTGGTGAACTGGTTGCGGAGCTTGTAACACCCACCGTAATATTGCGGTCACGAAAGGACGGGGCGCTCGACTACGGCATTCGCGTTCGCGATTCACAGGGTAAGCTCCATAAGCCTTGTCAGGGGGTCATGATCCACGCCGACCATTCGAAGGGCAAACCCAGGCAGCTCGTTCGTCAAGTTGTTGCCGAAGAGGCTCTGGCGAATGATTTGACAAGTCGATTGGGGCTTGGTAATCGCGAGTTCGAAGGATCGTTGCAGGACTTCTCGTCGGCATTCAACTTGATTGAAGTGCTGCAAACAACAGGTGACGATATTGAAGTCTTGTGGGATAGACTTTCGGAAAAACCGATGAAGGTGCTCGGGACCATATCGGCGAACAATGTTCGTGTTGGCGTAACTCAAAAACGCGATTGGTTTAACTTAACGGGTGAGTGCAAGTTCGGTGAGGAGACGCTCGACATCGCAACGCTGATGCAGAGTCTTCGCGACGCAAGCGTGTCGAGCATGCAGGGGGACTATGTTCGCGTTGGCGACGCGGGTTGGGCTCGCATCTCTGAGAAGCTTCGAAAGAGTCTGCGTCAGCTCGATGATTCCGTCAATCAAGAGCGAGGAGCCCTTCGTTTTGACAAAACCTCTGCGCATGCATTGCGTGACATGCAAGAGCATTTCCAATTCGATGCAAGCAAAGCGTGGAACGACTGCCTGCAACGATTGGAGCGGTCGGAGAAGCTCGAGCCGGTCTTGCCAAAAGGACTCAATGCAACGCTTCGCGACTACCAAGTCGAGGGTTTCAAATGGTTGCGTCGACTCGCCGAGTGGGGTGTCGGTGGAATCCTCGCGGATGACATGGGGCTCGGCAAGACGTTGCAAACGCTGGCCGTCCTTCTCGATCGAGCCAAGGAGGGACCGGCACTTGTCATCGCCCCGACCTCTGTTGGCTTCAACTGGATGCGAGAGGTCGAAAAGTTTGCTCCAGGGCTTGCGGCGTCACTGTATCGCGAAACCGACCGAGGGGACTTTTTGGAAAATGTTGGTCCGAACCAAATCGTCGTTTGCAGTTACGGCTTGGCGCTGCGCGATATCGAAAAACTGGCCAAAGTCGAATGGTCAACGATGGTATTGGACGAGGCGCAAGCGATCAAGAACAGTCGAAGTAAAACTTCCATGGCCATTGCGACCATTCCGTCCAAGTGGACCGTTGCGCTAACCGGCACACCGGTTGAAAATCATTTGGGCGAACTGTGGAGTCTGTTTCATGTTGTATCTCCGGGCGTTCTTGGCGGTTGGGATCAGTTCCGGAATCGGTTCGCATCGCCGATTGAAAAGGAGAATGACAACGATCGGCGGACTGCTCTTCGCACACGGCTGACTCCGTTTATTTTGCGAAGGACCAAAAAGCAAGTGCTTAGCGATCTACCGGCTCGGACCGAGATGAATTTAGTAGTAGAATTGTCACCTGCGGAACGAGCCATTTATGAAAAGGTTCGGATGTCGGCGATTGGGGAAGCGGACGCGATTGCCAAGTTGAATGACATTCAGGACCAGCGATTCCGAATTTTGGCACTGTTAACTCGTCTTCGTCAGATCGCATGCCATCCGAAAATGGTTCATGATACTTGGACGGAGGGGTCAGCCAAACTGACACAGCTTTCTGAGACTCTGATGCAGCTGCGAGAAGAAGGGCACCGCGTTTTGATTTTTAGTCAATTCGTAAAGCACCTCGCGCTCATTCGCGAAATGATGGACGCGGAGGGAGTAACCTATCAGTACCTTGACGGTTCAACGCCAGCCGCAGCAAGGCAACATGAAGTCGACAAGTTCCAAAACGGAGACGCGACGGCTTTCTTGATTTCTCTCAAGGCGGGTGGGACGGGTTTGAATCTGACCGCGGCCGATTACGTGATCCACATGGACCCATGGTGGAATCCCGCTGTGGAGGATCAGGCGACAGACCGAGCGCATCGTATCGGACAGGATAAACCTGTGATGGTGTATCGAATCATTGCAAAGGACACGATCGAGGAAGAGATCCTCAAGTTGCATGATACGAAACGCGATCTAGTGGCAGGGATTCTAGATGGAACGCATACCGCTGCCAAACTATCGACCAAGGATTTGATTGAACTGCTTCGAAGTTAACTACAAAGCAAGATGCCGTACGTAACAGGCAATCATTAAGGGTCAGTGTGGGATAGGCTTCCAGCCTGTCATTTTCTATGCGACAGGCTGGAAGCTTCTTTATACCCTACAACTTTTTTGGACCCCCGTGAGCTTGCTCACGGGTGAACGAGTTTTGAAATTAGATCGCCTATCCCCCGTAAAGCCGTCCCTTCTTCCACTCGCTCGCCGCCTGCGAGCGAGTGGAAGAAGGGACGTGTGGCGGGGTTTCGGCGTGTTTTAACTCGCAAAACTTGGGCTCATGCCAGACAAGCTGGCATGGGGCCAAAGCACTTTGAAGTTGTGGGGTATGAAGAGGCTGGAAGCCTATCCCACTAACTGATCGACAGGCTGGAAGCCTATCCCACTAACTGATCGCTGGCTGGGGTCTTACAATAAAATGCGAAGCATGCGACGGAGCGGTTCGGCGGCTCCCCAGAGCAACTGATCGCCTACTGTGAATGCCGTCAGGAATTGACCGGGTTGAGTTGGATCTAAAGCCAATTTGCGTAGTCGACCAACTGGGCATATCAGTCCACCCGTTACTGCCGCCGGGGTCAGTTGCTGCAACGATGCGGTCTTTTCGTTAGGGACAACTTTCGCCCACGGGTTCGCGCTTGCAAGCATATCGGCGATTTCATTCATCGGTACGTCGGACTTGAGTTTGATCGTCAACGCTTGACTGTGGCATCGCATTGCACCGATTCGAACGCACAGACCATCGACGGGAATCGAATCCGACGAGAGACCCAATATCTTGTTTGTCTCCGCGCTTCCCTTCCATTCTTCTTTGCTTTGTCCGTTTCCTAAGTCCTTGTCGATCCAAGGAATCAGGCTGCCATTGAGCGGTGCCCCGAATTGCTCGATCGGGTATTGAGTTGATCGGATCGTGGAAGCAACTTGACGATCTATGTCGAGAATGGCAGAGGCCGGATCATTTAGTAGGGCCGCGACACTTTGATGTGCAACTCCCATTTGGGAAAGCAGCTCTCGCATGTTTTGAGCTCCTGCGCCCGAAGCCGCTTGATAGGTCATGCTGGTCATCCACTGGACAAGGTTGTTTTGAAACAAACCGTGCATGGCCATGAGCATCAGCGAAACCGTGCAGTTGCCGCCGACAAAGGTTTTGATGCCTTTGGCAATGCCATCGCGAATGACCTGGTCGTTGACCGGGTCCAAAATAATGATCGCATCGTCTTTCATGCGCAGCGTTGAGGCGGCGTCGATCCAATATCCAGACCAACCGGTTGCCCGGAGCTTTGGATACACTTCGCTTGTGTAGTCCCCACCTTGGCAAGTGATGATCGCATCCATCTGGGCGAGGGTTGCAATGTCCGAGGCAGAGCGCAGCTTTCCGGTATCGATACCGCCGATTTTTGGGCCATCGCCGCCAGCGTTGGATGTCGAAAAGAACACGGGCTCGCAATGAGAGAAATCGCTTTCGGCGGTCATGCGTTGAATGAGCACGGAACCGACCATGCCACGCCAGCCGACAAGTCCAATTTTTTTCACGATGGTGGGAATTCTGGGGTAAGGAGGTTGGCAGTTGGCAGTTGGCAGTTGGCTCAGTTCAAAACCTCTCACCCCCGACCCCTCTCCCCTGAAGGGGCGAGGGGAGTAAGTTCAATGATGAGGCCTACGGCTTGCAGTTGAATACTTGTTCGACGTTTCCTCGGAGGATTTGCTTGCCAAGGGCGAGGGCTTTTTCTTCTGACCAGCCTTGGTTTTTGCAAAAGTCTTTGGCTAATACTCCCGCCAGGATGCGTTTGTACATTCGGAATTTCGGAAGGATAAACTCCAATTTGTATGCGTCGCTGTAATAACCCAACTGCTTGTTTCTCGGAATCGCTTCGATGCGACCTCGGAGATCGTGCCGAATATAGTTGGGAGTGTTGCTGTACCACCAATGACCGTGTGTCAATACATTCGGAAAAATCCATGCGTAGTCCACTAGCTCTTGATTGGTTACCGATGCCAAGACAGAAATCGGAAACGGCAGGTTCGGAAAGGCGTTGAAAAGATCTGCATATTGGATGAGCGAGATGCGGGAATCATACAAATCCTGTCCCTGAAAAACGCCGTTGGGATAAACGCGTCGATTGACTCCGATCATCAAGTCGAAGGGCAACGAGTAGGCTTCGGCCAGTTCTGCGATTTTCCAAAACACCCATTCGGCCATCGTTTTTCTGTTGGCTTCTGATGCCCCTGCGCCGCAATGGACTAAGTCATCGAGCGCGACCTGCGACGCATGGCACTGGTCTGCGTACGCTTTTGGGGTAAACCAGGGTGGGAGAGAGATGGCACAAGCTCGCGCGCCCCGTTCTTTGAATCGCAAAAACAGTACGTCGAGCGATTGCTTTAATTCCGAAAGGGAAACGACCGTTTGTCCGGTGGCAGCCTGCAGTCGTTCGCGAACTTTCGGTTGAGCCAAGTGGAACACGAGGTCATCGGTGCGCAAGCAAGGGACATAGCGATTTGAATCAAAGCCCTCCAGTGGATCGTCGAAATCATTTGTTAGGAATACCTTTTCCACTTTGCTTGCCGCAAGGACTTGCGTTTCCCAGTCGGGCTCTTGCATTTTTGATTCGGCGAGATCGTAAACCGTTTCCCAATTGGATTTATCGATCTCGTCACCTTGAAATCCGAAGAGTTCTTGAGAAAGTTCGACAAACCAAGACCACTGGACGGTGTTGTTGATGTTGCCAAGATGATCGAAAAGCCGGCCCACTTTTTCGCGTGGAGAGATACCAGGCTCCTCAATGAGATGCTTGGGCATACCCGATGAATGCGCGAGTTCCGTGTAGTAGTGATAGCCCAACAAATCTGCCAACGATGTGGAGGCTGGAGCATGTGGATTGATGTGAGAGTGCGAATCGATCAAAACGATTGCATCGAGCTGCTCAAACAAAACCTGACTTAATGATTGGCTCATGGCTGTTTACTTGATGTGTTGATGTTGGAACTTAGCCGCCACTGACTGGCGGGATCAATGCGATCACGGACTTAGAGTGTGTGGCGTCGATTGTTTCGGACTCGGATACAAAATCATTGTCGATTGCGATTCGTCCGAATTCAACCAGAGATCGCAGAGATTCGAATTGGCTAGCGATGGCTTCCTTGAGTTGTTTCACGGAGACAGGCAAGTTGACTTGGATCTCGATAGCGTCAGCGCCAATGCGTTCCCGAGCACCTGCGAACATTTTTACAACCAATCGTTCGTTCAAGATGAGTAGCGGCTTTTGCCTGTTCCTGGTTGAGCGGTCCCGATGTTCCAGCAATGGTAACCTTGCGACTCGACCATCGACGTGATGTGGGCCGCGTAGTAGGGGCTCACAATGAGAGTCAGGCCGATTCCCATATTGAAGATGTGCTCCATTTCCGCTTGAGCAATTCCGCCTAGCTTTGCGATCCAATCGAAGACGGGCAGGACTTTCCAGGAGCCCCGTTCGAAGATCAAGTCTACGTTTGGCGGAAGGATACGTTCGGTGTTTTCGAGAAGTCCACCACCGGTGATGTGTCCGATGCCATGGACAACATTTTTTACTTTGTAGTGGTTCAAGACAGTGCGAGTGAGTTTGCTATAAATCAATGTGGGCGTGAGTAGTGCGTCGCCGACTGTCATCCCGAGGTCGGGCACATAGTCTTCGATTTTGAGCCCAGCCACTTCGAACACGGCTTTTCGAACGAGGCTAAAGCCGTTGCTGTGTACGCCCGAAGAATTGATGCCAAGAACAACGTCACCTGGGGTGATCTCGCGGCCCGTGATCAAGTTTTTCTTTTCGACAACGCCGACACAAAAGCCTGCTAGATCGTAATCATCGGATTGGTACAAGTCGGGCATGATAGCGGTTTCGCCGCCGAGCAGGCTGCATTCCGCAGCGATGCATCCGTCCGAAATCCCTTGGACAATGGATTCGAGTAGGGGTGGATTGTCTTTGGACATCGCCACGTAGTCGAGGAAGAACAGCGGTTCGGCACCGGTGCAGAGCACATCGTTCACGCACATGGCCACCAGATCGATGCCAACGGTAGAGTGCCGACCGGCTTTGATGGCTACTTTGAGTTTGGTGCCTACTCCGTCGGTCCCGGAAACGAGGATGGGGTCTTGATAATTTCTAGAAAAGAGAGATTTTGTAAAATCGAGCGCGTAGAGACCTGCAAATCCGCCGTCGTTGCGAACAACGCGAGGAGTGAAGGTGCGGTGCATGAGCTTGGGCAACCGTTGCATCGACTGTTCATACAATTCAAGGTCGACACCGCTGTCTTTGTAGGTGATTGCCATCGGCGAGGCAGAAGCTTTGGTTGGGGGGATGTTGCAAGAATTAGAATCTGGCGGCATTATCCATTTTTCCGCCGATAAATAAAGTACGCAATGTTTTAGGTTTCGAAAGCGACTTGAAAGGTTTTGGGTAATGCAACGCGAAAGGTGCTTCCGCAACCGAGTTGGCTAGTCAAGCTGATGTCCCCACCTAGAAGGCGGCAAAGTTCTCGAACAATCGAAAGTCCAAGTCCAGTGCCGGAATGTTCTCGCGTTAGGCCGTCCCTACCCGTAACCCCGTTGGCTTGCCGAAATTTTTCGAAAATGATTTCGTAATCGCCAGGAGCGACCCCAACACCCGTATCGGCCACGGACAACACTAAGTCGTCCTCGCCTTGCCACTCACAATAGACGGTCACCAGGCCACCCTCTGGCGTAAATTTAATCGCATTGGACAACAGGTTTGTAAGGATCTGTTGTACTTTGCCTTGATCCTGACGGATTCGCATTTCGGACTGGCTCGAATCGATTCTCAAGTCGATGTTTTTGTCGTCCGCCATTTTCATGACGATTTCGCATTGTACGTGAATGACAGAGAGGAGGCAAAAATCGGTCGGTCGAACGTCCATTTTGCCGGCTTCGACTTTGGCTAGGTCCAAGATATCGTTGATCATGTCGAGCAGCAGACGGCCACTGTTTTGGATGTTGGCAGCGTAGCGTCGTTGTTTGTCCGTAAGGGATTCGAATCCCTGTAATACCTCACTGAAGCCGAGAATACTATTGAGCGGCGTTCGCAGTTCATGGCTCATGTTTGCAAGAAACTCTCCTTTGAGTCGGTTGGCTTCGAAGAGTTGCAAATTCACCCTGGCAAGTTCGTCCACACGAAGATCTTTTTCCATGTTTACCGTTTGGAGCTGATCTTGGGTCTCGGTCATGTGGCGAAGCATGCGATTGAATGATTCGGACAATTCATGGAATTCGTCCTCGGTGTCGACCGCAAACCTTAGTTTTGTGTCACCGCTTGTGATTCCTTCGCTAACGTGTTTCATGTAGCTCAGTGGCCGAATTACCAATCCCTTGATGACCCGATGAATAAAGAAGAGGGACAGAGCCAGGGTGCAAATCGCAATCGACGTGAGAATTGAAATGCTCCACATGTTCCAAAAGGCCGTTTCGCTATAGGGCATTTTCACTTTCATGACGCGAAAAGGGTCCAGTGATGGCAGGGTTGGTGCTGTGGAAGCCGCATTGGAAGTTCGAATGGCTGTGTGGCATTCGCGAAGGCAAGTTTTGTCAAACGCGATGGGATGGTAGTAATAAAAGAATTCGGATGAGCGAGATTCCTCAAAGATCAGTTGCTGGGGGCCTTGAGTGGGAGCGGTCAACGGGTTCGCTATTGGTTGCGCATCGCCAGAAGCGACTGGTTCCAGCGAACTTGGGCCGGCGGCAGCCGTTTTTTCGGACGCAACTTGCGCTTCTTCCGCAGCAATGCTGTCGGATTCAGCAAGTTTTGCATGGAGTCGATTGAGCCATTCCAGATCCTTTCCCGTAGCCAAAGGTGCCTTAAGCGACTCGTGCTCCAGGAAATCCTCGATTCGAAGGATTTCGTACTCGTAACCGGATTGGAGCATGTATTTTCGAAGCAGCACCTTGGTCTGGTAATCGATCGATTGAGTACGGGCGAGTTCGGCTGGCGTGGAGGCATTTGGGGATGGGCTAACAAGCGATGACCGAGCATCTAGCGGCTGAAAGTCGGTGGAAATGTGTTTCCAACCAATGACAGCATTCGCGTATGAAACTGCAGACTTGCGAGTTGTTTCCATCACAAGACGCTCAGCGACGACTTGGACCGCGTAAAAGGCAAGCAGGAGAGAGGCTGAGAGAGCCAGCCCAACAAACAGCAGGCTTTTTTTCTCGAGAGACCAGTTTCCGACCAGTGATTTTAAAAAACGATTGGCCATGTTGGGGGTTAGGCTGGGGGCGGTACAATAACGGAAAGTCGGCAATTTCGGAGTTTCTGACCTCGATTTGTAAGAATCTAAAGGATTTGACGATTGAGGGACAGATTCCCCCGCGAGAACTTCCGAAGTTCCATCTAACCGAGTCCTACGTGTTTGCCCAGTCGCTACAAATTCCTTGCAGGCTTTGGATTGGTCAACTACGATTGAGTCTGATTTGCCGGATGCACCGGCGATTCCCCTTTTTTTGCTGCATTCGATTTTCCTACAAAGGAGTTTGGTTCATGTCCAAGCCGTTCACTTATTGGGTTCGACTGGCGATGGTTGCAACGATGTGCACTCTCGTCACCTTCAGTCCTGTTTCTGCGGGACGATGGATGGATCGGCTGTTGCACCGAGATGCTTGCAAGACACAAGTTTCGGACTGCGGTGCGCCAGCCGATTCATGTGAAGCAAGCTGTTTGGCGGTGCCGTCTGCTCCATGCCAAATCGCGCCGACAGCATGTGCTCCAGCGGCATGTGCTCCAGTAGCATGTGCACCTGCACCGTCGACTGCTTGTGATGCATTGCCGACCGCGCCTGCGGTGGTGGTTGAAACCAAGCCTGCACTGATTGCGCCGAAGGTTGCTGATCCAACTCCACCTGCTGTTGAAGCTCCAAAAGCAACATCGCCGAAAGTTGCGACGCCGGAGCCAGCAGTTGTGACGCCCACACCTGTTGCTGAACAACCCAAAGTGATTGTGGAACCTACTCCAGTAGTTGAGAAGCCTAAAGCTGTTGTTGAACCTGCAGTCCCAGAACTTGCACCAGTTGTAACGGCCCCCGTACCGGCTGTGGTCGAGCCAGCGCCAGTTGTAGTCGAGCCTTTGGCTCCGAACCCATTTGACGCACCCGCTGCTAAGGCACCAGTGGATGATCTTTTTGGAGACGCCCCTGCTGCTAAGGCACCTGCTGCTAAGGCACCAGTGGATGATCTTTTTGGAGACGCTCCTGCTGCCGACGCACCCGCTGTTAAAGCACCTGTGGATGATCTTTTCGGCGACGCCCCTGCTGCTAAGGCACCTGCTGCTAAGGCGCCAGTGGACGATCTCTTTGGAGACGCACCTGCTGCCGACGCACCCGCTGCAAAGGCACCTGTGGATGATCTGTTTGGCGATGCACCTGCCGCCAAGGCACCAGCTAAAACAGAATCGGATGATTTGTTTGGAAATCAACCGGCTCCGAAATTAACTCCAGCCGAGCCATCGATTGAGGACTTGTTCGGTTCGGATCCAAAGCCTGCAGCACCCGCAACGGGCACTCCTGTTGAGTCCAAACCAGCGGCAGGTATCGATGACTTGTTTAATACGAAAGAGAAGCCAGTCTCCGCACTCGAGCAATCGATTGATGATTTGTTCGGCAAGCCGATCGCGACCGAAGCAAGAGCGGAACAGGCGATGCCATCGGCTGAAGTCATCGACGACGGCAAGTTCATCGATAGTTTATTCGGGAAGACGCCCGTCACGTCGGCTCCAGCTGCTTCGAAGCCGATGGCCCCCAAGTCGAAGATTGAGAAGCCATCGACACCAGCGCCTGAAGTCCGAGAACCAGCAGACTCGAAAAAGCCTGTCGTTGACGAATTGGATGCCCTGTTCGGAGTGGGAGCCTACACGCCGGCCTCTGAGTTCAATGGTGCAGAGTATCGTCTGTGGGTCGACAACAGCGGGGCTTATCAGATCAAGGGAAGGCTGGCAGTGATCTACGTCGACAAGGTGAAGTTGCTGAAAGAGAATGGCAAGTTCACAACGGTTCCGCTCTCGCGATTGAGCGATGCCGATTTCGGATACGTCTCCTGGGTTGCCTCGAATTTGACGAACGAGCAAACCGCGAGAATGGTAAAGACGGAATCCCAATCGACCGATACCGACGCTCGCTAACTTTTCATTAAAACGTCCTGTTTAAACAAAAGGTCAACCTATGCGGTTGGCCTTTTTTCGTTGGTGAAAAACGCTGAAAGAGGTGGCACCTTTGTTTTAAAGAGGTGGCACATTATTTAGCCGTGCGGTGCCGCAGTTCTGGAAAGCGGTTGATTCGCCTGGGAAAAGCGGTTTTTTCTCTCAAGATTTGTTCCGGTTTGAACGCGTTAGTCCGTTCGATTGGTAGTAATCATGCAAAGCGGCGAGTTGAAACTTGAGATTTCTTCTCCCCTTCTCCTGCCATGACCTTTCCGGGACACCGGCTGAGCATCGCTCACGAAGAAAAGAAAAGCCTGGGAGGTTCGTAAGCCGGGTCCTGTTCGCTTTCGCGCTGCGATCATTTATCTAGCGCTGCAGTTGCCTGCAGCGTCGAGCGATCAACCCGAACGCGCGAGGTTGCGAGCAGCAACCTATGCAGCCGGCAAGCCGAAGCCGACCGGCAACATGTCGTTCTGTTTGTTCTTGCTCCAGGTGGGGTTTACCTAGCAGCCCAAGTCACCTTGGGCTCTGGTGGGCTCTTACCCCACCGTTTCACCCTTACTGAGCGAGCTCAGCGGTTTGCTTTCTGTTGCACTTTCCCTAGTCTTGCGACCGGTCGACGTTATCGACCACCTTGCTCTATGGAGCCCGGACTTTCCTCTTTGCTGTTACACAAAGCGATCGCATGACCCTCCCAGGCTCAGAGCAGCATACCGCAATCTAAGTAAATCGGCACGTGTGTTTTCAGACAATTGGCATTCCAACCTGAAAACCTGGCTTGGCAGACTTTGTTGCACGACGCTCCGCGTCGTGATTCCTGCGACGCGGAGCGTCGCACAACTAAGGGCAACCCAAAAAAAGGTTAGTCATCCACTGCGGGCGTATCGGCAACAGATTCCGTATTCGCAGAAGCCGAATTGGCAGCTGCTGCCTTGGTGCTTGCCGAGCCTGGCCTGCGTCCGCGACGTTTTTGAGTAGAGGATGGGATCATGCTTGGATCTACCTTCTGGAGCAATTTCGAAATGCAAAGCTTGTTCACGCTGACCTCAAGCGTGTTCGCTTCATCGCAGATCGCATCGTGCAGGCTCTTTGGGATACGAACGGTGATCATTCGCTGCTGCTCGTGTGGGTCGTTCTCTGGCAGATCGCGTGAGCGAAGTACAGTTAACATCTCGAGCACCTTCGTATGCTCGTCGCTCGTTTCGTATTCTCGGGTTTCATCCTCGCTGGTGAACAGCGCTCTGGAGATGCCGTCGCCGCCAAGTATTTCTCGATAAAAGGCTGTCCAGGTTGGCGATACGCCAAAGAGCTCCGTGGCGGTTTCGAAAACCATTTTCCGCTTCATGCCTGCAGTTAACGAACAGTCTCGCTTCGCTTTTAATTCGGTTGCGACTTTGTTAAAAACCGTCATTTCTGCCGCTAGTTTTTCGCCAGCTTCATCGGCCGCTTTGTCTCGAATGCGAGTCGAAGCGGATTTCGGCGCTGGGCGAGTCTCAGCATTAGGGCGAGTCTCCGCATTAAGCTGCCAATCATTGCTTGCCTGCGAAACGAATGCGTTGCTTTCGAAATTCATTGATGAGTTCCTGTTCTTTGCGACCACTAGAGCCGAACACCGGATTGCAGCAAATATTCTCAACCGTTCGCCTGCATCCTTCGCGAACTGCTGACAAGCCTTGCGGGATGGGTAATCCTTGATGGCTAGTGGGCAAATCTTGGGTTAGCTGTCAATGCGGTCGTCGCAAAACGAATGACAGCAAGCACTTATGAGTGGATAGATAGCAATGCTTAAAATGCAGGCATTAGTCCCGAGGGGGGGTAACTGCGGGCGATGCTCACAAACTAGGCAGCGGGTGCTTTCTCAAATACTAAGTGTCTATGCCGGGGTGCCTTTGAGGAATTTTCGGATTTGTCATTCTGGAAATCCATCTTGGTTTGGACGGCAGCCTTTGCTAACGTCCCATCTATGGCTGTCCAAGGAAGGGCAGCGAATCAATGAGTCGATAAAAGCGATCGTTCTTGGAAGGAAGCTTTCTCAATGTCCAGCATCGAATCCGATCAATCCTGCGTGCACATTCGCTGGATGATTCGTCGCGATATGCCGTCTGTTCTCGCCATCGAGGGGCAAAGCTTCGAGTTCCCTTGGACTGAGGACGAGTTTATTCGCTGTCTTCGCCAAAGAGACTGCATTGGCATGGTCGCCGAGAGGAACGAGGAGGTGGCAGGTTTCATGATTTATGAACTGCACAAAACCAGGATTCACATACTTTCCTTTGCAGTAAATCCAGATTTCAGACGGCAGAACGTCGGTTCCGCAATGGTTGAGAAGCTGGTTTCCAAATTGGCCTACCAGCGCCGAAATCGAATCGTTCTCGAAGTGCGAGAAACCAATCTGCCAGCGCAACTTTTCTTCCGAAAACTTGGGTTTCGCGCTACTGGCGTATTGAAGTCTTTTTACGAAGACACCCCAGAAGACGCATTTCTCATGCAGTTCCGACAGGTGGAGGAATCCTTTCGAGAAGACAGTACTAAGCGAATTGCTAGCTAATGAGTTTGCGTCCCCCTAGGAAACTCTTTCAGGCGAAGCGGTTCGCAGTGGAAGAAGTTGAGGAATTACTGCCTGACGGAACGCGAATGGTTCGAAACATCGTTCGGCACCCGGGTGCGGTGGTCGTGTTGCCGTTGGTCGATGGGAATCATGTCTGCATGATTCATACATACCGAGTCGCCATCGATCGTTGGCATTTGGAGTTACCAGCCGGGACGTTGGATAAATCCTTGAGCCCGCTTGAAACCGCGATCCTCGAATTGCAAGAGGAAACAGGCTATCGAGCCAAAAGCGTGACTCACATTCATGACTTCGCCATGTCGCCTGGCATCCTAGACGAAAAAATGCACTTTTATGTTGCCGAAGGCCTGACTTTAGGGGACTCGGCTCGCGAAACCGGGGAACAAATCGACAATCGAATTCTGTCCTGGTCTGACATAGATCGTTTGCTGAGAGACAGGAAAATCACGGACGCAAAAACGATTGCCTGTTTGCTTTGGTTCATGCGATACGGAAAGCATGCTTAGCGATTTGTGCTGAATTCGACCGCTGATTGATTGATTGTGGTGCCGTCATGTCCTACATTCAGAGGCAGGACTTTTCTTTTGGTTGCCTACCACCCGCATAACCGGGCTAACCGGATCTCATCGCTGTGTCTCAAAACTCATCCAAACACGTGCAAGGAATCGTACCGCCACCCCCCCCTTTTGTGACACCACCAGCGATCGTACCCGTTCAAAAGTCTTTCGCAATCGGTAGTTCTTTAGCCCCACCAAACGAACGCCCGCCGAGTGGTTTCGATTCTTTAAACTATTTCAACTCGAGTCCGCCCAAAACCGAAACGCTCTTGGAGGAGTCAGACAACGAGGAGTCTGATTCACAAGCTATTCTGCAACGCTTGATGCCACTGACACTTCGCGAAACGCCGTCTTGGCTTATTAGTTTGACAGTTCACGTTTCAATTATTCTGCTGCTCGCACTGATCCCGTTGAGCGACCGCATTCGAACCTCAATCTCCGTGCTCGCCGGAATGAGTGACGCGCAAGATTTAGGCGAAGAAATGTCGGTCTTTGAAATGCCTTCGGAGTCGTCCAGTCTCGATGCCAGCGAATCCGCGGTCACGATGCCTGATCTTTCAATGACCGAGATGGTTGTTCCAAATCTGACTCCGACGCTCACGAAATCCGACCTATTGATTCCGCTCTCTCTCAGCAATGGTTTACGAGGTCGCACAGGGCCCATGAAGGATGCCTTGTTGAAGGCCTACGGAGGAACGAAAGGGACAGAGGATGCCGTCGAACAGGGATTGAAATGGCTTGCTCGCAATCAGCGTTCGGATGGGGCATGGAGCCTAGTTGGTCCGTACAGTGAAGGTGGCGTATCGGAAAACAAACCAGCAGCCACTGCCATGGCATTGCTTGCCTTTATGGGAGCTGGCAACACCCATCAAACCGGTGCCTACAAAGAAAACGTACTCAAAGGCATCGGCATGGTAAAAAAGTTTCAAGACAACGAAGGCTTTTTTGCTGAGCAAGCGGTGGGCAACCAGCGCACTTATGCTCAAGCGCAATGTACGATAGCAATCTGTGAACTTTATGGCATGACCGGGGATGCCGATCTACGCGAGATCGCTCAAAAAGCCATTCGTTATGCCGAACGATCGCAATCCAAAGCTGGCGGTTGGCGATACCAGCCTCGCGAGGGTGCCGACACTTGCGTGACCGGCTGGTACGTCATGGCGCTCATCAGCGCTAGGATGGCTGGGCTCGATGTCGATAGTGAAGCGCTCGAACGCGTGCATACTTTTCTCGATACCGTTCAACGCTATGGTCGTTCGAACAAACCGGACACGAACGGCGAACGCTACGCCTACCAAACTTACTCCGCATCAACGCCCTCGATGACCGCTGAGGGAATGCTGTGTCGATTGTACTTGGGTTGGAATACCAAAGACCCACGTATCGAAAGCGGTTCCGAGTTCTTATGCACCCAACCTATTTCTACCGATAGGGGGCGAATTTCGTATTACTACTGGTATTACGCCACAACCACGCTTCATCATATCGGCGGAAGTTATTGGAAAGAATGGAACGAAACGATGAAAGAAGTGTTGCCTGAGTTGCAGATTACCTCGGGAAAAGAAAAGGGGAGTTGGCCTTCCCACGGCGATCCTAACGAGGGTGGTGGTGGCAGGCTCTATGCCACTTGCTTTGCTATTTATTGCCTTGAGTCCTACTATCGGCATCTACCCTTGAGCGACATGGCACCGAAAAAATGAGCAAGAGTACCCTTTCAAATGTGGCGGAATGGACAAGCGGTGCCGATCATCACGGCGGTTCGATTGATGCTTTAGGCATTTTCGAGACGCTGGGTTGGGCTGCAGCTATCGTCGCACTGGATCATATGGCCAAGGCAGCACACGTGGTTGTACTTCAGGCCGAATGGAATGATATGCTTGGGTCCGTGATCAAAATTGCAGGTGGGACCAGCGACGTTCAATCGGCGCTCGAAGCCGGTCTCCGTGTCGCCAACTCTATGCACCCGCAAACCGATTCATCCTCTGCACCGAAATCTTTGGTTCGATTGATCAATCGACCGGACGAACAAGCGTTGCGAGCGATTCTTAGTCCCGATGAATACAACGTACTGATTGAGCAATCGGTTGTGAAACGACCTGTGAACCTATCGACAGAAACACCATCCTCAAACTCACTTGGAGAACAATCAACAATGGCATCCAATAGCCAGGCTCTCGGATTTATTGAAACACAAGGATTCACGGCGGTATTCGAAGCCATCGATACGGCTTGTAAGGCGGCGTCCGTGGAAGTGGTCGGCAAAGAAAAATTGGGGGGCGGTTATGTTACCGTGGTTATTCGTGGCGATGTCGCAGCAGTCAACGCTGCCATCGAGGCCGCCAAACCGCGCGTAGAGGGGCTCGGAAAGTTGATCGCATGCCACGTCATTGCGCGACCATCGGAAGCAGCACTTAGCTTGTTACCTAAGTAACGACAACTTATCCGTTGCCTTGCCGACCATTGTAGACAAGTTGACCGCCGTCACGAAATGCTTCAAAGACTCGGATTGCTTCCTGGTAGAGCAGTCCGTCATGCAATGCGATTCCGCGTTTCGCTAGCTCGGATTTCCATTCGGGATGAATAGGCCCCTCGTCGAAGCCGGTGATTCGTTCGCAAGCGTCATCGCTGCCTGCAATGACCAGCGATCGGATGCCACTCCAAATCGTTGCACCGTAGCACATCGCGCAAGGCCGCCAATTGACAACGAGCTGCATGGCTGGAAGCGAATCGCTACCGAGATCCCAACTATGGAGACTTTGCTGAGCAAGTGATAGCGCGACGACTTCAGCATGCGCCGAAGAAACATTTGAGGGTACGACGCGATTGACTCCGATCGCAATCAAACGGCCTGACTCGCGTTCGAACACTCCGGCCGCGAAAGGACCACCGGTTCGGTGATCTATATTCAGCTGCGAAAAGCGAATCACTGCCCGCATCCGATCCTCCAGGATTGGAATGCATGTTGGCAATTGAGCTTGCTGCTCAATTACCCAGTCAGGAAGTGTAACGGTGAAATGCATAATGCAAAAAGTCTCCTGCATCTTTGTGCTCGTGGGATAGGCTTCCAGCCTGTCATTTCCACAGCGACAGGCTGGAAGCCTATCCCACGAATTGATCGAACGAACCTAAGTTGAGTGGCTTCCTCTACGTGCTTTGGTGTAGGCCTATTTAAGAGTTGCGGCACTAGTTTCATTCGCCAAGCTCTCCATGCCCATCGCTACGCTCTAAGCGTGCCACCCTACACCTGCCTTTGCTAGCGAAACAAAAGCTGTACGACCTCTTAGGGGAGAGGGGCTGGGGGTGAGGGGAGTTGCACTGTGTTTTGATTGGATTTTCGATCGTGGATTCAAAGCCTAGCCTCGTTTTCGAAGAATAGACAGACTGCAACATCGCGAAGCGGATGTTCTAGCTCCCTTTCTCCTCCTGAGGGAGGAGAAGGGGAGTTAGATCATCGACCGCTTCGCGATGTCGTATTTTGGAACAAAAACTACGCAAACAAAAGTTGCAGCAATACCGAATTTTTAACAGCCCAGCCTAAAAAAGGGGCGAGGGGGAGAAATCGCGTTGATGTCGCTCAACCAAGACACCACCCCCCAAATTAAGACTGGATGATCAACAAACCCACTACTCCAAAGAGAAGTTTACATTGACCGAGACCGTCTGCCTTAGACTGCTTGGATCCTCGCTAACTACTTCGCGAACGTTCCTCTTTACAAGGCCCGTCATTGGACTGCTCATGTTTTGCCCATAAGCTGGTGGGTAGTTTCGAGAGAGATCAACCCAGTTCGCTGAAATCGATAGCAGGGTACCTAGTTTTCGACCGGACGCTTTCGCCAACACTGCTGCATGCGACTGCGCTTTCTTGAACGCGACACTGAGCGCTTCCTCTTCCTGCGCATCCGAAAGCTTGGCAGCATACACCAAAAGAAGTTCTGGTTGCCGAGTCGTACTAGAGTAAACGGGAACTCCCAATAAAGACTGTATCAAGGTCTGTTCTTCTGGATCTAAGGTCTCCTTAAGTTTTTTGCCCCTGAAGTCTTTCTCGTCGATTGCCGTTTTTAGTTTTGAAGGAAAGAGAATTGCTGCATCGTCCAATCCGCTAGTGAGTTGCCATTCGGCAGAGAGGGCAGTTGTGGCAGTAAAAATCTGGGGCAACTCGGTGTTCTGATCCTCCGCAGCGGGCGTTGGCATCTGCCCGCGAAGCTGTAGGGGAATGTTATTGCGCATCTGAGCCATTTGTGCGGCTTGTTGACGCGCCATTCGCCGTGCGACGTCTGGGTCGTCCAAGCCAGGGGTGCCAACCGAGATGGTAACGGTTGTAAACTCAATCGAGGAGGAAACGGCATCAAGTGTAGTTAACTCTTTTGTCACTCGCTCTTGCTGTTTCTTTAGCAATTGGATGGCGTTCTCTGCCTCCCGACTTTCGGCTCGCACGAGCATCTGAAGTCGGATTTTCTCAGGAACCAAAACCACTTCGTGTGAAGAAGCAACGGAAACCGTTGCCGATCTTCCTGGATTAAGCTCCTGGCCGAAAACAGGAGCCGAAGCGAAAATCGCTCCGCAAATAATACCAGCCTTAATGAAGCGGACAGTCAAAATGATGTTGCGTAAATTCAAAACACACCTCGTCTCATTCGAATAGCGTTTCCCATAGTGTTCCCAGATCTATCCTTATTCTAGCGACTTAATAATTTGTGGGGACAAACGGAATTGGAAATGGACCAAGCCTTTACCTTGGGGTGCCGAGAGTTTACTCTGTACCACTTAGTTGCACGACGCTCCGCGTCGTTGGAATCACGACGCGGAGCGTCGTGCAACTAAGTTTGCTACCCCTTTCATTTTTAACGTCAAATCCGATGCCGAGCGCACTGATAACTGGGATCACAGGCCAGGATGGTTCCTACCTTTCCGAGATCCTTTTGGGAAAGGGCTATACCGTTCACGGAATAGTTCGCAGAAGCAGTTCACTCGATCGCCCTCGTTTGCTTGGCCAATACAATGACCCTGCGATATACGGCAAGAGGCTCTTTCTCCACTATGCCGACCTGTCCGATACCACGTCGATTCGACGCATTCTGGTCAATGCAAAACCTGACGAGGTTTATCATTTGGCAGGCCAATCTCACGTAGGACTGAGTTTCGAAATACCCGAAAGTACCTGCGAGCTCACAGCCATGGGAACGCTTCGAATCATGGAGATCCTGAGAGATCAACCCAACAATCCGAAATTTCTTCATGCCAGCAGCCGAGAAATCTTCGGTACCCCAAAAGTGAGTCCGCAGAACGAGTCGACGCCGCTCAACCCAAATTCGCCTTATGGATGTGCGAAGTCCTTTGCAACGCAGATGGTTCGGATTTATAGAGAATCGCACGGTTTGTTCTTTTGCAACGCCATTCTTTACAATCACGAAAGCCCTCGTCGTGCCGAAAACTTCGTGACTCGAAAAATCACGTTGGCAGCAGCAAAAATCAAGCTTGGACTCCAGTCGAAACTAACGCTTGGCTCGATTGATTCTGCTCGCGACTGGG
>Ga0163144_10009729_pt1 | contig 20605 bp, 20 predicted proteins | sample OliLak19BULKMAT1_FD_123175 | JGI IMG/M metagenome (GOLD analysis project Ga0163144, IMG submission 123175) | Freshwater microbial mat bacterial communities from Lake Vanda, McMurdo Dry Valleys, Antarctica - Oligotrophic Lake LV.19.BULKMAT1 | ecosystem: Environmental > Aquatic > Freshwater >... | reverse complement strand
CGAGAAACTCTCCTTGAACACGCCTCGCTTTTCGATCTCCTCAATCTCAACGAGGCCCGCCTCGCACTCCTCAAACGTCAAGACCCGCAGCTATGCCTCCAACTTTAACCGGACAGGAGTGAGGACTTTCCTCGATTTGAGGGCGAAGTAGATCGAGGCCGGAACGGCCAGGAGGGTGAGCCAAGGCGCGCCGGCCGCGGCGAGGACGATCGAGAGCGCCAGCAGGCCGTTGAAGAACCCGTGCGCCGCCATCGCGGCCAAGATGCCCTCTTTCTGGAAAACGTAGCTCAGCACCATCGCGTGCGCGAAGCGCGTCGCGAAAAGGACGGGGTCGGACGTCTCGTGGAGCGCGACGAAGATGAGCGACGTGATGATCGCCGGAGCGACGAAGGAGCCGAGGCGCACCTTGGCGGAGAGCCGCGCGAGGCGGCCCTGCAGCCCGCCGCGGAAGATCGCCTCCTCGGAGACGGGGGCCATGACGGCCGCGCCGATCCAGAGCGCGGCGGCTTGAAGGATCGTCGGAGCGTCGCCCGCGCTGGGGCCCTGGTAGTTCGGGTGCATCTCGTAGCCGAGGAGCTGGGCGGCGACGACGGTGACCATCGTGAACGCGATCGGGATCACCGCGGCCAGGAAGCCGACGGAGAGCGTGCGCTTGATCGAGGTGCGGGGCGCGCCGTCCTTCGGGCCGAGGAACGTCTTGACCCAGCGCGGGCCTTTGACGGGAGCGCGGTCGGACGGCGCGAGGCGCGGCGAATCCGACGGAGCGGACTGGACCGAGACCGCGAGCGCCTCGGGCTTGGCGACGACGCCCTCGAAGAGGCCGTCGAGCGCGACGCGCGGCGCGTCGGCCGAGACGTCCTTCGCGGCCGCGACGATCGAGGAGCCGCCCGCGGCCAACGCGGACAGCGCCTTGACGGGAGCGGCGGACTTCGCGGCGGGAGCCGCGGCGGCGAGCGCGGCGGGCGTGAGCGCGGAGAAGACGGGCGCGGCGGCGACGGGCGCGGCGGACACGGCGCCGTCGAGGGAAGCCGGAGCCGATACGACGGGCGTGAGCGTGATGGACGGGGAGATCGAAGGCACGAGGCCCGTCTGAAGGGACGCGGAGGGAAGCGCGAAAGCGGTGGCGCCGACGCCGTTGATCGACGCGCCCACGCCGCCGATAGGACCCACGGGGACCACCACGCGCGCGGCCATCGTCTGAGCGACGGCCTGATACGGCGCCAAGCCCGGGGCGACGATGACGATCGAAAGGGAGAGAAGGGCCGAGAAAAAGCGGGAGGGTCGTGTCATGCGCTCAGTATAGCGGGGAGGGGAGGAGGGGGCCCGGTCCGAGAGGGTATTAAGGAGACGGCACGTAGCCTAGGCCGAAGGGGGCCTTAGGTCCTAGTCGACGGCTAGGCGGTCTTGCCGGCGGCGCGGACGGTCGCCATGACCTTCAAAATGTCCTCGCCGTAGCGGGCTTTCTTGAGGTCGGACAGCGGGCCGAGCAGGTCGCCGCCGTTGTCGCGGCACGCGTGGAGCGAGAGCGTGCGCAGGTTCTCGGTCGTCATGATCACGACGGGCTCGACGGCGTCCTTCTCGGAGCGGCTCTTGCGCCAGGCGCGAAGGGCCTCGAACGTGCGCCACTCGAGGTCGGACATGCGCTTGCGCTCGGGCGCGGCCGACGGCGCCCGCGTCACGGGGGGCGCCGCCTTGCCCTTCTCGATCGCGGCCAGAAGGCCGGAGCCGAAGCGCTCGACGATGTAGGGCGACATGCCGCGGACCGCGGCGAGAGCCTCGCGCGTCTCCGGCATCGCCTGCGCCATGCGCACCATGAGGTCCTCGGGCATCACGCGGAACGGCGCGCGGTCGCGCGACTGTGCCTGCTGCTCGCGGTAGAGCCAGATCTCCTTCAGGACCGCCATCTGCTGCCCGCCGATGTCGTCGCGGCCGACGAGCTTCCAGAAGCCGTCCTGGTCGAAGGTCTTCAGGTTGGGCTCGAGCGCGGCCAGGTCGGCGAAGGACTCCTTCGCGTCGTCCATGCGGCCCTTCTCGAGCAGCATCTTCTTTTGGATGTCGGCCAGGCGCATCAGGAAGTGCGTGTCGCCCTGCGCGTAGCGGATCATCTCGTGCGTGAGCGGGCGCTTGCCCCAGTCGGCGCGCTGCAGCTTCTTCGAGATCACGAGGCCGAAGTGGCGCTCGATCGCGGCCGCCAAGCCCAGCTCCTTCGTGCCCAGGATGCGCGCGGCGATCATCGTGTCGTAAAGGTTCGAGAACGTGAAGCCGTAATCGCGCTTGAGGCAGAGCACGTCGTACTCGCCCGCGTGGAACAGCTTCTCGATCTTCGGATCGGCGAACAAGGGGCCCAGGGCGGAGATGTCCTTGAACGCGATCGGATCGATGATGAAATCCTCGGTCGGCGTGGAGATCTGGATCAGGCAGACCTTTTCTTTATGCGCGTAGAAGCCGTTTGACTCGGTGTCGAAAGCCAGGCGGTCGCATTTGGCGAACTCGACGCACATCTCCTCGAGATGCTCTTTGGCGGTGATCAGTTCGGCGGTCTTGATTTGGTCTAGCGACATGGGTTCCTATAAATAAAAAGCCGGAAGCGCCCCAGCTCGGCGTTCCGGGTGGACGACTCCTATTTATAACAGGTACGGGAGGGGTCGTCAAGCGCCGATCGGGGCTGCGACGTGCAGATGGTCCATCGCGGGACCGTCTCCCAATAGCGGGAACGCGCTAGAAGAACCGCGCGAGAGGGGCGCCCACGGAAAAGCCCCACATCGTGGCGTAGCGGCTGTTGTCGCGCCAGGAGATGTAGTTGAGCTCGCTAAACCAGCCGCCGCCCCAGCGCACCCACAAGTTCTGATAGCGCTTGCTCGTTCCCGGCTGGAGGAAAAGCCCGCCCGACAGGGATTTGTTCCTGAAGCCGAACGCGTCGGGGTAGGAGACCTCGAAGCCCTGCGGCGCGATCACCTCGGTGAAGGCCGGGCGGGCGAGGCCGTGCGGCGCGAAAGTGACGATCTGCGCGCCGAGCAGGACGGTCAGCCGCAGGCGCTGATCCATCGCGCGCACGGCGTCATATGCGAAATACAAGCCGAGGTTGTTGAAGAAAGAGGTATGAACGGGGCTCTGGCCGACGGCCGCCTCGAAAGCGCGCACGGACAGGTTGTCCTCGGTGCGGAGCCGCAGGTTGCCGTACAGCATGAGCGAGCCCGCGGGGCCGTTGCCCGATGGGCCGCTCGACGACAGGCCGTACGGGCCGGCTCCCCACGCGACCCTCATGCGATGGAAGCGCGCGGGCACGCTCGCCGAAAGCTCGACGATTCGGCTCTTCCCGTCCGGGCCCGTCAACGTCGCGCGCGCCGGGCGGGCGTCGCGCAGCTGGGCGGTCATGGGCGAGCCCGCTCCCGCCGAGGCCCAGCGCACCTCGAGCAAGGGGCTTTCTTCGCCGAAGCGTCCGACGGGCGCCATCCGGCAGTTGGCGGTCAGGAAGGCGTCGTCGAGTCCGTCGAACCGCAGCCGCCACGGAGAGCACGAGTGATCGATCGCGTGACGGGCGCCCGGACGCGGTCGCGCGCCGACCCGGATGCTCGCGGCCGGCTTCCCGTCCAGCTCGAGCGTCCCCGCGCCGGCGTCGAGCAGGGGCGCGAACAGCTCGACGGACGAGGCGTCGGGGCCGCCCTGGAATTGGACGGCGCGCCCGCGCCAGCGCAGCATGACGCGCTCCGGCGGCGCGGCGACGGACACGAGCAGGCGCCCGACGGGCACGGCGAGGCCGTCCTTGGGGCGCAGCCAGCTCACCGACCCTTCCACCCAGGACGCCGCGAGTCCGGGAGCCTTGCCTTCGACGACGACGGGAAAATCGGCGAGGTCCGGCGAGGGATGATCCTCGCCCGTGAGCACGAGAGGGCCGATCGCGACGCGCGGAGCTCGCACGGCGTCGTCCAGCGGATCCCTCGATACTTGAGCGAGCGCGGACGAGGAAATGAACGCGCCGCATACGAAAGCGAGCGCGGCTCGCTTCATTCGGCGAAGAGCTTCGAGAGCTCCTGCGAGCGCTTCGTCGCGGCCTCGACCCCGTCGATCAGCACGGAGCGCAGGCCCTTGCTCTCGAGCACGTGGATCGCCGTGATCGCGGTGCCGCCCGGCGTCGTGACCTCGTCCTTGAGCACCGCCGGATGCTTGCCCGTCTCAATGACGAGCTTCGCGGCGCCGAAGACGGTCTGCGCGGCGAGCTTCGCGGCGATCGCGCGCGGGATGCCCATCTTGACGCCGCCGTCGATCATCGCCTCGATCACCATGTAGATGTAGACCGGGCCCGAGCCCGAGAGCCCGGTCACGGCGTCGAGCGCGGACTCCGGAAGAGTGACGACGAGCCCCACGGATCCGAAGACCGCCTCCGCGCGCGCGAGGTCCTTCGCGCCGGCGTGCGCGCCCGCGGCGATCGCGGTCGCGCCCGCGTCCACGAGGCACGGCGTGTTCGGCATCGCGCGCACGACGGGGCCGTCCACGCGAAGAGCCTTGCTGATCGCGGCCGTCGTGATGCCCGCCATCACCGAGATCACGAGCTGTTCCGGACGCACCGAGCCCGCGAGCTCCTCCATGACCTTCTTGGCCATCTGCGGCTTGACCGCCAGGATGATGATGTCGGCCCCGACGACGGCCTTTCTGTTGTCCGTGGACGTGCGCACGCCCCACTTCTTTTGGAGCTCGGCCAGGGCCTCGGCGCTGCGGCGCGACGCGATGATGCGCTTGTCGAGCACCAGCTTCGAGCGGATGATTCCTCCGATGAGAGCGCCCGCCATGTGCCCGGCCCCGATCACCGCGATGTTTTGATTCTTGAGCATAAGCCTCCTATATAACAGCCCGGCCACGGGCCGTCAAGTTGTTACTTTTGTCACGTTCCGCGGCTTCACCCCGATGTAACATCGCCGTAATGGCCTTTGGGCGTCGAGGGGGTATACTCACGTCATGAAGCTCGCGCTGCTGGCCAAGGTGACGATCGATCCCCGGAGGCTCCTCAGGAACCGGTGGGTCCACGACACCGCCCACAAGATCGTCGACTCGCTGCGCAAAGCTCAAGACGAAGCACGACGGTTGGAAAGCCGGCGCAAGCACTGAATTTTCGGTCCCACCGAAAGACAGGCGCCCGGCGGGGATAAAACCCGCCGGGCGCTTCGTTTGCCGTTGACAATTCCTGGCGGCGGAACTACGCTATGCCCACTTCGACTTGCGAGGTTGTTTGAAAAACTTATTTTTCGCTCTCATGCTCGGACTGGCTCCGGCTGTTTCCGCGGAGACGGCCTGCGACGTCCCACCCGTCGATCTTCTGGTCATCGGCGACTCTCAAACCGGCGCCTTCTGGGGCTCGAGCTACTATGGAAATTTTCTTCAGAAGTGCCTTTCCGATGATTTCAAAAATAAACCTAAGCCCCGCGGTTCATTCGCGATTTATGGCCGCGGGGGCACCCAGCCAAGCCACTGGTTGAGCAATGGGGGCTTGGATAAGATTTCCACGATCCAGCGCGACGCCGAGAACAACCACAAAAACATCGGCGCGAACGATCAGGTCCCCCTTTGTAAGCGGCGTTTAAAACCCATGCTCGAGGCGCACCGCCCCAGGCGGGTGCTCGCTTTTTTTGGGGACAATCTTCTGACGGCATCCGACGCGGCAATTAAGGGCCAGTTTGAGATGTTGATTAAGACCATCAAAGATTACGGAATTGGCGCGCAAGACTGTTTCATAATGACTCCGACGTATGAAATGGAAATCATGAAAAAAAGAAATGTCGCTTATAAAAATTCAGCGAATACCCTGAAGGTGACCAATGCGATAAAGGATGCCGTCGGAAACAAGTGCCGGCTTATCAACGGACTTGAGCTGATGAAAGGCTCCCCGCTGCTGAATTCAACGCTGCTGCGGCGAATTCAATCAGACGGGATGGCGGGGTGCCTGGGCGACGCGGGCAATGACAATATTCATGTATGCGGGGAAGCGGCAAGAGATCTGGCCGATCGTGTTTGCGGAATTTTAGAGTAACTGTAGAGCTTTAGCATGCGACAAGCCTTCATTGCCGCCATCCTGGCCGCTCTCGCGAGCCGCTCCTTCGCGTCCAACACGATCTATGTAGTCCCTTGCGCCGACCCGGCTAAGGACAAGCCCGCCGTCGTCGCCGCGCTGGCGAAAGCCGCCGCCAAGGCCGCCGCGGGCAATCTCGGCGAGCTCGGCCTCAAGACGCAGGTGAAGGTCTTCAAGGGACGCTTCGACGCTCTCTCCTACGGCAAGCTCGACAAAAGCGACTCGGCCGCGTTCCTCGGATCGCGCGACGCCGTGGTCGCGGCGGTCGCGCTCGTCAACGCGAGAGCCGCCAAGAGCATGACCGGCGCGAATTTCGGCTCGAACAGCGGCTCGATCAATCCGGAGCACAGCCTAAACCCGCGCGACGGCTACGGCGACAACATCATCGCGCTCTCCCTGGGCGCGACGAAGACGTTCTCGGACGCGGTGAAGGTCAAGGTCGCCGAGGGCGCCGGCTTCCTGATCGTGCACGGCGCGGGGCACAACGCGAATCTGCAGCACGCGGGCGGCTCGAACGGGTTCGACCCCGTGACGGGCGCCTACTCGCCCAATCTCTATGTCCCGCACACGCCCAACATCATGACCGACGGCGGGGTGATCGTGCGCCGCATCGAATCGCAAGCCTTCGCGAAGGAGCTCAAGGTGGAACGCGAGACGCTGCGCATGTTCGTGACCGCGCCGAACAACCGCGCGAAGGCCTCGGCCGAGTACCTGTCCATCCAGGCCGCGTTCGTCAAGCGCTTCGACCACGAACCGCCCGCGGCCAAGCTGCCGGTCCAGGAATAAAAAAGCGTCCGGGATTGGTTCCCCGGGCGCTTTCTCGTTCGAGCGGTAAGGCTTAGTTGATGTGGAAGTCGTGCGTGCGGACGGTCTTGCGGCCGTTCGCCTTCGCTCGCTTGGCGGCCTGGTCGAGATAGTAGTAGATGATCCCGTTGAGACCCTCGAGCGCGTCGCCCGAGGTGTTGCAGCCCGCCTTCTTCAGGATCGCCTTCGCCTTGCTCGCGATCACGAGCGGCTCCATCTTTTTCGCCATATCGTTGTCCTCCGAAAGGCCCTTCGGGCCTTGATGATCCCATCCTACAACAGTTTCTTGAGGACAATCCCGCACTCCGATACGGCTACAATACGGCGATGAGAAAGCCCGCGAGGTGGGCGGCCGCGGCGATCCTGACGGGCGCCGTCCTGCGCCTCTTGTTCCTGGACGCGAAGTCGCTTTGGTTCGACGAGGCGAGCACCCTGCTCCTCAGCGGGCTGCCGCTCGCCCGGCTGACGCCGGTCCTCGTCGCGAACGAGGTCAACCCGCCGCTGTACTACGCGCTGATGCATTTTTGGCTGAACGCGTTTTCCGACCCCCGCTCAGGCCTTCGCCTGTTCTCCGCGTTGTGCGGCATCGGCTCGCTGTTCGCGTTCAGGGCCGTCGCCGAGCGGCTGCTGCCCGAGCGCGCGCGGAAGACGGCGCTTTGGCTCGCGGCGGCCTCGTCTTTCTGGATACACATAGCGCAGGACGGGCGGGCTTACTCCCTGCTGCTGCTGATCAGCCTGCTCTCCACGCTCGCCGCACTGAAGCTCGCGGAGCGCGCCGGCGCGCGCCGCTGGACGGCCTACGCCGCGCTCGCGGCGCTCGGCCTCTATACGCATTACTACTATGCGATCGTGCTCGCGGGCCACGCGTTCTGGCTCGTGAGAAACGTGAAGGACCGCCGCGGCCTGCTCCTCGCGCACGCCGGCGCGGCGCTGGCCTTCGCGCCGTGGCTCCCGGTTCTCGCCGCTCAGATGCGCGCCCACTCCGGCGAGGCGGTGGTCGGCGAGCCGCTCGGCTTCGCGCGCGTGCTCGACCTCCTCGGGACGCCGTTCTTCGACGTGACGTTTCTCGGCCTCGCGCTTCCCGCCTGGACGGGCGTCGCGGTCGGCGCGGCCTTTCTCGCGCTCGCGATCCGGGCGCGTTCCGAGGACCGCCGGGCCTTCGGCTTCTGCGCGACGCACGTCGCCGCGGCGCTGGCGCTCGTGATCGTCGTGGAGGTCTGGAGCGGCCGGCCCGTCACGCAGGCCCGTTATTTCACGCCGCTCTCGCCCGTCCTGCTCCTGCTAGCCGCGCTGGGAGCCGGACGCGGCTGGCCGCGCGTCGCCGCCGCCGTCGTGGTCGTCGCGGGCGCCGCCGGCTACTTCTTCTCCGCGCTCACGGTCGATCCCCGGCTCGACCTGCTCGCGGCGGCGATCCGGCGCTCGTCGGACGCGAGCGTCCCGGTCGTGCATCTGGGGAAGTACTACTACCTGCCGCTGCGCGTCTACTATCTGCCAGAGCGGCGGAATCTGCTCCTAGCCTCCGCGGCCGTCGGCATGGACTTCAAGGGCATGCCGCCGTACCCCGGCGTCATCGCGGAGGCGGAACTGCCGGCGCTGGGGCCTTGCGTCGTGGTCGACGAAAGCCGGACCGTGTCTCCCGATCGCGTGCGCCTCGGCACGGGCGCCCAACTGGCCGGCCTTCTTCGCCGCTGATAGCGCTGAGACTTAGCCGCGCGCGCTATCAGTTCGAAGTTATCCACAGATTTTCCCCGGGGTAAGTCTGTGGATAACGCAAGCAGCGCACGTCGGCTGCAGGCAATGGTTCGGCCGAAGACGGGCTTACCGAGAAGAATTCAACGAATTTGCGAGCCTGACACCTTTTTAGATCTTGACGCCTTTCTTCTCGGCGGCGATCACGATTTGGGCGCAGGCGTGGGCGTCCGACAGGGCCTCGTGATGGTTGAGGTCGATGTTGAGGTGCTGGCAGACATTGGAGAGCTTCGTCGGGTAGATGCTCCAGGTGCTGCGCGCCAGCTTCACGGTGCAGATGAACCGGTGCGCCGGCATCCTTAGGCCCGCGGCCGCGCAGCAGGCGGCGAGGACGCCGTTGTCGAACGGGGCGTTGTGGGCCGCCACGAAATCCGCGCCCTCGAGGATCGGAGCGAGCGCGGGCCAAGCCTGCTTGAAGGTCGGAGCGTCGGCGACCATATCGGGCTTGATGCCGTGGATATAGGTGAACATGAACTCGGCGGGAGCGGGGGTGAACAGGTCGCCGCCCTCGAAGCGCGGCGGCTGGATCAGCTGCACGACCTTCTTCACGACGACGCCGTTCTCGACGCGCACGAGGCCGACCGAGCAGGCGGAATCCCGGCCCTGGTCGGCCGTCTCGAAGTCGATCGCTACGAACGTGGACATGCGCGCAGGATAGCACTTCGGTTTCGCGGCGAGATGGGACCTTGGTCCCAGTCCGCCCGACGGAATAGACCTACTCAGCGCCGGGGCTTCGAGAGCCCGAACGCCTTGTGGAGGGCCTTCAGCGCCGTCTCGCCGTTCTGGAGGTCGACGATGCAGGACACGCGCAGATCCGAGGCGGAGATCATGTGGATATTGATCTTCTGCTCGGCGAGCGCCGTGAACATCGTCGCCGCGATCTTCGGGCTGTGCCGGAAGCCCGTGCCGACGGCCGAGATCTTCGCGACCTGCTCGTTGAGGTCCACGCGCTCGGCGCGCAGCGACTTCGAGACCTTCTCGAGCGCGCTCTTCGCCTTGACGGCGAAGGACTTCGGGGTCATGAAGGACATGTCGTTGACGCCGCTTTGGCTGGGCGCCGACTGGATGATCATGTCGACGGGGATATCGTCCGAGGCGAGCGCGGTCAGCACGCGCGCGGCGACGCCGGGCTGGTCGGGCACGCCGACGACGGTCAGGCGCACCTCGGTCTTGTCGAGCGCGAGACTTGAGACGAACGCTTTTTCCAGCATGAGCTTCTCCTTGGCGACGACCCAGGTACCGGGCAGGGTGTGGAAAGCGGAGCGGACGTGGATCTCGACGCCGAAGCGCTCGGCGACCTCCATCGAGCGCGCCTGCATGACCTGCGCGCCCGAGCCCGCGAGCTCGAGCATCTCCTCGAACGAGATGCGCGCGAGCTTGCGCGCGTCGTGCACGATGCGCGGGTCCGCCGTGTAGACGCCCTTTACGTCCGAAAAGATCTCGCAGCGGCCCGTCTTGAGCGCGGAAGCGAGAGCGACCGCGGTAAGATCCGAGCCGCCGCGGCCGAGCGTGACGGTGTCGCCGTTCGGCGCGAGCCCCTGGAAGCCGGCGACCGCGACGATGCGGCCCGCCTTGAGATGCTTGAGGATCGCGCGCGTCCGGATGGTCTTGACCTGCGCCCGGGACGCGTCGCCGACGGCCTCGATCCCCGCTTGCGGGCCCGTCAGGGATATCGCGGGAACCCCTCGGGCCCGGCAAGCCATCGCGAACAGGGAGATGCCCACCTGCTCGCCGGTCGTGATAAGCTGGTCGAGCTCGCGCTCGTCGGGCTTGGGCGCCACGCGCTCGGCCAGGGCGATCAGCTCGTCGGTCATGTCCCCGGGCGCGGAGACCACGACGACGACGCCGAAGCCCTTGCGGCGCTCGGCGATCGCGCGCTCGGCGGCGCGCTGGATCTTCTCCGGGTCGGCGACGGAGGTGCCGCCGAATTTCATGACCGTGATCTTCACGGGCCTAGCGCTCGACGCGCACTCCCTGATGGTCGACCTGCAGCGCGAGCCAGCGGCTCGTGGTCCCGTGCTTCGCGAAAGCCTTGACCATCGCCTCGCCGACGGCGGGGCCGCGTCCCTCGACGAACGCGAAGACGGTCGGGCCCGAGCCCGAGAGCGCGGCGCCCGCGGCGCCGGCGTCGACGGCGGCGGCCAGCGCGTCGTCGAGCCCGGGCACCAGCTTGCTCCGGTAGGGCTGGTGCAGGCGGTCCTTCATGAGCTCGGCCAGCCGCGAGACGTGGCCCGACTCGAGCGTGCGCGTGAGCAGGAGAGCGCGCGAGGTGTTGAACACGGCGTCGGCCAGGAACACGGTCTCCGGCAGGACGGCGCGCGCCTTCTTCGTGGACAGCTCGAAATCCGGGATGCAGACGATGGTCGTCAGGGACGGGTGGATGCCGAGGCGCTGCGCGCGCGCGCGGCCGTCGATGGTGAGGCTCGCGGTCAAGCCTCCATGCACGCAGGGCGCGATGTTGTCGGGATGGCCCTCGAGCGAGACCGCGATCTGCTCGAGCTCGTCCTCGGAGCGCCGCAGCGTGCCGATGAGATGCGCGCCGGCCCACAGCCCGGCGACGATCGCGGCCGCGGAGGAGCCCAGGCCCCGAGCGAGCGGCACGCGGTTGCGCGCCTTGAAGACGAGCCGTCCCGGAAGGCCGGGCGGCAGCGCCCGGCGCGCCGCGGTCACGAGCATGTTCTGCTCGCCGCGCGGCAGGGTCTCGGCGCCCGCGCCCTCGATCTCGACGAGCGTCGGTCCCTGGGCGTCGTGCAGCTCGAGCGTGAGCTCGTTGCGCAGGCCGAGCGCCAGGCCCAGGCAGTCGAAGCCCGGGCCGAGATTGCTCGTCGACGCGGGAGCCGTCACGGTGACGCGCGCGAGGATCTTGTCCTTGGTCATCAGAGCCTGATCGTCCCGCCCGCCTTCACGCGGCGCGGCTTCGGCGTGAAGCGCGCGGTGATGCCGGGGTCCTTGAGCCCGTTGCCCGTGAGCACGCAGACCGTGACGCCGGCGGGCGCCTTGCCGGCCTTCGCGAGCTTGAGGAGGCCCGCGACGGAGGCGGCCGACGAGGGTTCGCAAAATACGCCTTCCTGCGAAGCAAGAAGGCGGTAAGCCGCCAGGATCTGGGAGTCGGTGACCTTGTCGATCGCGCCGCCCGACTCGTCGCGCGCGGCGATCGCGCCGTTCCACGAGACGGGGGAGCCGATGCGGATCGCGGTGGCGAGCGTCACGGGGTTCGCGACCGTCCTGCCGGACACGAGGGGCGCCGCGCCCGCGGCCTGCCAGCCGAACATGCGGGGCTTGGCGCCGCTTTCTTTATAGCCCTTCCAGTACGCGGTGATGTTGCCCGCGTTGCCGACGGGAATGAAGTGGTTGTCCGGCGAGCGGCCCAGCTGCTCGAGGATCTCGAACGCGGCCGTTTTCTGCCCTTCGATCCGGAACGGGTTCGAGGAGTTGACGAGCGCGAAGCCCTTGGTCTTCGCGGCCTCGTTGGCCATCACGAGCGCCTGGTCGAAATTGCCCGCGACCTCGACGATCTCCGCGCCGTGCATCACGGCCTGCGAGAGCTTGCCCGCGGCGACCTTGCCCTTCGGCAGGAACACGACGCAGCGAAGGCCCGCGCGCGCGGCGTACGCGGCGGCGGAGGCCGAGGTGTTGCCGGTGGAAGCGCACAGCACGCCCGTCGCGCCCGCCTCGACGGCCTTCGCGATCGCGAGGGTCATGCCGCGGTCCTTGAAGGAGCCCGTGGGGTTCGCGCCCTCGACCTTGAGGAACACGGAGCCCGGGGGAAGACCGGCGGCCTTCGCGACCCGGTCGGCCATCACGAGGGGGGTGTCGCCCTCGCCGAGCGTGATGAGCGGCGTGCGCGCCGTCACCGGCAGGCGACCGCGCCAGCGTTCGATCAATCCAGCCATCAGTCCATTATCCGCATCGCGCAGTGCTCCGGCCTCACGGACGAGAGGGCCATGATGCGTTTGCGGGCTCTATTGAAGTCACCCCGCGGAGCGGGGTGGCTGACGATCATCACGGGAACCGAGCGGCGGCCCGCGACGGGATCCTGATGGATCGCGGCGATCGAGACCTTCTCGCGGCCGAGCGCGTCCGCGATGCGCGCGAGCGCGCCGGGCTTGTCGAGCACGTCGAGGCGCAGATACCAGCCCGACGAAGCCAGGTCGGGCGACGCGAGCGCGAGCTTGCGCGCGGCGAGCGCGCGCGGAGGCAGGCCGCCCAGGATGTCGCGCGAGAGCACGAACACGTCGCCGAGCACGGCGGAAGCCGTCGGCCCGGCGCCCGCGCCCTTGCCGTAGAACATGAGGTCTCCCGCGGAGGCGGTGTGCACCATCAGCGCGTTGTACTGCCGGCGCACCGCGGCGAGAGGATGGGAGAGCTTCAGCAGGGTCGGCGTCACCGAGGCGTCGACGGACGGGGAGGCGCCGTTCGTCGCGAACCGCAGCGACGCGATCAGGCGGATCGTCATGCCGAGGCGCTCGCGCGCGAAGGCGATATCTCTTGATGAGACGTCCTCGATTCCGTTGACAGGGAAGGAGTTGGGCTTGAGCCAGCCGCCCGTGACGAGGCCCGCGAGCACGGAGAGCTTCTGCGCGGCGTCCTGGCCGGAGACGTCCATCGCCGGGTCCTTTTCGGCGAAGCCGAGCGCTTGCGCTTCTTTGAGTGCGGCTTCGGGGGAGAGCCCTTCTTCGCCGCGCGATAAGATGTAGTTGGTCGTGCCGTTGAGGATGCCGTCGACGCCCAGCACCCGGTCGCCGGAAAACGACAGCTCGAGCGCGCGAAGGACCGGGATGCCGCCCGCGACGCTGCCCTCGAAAGCGAGGCGCGCGCCGTTGTCGCGCGCGGCGCCGGTGATCTCGGGCCACGCGTGCGCGAGCAGGCGCTTGTTCGCGGTCACGACGGCCTTGCCGCGGCCGAGCGCGGCGAGCGCGAAGCGGCGCGGCGTCTCGAATCCGCCCATCAGCTCGACGAAGATGTCGGCTTCGGCGCGCCGGGCCATCTCGAGGGGGTCTTTATAGCGGAAAACGTTCGCCGCGAGCCCGAGCGCCTTCGCTTCGCGGCGAACGTCGTTGTCGGCGACCGCCGAGATGCGAAGCTCGGCGCCGAGGCGCTCCTTGAGCTCCGCGCGGCGCGCGCGCAGCAGGCGGACGGCTTCGCGGCCGACGGTCCCGAGGCCCGCGACGGCGACGTTTAGAACGTTCACGCCGCTATGATACTACAGATGCCTGGAGCGCGTCGGACTCGAGCGTGAGCGTGCCGGGAAAATGACCGCGCACGGACGCGATCAGGGCGGCCGCGACGGTGTCGCCCGAGATCGCGCGAAACTTGCGCAGCGGGCCGACCAGCAGCGGCTTGAGGACCGCGAGGATCTTCTCGCCGAGCCTCTCGCCCGCTCGCGGCCGTTCGCGCTCGCCGAGAAGCAGCGACGGACGCGCGATCACGACCGTCTCGAAGCCGAGGCCCGCGACCGCCCTTTCGGCCTCGCCTTTGACGCGGGGATACAGCATCGAGGACGCCGCGTTCGCGCCGTTCGACGAGACGAGTCCGAACCGCCTGGCCCCGCCCTCCTTGGCGGCGCGGGCGAAGGCGAGCGCGAGGTCGAAATCCACCGCGCGAAACGCCTCGGCGCCGCCGGCGTCCAGGAGCGTCGTGCCCAGGCAGCCGTAGGCCTCGTCGAGCCCCGCCAGCGCCGGGAAGCCCGCGCTCATCAGCGGGTTCTCGAGCTTCGGGTGCGGAGGCAGGGCGCGGCGCGTGGGCGCGATCACGCGCTCGACCGCCGGATCTTCAAGAAGCCTCCGCAATAGATTTCCGCCGACGAGCCCCGTGGCTCCCGAGACGGCGGCGGTGATCCTCAAGGCGTGGTCGCGGCCGGCGGAGCGGACGTGGCGAACGGCGGCTCCGGAGGAGCGGCCGGAGGCGCGGCCGTTGGGCTCGTCGAGATCTCCGCGGGCGAGCCTTCGAACGGCGCGGCCGGAGCGGGCGCCGTCTCGACCGCGATGGGCGGCGGCGCGGGGATCAGCGAGACATCCTTCGCGAGGCCCGCCGCGATCTTCTCGGCCAGCGGCGCGGCCAGCGTCTGCAGCCGGTCGGTCAGCTCGGCGGGCGCGGCGCGAAACTCCGTCAACGTCGAGGACGAGGTCGAGTCCGAGACGCGCTCCTCCCGGCTCCACAGCATGCGCGAGGTGTCCGCGCGATACGCGCGCGACGCGGCCGAGAGCAAGGGCAGCGTGCGCTGCTCCTCGCGCTGCTCCTCCTCGGGCTCGACGCCGAAGGAAACGTTCACGTCGACGATGATCGCGTCGTCGAGCGACAGCAGCTTCGAGTAGTCGCGCGGCGCTGCCCGGCCCGAGTCGGTGAAATAATATTTGCGCCGCCAGTCGAGCTGGTCCGTCGCCGCGTTCCACTCCTTGCGCTGAAGAGCGGGAATCCCGGCTTCGGCGGCGGTCTGCACCTGTCCGCCGTGCGCGGCTTTCAGCGCGCGGATCAGCGCGGCCTCGACGGCGTGGTCGTAGCGCGGGCGCGGAAGATAGGGCTGGATCTCCTTGGAGAGCTCGTTGATGCGATCCTCCTGCATGCCCTGGAGGAACGTGCCGAGCGGCATGAGCTTCAGCGCCGTCTCGGCCTTGGAATCCGGATCTGCAACAATCCACGGCCCGGGAGATTGGTGGACCATGACGATAAGGCGCTGCCCGGTCTTGACGGCTCCGCGCGGATCGGGAGGAGGCTCGACGGTAACGCAAGATGAGAAGAAGGAGGCGGCGAGGGCGATATAAAGGGATCGTCTCATGTTCACCTCAAGGATATATAATCGCGCATGCACGCGCTAACCTTGCCGTTGTTGATTTGTTCGACGATGGTCTTCATATCATGCGGCGCGCCGCGCCGCGAAGCTCCAGCGGCCCTCGCGTCAAACCGCGCTTCCCTCGAGTCCCCCGAACCCGCGAAGCGGGAAAAAGCCGTTTGGGACCTGGGCCAGCTTGGTCTCGCGGAGACTTCCGAGGGCTCATCCGAGTCCGCGGCCTCCATCTCGATCCGCGAAGCGGCGGTCGAATCCTTGATCCCGTTGATTTTGGATCCGGAACCCTCCATCCGCCGCGCCGCCGCCGAAGCGCTCGGCAAGACCGGCGGCGCGAACGTGGAGGACATATTATTGTCGGCAGGTACTGACATCGACGGCGGCGTAAGGGGAGAAATCGCGCTCGCGCTCTTCCGTCGGCGATTTCTCAAACGAGTGCCTGATTATTCAACCGCAACCGTTAATACGCTGTTGATGCTGTCCGAAGATCGCGATCCCGAAGTCCGTTGGCGCGCTGTCTATGCATTTACAAGGTTCCCCGACATCCGCGCGGCTAAGTCGTTATATAAGGCGCAACATGACCCCGACAAGGTCACCCGCCTTTTTGCCGTTCGTTCGCTGTTGAAATTGGGCCTTCGTCCCGACCCCGCTCTTCTATCCGACGCCGACCTCTACGTCCGCGCCGAGGCGGTCGCCGCGTTCGGCGCCGCCAAGGCCGCGGGAGAGCTTCCGAAGACGGTATTCTCCGATCCGTCCGCCCACGTGCGAGCCGCCGCGGCCGACGCGGTCGGCGCATCGGGCCGCGCGGACTTGTCCGTTCTTCTGAACGGCATGGCCGACTCGGACTCCCCGATGCCCCGCGGCCGCGCTCTGTTAGCCTTAGCCAAGCTCAACGCCGGCGCCGAAGCCGCGCGCCTTTCGCGAGCCCGCCAGAACCCCCACTTCTGGGTCCGCTCCAAGGCTTTCGAAGCCAGCGCCTCGCTTCCGGACGCGGATAAGATCCTCGCCGAAGGCGTCGCGGACCCCGACCGCCGGGTCGCCGCTCAAGCGCTCGAGTCGCTGTCGTCGTCCACGTCCCCGCTCGCGGCCGCCGTGCTCGAGGGCGTCCTTCGCGATCCCAAATCCGAGCTCGAGCCGCTCGGAACGGCCGTCGACGCCGCGGCCGAGCGCAAATCCCCCGCGTTCGCGGACTCGCTGCAGGAGGCGTGGAAGCGGCCCGACCTCACCTCCGAGATCCGCGATTCCCTCCGGAAGGCGTTGAAGGCCTCCGGCGTCGACGTGAAGCCGGGCCCTGCGATGGACGCGCCGAGACGATTCCGGCCGCTGGCGTCCTCGCCCGTGCTGGTCCTCGAGACCGAGATGGGAGCGGTGGAGATCCTGCTGGACGCCTCCGCCGCGCCGAACACCGCCGCCGCGATCGCTTCCTCCGCGCGCAAGGGCGTCTACGACGGCACGATCTGGCATCGCGTCGTCACCGCGTTCGTCGTGCAGGGCGCCGACCCCCGCGGGTCCGGCTGGGGCGACGCGGGCTTCCGCCTCGAGGATGAGGTGAACCGTCTTCCATTCCTGCGCGGAACCTTGGGCATGCCGAAGGCCGGCCCCGATACGGGCGGCTGCCAGCTGTTCGTGAGCCTCGTGCCGACGCCGCATCTCGACGGCCGCTATACCGCCTTCGGCCGCGTGCTGTCCGGCATGGACGTCCTCGACCGCCTGGAGCCCGGCGACAAGATCCTCACCGCGCGCGTGCGCTAGCTCTTCGGCAGGGGCGGCGAGCACAGCGGGCGGGGGACCGGCTTTCCGTCCGCGCCGTCCGGGCAGGCGCGCGGCCACCAATCGGCGCCCAGCGTGGAAGCGGGCGCGCACCGCGTCATGTAGCGCCCTTTGAAGAACATCGAGAGGTTCGACCACGCGAGCGTGTCGCGGTAGATCTTGATGATCTCGTCGCAATGGTCGTCGTAGGGGCCATGGTCGCCGACGCGCTGGTCGGCGAGCTTCGACATCGCGCGCGACGCCTCCGCGTTCTTGGCTTGGATGAGCACGATCTTGGCCTGCTCGAGGACCGGGACGTTCGGGCAGCCGGACGCGTTGTCGGCGACGCGGTTCATGCGCCGGAAATGCCAGAGCTGCCACAGGTCGAAGATCTTCGCGGCGGAGTAGCAGGATTCGGCGTTCGACACGGAGCGGTAAGGATTGAAGGTCTCGTGGGAGTTCGAGCCGGTGTCCTCCGGGGCGACGAGGGGGACGGTCGTCGGGCGGTGGCGCGCGGGGGTGTCGGGCCCCAGGTCCGGCGGGATCGCGGCGGCCTCGCCGCCCTTGGCCGCGGCTTTCACGGCGGCCGCCGACGCCGCCGAATGGGGCACAAAGCCTCCGCCGCCGCCCCCGCCGCTCGAGCTCGAGCCTCCCGAGCGTTTCGCGGGCTTTCTCCCCTCCGGGTCCTGTCCGACTCCGGCGCCCGACGCTTCCTGCGCGTCGTCGACGCCGATCGCGGTGCCCGCCTCGCCTTCCGGGACGGGCTCGTCATCAGCTCGCGCGGGCGAAACCGCGCCCGCCAGCAGTCCCGCGAGCGCGGCGGCCAAAACGGGGCGCAGGAAGATCATGCCTTGAGTATGAGCTCGCGGCGCGCCGAGCGCAAGGCTAACCCGCGTATTTACCGAAGATTAGGCTTCAGGCTCTCGCGAGCCGTTGGCACGCCAGCACGGCGCGCGCGCAGACGTCGGCGCACCGCTGCATCTCGACGTTGCCCATGAAGCGGGCGCAGTCCTCGGCGCAGCGCCGGGTCACGTCGATGCAGGCCTTCGCGAGCGCCGTGCGGGACTCGGAATCGTGGAGCGCCGCGTCCGCCGTGAGGCGGCACATGTCCGCGCATTCGCGGATGACGCGCAAAAGCGCGTCGTCGACGCGCTGGTCGTCCATCTTGCGCGCGCGCGACTCGAGCTCGACGCACGAGATGTGCGCCTCCATGCAGTCCTTCATGCTTTCCTTCAACGCGTACGTCGCGGCGGCCATCGTCATCACGGTCATGTGCAGAGCTCCTTTCCGGCTTTTAGAAATTCTTCGACGAGCACCCGGCGCGCGCGCCGCCTTCCGAGGGCCGCATACTTGCGGATGAACGTCTGCCCCTCGCGCAGAGGGATCGCGTAAGCGAGGCAGCGCAGGATCATGCGGTCGTTCGCGCGCCAGCGCGTGACGGCGCGCGGCGGACGCCGCTTGAACTCGACGGCAAGCTGGGGGGCCAGCAGGCTCGTGGTGCCGAGATAGACCTCCCGAAGGGTCTCGTTGACGACCTCGTATACGGTGATGAGGTGATGCTGCGGGAGCGGCGGCGTCATAGATGCGCAAGTCTACCTCGGCTCACGATCCGCGTCCGTATAAGGACGGTGCCGGGCGGGTGCCATTTTTATGACATCTCAGGCGCGATTCATGGCTAAAGGCGAAATTGCTACACTTCAATCCCAGCCCATGATCAAAGCTCTGTTCGAGAAGGCCTTCGGAACGCCCAGCGAGCGCACGCTCAAGCGTTTCGCGCCCATGCTCGAGAAATGCAACGCGTTCGAGGCCGAGGTGAAAGCCCTGGCCGACGCCGATTTCCCGGCCCGGACCGACGCGCTGCGCAAGCGCGTGGCCGAGCTGTTCGCCGGCATCTCCGTCCCGTTGAACGACGACGACCACCGCGAGGCCCGCAAGCAGGCCGAGATCGCCGCCCTCAACGAGGTCCTCCCCGAGGCCTTCGCCCTTTGCCGCGAAGCCGCGCTGCGCTCGATCGGCCTGAGGCATTTCGACGTTCAGCTTCTCGGCGGCATGGTCCTCCATAACGGATCCATCGCCGAGATGCGGACCGGAGAAGGCAAGACGCTCGTCGCCACGGCGCCCGCCTATCTTAACGCGCTCGTCGGCAAGGGCTGCCATATCGTCACCGTCAACGATTACCTCGCGAAGCGCGACAGCGAGTGGATGGGGCCCGTCTACCGCTTTTTGGGCCTCACGGTCGGCTGCGTCCAGCACGACGTCTCCAATTTCGACCGCCAAGCCGCGTACAAGTGCGACATCACGTTCATCACCAACAACGAGCTCGGCTTCGACTACCTGCGCGACAACATGGTCGTGCGCAAGGAAGACCGCGTGCTGCAGCACCTCTACTACGCGATCATCGACGAGGTCGACTCGATCCTCATCGACGAGGCGCGCACGCCGCTGATCATCTCGGGCGCCGCGGAGAAGTCCACCGAGCGCTACGCGATCGTCAACAAGCTGATCCCTCACCTTCGGGTGCGGATCATCACGGAAGAAGACGAGATCCAGGCCAAGTACAAGGGCACGGACCTCCAGGCCGGCTACGACGCGATCGTCGACGAGAAGAACCACACCGCGATCTTGACCGAGGAGGGCATCAAGAAGTGCGAGGCCATGCTCGGCCTCGGCAACCTCTACGACGACCTCGAGGGCGAGTGGGTCCACCACATCACGCAGGCGCTGCGCGCGTGGCACCTCTACAAGCGCGACGTCGAATACGTGGTCAAAGACGGGGAAGTCATCATCGTCGACGAGTTCACGGGCCGCCTGATGCCGGGCCGCCGCTGGTCCGACGGGCTGCACCAGGCCGTCGAGGCGCACGAGGACCTCGCGCCCAAGGAAGAGAACCAGACCTTGGCGACGATCACCTTCCAGAACTTCTTCAAGATCTACAAGAAGCGCGCGGGCATGACGGGCACGGCCATGACCGAGGCCGACGAGTTCCAAGAGATCTACGGGATGGAAGTCCGCGAGATCCCGACGAACCGCAAGACGAGCCGCGTCGACCTCTCCGACCTCGTCTACAAGAGCGAGCGTGAGAAGTTCAACGCGATCGTCGACGAGGTCATCGAGCTCTGGAAGGTCGGCCGCCCCGTCCTCGTCGGCACGCGCTCGATCGAGAAATCCGAGAAGATCTCCGCGATGCTGCGCGCGAAGGGCGTCCCCTGCCAGGTCCTCAACGCCAAGTATCACGAGATGGAGGCCGACATCATCGCGCAGGCGGGCCGCAAGGGCGCGGTCACCATCGCGACGAACATGGCCGGCCGAGGCACGGACATCCTCTTGGGCGGAAATCCGCAGGACGCCGCGGAATACGAAGTCGTAAAGAGCGTCGGCGGCCTGCACGTGCTGGGAACGGAAAGGCATGAATCGCGCCGCATCGACAACCAGCTGCGCGGCCGCTGCGGACGCCAGGG